>Ga0181556_1000423_pt1 | contig 45773 bp, 41 predicted proteins | sample 011ome_14_FD_148651 | JGI IMG/M metagenome (GOLD analysis project Ga0181556, IMG submission 148651) | Coastal salt marsh microbial communities from the Groves Creek Marsh, Skidaway Island, Georgia - 011505AT metaG (spades assembly) | ecosystem: Environmental > Aquatic > Marine > Intertidal zone...
TCATCTTGACACATGAGGGCTACAGCTGCTACACGCATTCCCATGTCGTACATTGTTTTGCTCAGTTTGATTCTTTCACAGTTAGTATCAATGATTGACTTGCCACCAGAAATACCAAATATCTGAGTTTGTACAGCACCGCTCACGCCCGTTGTACACAAGTCTTGTGAATACGAACTACCAATAGAAGGAGCAATAGCAGAAGGAGGAGGCGACTCAATCTTTTGATTAATGTTCTGAGTCTGTGTACTCTCGCTTACACTTCTGTTCTCATTTACATTGTTATTCTGATTCACATTGTTGTTATTATTAGTCGAAGTACTAACGCTTTCTGACTGGTTAATATTTTTATTAGTATTGTCACTCACCGTATTGTTATTGTTTGTATTTGTATTTACGGCTGTGCTATTACTTTCCACAGTGCTATTGTTCGTGTTTATATTTTCACTAGTAGAAATGTTTACATTCGTGTTGTTATTTGTAGCATTGATCGTGGTGTCATTAACATTGGTATTGTTATTGGTATTTGTACTAATACTCTCGTTGTAATTGTTATTTGTATTATTAGAAGTAGTGTTATTGGTGTTTAAATTCGTGTTTGTATTATTAGAAGTAGTGTTGTTAGTATTTAAGTTTGTATTCGTATTGTTAGAAGTAGTAGTGTTTACATTATTGTTGTTATTAGTATTAGTAGTACCACCAGAAAGAATATTGTAGTTAGTATTCTCGTTAGTGTTTGTGTTTGTACTAGTATTAACATTTGTATTGGTGTTAGTTGTGCCACCAGATAAGATGTTATTATTAGTGTTGGTATTCGTGTTATCAGAAGTACTAGTGCTAGTATTCACATTGGTATTCAAATTCGTATTGGTATTAGTACTAGTTGAAGTGCTAGTATTAGTATTCAAATTCGTATTGGTGTTTGTACTTGTAGAAGTCACAGACGAAGTTGAGTCTGTGGTCCCATTCGTTTCCACATACGTTGTTGAGTCAAAATTGCCATCAGCATCATTTTGAACTTGGCTATATGCAGGAATTGATATAAGAGTCATCAGAATCATGATAAAGGAGCTTACTTTATTCATCAAAGTGTCCTTTATGGAGATGAGATTACAGTACTATTTATAAAAATTGTATCAATAAGCCGCATATTTTGTTACAAATGAGCCTAAGTTATTGTTATCATTGAAGAAAAAAAGTTTCATTTTGATACAATTTTTAACCGTATACAAATCAATAGCTTACAGACAAAAATTTATAAGCTATTGATTTATAAGGCGAAAATAAATTGTACTTTAGCGGTCAGATACAGTATAATTACCCTACAAATTGAGCAAAGAGATAAGATTATGAGAGTTACAGTATTCCACAAAGAAGACCAAGCATTCAACCGCATGTGTGTTGTTGAGGCTCCTAGCAACAATATTGAAGATGCTCTTGAGTATGCATATCGCTGGACAAACAACATCAACGGTTCATGGTCACGTGATGACATCGAGAACAATACTGATTGGAATGAAAACGTCACAGAGATCGCTCCGCTCGAAGATGGTTACGGTCATCGCTCGTCAATGATGCAAGATCGATTCTTGACTGAAGACGGTTGGTACGAAGTAGCTGGTTTCGGATTTAAGAAACTCGACATGCACAAAGTTGCTCAACTTCAAAATGACGATGAGTGGGAACGCGGTATCGAAGCTGGCATGAAGGAGGCAGTATAATATGAATTTTTTTGAAGAGGTAGTGATGTCAATAGGCGTGGGAGCAATCCTCGCCTTGTGGTTCGGTTTAACTTTTCTTTCAATGTACTAAGGAGACATTTTATGAATCGCACAGATTCTCTTGTTCAACGCGTTATTGATGCTCATCGTAAAGTGTACGGATACAATCCTCGCGGTGAGGCGTTTTGGAATCCTCTATGGGGCAATAGCGAAGCGCTAGAAGAAAAGGCAAAAATGCTTGAGAGCGAAGCTGCTAAAAATCCGTGGTCGTCAAAAAACGGTTTACAATCATCTTCAACTGTGATATAATACTGTATTTAGGAGGAATGTTTATGTCCAAGATCGGCGCTTATGTTTTGGAAGTTCAAGAAGATGCAGTAAACCTAGATCATGAAGACTTCGTCGAGAAGTACAAATCTGATTCTGGTGCTAAAGAAATTTATGATTCAATTCAAATGAAGGAATTCGATGCCTACGAAGAGTATTAAAGTTACGACATATTGGTCGCATGGATTTGTCAATGAGTACGTTCTTGAACATCCAAACGCCAGTACTGTTGAGCATGAAATTGCACGTCTCAGTAAATTTACTTCGGTTGATTATTTCATTCTCGAAGATCAAACCGGCAAAGTGTTACATAATTCAAAGGAAACTAAATAATGAATAGAATTGAAATGATCCGAAATGCTGCAATTAAGATTCAAGGCAATCCTGAGTTTCGTACTACAATGCAAAAAGCCAATCGAAGGTTTATTCAAGATTGCCATCGTAAGATCGCTAAAATTAAAGCAAAGCAAGAGCGTCAGCTCGAAAAAGAATTAGCAGCTCTTGATGAAAACTATAACGCTATTGACTTTAAAGTTGCTCGTCATATTGCTGATGAAACTGTTGGCGAAATCTATCGTGAAACAACTAAATTTGATAATGAGTGGAATTAATATGCAAGATGTATATGGTTATGAAGTTGATGCTGATGGTCGTTATGCTACTGCAGAAGTAGCAGCACAGGCTTATGCAGAGGAGCTGTATAGCTACATATCAGATGCATCTAAGGACGCTCAGGGCTTCCGCCACCGTATGGACATTAGCGGTATGACCTTTGCCCAGCTTGAGGCAGAGTGTGATTACTGGTCCAACCAAGTCGCTATTGCCATTGAGCAAGAAAAGGAAGAGTCCGCCATGGCGATAGAGGAGTTCAAAGCTCTGATACAGAGTACCATTGAGATGGGTGCATACAACGAAGAAACTGCTCTGCGTTGGTTGACTCAGGATGAAACTTTCTATCATAGCCATGATATTGAGCATTGGGTTTATAAACAGGGCATCCTGTTTACGGATTATGGTAAAGAGCTTTGTAAAAAGCTTGAAAATATTGTAAGCTATGAAGAGGTTGCATAAGTGTCAACACCGAAGCGAATCAAACAGATGAGAATGGAAGCTCATCAACAACAAAAGAAAGAGAGAGAATTAAGGAAATTATTCTCTGCTCCCACATCAAAAAAGAAGGAGTTTATACCTTATGTCCCGAAGCAGATTTATCGCCAGAGCGATGAGAAATACCGCGTCTTCCCAAGCGGCACGTCGAAGAATTCAGAGGCAGAATTATTTAAGTGCTCTACAGCGCGGCGAGAAACAATGCGATACTCCGGAGACTATGTCACAGGAATCGCCACCATGCACAAATCAAACCTTGTCCCCGTCGGTAGAGGAGACAATCCAGAAGATTATTCAACCATGAGGAGAAACTAATATGGATCGTAATAAAATTATTCGTGAGTTAAAAGAAGGTCTGTGTCGTGTGGACTTTACTAAAGTAAATGGCGAAAGCCGTGTGATGCTTTGTACGCTAAACTTTGATGATATTCCAGTAGACGCTCATCCAAAGAATAACGATTCGGTTGATAAGTGGCCAGAGAATCTAGTTAAAGCCTATGATATAGATGCTAAAGGCTGGCGTTCTTTTAAGATGGATTCCGTAAAGGCTTTTGCAAAAATATAAATAGGTTTACATCTCTACAATATTGTGATATAATATCAGTATTGTACAGGAGAAATATATGGCTGTAAAAAAGAAAGTACGTAAAGTTCGCATGCGAGCTAAAACTGGTTTAGCTGCTGCACCTTTAGATTCTTTTAGTAAACTTAGATTTTATTTCCACTATGAAATGGACGGAAAAGAAATTAGTCCAATCATTAAGTCGTGGATTAAATCTGAGTTTAGTAAGGAAGAAGCTAAAGCGATCTTAAAGAATCCTGAGTATCACTTCACTATGTATGCGCATTTTGCTGCATGCATTTATTGGAGCAGCTTGAACTTAGAAGTTGATGATGACTATAAGAAGTGGCCAACGATCGTTAAAAAGTATTATTCGGACTTAATTGAGCAGGGTAAAAGTCTTCTCGAAGCTGATGAAGATATTGCTAAGACTGATCAGCCATCGAACGTAATTAAACTGAATCCGCATCAACGACTCTTAAATAAGATCAACAGTACTATCATGGATGACATTGAAACACTATATGATTCATGGTGTGACGGTGAAAAAGGTACACTAGATCTTTACAGCCAATTTAAAAAGCATGGATTATCAGGCTCTGCAGTTGAACCTGTACGTAAAGAGCTTCAGTTTCAACTGGACGAATATCGTGATGCGTACACTGGAAGCTGTGAAGATGCAGTCGAGGGTTGGTCTCATGTAAATAAGCCAGAACTCAAGAGAAGAATAAAAGCATTAGATGATATGCTTACTGACCTTGATAAAATTAAGCTTGCAGCAAAAGCTTCACGTAAGACGCGTATGCCAAAACCACGTGCTGCTGATAAGCAAGTCGCAAATGTTAAATACGCTAAAGAAAACAACGAATATAAAGTTGTTTCTATCCTACCAATTCAAATAGTAGGAGCAATGCGACTATTTGTCTTTAATGGCAAAACTCGTGAGATTATTGAGTACATTTCATCGTCAACTAACGGGCTAGAAGTGAAAGGTACAACTATACTCAACGTTGGAGAGGAATCACGTAAGACCAGGTTAAGAAAGCCTGAAGATTTCCTGTCTATTGTTCAATCAAAAACGACGAGGCAAATAGATAACGAATGGCAAAAATTAACTACGAAGACAAGTCAACCAAATGGAAGATTAAACTCGGATTGTGTGCTGTTGCGTGCATTGGATCATTAACCTCTTGTACTGATACTGTTGAACCGGAGCCTGTAGTTGAAACTCCGGTTGAGGTTATTGTTAGGCCAATGACTGTACGCGACTTACTGACCGAAGAATCAATCAACTGTTTAATTCAAAATAGTTATTATGAAGCTAGGAATCAGGAAGACGAGGCAATCGTCGGTGTCGTGCATGTGTCATTGAATCGTTGGTATGACAGCCGATACCCTGATAACATTTGTGACGTTATATACCAAAGTAAATTAGATCGTTATGGAAGAATCATACTGAACCAATGCCAGTTCTCATGGTATTGCGATGGTAAGTCTGATAATCCTAAAGATAAAGTAGCATATGATCGGATAACTAAAGTTACTGAAAAGGCTATTATGCTTTGGTATTTGAATATGGATATTACGGATGGATCTACACACTACCACTCAATAAAGGTTTATCCTGATTGGGCACCCACGCTCGCCTATATTAAACAACTAGGTGATCATAAATTTTATAGATGGAATTAACATGATTGAAACTAAAATATTAACGAAAAAGAAATTCTCAGAGATGGTAGAGAAGCGAGTAATCAAATCAAATGATACGACATACCTTGAGGCGTGTCTGGCAATATGTGAAGAACTCGAATATCCACCTGAAGATGTAGGTAAGCTTATTTCTCCTTCGTTATATTCTAAACTTGAAGCCGAAGCAGCAAGGGTACGTCTTATTAAAAGCATGACTAACACGCATGCATTGCCTATATGATAATGGAACCATTCGACGCATTTAGATTCTATCAATCAGTAAAGCTTCATTTCGAAAGCGATACTTATGATGCAATTAAATACAATTACAAAACATCAGCTAAACCGCAAACGTTTTGGAAGAGAAAGGATAAATACTTTTTTGCGAAAGTCGGTCGGAGGTTTACTACTCCGGTTGACCTGATAAATTATTATGTTTCTCATTTTATTCATGACACTAAATGGATTGGTGAAATGATTAACGATGATGATACATATAACAAATGGCTTAAGAAGAATCAATCGATGGGTTATGTCTTCGAGCAAGATCTTTATAAGCTAAAAGAAATAAATGAGTCTTTCGATAAACTGCTAGACTCATCCGATGGCCATCCTCAGATCATCTCTGCTTACATGAGAGACGAGATAAGTATTGAGACAGTGGTTATTGTGAATCGGCTTACTCAGTTCATTAGAGTGGCTGATAGAAAGATTACGGAAACTATTGTGTGGCCTGATGTCTCACGTAAGATCCGTAAGTACGAAGCGTTCTTTCAATGTGATACTGATAAGATGAAAAAAACTGTCTTAAAGGTGTTTACAAATTAATAAGAGCGTGATATAATAGTGTATATTATGCATAAAGTGGATAATACAGTCAATACAACATATATAGGAAAATATAATATGTCATTTCAAGATCTAAAACGCAATCGTTCTTCTTCAATCGATGCCCTCACAAAAGCAGCAGAAGCTGTCGGCGGTGGACAACAGCAGCAAACCAAAAGCTATGTAGATGATCGTTTCTGGAAACCAACTGTCGATAAAGCAGGCAATGGTTATGCAGTAATTCGATTCCTTCCAGCTCCAGCAGGTGAAGAACTTCCATGGGTTCGTTACTGGGATCACGGCTTCCAAGGTCCTGGTGGTTTATGGTACATCGAAAACTCTTTGACTTCTGTTGGTCAGCCAGATCCTGTATCAGAAATGAATTCAGTGCTTTGGAATACTGGTCGTGAAGAAGATAAGCAAATAGCACGTGATCGCAAGCGTCGTCTGCATTATGTCTCAAACATTCAGGTAATCTCTGATCCAGGCAATCCAGCGAATGAAGGTAAGGTATTCCTTTATAAGTTTGGTAAGAAGATCTTTGATAAGATCATGGATGTTATGCAGCCACAGTTTGCAGATGAACAACCAGTTAATCCATTTGATTTCTGGGACGGTGCAAACTTTAAACTAAAAATCCAGCAGGTAGGCGGATATCGCAACTACGATAAGTCAGAGTTTGCTGAATCAAGTGTCATGACAGAAGACGATGCTGTACTTGAAGCAACTTATAATAAGCTCTATAGCCTACAGGACTTTGTAGATCCTAAGAATTATAAGTCTTATGAAGAGTTGTCTGCACGTCTAGCCAAAGTACTTGGTGAGCAAACGGTTCGTACTACTGCTGAATCTATTTCTTTGGATGAATCAGCTCCAGCACCTTCATTCCATAGTGATGTCGGAGTTGCTACTGCAGCTGTAAGTGGTACTGATGATTCAGAGGATACATTGAGTTACTTTCAGAAACTAGCTTCACAAGGCTAATGTTGTTCTGAAGTTTAGAGGGAGGCGAAAGCCTCCCTTTTTTTAATATCGATTTGCGAAATCCATTCTAACAAAGTCATCAGGAGAGACGCCTTGTGATATGTTATATGTCGCTGATGAGATGTTGTTTGTGTTACCAGCCTTTTGACCACCACCAGAATTATTGTTGTTAATAATAATTGGAGCTGCAGCCGCGGCTTTCATTTCAGATTCATTAGCACTCAAAGATCTTTGTTTTTCTAAAAGAGGCACTGGACGTTCAAGTGCCTCTATAGCAACGTAATCCGAAGGTCTGGTGTTAAGTGAATCTGCAGTATCTACAGTATCATAATCCGAAGGTCTGGTGTTAAGTGAATCTGCAGTATCATAATCTGAAGGTCGAGTGTTAAGTGAATCTGCAGTACCATACTCCGAAGGTCGAGTATTTAGTATGCGTGTTGCTTCAGTATCTTGGGTCTCTTGTCTAATAAAATCTGCAGGAGTATTTGATAACTGAGTATCTATTGCTGCTTTCTTTTGAGCAACTAATTTTTGATACTCTTCCTCTTCATCACCAAAGAAACCAGCATTATCGTTTGCCATTGCTCGAAGCTGTTCTTCATTTGCAGTAGCAATATTAATCTCTTCGTCCGGCTTTAACCAATCAGGTAATAAATCTGTTATAGCCGATTTGATTGTATCAAGCGATGGTAAGAAATCAAACAGCTGCAAAAAGAAATCTTTCACTTTACCGATAGTATCAAATATCATATCTTTGAGTGAGAAACCACCTTCAGGAGTTTCAAATCCAAAGATACCCATAATCCAATTGATAGCCATGTCAATTGGCTTAAAGATAATATCCATTATACTTCCGACTGTAGAAACATAGGCTTCCCACATGGAAGTGAGCCCGCCAACAATATCAATTCCTGCAAAGACTCCCTTTATCCAGTCAAATGCTCCTGAGATCATATTGCCAATATAGTCGATAAACTTAGTAAAGTATTCGGTAATATCGAATGCAGCTAATGCTTCAGCAGCTTTATCAAAACCAAGCTTATCCAGTATCCACGCAAGCGCACCAGTGAGCATATTCACTGCTCCACCAATCATACCATCAAACAATCCTATGAGTGCACCACGGATGCCACCAATGATTCCACCTTCTTCGAATCCAGCGAGTGCACCTTTGACTGCATCGAATATTCCCATTATCACTGTAATTGGGAAGAAGATTCGTTTAAACACATTCTTAAGGATAGAGCCAAACTTAGAGAACTTAGAAGATTCATCACCTACGGTTATAAAGGTTTTGCCGAATTTTTTTAAGATATCTCCGACTTTAGTAAATGTTGATTTAATTTTATCAACTACTGGTGCCAAAGTTTCAGCCATTATTTTGCCGACTGCAACGAAAACTTTACCGACCTTTGAAATGCCACTTGCTATTGCCTTAACTGTTTTTACTATTGCAGAAATTCCTCTAAAGATTGAACCGCCGAAGAAAATTGCTATAGTACCGAGAGCTAAACCGACTCCACCTAGATTCTCCATCAATAGTTTCTTAGCAGTTTCTGCATCACCATTTAAGAAGGCTTGTACAACTGCATACATGTCTTCGAAAAACTCAATGACACCAACGACCATCTTTTGTAATGTTTCTGGATCAAACAGCAACATCCCGATAGCACCAAGGGTACCAAGTAACCCCGCACCTTTTTTAAAGTTAGATGAGAACTGATCGAACTTAGCACCTAAGCCATCTAGCGCGCCAGACATTCTTTCTAAAGTAGAGTTGGCTGCTTCTTGTAACCTTCTATTTTCACGCGTCTCTTCTTCACTACCTGCTAGTTCGCCTATTTCCTTAATCTGTTTAGTTAGTAGTTCTCTTTCTTCGTCAGAGATCGTAGGATTTTCTAACATCCTAACAGCTTCTTTAAATAATGCTTCAAGTCCTTCTGATGTTTCAGTACTTTCTGTGAGAGAGTTTAGCTTATCAAGCTTATTACCCAGCTTTGATACATCTAAGTCAAGCTTAGACTGTTCTTTTTCGGCAGTCAATCTTTTTGTAAGTGCTGCTAATCCAGATTCTTGTATTGATGATAATTGCGCTAGCTTTTCATTGTTTTGCTTAGTCAGACGGTTAATTGCAATCGTGCTAAGACCTTTCTGGCCGCCTGATTGTTTTTCACGCTCTTTAGACTTTTTATTAATCTCTTTAGTATTTTGACTCATCGCTTTGCGAAGTTCTTCAATACTATTTGCTAGTTCTTTTATATCATTAGCCATTTACGTCTCTCTCATAGACTATTTTCTGTTCTTCATTCTTTCGTTTTCTTCATCAATCCATTGGGTAAGTAGCAATATATAGATCTCTCTTTCCCATGGCATCATATTGTCCAACTCAGTCAACGAATACTTGTGATGTTGCATCAGAGCAAAATTAGTTTTATAATAATTTTCCAGTGATTCATGAGAGAGACATATTAGAAAAAATTCTCAAGACCCTCTAACGTAATACTGTTTTTCTCTGAACACTTTTTACAATCAAACTTTACGTCATGCTTTAGCTTAGGCATATCAGTAAAGAATGCTGAAATCTTTTTAAACTGATCAGCAGTCAATGAATCTAAGAAGTCCATCAAACTCTTTTCAGTTTCATTCTCTGAGGCATATACATTCTCAGCATCGTAAATCGATTCAATAGCTGAAATGATTGTTGCCATTGACTGATCTGCCTCAGTCTTTGCGTGCGTCAGTTGTTTGTATAAACCTTTTACTGTTGGATACCGTAGCATAATTCCAACTTCATCAGTTAGTTCAACCTTATTGTTCTTCTTTTGTGCCTTTGAAACATTTACTTCTTCTAATTTAACTTCAACTTCGTTTCGTGTATCGCATGCTGTACACTTAACTCCGATCTTAGACGTTTCGCCGACTGATTTACTACGCAGTTTAAGGAAAATATATTCGAAATCGAATATAGCAAGTGTATCGATATTTACTTTACCTTCGGTACAACCTGCGATTGTGTCCCTCAATGCTGCAATCATTTGAGACTTATCTTTAGACTCAAATGCTGTCATTAAAACCTTTTCTTCTTTTACCAAATACGGACGATATTCAACTACCTCTCCCGTGCTTGGAACTGTTAACGTGTACTTCGATGATACTAGTTTAGGCAATGCCATAATAAACTCCTATAATGTAACTTAACCAAACAAACCTTTTACTGCACTTGATGCCCTTGAAACGATAGATTGAGATGATCCTGTATTTGATGCACCGGCAACCTTACTCAAGTCTGAACCAAATATATTTGAAACTTTACCCGTCAATTGATTAACAATAGAGCCGAGCGATCCTTCGTATGGCGTAGTAATTGATGTAGCATTACCTGAGATCTTATTTCTTATATCATCAGTAATACTATTCAATACGCCAGATAATTCTCCAGCCAATTCTGATTTTAATCCAGCAAGAACTGTTTCAGCCTGATCACCTAAATCGCCGAAAGGTGAGAAAGGAACCGAAGGCATAAGCGGATTTGGGAATGATAATGCATTCTTTAAATCAGCTAAAGTTGTTGCTAAACTGAAATACGTTGAATTTGTAGTAAAGTTATCATACGTCATTGTAACCGTTACTTTTATCAGCTGATCTTGAGCTGCATTCGATAATTCGATTGCTTGTATACCAATAGGATACGCATTCTTCAATTGACACTTATATATCATATCGTGTTTAGTATCTAATACAGTAATTGTCATATCAGATACGTATTGATTCTTATAATAGATAGCACCTGTTTCGTCATTGATAACATGCTTCATCCATTTATCAAAAATGTTTTTCATGTAAAAGTCATTTGTAACTAAGAATGTAAACGATACATCATCATTAATAAATGAATACGGCCGCTTTGTTGCTTGGCGAATTGTACCATGTTCTGTTGTTGCAATGCTTCTTCCAGGAATTGAAACTGATTCGCAGAATGCGTTAATCAAAAACTGATTTGGAGATACAGCTGCAGGACCAGTAAACGTTACAGCAAAGTAGTTTGGCTTTGCTAATCCGCCACGCTGATTAATCTGCGATGCTAAATCATCTATTGGATTTGTAAAAATCATTTATATCATTCCTCTGGAATCTTTCCAAACAGTGCCTTTCTTCGCCTTTCTAAACTGCTCAGTTGGTAAGAATACTGCAATTTCCCAATCAGCAGCGTCAACCATTACCGGGCTTGCTTCAATTTGCGAATACAAATACCGTTTAAAGCATGGAGCAAAATATCTTAATTTAGAAGAACCTTTGAGTAAGTCGTAACTTAAACGCATGCGTGTTGATTCATCGTATTTCTTATTGTTAGTTATTTGTAATAGTCCATCTAACATTTTAGCTCTGAGTACGGGTGGTAAATAATGTAGATTAATACCATAGAATCCACCAGGAGCTGGTTCAACCATAACAACTAAAGGAAACGTATCGTAGTACGGTAATGTCTCTCTTGTCTTCGGATCATAGAAATACATATACATAGAACCAACACGAGGACGATTTTTCTTTACCATGTTAGGGTCTTTTAAAATGCCACGACGATTCACACTTTGTAGTTGAGACAATTGTTGTCTAAACCATTTAATGGAATCGTCTGTGCGAAGTTTAACGCCTGCGCCAATTGCTTCGCTTCTATATGTGTCGAACAATGAATCTGCCATAGTACTATTTATTCGTTTATGATGTACATTTCTCTACTTATATGATATAATAATAGAGATACCTTTGAGGGGGAGAGGTATATTACCCAGTTAGAAGTTTAATGCCTAAACCTTTGAGAGTGTCTTCAGTCCATATTTCAAAGTGATAGCCACGTTCATTACAGTATTTAGCTGCAGCTTTCCACTTTGATTCATTCTTTACATATGTCATAACTTCTGTCACGTATCTTTTGGTCTGTCGCGTTGGCTTCTTTGGCGGTTTGGTTTGAGATGCTGGCTTTATTTCAACTAAAACAATTCTTCCGTTTGAAAACTTTATCTTTAAATCAATGAAATAACGATGGATCTTATTATCAGTCTTGCAACGATATAGTATAACAGTTTCTTCAGATGACCAAGAGATAACATCATCTCTTTCCTCGCACCAGCGAAACGCTTGACGTTCCCATAAAGATCTATATGTCACATTAGTAAAATCACCGGCATATTTTTCCGGTTTCTTAATTCGATATTTGCCTTTATAAGTCTTAGCCATATTGTATAAATACTATTATTATGTCTGTTGTAAACTATTTATCATAGGTCAAACATGTCAAAAATTTCCAGTCTTCCAAGCACTGTTTCGGAATTAGTCTATCCTCTCAATTTATTGGATGCTAAAACTAATTTCCTACGAATAGAGGCAAATAAATATCAATACGGTGGTGGCGGTCCTATACTTGGTGCTGTCTCATTGTATCATCCACCTGGCGTATCTTTTTCTGATGGCGCAGGATATTCAACATTTGATATGGGACCTTTAGGAAAGGATATCATGAGCGGAATGAATGACAACATGTCCGCAGCAGATATTGCAAAATCAGCAACAGAAAATACCGCTGGCTCTCCTGAGTTACGCACAATGCTAGCAATGAAAATTGCAAAGGACGCTGGATTAGGCAATCTTGCACCTGGTACTGAGAATCTACAGCAGATATATGGTGCTTCAAAAGGTGTTGCTGTAAATCCAAATACTACTACAGCATTTCAAAACATGAATCTTCGTGCATATTCATTTACGTTTAAAATGATTGCCGAGTCTCCAGCTGAATCGGATCAAATACGAATGATACAAACGTTCTTCCGTGAGCACATGTATCCAGAAGAAGGATCAGGTTCGTATCTACTCACATATCCTGCAACATTCACTGTCAAGTTTTATACTGCTACAGGTAGAGAGAATCCATTCTATCCAAAAATGTATGAGCTTAACCTGACGGCGTTCCAAACAAACTTTAACTCGCAGTCGCATCTACACTTTGATGGAGGTGCACCTACCGAGGTTGACATTACATTATCATTCCAGGAAACAAAAGTGCTTACAAAGGCTGATCTTGGAGAGGGATACTTATAATGCTAAACTTTTTTAAATCATTCCCTTTAACGCAATATCGGTTTGATAAGAATTCAAAATCAAAAACGATTATTGTTGACGTGAACCGAAACGTTCGTGCGTATCTTGATCAAATGGATAATGCGAATGCGTATCTGTTATATGAAATTACTGATGGCTCTCGTCCAGATCAAATATCAATGGAACTATATAAAACTCCTGCATATTATTGGACCTTCTTTGTTGTAAATGAGAACCTGTCAGGTGGATTGCACGCATGGCCAAAGTCTTCATTAGAGTTAGAAAAGTATATTGATGAAAAATATAATAGGATTGCTATTACCTCTGAGTCAAAAGCTGGTGTTGATGCAAATACGCATCTACTTTGGAGATACGACTTAGTAATCGGTGAGACAGTACAAGGATTGAGTTCAGGAGCAACTGGAACACTTGCTGAGATAGACTACGATACAAATACATTCTATCTTGAAAATGTTACCGGAAACTTTATTGATGAAAGCTTAGCGTTTACTACATCACTTATCGGTCTGGCATCGAATTCGTCATTTAAGAATAACGTTGTCAGCGAAGTAAATGCTGTACATCATTATATAAACTCTGATGGTGTCACTGTTGATCGTTTGAATTTTAATGTAAATGATTCAATGCTGCCTGTAACGAACTATGAATACGAAACAGATTTAAATGATTCGCGTATGTCGATACGTGTAATTAATCCTGCTGCGATTGACGAATTTGCTACTAAATATCGTACGCTCATTAATCAATAGATAATATAATATGGCTATACAAAAAGGTTTAAATCCAACTGATTTAACTGCGATTAGTCCAGATTCGTACAGACTAACCGTGAATATTGAATCAGCAAATGGTAAAGAGCGTGACATTACACAGTTAATACAGAGTATGACCGTGTTTGAATCAGTCTTTCAACAGACGCTTATTGCTGAATTTGAATTAGCTGATGCTGTTTCTTTGTTTGAAGATCTTAATATTACTGGCAATGAAAAGATATCATCAGTAGTGCGTAAACAAAACGATAAGAGTTCACCTCCAATCGATATACAAAATGACTGGTACGTCTTAGACATTCCTGTGTTTGGTCGACCAAAGCCTGATCTACAGGTTTCAAAGATTCGTTGCGTCAACTCATTTGGCTTAGTCTCTAAGATGAGACGTATTGCAGCAACTCTTTCGGGCACGCCCGTGGAGATCTTAACCGAGCTTTATCGCCAGGTTGGTGTGGACATTGAAGTGCAAGATGATCAGTCTCTTGGTACATTTAAATTTGTTCCTCCACGTCTCACATACTCTGACGCAATTCAAAACGTTTTACAGAAAACTATGTCACCGAATGGTGCACCGTTCTTTGCGTTTCAAACGTTTCATGAATCTAAATACATACTCGCATCGTATAACTCGATGATACTTGAACCAATATTAGATTACTATAATCAAGGTTATTTCTATAGAGAGGAGTCACAGACTGATGCATCGTTTGAAGAGAAGCGACATAGGATATTAGAAGCATCATCAAATCTAGGCTTTTCTCCATATAAATCCATGAAGAATGGTTCATACGTTACACGTACGCATGCGCTCGACTGGTCGAACAAGACATATGAGACAATTGACTTTAATGCGTTTAACGATAAAGTTCCTCTTATTGATGGAAGCAAGTCTGATTTAGTATGGAACAAAGACTTTGATGTGTCTGGTGTTGGACCGAACACGTTAACCGATACGTACAACATTTATACATCACTTAATTCTTTGGCGATGATCGATACTGATGAAGCAAACTATCATCAGTTCACTCCATATAAGATGTCGACTAAACACTCTATCTACTCTAACCTAGAACAGATGGAGCATTCGATTAAATTAAATGGAGACTCACGCTTGAGTGCTGGTAAGACAGTAGAACTTAAGTTTCCAAAGGTTGGCCAGGTTGATGGTCAAGGCCGTGAAGACGATCCGTTTATATCTGGCAAATACTTGATTGTTTCTTCTACACATACATTCAACTCTGAAGGTTATTATACGCGAATTAAAGTTCGTAGGGATTCGGTGCACAAGCGATGAATAATGGTTTTATGACAGATAAGTTTGTTTGGTTTTCTGGTGTTGTAGAAGATCGTGCTGACCCTTTATATTTAAATCGTGTTAGGGTAAGAGCTTTTGGCTATCATACGCCAGATAAGGTGTTAGTTAAAACAGAAGATCTACCATGGGCTACAGTCATGTTACCTGCAACAGAGTCTGGTACATCTGGCGTTGGTCGTTCACCTCATGGATTAGTCGAGGGATCATGGGTTATTGGATTCTTTCGTGATGGCACTGACGCACAAGATCCGGTTATCCTTGGATCTATTGCTGCATTAAATACGCAAGCAGCTGATCCATCGATAGGTTTCTTTGATCCGCTTGGTAATTATCCAAAGTCAACTGATGATATTACTACTAACTATTTAAACGAATCGGATGTCAATAAGGCAGCTCGTGGATTAGCTACTCAGGCAAACATCAACCAAGAAACAATTCGTACGGCGAATGTAGCTAATTCAGATGCAGTCGAAAAGCTTGGATACGTTGAAGCCAAATCAAAGGCTGATCCATTTAAATTGAGCGGTGATACACCAAACATCTTTGCCTTTGATGAGCCTCCTTCACCAGCTAAACCACAATATCCATTTAACAAAGTAATGGAATCAGAGTCTGGTCACGTTTTTGAAGTAGATGATACTGCTGACTATCAACGGATTAAAGAACATCATCGATCAGGCACATTCTATGAGATACATCCTGATGGATCACGCGTGCTTAAAGTTGTTAAGGATAACTATGAAGTAACGCTTGGCGATGAGTACGTGAATGTTAAAGGTACATCACGTGTAACTGTAGAAGGTGACTGTAATCTCTTTGTTGTCGGTAACTGCAATACTGAGATACAGGGTAACAAAGAAGAACACATCTATGGTAACTCAACGCAGGTTATTCATGGCTCTGAGTTTAAAACGGTTAAGCAAAATGCTATACACCAGATTGATGGTTATATGACACACAGCGTCGGCCAATACTTTGAACAAACAATTGGTTCTTATATGAGTTTAAATGTTGGATCGAATCTTACCGAAACAATTGGCGGTGCGCAATCTACAACAGCATCGAACCATACTACAATTAATAATAATGTTAACATTACTGGTAACCTTAATATTCAGGGTACAACGCACTCTGTCGGTGATGTGTCTACTTCTGCTGGAGCAAATCCAACATTAGCGACTCACTTCCACTTTGGACATGATCCATCAGGAAGATCAACAGCTCCAGGCGGAAATAGATAAAATAGGTATAAATAGATACTATGAGCACACAAATTCTATCAGATAAAAACTATGCTGAGGTCAAGGCAACAGTAGTTGCGCGTACGCGTGACTATTCGGATCTTGATCTAGGGCTTAAGCCTCATCCGAATCTCGGTGATGTTATACCGTTAAGAGATATCGGAGCAATTAAAGCATCTGTCAAGAATTTGATTTTAACGTCTTATGGTGAAAGGCCTTTTCAACCGAACATAGGCTGTAATATTACTAATCAGCTCTTTGAAAACTTTAATCCGATTACAGTTGCAGCAATGCGTGAATCGATTAAACGAACATTGAAATACCACGAGAAACGTGTTGCGATTGCAAGTTTAGATATACAAGATCGATCTGATCAAAATTCTATCTTCATATCATTAACAGTAAAAATATTAAACGTACCAGATTTAGTTGATATAGAACTTTATCTAGAGAGAACCCGATAATGGCAAACATTAAGAATGTAACTGAATTAGATTTTGACCAGATTAAAGTCAATCTGAAAGCATATCTGTCAAGCCAAGATAAGTTTTCAGACTATGACTTTGATGGTGCTGGTATTAATATCTTATTGGATATCCTTGCGTACAATACGCAGTACAATGCACTCTTAGCTCACTCAAATGCAAATGAAGCTTTCTTAGATACTGCACAGATGAGAGCAAATGTAGTATCGCATGCAAAGAGCTTAGGCTATATTCCATCATCAGCTACTGCTGCTCAAGCTACTGTAGATGTAGTAGTACGAGGTCTCTCAACTTCTCCAACAAATATTACTTTACCACGCGGTACTACATTCCAAGGCTTGATCGGAACTAAGCAGTACACGTTTGTAACAAACACTTCGTATACTGCTGTAAAGGATGCTGACTTCTTCTATACATTCCCTGATGTTATTTTATATGAAGGATCGATTGAATCCTTTACATATCGAATAAACAAAAAAATACCGAATCAGAAATTTAAAATACCTACTGATTTGGTTGATACATCTACTCTTGTCGTAGGCGTGCGTGCTTCATTGACAAGCGAAGAGACTGCAGTCTATACACACTATAATAATATCCTAGATATTAATGCTGCTTCAAGAATATATTACTTACAAGAAAGCTATGATGGCCAATATGAAATCTATTTTGGCGATGGTATTCTTGGCGTTGCTCCAGAAACCGGAAGTGTAGTTGATATTGCTTATATTAAAACGTCTGGTGCTGAAGCAAATGGCGCATCAACGTTTACTACTAATGCATCAATCGGTGGACTTACTACTGTCACAGTAACTCCAGCAGATGGATTCACTAAAACAGAAACAGGATCAGATAGGGAATCAATTGATTCAATTCGATTTAATGCTCCTCGTGCATTCTCTTCGCAGAATCGTGCTGTTACATCAGTCGACTATCGTGCAATACTTAAAGCTGAATACGATTTTATTGAAGACATTTCAGTTTGGGGCGGTGAAGTAAACGAACCTCCTGTTTACGGTAAGGTGTTTATTTCAGTTAAACCTTTGTCAGGCGACTATCTATCGAATACAACAAAGGAAATTATTAATCGATTCTTGTCTACTAAGAACGTTGGATCGATTACTACTGAGATAACAAACCCCGACTATACGTTTGTTACTATGGATGTATTCTTTAAATATAATCCTGATAATACCGTAAGAACGCGTGCTCAATTAGAATCAGCTGTTAGGGATTCTATCCTTGAATATAATGACGCATACTTAGAAAAATTTGATGGTGTACTTCGCTATTCAAAACTACTAAAAGCGATTGATGATACTGATGACGGTATTTTGAACTCATCAATCAGATTAAAAATGCATAAGCACGTTGCTCCTATCACTGGAGTAAGGACTGATTATACGATTAAGTTCTCTTCGCCAATCTATATTACTGATACCACTGAGCAAACTCTGTCATCAAATACGTTTACTTATGCTGGACAAACTTGTGAATTGACTGATATTGTATCTAGTGTCTTTCCAAATAGAACAGTGCAAATTCGTAACGCATCAACAAAAGCAATTATAAATTCAAACGCAGGAACTATTACTCCTACTACTGGAACAATTACGCTTAATCAAATACAAATTGATTCGATTACTCCATTGCTTATTTTTGCTGATCCAAATTCATACGATATTGCTCCTAAATTTAATCAATTAGTTTCTATAGAATCAGACGAGACTCCAGGCATTACAGTAACTGGTGAAGAGGATACTATTTCTACTCTTGGCTCTGTCGGAGCTGCTACATACACCACATTCAGTAGACACGAATAATGCGCGATAATATTGAATCAAGTAAAATAGAATCGTTAATCCCGCGTCAGCTCATTGCTGATGCTGGTGGATTAATTGAGTTTCTAAAAGAGTATTATAAGTTCCTTAATCAAGACGAAGGTCCTTCGCATATATTAAATAATATTCTTGCGAATAGAGATTTAGACACAGTAGTCGATGCATTCCTAGGCTTGGTTGAGAAAGAACTAGGTGGTGGATTTACTACAAAGCTTGTAGCTAACAAAACGAACCTATATAAAAACATAGTACAATTCTATCAAGCAAAAGGTTCAACAGAATCGTTTAAGCTTCTTTTCCGTTTGCTCTACGATACTGAGATTGATATCTCTTTCCCTAAAGAAAAGATCCTTATTGCATCTGATGGACGATGGGTACAACAAACGTCCATCTTTATTGAGATTACCGAAGGTGATCCGTTTGATCTTTTTGCAAACATTATTGAAATCTCTACACCGACGCGAGTTATTGAAGTTGAAGTAGAGCGAATCAAGCGTGTTGACGAAACGATGTATTATGAGATATTCATTACTCGTGATAACAATACTGGTGCAATTGTTACCGGTGCGACAATCGATGCATACGGTGTAAAAGCAACTGTTGTAAACTCATTGAATATCGGTGAGATCATTTCAAAAGGTTCAGGGTTTGAAACTGCACAATACGTTGATATTGTTGAAGGCTCTGGTACAGGTACTAAACTAAAAGTATCTGTTGTAGGAGACGGCGGGACACTCGAATCATTTAAATTTATATCTTTCGGTGTAGATTATTCTTCCGAATTCTATGGGATGATTATCCCACGCGCAGAAGTATCTGGCGGAGTTGATTTTGTTATATCAACGGATCCTGAAGCTGATGCTATTACTTATCCGACACGAGCAATTATAAAGTTCACGGAGTCGGTATTAGCACAGTATCAAGGTGAGTATTCTGCAAATAATGGATTCTTATCTGACGATATATACTTGCAAGACAATAGATTCTATCAGCAGTTCTCATATCTTATTCGTTCGTCACAACAGTTTGACAGCTATAAGAATATATTAGATCAAACTATACATCCAGCCGGTATGGCAGCATTTGGTGCATTTGAGATTAACAACACGTTTGATCTTTCTAGAAACCTTGATGCTCTTCGTAGATACTTTGTTAACCGCTTGGAAGATGTTGTTGATACTACAGATGTTAATAATTGGTTATTAAATAAGCCTGTTTCAGATACTGCAATAACTTCCGAAAATAACGTATATCATTTAACTAAACCAAGGTCAGATATTGCTTCTATTACAGAAGCTGAAATAAAAGAATTTACAAAATCTTTATCTGATAATACTACAATATCTGATGAAATAGCCATACAATTATTTATTATGCGTTTCTTATCAGATACTACATCATTGTCTGATCTTGCTGTATTTAGTTACTCAAAGCGTTCAACAGAAGTTATAAATAGTAATGATTCCGGCGTAATTGAAATGTTAAATGACATTTATGCTGAAAACTATTTTGCTGAAGATTATTCCGAAGGATTAACTTCATTTACCTAGGAGAAAGACGATAATGTTAATGAATGAAACCGTAAGCCCTAAGGGTCAGGTCTCGATTGAGATCTTTAACTCTAAAGGTAATTTAAAGGAAAAGGTACATGTACCTAATCTTGTAGTAACTACTGGTAGGAACTATATTACTTCGCGTATGAATGACACTGCACAAACTGATGTCATGACACATATGGCGGTTGGTTCTGGTACAGATGCTGCAACATTAGCTGACGTTGTGCTTGGTACTGAAATTACTCGTGTTGCTTTGGATTCAGATAATATTGTAGATAACGTAATTACATATGTTGCTACATATGACGCAGGTGTTGGTACTGGAGCAATCACTGAAGCTGGCATCTTTAATGATGCAGGAGCAAACCTTGGTGATTTACTTTGCCGTACAGTATTCCCTGTAGTGAATAAAGCTGTTGATGACTCAATGGTTATTACCTGGACCGTTACAATATCTTAAGAGAATATAATTAATGGCTGCCGTAGTTAGACCAAACTTTCATCATACGATGGCTGAATCGATTTACGAAAAGATTCAGAATAAGTCTGCAAACTATCACTACTATCTTGGTAAAGTTTTGCCTTGGATTGGTGAAGGTTCTATTGCTGATGCACCAACTATTACTAATCACTTTCTAAGTGAAAGCGATTCACGTAGAAATATCGTTGGTATAAAGCAACTGTCAATTAATGATGTTGCTTTTATTACTAGACGTATTGATTGGGAATCTGGTAGCATCTACGATTTATTCGATGACACGTATACTAATCCACAGTCTAGAAACTTTTATGTCATGACTGATGATTTTAATGTGTACAAGTGCATTGAAAATAATAATGGAGGTCCTTCTACGGTAAAGCCTATCGGTACTGATGTTGGTTATACCGGACCATCTGCCGATGGATATGTTTGGAAGTTTATGTACTTCATTCCGCTTTCATTACGGAATAAGTTTTTAACTCCAGCATATATGCCAGTAATTAAAAAAGTTAAGAACCAATACTATTCTGCTGGCACAATTTCAGGATACGTAATTAATGATTCTGGTCAAGATTATGATGAGAATGAAACGTATGCTGTAGTTCAGGGTGATGGTGTCGATGCTGATATTGATTTAGTTATCGAAGACGGTCAAATCACTGGACTTGTTATTAATAATCCCGGTATTGGATATACTACTGCAACACTATCAGTTACAAAAGGTGCTTTGGATCCAGGTGAGGGAGCAGAAATTTCTTTGACGCTTTCTTCTCCTGGCGATTTAGATTCTTTACAGGCAGACGTTGAGTCTCTTACTGTTGATGGAGAAATATCTTCTATTGTCGTTACAGCATCAAATAACGGATATACTTCTGCGCCTGTGGTTACAATTACTGGTGACGGTACTGGTGCTGCAGCTACTGCAGTTATAGACGTTAATGGTAGAGTCACTTCAATTACGATGACAAACCGTGGATCTGATTATACTTACGCTAACGCAACAGTGGCGGCCGAGGGTAATATTACTACTACTGCAAGAGCGATCATTTCTCCACAGGGTGGACATGGATTTAATGCACCACGTGAATTGATTGCAGATACATTGGCGTTCTATTCTACATTTGAAAATGAATTAAACCAAGGTATGACTGTCAATAATCAATTTAGACAGTTCGGAATCATAAAAGATATTAATCAGTATGGAGCAAATAGGAAGCATATTAACCTAACTGGTACCGCATGCTTTGCTGTTACTGGAACGTTAGTAGGTGATTCTTTTCCAGAAGATGCTAATGTCCATACTACAGGTGATGCAAAATCTTTACGTATTATATCGTCTGAAGATAACAAACTACTTTTACAATCGACAAATAAAAGTATTCCGGAAGTTGGTGACGTTTTCTATAACGAAGCAGAATCTGCAAACTTTACCGTTGATACGGTACTAGCTCCAACTATCAATAAGTATTCAGGTGAGATATTGTTTATTGATAATCGTTTAGCATTTACGTCTTCTGATGAACAAAGTGTAGTATTTAGAACATTTATAAAATTCTAATTATAAATATTTGGTATAGAGATTTCTTTAGGAATAAGATCAAATGGCAATAAACTTAAACACACCTCCGTATTACGATGACTTTGATAGGACTAAAGGGTTTCATCAGATCTTATTTAAGCCAGGTGTTGCTGTTCAAGCAAGGGAACTAACCCAGCTACAGTCTATCCTGCAAAATCAGATTAAGTCATTTGGCGATAATGTATTCAAGAATGGTGCTTTGATCACAGGTGGTGATCAGTCATTTGACCGGCAATATTGCGCTGTAAAGCTAGCTGCTTCAGCAAATGATTCTGTGTTAGGATTGGTTGACCAAGAAATATACGGCACAGAATCCGGCATGAAAGCTTTAGTTGTAAACGCAACTCAAGCAACAGACGGTGGTGATCCTCCTACTCTATTTGTAAAATATCTAAACTCTGGTAAAAACAAAGAAAGCGGCGGCTTTTTAGCTAATGAAGTTGTTTACAACAAAAATAAAAGTACACGTGTTACTACAGCTGCATCGGCAGTTAATGCAATCGGTAATGCATATACGATTACTTCTGGAATCATTTATAACAATGGTGACTTTGTTTACTTTGAAGACCAAACGGCTATTCTATCTAAATATACTAAAATCGGTTCAGCTATTGTCGGGTTTGATGTAACTGAATCAATTGTTACTTTTACAGAAGATTCATCTTTGCTTGATCCTGCAGACGGATCATATAACTTCGCTGCACCTGGTGCAGATCGACGTACAGTAACGTTAAATTTAACAAGTCGTCCGTATACTACTTTGGACATTGATGATCCTAACTTTATTGAGGTTGCTAGAATTCAAGCTGGTAAAGTTATCTCTTCAAAGAAAACTACTGAGTATAATATACTTGGAGATGAGCTTGCTCGCCGTACATACGACGAATCTGGCGATTATGTAGTTCGTCCATATGATATTAAAATTAGCGAACACTTACGCACATCATTAAGCGTTAATGATGGTTACTACCTTACAACTGAAGGCGGTGATACAAATAAGTTTATAGCTAAAATTTCTGCAGGTAAAGCTTATGTAAAAGGTTACGAAATAGATAACCTAAAGAATTCTATTATCCCAATGGATAAGGCAAGAGATTCAGCTGCAGTAACATCTGGATCGGTTTATGTTCCATTTGGAAATTATGTAACTGTTACAAATCTTTCCGGTATTCCTGAAAACATTCAAGCATTACCGATTATTGAGCTTCGAGATCAATTTACTGCAACCCCAGGAAGTCCTGCTGGTTCAGTAGTTGGTACTGCTCGTATACGTCATATAGAATTTTTATCTGGAGATCCAGGAACTACTACTGCGCAATATAACATATTCCTCTTTGATATTAAGATGAATTCTGGTTATTCATTTACGAATAATGTCAAGCAGTTCTATTATAACAATGCAACCTATGCTGGTGACTTTACTGTCGATGTTAAACAAACGTTATCACTTTTAAGTGGTACTGTTTCAACTACTAATGCTTCTTCAGCGCTAGTAGGTTCTGGTACTCGCTTTGAAACACAATTAACTCTTGGTGATTACATTAACATTGCTGGTAATACGCATCGAATTACTGATATTATAGATGACTTCTCTGCAACAATCAGTCCTGTTGCATCGGCCGATCTTGCTGGTCAAACTTTTAATATTGTAAAAACAGTAATTAATGATACCGATAAAAACTCATATATCTTTAATATGCCAGTCGATATCGTAAAGACTATCGATCCTACTGGAGCTGCAACAAACTATTCAACGCGTAGATACTATGAAAGATCGTTGACTGCAGGTATTGTTGAGGTAAATGCTGGAGTAAACGAGACATTCTCTTCATACTCTACTGATAATTATCAAATGTATGATGCAGCTGGTAATGCAATCGATTTGACCGGTGCTGTTTCGGCTTCAGTTGGAAATACCGTATTAACTGTAGATATTTCTAGTCAAGGCTATAGCAATGAGACTGTAATCCTTGTTGCTACTATTTCAAAAAATAGTTCCGCAGCAGATAAGAAAAACAAAACTCTAGTTACAAATTCAACTGTAACATTCTTGAACGAAGCTCAAGCGATTGCACAAATACTGTCATTAAGCAAGGCAGATATTTATCGTATAGTTTCTATTAAGATGACAACAGCTGGTGCGTTTGGTGATCCTTCATATAACAGTGATTCTGAAATTGATATCACGAACCGATACACTTTAGATAATGGACAGAAAGCAACATACTATGGCTTAGGATCTTTACGTCTTAAAAATAATTCGGCAGCTCCTACTGCACCAATCAAAATCACATTTGATTACTTTACTCATGGTGCTGGAGACTACTTCTCAGTTGATTCATATGGCGATATCGATTATAAAGATATTCCTACGCTCATCCTTGGTGGTACTGAGTATGTACTACGAGATTGCTTAGACTTCCGTCCACGCATTAATGATGCTGGTACTGGTTTCTCTGGTACTGGTTCTAGCGTTGGCGAATTCCCTGATTTCGAAAACGATATTATCACTTCATACGAATATTACTTACCTCGTATTGATAAGATTGTTCTCAACTCAGAAGGTAGAATTAAAGTTGTAAAAGGTAAGAGTGAATATAATCCTAAAGAGCCTAAGACACCAACTGATTCAATGCCTCTTTATACGTTGAAGCAACAGCCATACGTATTTGACTTATCAAAAGACATTGAAGTACTTAAGATTGATAATCGTAGATTTACAATGCGCCAGATTGGTAAGTTGGAATCACGAATCAAGAATCTAGAATACTATACAAGCCTTAATCAGTTAGAAGTCGATACACAAAATTATCAAATTAAAGATATCGACGGACTAGATCGGTTCAAGAATGGCTTTGTTGTAGACGCATTCCGCGGTCATGGTATCGGTGATGTTTATAATCCAGATTATGGTTGCTCTATTGATTATAATAAGAGCGAGCTTCGACCAATTTGTGCTACACATCCTCTTAAATTAAAAGAAGTTGCACAAACACGCGCAGAGCGGATATCAGCTGGCTATCAATTAACTGGCGATCTATATACTCTTCCTTATACTGAAGAGCGCTTTATTACAAATAACAAAGCAAGTAAAGCCGTTAATGTAAACCCATATAACATTGTATCATTCAAAGGTATTATGACTGGTACACAGTCTGATATATGGTTTGATGAGCGACGCGTTCCAGATGTTTATAGAAACGAAGAAGGTAACTATGATATAGTATTGGCTGAATCACAAGCCAAAGGAACATTTGGTTGTGTCTTTGGTTCTTGGGAAACTATACAATTTGGAATAGAAGGTGGAACTGTAACTGAAAAAACCCGTTCTGGAACAGAATATACAATTCGTGAACAGGTTTCTACTGAAACGCGTAATGACGTAGTTGTATCTAGTTCTGTTATTCCTAAGATGCGAGATGTAAGTATTAACTTTAAAGCATCAGGCTTGATGCCAGATACTAGACTATACGTATTCTTTAGTAATATTAACGTTACTGCTGATTGTAAAATGACAACTAACTTCGTTGATTATTTAGATGAAGATAATCCAAATTTAGCAAACGTATACGATCTATATGGTGAAGTTGGTCGAATGATTGTTAGTAATTCAGAAGGTGTATGTGACGTCACATTTAATTATGTTGCATCTAAACATGACCTTAATACTGGATCACACGTTCTAAGACTATCTGATGACCCTGATGGTAATCCATTATTTGAATTTACTTCAGCTCAAATGACATTCACTTCATCGGGCGAGCTAAGAAATGTTGCGAATGAAATTGTTTCAACGCGAAATGCTGTGTGTGATATACGCGCAATTGAAGAAACTTCTAACAATACTAATTGGTATGAAGCTGGTAAAGTAGCAGATCAACAGTGTAATGGATTTGATTTACAACGCAAATTCTATGATGGTGCTGGTGGAACAACTGACTGGGTTACCGAAGAATTAAATTCAACTATATGTGGATATAGCGCTGGTAGCGGTAGTACTGGTGGTGGTGTAATTGCAAATCCGGATCCACCTACATGTCCGGCTGCTGGCACTGAACTTGATACGTTCTGTGATGATGTAACTGGCAACTTAATGAGAATTGTTGCTGATGGTTCATGCGGTACCAGTACTTCTATTAAAGAAGCTGGTGCATGCGTACCTGATAATCCATGTTCACCTGCCGGAACATTGAAGAGTACGTATTGCCAAGGCGGTACTGATCCTGTGGATATATACTATGACGGAACATTTAACGCAGTTACACAAACATGTGGAACATATGAACAAGCTGTCACTGGACTAACACAAGCTCAAATTGAAGCACAATGTCCTCCTGCTACGGTTCATCCACCAAAAGGTACGTACTTAGGATATGAGTGTAATCAACCTGGATTTATAAAGGTTAATTATTATGCTGATGGTAACGGTGGCCAATATGAGGTTACTGAAGGTGTTGGCCATGTTGATTGTGGATATGTGCCACTGGAAGATTTACAAACCCAAATTGACGCTGGCGATACAACAATTACGCAAGCTGAATTAGATCTAGCAGAAACATATGATCCAAACGATGCGCCTGCTGCAGGTACTCATATTCGATATGGTTGTCAGGGATATGATTACTATGAATATATTGCTGATGGTAGCTGGGGAGAGACTGACTCACTTATTGAAAGCGACGCAGAATTCTATTGCGGTAAGCCTGTATTAAATGACGTACTTATATACACGTTTAATGATTTAGATGCTGATGATGACGATGATGGCGATTTAGATCCACCACGTGCGCAAATAGTAGATAGTATTGGAATTGTTGGTGGTATCTTTAACTATGCTACAGGTCGTAATATGACAGCTGCCGAGCGTGAAGAAGCAGCTGCATATCTAGATGCTGTCGGAGTAACTAACGCAGATTTTGAAGCGGCGCTCTCAGATGGAAACAACATCTTTGCAGATGGTGGAATAGACGCTTTTTCAAATCCAACCGGAATGAACGATTCAGCTAAAAAGGTTTACGAAGTAATTAAAGTGCTAGGAAATACTGTAACGGCAAGAGGCATTGGTGCAGATTCTGACGCATCAATAACCAACTATATGGAAGAGGTTGGAACTGGTCAGTCAGGACTCTCTGCAGGTGATATATTAGCAAACCAAGCGATTGGTGCATTAACTGCAGTAAATACTAATGATGTACGCGTTGAGGGTTCATGGGGCGCGAATGCAATTGAGCAGCTGTTGCTTAAAGATAGTTTGATTTAATAGAGGTTAAATAAATGGCTTATAGATTAGTAGATCCATTGGCACAATCGTTCTTTATCGAAGAGCCGTGTATCGTGACAAAAGTTGATATCTTTTTTAGGACGAAGGATTCTTCTTTGCCTTTACTATGTCAGATTCGTAAAAATGAAGGTGGATTTCCTGGCAAATACATTATTCCTTTATCTGAAAAAATTATTCAGCCAAAAAATATTCCAACTTCAGCTGATGGATCTTTGCCAACAACAGTCATATTCGATTCACCAATCTATTTAGATGCAGGTGAATACTCGCTATGTCTAGGATCAGATTCAAAGAGATACACGGCGTACGTATCTGAACTTGACAATACCGATTTGCTAACTGGCAATCGTATTGTTTCACAGCCATATATGGGATCGCTCTTTAAATCACAGAATGCTACTACTTGGACTGCTGTTCAATTAGAAGATCTTAAGTTTAACTTATATCGTGCAGTGTTTGATACTTCAGTACAAGGTTCAATCGATTTTACTCCAGATATCAAAAGCTTCAGATCTAAAGTATTACCTGAAAATCCATTACAAGTATTTAATGGATCTGATATTATGCGCGTACAGCATTTCAATCATGGTATGCCAGAGGGTTCATATGTAAGATTAGATAATCTTGTTGAAGATCCAATAAACGGCACAACCTTGTTTGGTATAGACCTTACTGCAATTGCAAATACTCCTCTATTGATTGATAATATTACATTAGATGGGTATACTGTGACTTTACCAAATGCGGCAACTCAAGATGCTACCTTTGGCGGAATCTTTGTTGTAGCTACGCAAAACATAAATGCTGATATAATGTATCCGATTGAAGCAAAAATACTTGATTCAACTACTAATATTACGCATCAAATTAAGGGAACATTCACAGACTATACTCAAGACAGCGACTGGGTTACTTTGAATGAGGGCACTACTGAATTAGATTCTCCGCGTGTAATTACAAATGATACAGTAAAAGCAGAAAATTTGAATGGTGCAGACTCACTTCAATACAGAATTAATCTTGGTACTACTACAAGATATATTTCTCCGGTAATTGATAAAGGTCAGTTAGGATTACTTGTTGCACAGAATCTAATTAATAATCCAACGTATGATACTGAAAACACGTTAGACGCTGATATATTAGATTTTATGACAAGTGTTGCTGGAGTGACGTTTACTGCTACTAGCGAGACTTCTGGGGTTCTTTCAGTTCCAGTCGCATATCAAGATGCAGCCTTAACTTTGACTCCAGGTACTATCGCTAATATTACTGATGAATTAAATGTTCAAAATACCGGGCAATACCGTATCGCGAATATTTCTACGTCAGGTGATGAGATCTCTTTAGTAAACTTGTCTGGCTTCGTAGAAACAAATACTGGCACATATTCGGTTACTATTGGTAAGAACTATATTGCTGAAGAAGCTGCAGCGAACGGATCTATATACTCCAAGTATATTACTCGTAAGATCGATTTTGCTAATCCTTCAACTGGGCTTAACTTTAGAATTGATGTTAATCGACCTGCTGGCACAAACATTCTTGTGTACTATAAGACAAGTCTAGTTGGTGAAGCTGATGAGATTGCAGAAAAAGAGTTTACACTTATTGATAATTTAACATTGCCAGTATCGCTTGATGATAAGTTTACTGAGGTAGAAGCCTCTATTGAAGATCTTTCTCCATATGAGAGCATTATATTCAAGATTGCATTTACTTCAATTGAATCATCACGTGTACCTAAATGTAAAAACTTAAGGGCCATTGCGTTAGCTTAATATGTCATTAGTAAAAGTAAAACCATTTGATGGTAATGAATATCTTCTAAAAGATACGCGTAACAAAGCTGTTATCAATACCGATAATAAGGCATATAGCAGCTATGTTGCAAAGAGAACACGTTCTTTAGAAAATGAAGCTTTTAAATATAATATTGATAATAAAATACAGGATATGGAATCAGATATAAATAATATAAAGACTGATTTATCTGATATTAAGAATTTGCTTACTGCTTTAGTAAATAAAGAATAGGAATCACAATGTCTGTAGCATTAACACTTCGCAGTGTAAAAGGTACCCGGCTATTAAATAGCGAGGTAGATACCAACTTTACTAACATTAGTACAGAGCTTGATCTAAAAGCTCCTATCAATAATCCGGTATTTACTGGTTCAGGCCAGTTTACTGGTGCTTTGACTGTTGATGGTGACCTAGAAGTATCTGGTACAACTACGTTTGTTAATGTACAAAATCTTGGTGTTGCTGATACCATGATTTACGTGAATCAACGCACCCAGGGTACTCTCACTGGAGCGGTTGGCGATGGAACAAATGTCGTTTATACTGTCGATAATAACTATGTAGTTGGCGATTTCCTTGTTGTTCAAGGAGTAACTCCTGCATCTTTTAATGTCTCTGGTGCAGAGATTATTGCATCTGATGCTACTTCAGTTACTATTGCATCTACTAATACAGATACGTATGTTTCTGGTGGTATTACGTATGCAAAGACTTACGTTAATCTAGACTTAGGATTAGCTGGTGGTTATAACACTGATGGTACTGCTGCTGGATATGCCCACACGGGCGTGTTCCGTGACGCTACAGACGATGGTACGTGGAAGTTTTATCAAGGATATACTCCTGAGCCTTCTGCAGGTATCGACATTGATACAAGTCACGTTAGCTTTGCATTAGCTCCAATTGCTGCATCAACAGTATCAGCAACTGACTTTAATTCTACATCAGACGTATCATTAAAAACAAATATTTCTATTATAGAAAATGCACTTTACCTTATTAAAAATATAGAAGGTGTTTCATTCCAATGGAAAGATTCTGGTAAAGAATCCATTGGTGTTATTGCACAACAAGTTGAAGCTGTTGTTCCTGAGATCGTTAATACCGGATCTGATGGAATTAAGCGTGTATCTTATGATTCATTAATTCCAATTCTAATCGAGGCAGTTAAAGAGCTATCAGATAAAATAGATAATCTTAATAAATAACTGTCCTTAAGCCGAGTATTTGAAGGAGTACGAAGATGGCAATAAAGGTATCAGGCGTAACGATTATTGATGATAATCGTAATGTCGTTAATGCTAACGTCAAAAGCAAACAGCAAGATTTAGGTTCAATTTCTGGAGTTAACGCTGTTAATATCAATAATGGCGAAACTATCATTGCAACCATAACTGGAAATACTACATTTACAGTATCAAATCTAGTTAGTGGATCCGTTAATACACTTTTCTTTTTGCTAACAAATCCTGGTGCTGGATCAATTACCTGGCCGCCTACTACTACTTGGGATAAGGGAAACTATCCAGTTCTCAATACTTCTGGTAAGACTCTCATCATATTAGAAACCTACGATAACGGTGCTAACTGGATCGGAGTACAGGCCTGGCGGCAAAACGCATAGGATAATATCATGTCACGTAGATTTTGGATTGGCACTCCTAAGGGCCAAAACACAACAGCTGATACCTTTTTTGATACGTCGAGACAAACGATTTATCAGGTAAATACTTCAGCACCTACAACATACCCATCATTTTTTGATACATTTTATAATACAGCTGTACCAACTGGCTATATTATTTCGACTACATACGATGCTATTACTAATTATGTTACAAATTACTTTTATGGCGTAATTACATCACATCCTACTGCTGATATTCGTGATACTTTATATTACTATCCAGGTGAACAAACATCTTATATCGTATCAACGACTGTTACTCGGCCGACGTATATAGGATACTATGTTCCTACTGGATATTCTGTGACAGAGGATGTGTATAGGCCGACATCTATTGATGCTCCGTACAGTGGTATAACTCTGTATACTGACATTAGAATTACTCAGTATTCTAATCCGACAAACTATCCTGGATTTTTTTATCCAGCAACTACTACCTTTCCGACTGACTATACCTATAGCTCTAACGCGTATGGGTGTTATTATTTTAATGCTGATGGAAGTCCAGCTGGTCAAGATGGAGTTCCTCCTGGATGCTCAATTGTAGGATGCGACCCGCCGTCATACAACTATGCGAATGGAAGTGCTCCTACATATTTTGATACTTGTCTAACCACGGCTGGCTCTACTACATATCTAACACATATATATGTGGGTCAAAATACTACTTCAACAGTTATTTTTAACGGTCAAAGCGCACCAGATATTGGTGTTTTTGATTGCTATCCTGATGATTCTCCAGACGTAATAGCGTTCTGTCAAGATCCACAAAATAGGTGCGAGCCATGTCAAGGATATTATCAGACGACATATGAGACAGATGTCGGCTATGATCAAGTTACATCGTATCCAGCTCCTATTACAACATGCTATGCTACATCATCACTTACCTCTGTGTCTTATTTACAGAGTGAATGCTATAACTGTAGTGTTGATTGTGTCGCTAGTGTAAATACAACATCATCATATCAGGCATATCAAGCACCTTATTCAGGTATTACTTACTATGATGTTGCAACAATTGTAGGATACACGCCGGTGTCAACAATATATCCGTATATTTCGTATTATGATACGTATATAGGTACTACGACATATACTGCATTTAGGGATACGATATATGTAACAAGTCCACCTACAACATATCAGCAGGATACTGAATATACTCGACCAACGAATGATTACTTTTATCCCGTTCCGACAGAATATACTCGTGTTACAACGTATGAAACAGCTTATCCGACTAGTAATCCAACATCGAAAATCACGCAATATCCAACTGATGTTGCAACAACAATTGATACTGCTACACCAACGAGCAATCAAACAAGTGTAGACACTACTGTTATTACTTCATGGTTAACTGATAATGACGTAACTACAACATATCAAACTAGTAGATCGACTACTTGGTTTACACAGTAAATAAAGGAGCATGTAATGCTATACGCAAGAATTAATAAAGAAACAGATGAAGTTTTAGAATTCCCTATAACAGAAGGTCAACTTAGAAATGCTTTAGTTGGTACAACATTGCCAACTAAAATTACTGAGATTGCATTGGTTGGTACAGACTATGTTCAAGTACCTCCGCTTGTGTCTAGTGAGATTCCAGTTAAGTCGAGTATGACGCACACAGCAACACCGACGACTGTAACAAAAGATCCAGAAACTGGCAAATGGGTAAGACAATACGAGTTAGTAGAAGTAGATGAAAAAATACAATTGGATCGTGTTGCCCTTAAATGGAAATCTATCCGCGAGCGCCGTGACGAAGTATTGAAGGAAATCGATTGGAGAATTCTGCGAAATGCCCGTGAAGTTCGCCTTGGACTTACTCCAACAGATGACATTGCAGTACTTGATGCTAAGGCACAAGAGCTTGCAGATCTGACTGATACTTATGTTGATCCATATGAAATAGATATTAGCATAATTAAGATATAATATATAATACAGTTTTGTTATTTTGATAAGGTAATACTATGGCTACTGAAGTAAAACGCAATAAGGATTTCTCTCCATACGAAATTTATACTGGTGCTGATCCTGAGAAAAAAGAAAAGACATTAAAGAAAGAAGAGGAAGTAGCTCAACCGCGCCTTGCTTCTCAATTGATGTCTGAAGAACAAACCTTTAATGAGACTAAAATTGGTCCTTATGCAAAAAGGTCTGCACGGAATGATTGGGCTACTTCACAGGAAGGTCTTTTAAGAAGTAAATGCCCTCCGTTTTATTATACTAGTTATGATGTATCAGCAAATCAAAATAATAATTTCTCTGAGTTTACTTACACTGAATTTCCTGGTGCTGGCTTATATACGTCAACGCAGTCTAGGGAAATTAACTGTAGATTAATTGATTTTGCATCTAAACAAAAGTCTGGTAAAGCCGGTAAAGATGCACTAGAAAAGTTTATTGCTGCGTTTTCAGACAAATATGTTATGGATGAAGTCGATGAACAATATCAAAACTTAGATAATATTATTTTTATGCCTGGACATAACTTACTCGACTTGGCTGACATTGATCAAGTGCTCAGAGTAATCAATGAAACGGACGATGCATATATTAAGCCACATCCATTAACAAGTAATGAAGCTATTCATGGTATTGCTGGACGTGTTGGATGGAATAAGATAATACCTAAATACGTATCTGGTGCTAAGCTGCTTGAGAATTGTAAAAATGTTTATACTACCACGGCTTCAGAATTTTCTATTACTGGAGCTGCTCTTGGTAAAAACATACACAATATTTCTAAATATCAGTCAGAGGGTGCAGGCGTATATCAACCATTTAGTAGAGTGACTACTATTGCGCAAAGGAAGCATGGTATACAAGAAGCAAAAACTTTACTTGGTAATATCTTAGCATGCAAATGGTCCGGAGTTTTCTTTGAGTTTCAAGACGATGTTCCAGAACGAATGGACGCGTATTATGCTAAAGCTTTAGAGTTGAGAGAACTTTATAGACCGCTTTCATGTGGTCGTGGCGATCTAGATAAGGCCGTTAAAAAAGTTCCAGTTAATCAAGTTCCAGTAAAGAAATAGATTATAAATATAGGTATGGTGGTCTATTATGATAGAAGGTAAATCTAATCCTGAAATAGCAAAGAGAATTGCTCTTTGTGGTAGATGTGTACATCTTGTACCAAAGATAAACGTCTGCAAAAAATGTGGCTGTTTTATGCCAGCCAAAACTAGATTAACCGGAGCAAAATGTCCGATTGGAAAATGGGATGTTATCGTCACAGATAAAAAAGAAGAATAACGGAGCAGAAAATGGCTACAAAGCTATTACTTAAAAAATCAGGTGTGGCCACGAAACAGCCGCTTGCAAGTGACCTTGATTTTGGCGAGCTAGCTATCAACTATGACGACGGCATACTATACTATAAAAACAACACGGGCGCTATCGATATTCTTGCACGCAAAACGACTGGTGGTGCATCTGGTATTTCTATTACTCGTATTGGAACTGCATATACTGCATCCGATGGCGATTTTCTTTTAGCCGATACTTCTAACGGATCGTTTATACTTACACTTCCTACTCCCACAACAGGCTCTTTTGTGACTGTATTTGACGGTGGGTCATGGACAGAAGATCCTCTTATAATTGATTCTGGTACATATACTATTGACGGAGACGGAAGCACGATTGATTTAGACGTAGGTAATGTAAGAGTCGATTTTATCTATAATGGTACAACTTGGAAAACTCATATCCCAGTAGACAAAAACTGGGTAGAAAATAGATTAGCTCAATTCGAGGACGATGTTATTACATATGCTATTGCTTTGGGTTAACATTTTGTATAAATAGTCTTATAAATATATTAGCGAAGTAGATCAATATGTCATCATTTTCTAACGTATCAGCTACAGGTATTAGTACTACTCCAAGTACAATATACACTGCTACAGAAAAAACAGTGTTAATTGGCTGTAATTTAGCAAATACGATCAATCAGGTTGTACCTGTAGATCTTATATTTAATGACGGTTCTACAGACGTATACATTAAAAAAAATCTTAGAATAGAAAATGGTTTTAGTGACGAAATTATGAAAGGCAATAAAATTGTCTTAGAAGTAGGAGATTCGATTAAAGCCGTCGCTGCAATTGATTCCTCGGTTGATATTGTATTATCCCTATTAACAGGAGTTAATTAATGGCTGGTATCGAAGGCGCGGATGGTTATCCTGAAGGATTAGACCTTGCAGATAAGACATTTTATGGATTTAGATTGAATCCTGATGATGGTGGCTTAGAAGTTAACATCATCGATGATGATTCAGAGGCGGTTGAATTACCAAACTTACAAGATGGAATCATTGATAAATATGCATATAAGCATTGGGTGTGGTCACAAAATGCACTTCAATTCCAATGGAGCTCTAACGGACACTTACAGGTTAAAATCGTATGACACAACTAATAGATTTAGGTAAATTAAGATTTCACTTTGCTGGTGACTGGGCTTCTGGAACCACATATGAATCAAATGATATTGTTAAGTATGGTGGTAATGTATATGTCTATACCTATGCATTAAAATCAGCTGGAGTTCTTCCTACCGACGAATCACGCTGGGCGTTGATGATCGAAGGATTTAATTTCGAAGGTGAGTTTGATACAGCTGTAAACTATAAGATTGGTGATACAGTAGCACACGGTGGTGTTGTTTATGTGTCGATCAAAGATTCTTTCAATATTACTCCTCCAAATGCAACATATTGGAGCCGCTTCTTAGACGGTATTCAATACGAAGGCGAATACGATGCGAACACATTCTATCAAAAGAATGATGTTGTTGCTTACGGTGGTTCAGTCTTTGTTGCAAAACAAGATACTACAAACAATCTTCCAACTGATACAGTTTTCTGGGACAAGTTTGTTGAAGGTGTAAGCCCATCTGGTGTCTATAACGAAGCAACCGATTATGTACCAAATGACCTTGTAGCTTACGGCGCAAACATTTACCGTGCTAAAGTAGAGACTACAGGCAATCCTCCTTCTGATACTGCATATTGGGAACTTTATGTTGGCGGTATTAAGTTCTTAGGACAATACGACAACGTAACAGAATATTACGTAAACGACGTTGTTGCTTATGGTAATACAATATACCGTGCACGTGAAACACAAACATCAGTTCTTCCAACAGACACAAATGGTTGGGAAAAATTAACTGGTGGTATTGCTTTCCAAGGTTCATGGGATGTTGGAACTACTTACTATGATGGCGATGTCGTTGCTTATGGTAATGAATCATATCGTTCTATTACAACACAAACTGGCGTAAATCCAACTGGTTCTGCTGATTGGATTCTTTATGGTGCTGGTACATCGTACAAAGGTAATTACTCCAACGCTACCACATATTACATTGGTGATATTGTTAGCTATGGTGGTAATACCTACATCGCTACTGTTGAGACTGCAGGAAACGTTCCTACAGATACCAATAACTGGAATCCTTTTGCTGCTGGCTTCTCATACGAAGGAGTCTATGCTAGTACTACACAATATTATATCGGTCAAGTTGTAAGCTTTGGTGGTTCACTCTATCAAGCTACTGTTGATACAATTAATGATGTTCCTTCTGATCTCAATGATTGGGATAAGATCGTATCTGGTATTAAATCAACTGGTCCTTGGGCGACATTAACAGAATATGCTACTGACGAAGTTGTAACGTATGGTGGTAATACATTTATCTGTATCGTACCACATGCTTCTGGTGCTGACTTTAATGTAGATCTAGACACTAATGGATACTGGGAAAAATTCAATTCAGGTATTCGTTGGAGAGGCGTTTGGTTATCAACTACTCAATACTATAAAGATGACGTAGTAAAAGCTGGTTCATCTTCTTATATCGCAAACCAAGATATAATTGGTGGTTTAAGTCCAGCAAGTGATCCTGTTCCACCTGAGTGGTCAAACTTTGCTACTGGTGCTGAAGGATTCTTATCAAAAGACGGCGATACAATGTTGGGTTATCTCACATTGTTTGCAGATCCTACTGATGCTCTTCATGCTGCAACAAAATCTTATGTTGACCGATTTGTAAATGCAACAGACGGTGGTACAGTTCAGGGTCCTCTCGTATTTGACGATACTTCTGGCAACGGTGCAAGCCTTACATTGCAGAATGGCGCTAACTTAGAAATTGATGGTGGTACATTAACACTATCAAATGCTGCGACATTGAATATCGATGGTACATCTACTCTTGCTGAAGTTACAGTTGACGGTGATATTAACCTCAACGGTGGTAATTTAGATACTACACAGACTTCTATTAACCTTGTTAATGCTAATGCTACAACAGTCAATATTGCAGGTGACGGTACTTTAGTAGATATCGGTTCAGCAACAGGTACAACTAGTATCAATAATAACCTAGATGTTGATGGTAATATCAATGTCGATGGTGGTACAGTTAGTTCGAACACTGCTTCATTAGACCTTTTCAATACGAATGTTACTACTGCTAACGTTTTACGTGATGCAACATCTATTAGCATCGGTTCTGGAAGCGGTACAACTACGATTAATAACAACCTAGTAGTTGTTGGTACTACAGCATTTAATGGTGGTACAATTGAGCTTGGTGATGGAGATGCAGATAATGTTGTCTTCGGTGCTGATGTTAACTCAAGTATTATTCCAAATGTTGATGATGCATACGACTTAGGTACTGCAACCAAAGAATGGAAAGATATTTTCATCGATGGTACTGCGAAAATGGATACGGTTGTCGTTGATGAAACACTCAGCGTAACTGGTAATACTTACCTAACTGGTGAATTAGATACTGGTATTGGTGGTACAACATATACTAATACTTCACTTGATCCAACTGGTTTTGATAATAATCATCCAGATACACGTGGTATTATTGAATTCTCTGATAACGGTGTACGTATTTACTCTATCGGCACTGATGGTGTTGTTACAGAGCGTGAAGATTCAACGTTTGCATCTGGTACTGCATACTCTGTAGCTGCTACTGCTAAAACGTTGGTCATGTATCCTGCTGCTGGACAAGCTAACTTTACTTACTGGATTAACGGTGTACGTTATGAAAAGACTAGTCTACAGTCAGTAACTGCTGCTTCGATTGATGAATACAACTACTTCTACTTTGATGAAAATACATTAACAACATCAAGTGTAAGAGATGATAATTCTCTTATCTCTTACGCTAACGTTGCTTCATTATATGGAAGTCCTTCTAACGGAAGAATTACATATATTACTGACGAGCGTCATGGCATCTCAATTGATGGTGATACATTAGCTTATACTATAAGCACTGATGCTTTACAAGTTATTAGCGGATTCGGATTAACAGCAACCGCCGGCCAAGAGGTTTATACTTCTACTTCTGCTGGCGTATTAAGAAATGCTGATCTTCGCATTGATGTTCCTATAAAGACAACAAATAAATTCGCGACAAGATTAGGAATAGATTGGAAAATCTCTGACTTTGGTGATGATCTATTCTCTAATCAACTCGGCGTGCTTGAATCAGTTACCGTAACAAATGGTGGATCTGGTTACCGCGGTGCTACAACTGTTGCAACGGTACAAGGTGATGGAGAAAATGCAACCGTTGAACTTGGTTTCTCTGCAGCACCAATTGCATCTGTTACCTTGACAAACGGCGGATATGATTATTCTTCTTCTACTACAATTGATATTACTGGGGATGGTACAGGTGCAACAGCAAGTATCGATATTCCTGCTGGATTTAACATAGCTAAGCAATCCTCTGGTGGATTATCATTAACTAATCCAGGTAGTGGTTATACTAATCCAGTAATTACTGTTGTAAACGATGCTGGCGATACAACAGGCGAAGGTGCAGTAATCTCTTATGAATTAGATCTAGGAACACCAGTTGCTCATATCCACGTGGATTCTTTGGGTTCTGGATATGTTGATGGAGCAACAACTGCAATAATTGATGGTGATGGTACTGGTGCAACGGCGACTGTTACTGTTACTGCTGGTGCTGTAACAGATATCGATATTACAAATGGCGGTACAGGTTATACCTATGCCACCGTAACAATTAACGGTGCTGGTACTGGTGCTTCGGCAACAGCATACACACTAAAGAACGAAATCGTTGATTACCTAATCACTAACGTTGGTTCAGGTTATACTACAGCTAGCGTTACAATTGATGGTGATGGCTTCGAAGCTACCGCTACTGCAACAATTACAGCTGGCGGTGTAACAGATATTACTATCACTAACCCTGGTCATAGCTATACATACGCTACAATGACTATTACTGGTGACGGTACTGGTGCTACTGCAGAGCCAAGATTAAGTGGTTATCCAATTGCATCAATTAGCTTTGCTAATGATGATGCTCGCGGTAAAAATTATACTATACTTCCTACTGTTACTATTGTAGAAGACGGATTTGGTATTGTAAAAGATGGTGGATCACCAAATTCGCCAGCAGCACCTACACCAGCAGAAATTGATGTTGCGCTTTCTACTGGTAATACAATTAATAGTATTGCATTAACAGATCCGGGTTCAGGTTATACAACTGCTACTCTTACCCTTAATAATGCCGGTGATGGTAATGGTGCAATTACCGATATTTCTACAGAGCCAAGTAGTATTCTATCTGTCACAGTAACTGATTCAGGTAGACACTATTCATATGCAGATATTATTATTACGTCACCTACTGGTTCTGGAGCAACATTTACAACATCATTAACGCCAGTACCCCAATATAACCAATACGTTGATGGCGTAACTGGATATGACTTAAATAATATCCCTGCAGGTAAGTTTACTCTTACCTACTTTATTGCTATCTCAGGTGTTGATAATCTATTAAAGATTCCTAGCCAATATTTGCTAGAATCAGTAGTAGAAGCTTATCAAAAGGCTACTGTTGAAATTGAAGAAATAGAACAGTATGGTTTGCCTTTTGAAAAATATAAGTTCCTTGGCTTCTCTATTATTAATTCAGATGGTGAACTCCAAACACTTGCTGGAACAAATCAAGGTGATGTAATATATTACGACTTAACTCGTCGTGATTCTACTAGCTTAATTGAAAATACAGTAAACACGAATGGCGATGAAGGTATTGCCGGACGTTCGCTTACAGTTACATCTTCTGGTGTAAACAGTGCTTGGATTGGCGCTACAGAGTCAAATAAAGTTTACTATGTAGCTCCACATGGTGTAGATGCTCCTCATTCTGGTAGAAACCAATCAGCACCATTTGCTTCTATTAAGTATGCATGTGAGGTAGCTGGAAATAACGCAACAATCTTTGTTAAGACTGGTTCTTATACAGAAGAACTTCCAATTATAGTAGGAGAAAACACTGCGGTTGTTGGTGATAATCAACGTACTACCCTAGTGCATGCGGCTTCCGGTTTCGAAAATGGTACAATGTGGAAGCTATCAAACGGCGCTATCTTGAACAAAATGACGTTCAAAGGTATGACTGGTTGGGTTCCTGGTTCCACGGCTGATGATATTACTACATCAACACCAGCTGGTATCGCGGTAGCATTCAATGAAGCTTCACCAATTACTACTAAATCACCATACGTTCTCGAATGTAGCTTCATTGGTTCAGGCGGTATTGGTGTCTATGTAGATGGTTCAGCGCACGCCACTGGTAATAAGAGTATGATCTTCCACGGTTATACAATTATATCAGATAATGGTGTAGGTTACTGGGTTGATAATGGCGCATTAGCAGAACTTGTATCTAACTTTACATACTACTGCTACTTCGGATACACGTGTACAAATGGTTCTAAGATCCGATCATTGAACGGTAACTGTTCATATGGTACTTATGGTGCATCATCAAGCGGTTATGATGCTGATGAGACTCCTTTACTCGGAGCCTTGGTTGGTGAACAAATTAATGCTGTTTATGTTGATGGCACGGTAAACGTTGGCGATACAATCACTGATACTGTAACTGGTGCAACTGCAACAATTCTAAACGTACAATACTCTGCAGATAAAGTTTATATTGAAAATAGAGTAGGAGACTTCGAAGGAGGTAATCCACTTACAACTTCTTCGGGTGGTAACTTTGTAGCTGATTTTGGTGGTTCTGAACAAGTTGATGGATTCATTCTAATCGTTGATGGCTTGGATGAAGAGCCACAACCAGGCGGTTCAGTATCTCTATCTGATGACTCTATCTCATATGTAATTCAGAGCGTATCAGGAACATATGTTGATAATACAAGTAGAATGGTTATTGTTCTTTCACAAGAAAAACCAACTGCTTCTGCTCCTGGTGCGGTGGTAACAATTCGTTATAACTATTCTCAGGTACGATTGACGGGTCATGATTTCCTACAGATTGGTACTGGTGGTGCTGCTACAACTAATCACCCTGATGAACCACTACAGCCACCTGCACAAGGTAATGAGATCAATGAAGTATTCCCAGGTCGTGTATACTATGTGTCTACAGACCAAAATGGTAACTTCCGTGTTGGTGAATTCTTTAAGATTGATCAGGCAACTGGTACAGCAACACTAAACGCTAATGCCTTTAACCTTGCTGGTTTGACTAGCTTGAGACTTGGTTCGATTGGTGCACAACTTGGTGAATCAATTAATGAATTCTCATCTGATGGAACATTAGGTGGTAACTCAAACATTGCTGTACCAACTGAATTTGCGGTTAAGACCTACGTTGATAAATCAGTAATTGAGAGCCTCTTCACTGGCTCGTTTGATAGTGCTAATTCTACATTTGATGCCAATGGGAATCTCACAGCAGTAACTCAAGGTGATTTACAGTATAGCAACATAACTTGGGAAAACTTTGGTCTAGATCTCGCTACATATGGGCTCGAATTAGCTACTGGAAGCTATTATAGATTAGTTAGCTGGACTGAGACTAGTGTCTCTCTCGGAAGTTCCCAAAATATAACTATAACTTATGATAGTGAAACTAATTTAATTGATACAATAACAACTACATCAGTATAGTATAAATACTAATAATGGTGTTTTAAGAGGAATCCCCTAGTGTCAGATGCAATTATATATAATTCAATATTAGAGCAGCTCGAAAAAGCCCGAGTATCTGCTGAAAGCCAGCTAGATGAAGCGTATTCAAGCGAGAATCTTAGTAAATTTTTGGATCCTTTAAATCCAGATAACTGGGCTACGCTTGTGCCAAAAATAGATGACACTGGTTTACCCTCAGGTTGCGCAGATGGTGATTCTGGTGGGGTATTCTGTGTATGGGATTCCTTATATAATAGATGTCAATCAACATGTACATGGACAGTACCAGCAGGCACAACTAAAGCTCAATTCCAATTATGGGGTGGAGGAGGTGGCTCATCTTCTGGATGTTGTTGTGGGGGTCACCCAGGTGGATCTACTGGGGAATTCGTATCTGTTGTAATGGACGTAACCCCTGGCGATAGTTATATTTTGTGTAATGGCTGCAACTATTGTTGTTTAGGAAGTAGGGGAGGTATACAATTAAACGCGGCTACCTCTTATGTAACCGGTCCGGGAATTACAACACTGTGTGCTCAAGGAGGATGCGGTACTCTTTGCTCTTGGGCATGTTCTTGGATTAATGCTACTTCTGAAAGACAGGTAGTCGGATGGAGTCCAACTGCAGTTACTTACACGCCAATTGATCAGGAAGGTTGGTTTTTGAAGGGAACTGGAAATCAATGTACTTGTAGATGGGTAAATCCAAGTGCTTTAGAATGTAAAGGTTCTAACTTCTGTAACTCAGGATATGATTATTGTTATAACAGCAGCTGCGATACTGGCGGTGAAATACCCTATATCGCTTCTCATTGTACTCAATCTACTACTACTATTGATCCTGCTAAAAACCCAATATGCGGATGGATCCCCAGAAGATGGAATGCGATGTGCTATGACACTAACCATTACGGCTACATAATATATGCTCCAACTGTATGCTTTGGTCCGACCGGGGCGACAACTCAAAAACATCCAGGATCTGATCTGTGTGCAACTTATTCATCGGGCACTTGCTGCGGATCAGTATGTTCTACAGCATATCAAGGTGGTATTGGTAGTGCTGCATTTGGATGCATGCCTGGACACGGCTCAGTATTCTCTCATGCAATGGGAAGCAACAACGCGGTCTGTGGTGACACAGGTCGTGGTGCAGCTATTCGTGTAACGTATTGTTAAATTATAAGTATAAATATAATATATTAAGAGGAAGCTTTTAAAATGCAAAAACAATTTACAGTTAATATTCCCGATGAACTATGGGTCGATAGTTGGGAAGATGAATTAACGGCGACTTATACTTATAATGGCCCAGAAAATTTTTATCTTGGTGTTGATGATAACAATAGCATTCTTTACATTAAGCATGGTGATTTAGATTCTGAAGCAGAGCCATTTACTGAAGAAGAAGCTGCTAAATACAACTGGCATGTTACAGTAGATGCTAATGTTAATCCAGAATTTGCTTGGTTCTTATACCATCAAGATGAAGAAGAATATGTTCATGAAGATATAGTAAATCATAATGGATCTATCTATCAAAAGATTACAAATCCAGCACTAAGAGAATACTATACTTTAGATTGTAGGTTTGTCGAAGGTAGTACCGAAACAAAGGAATTATTTTTAGCTCCTTTATATAAAGATCTTACTATAGCGTTTAAAACTATTGCCAATCAAAGATTAGCAGTTGTAAAAAAATATAATACTGTTTACGACTTTGACGTAGAAGATCAAACAAAGATTGATAGTTTTATTAGCAATATGGAAACTTATATTTCTTCATTAGCTTCTGCATATCCATGGAAATACGTTGAAATTGATGTTACAGAAATTCCTAAAATACCAGCATCTTTGCAGCTATTGTTTAACCAATTACCAGAAATAGATTAAGGAATTTGAAATGGCAGATTTATTACTATATGCTGCAATAAAGGGGCAAAAAGATCTTTTATTTCCTGACGATGGAGGAGTAGATCCTACTGCGCAGTTTACCTATTCGGAAAATACGGTTGAAGCAGGGCAAGTTCCGGCTGTATCAGGATATCCTGTCTCGCTCGGTAGCGAGGGAAATGCTTGGCGTTCTGCTATGGTTAGCTCATGGGACGCTGCCTTTGGTGAATATACTAAACCAAAGACTAATTTTATCTGCTGTGGAGATTTTAATTCTGGCCAGTACAGGTGTGGTACAAGTGGATCCTTTACAGTTCCATCTGGCGTAAGTAGAGTAACATTTCAATTATGGGGTGCTGGAAGCGGTTCATCGCAAAACTGCTGCTGTGGCGGGGCCCCAGCTGGGATTAACGGAGCATATGCTCTTGCTGTAGTCGACGTTTGTCCAGGGGAGATTTACTGCTGGAACACAGGATGTTCGTACTGCTGCTGCGGAGATCAAGATAATGTGCCTGGAGGATATCAAGGTACGTGTGGCACACAACTATCATATTGTGGAAATCCCTCTAATCCTAGTTTTGTTGCTGGCGGATATTCCGGTGCTTGGTATATGTGTGCGCCTGGAGCAAATAACATGCACATGTGCATGTGGAATTGCCAAATGTGTAAAGTGTTTCCTGGTTATGGTACATCTTGTAATTTATCAATACCAAGTATCAATGCTTCTCAATGTGGGTCGACTATATCATTAACAAAAGATCTTTCAATAAGTGATTTATGTAATAGATGTAGTGCTCAGATCTGCGGCAGCTGCTGGAGTTTTTGCTGGGATTCGAGTGCAGATGATCTTTATATTCCGCCAATTTATGGGTGCAGAACACCATTTACATCATGTAGCGATGCAGTAACCGCTAAAAATGCAGTATTTCTTGGATATCCAACGATATATCCAGAAATACAAATCTCGTGCGATATGCAGACACCAGGATTTACGCAGCCGGCTCCAGTATATGGATTTCACGAACGGCTTATGCAAGACGGAAACTATGGTACTGATCCTAATTCAGCTGCTTATCAGTGCTTTAATGGCAGTAACTGCGCTGGACATTGCTCTAATCCTGATGCCGGTGGTTTATGTATTCCAAGTCTGGGAGCAAGTGGATCTAAAGCATATAGTGGGTTGGGTGCTACTAGTTGTCTGGGCGGGAGAGGACGTACAGGTATGATCTGTATTTCTTGGGAATGCGATTAATTATTTACAAAATCCACATTTTGTGGTATAATATATAGTATTATATTATTTTTGAAAGTTAAACTATGGTAGGTATCAAATGAAGAAAGCTTTTTTTATTAATGGTGGTGCAGGGCGTGTGCTCTGTGCCATCCCAGCTTTAGAATGGCACAAGCAGAATGTTGACGAAGATGTTATAATCGTAGCAGAGGCTTGGCACGAGCTAT
>Ga0181556_1000428_pt1 | contig 45625 bp, 43 predicted proteins | sample 011ome_14_FD_148651 | JGI IMG/M metagenome (GOLD analysis project Ga0181556, IMG submission 148651) | Coastal salt marsh microbial communities from the Groves Creek Marsh, Skidaway Island, Georgia - 011505AT metaG (spades assembly) | ecosystem: Environmental > Aquatic > Marine > Intertidal zone...
TACAATTTTAATTTCGGGTGCTTTTTATTTGTTTTTTATTACTTTAAGAGATTTCTTTATCAAAGGATTTAAAAATCTAGCACAAAATACAGCTCATTTTGGTTTTAGTTTATTAATTTTAAGTATTTTATTTAATAATTTGTTTTCTACAGAAACAATTACAAATTTAAAAGTAGGAGAAACTTTTGAGAATTCAAAAACAAAAATAATTTTTGAGAACATTAGTCAAAAGGAAGAAAAAAACTATAAATCAATAATAGCTGAATTTACTATTCAAGATTCAAAAGGCAAAATGGAGAATTTGTCACCAGAACTAAGAATATATAATCAACCAAATATTGTTACAAGCGAAGCTGACATTAAAACAACTCTATTATCAGATAAATTTATTGTCATTAATTTGGTACCAAACCAAGAGTTTTTTAATGTTAGGTATCAAGTCAAACCATTTATGTTGTGGATTTGGATATCAGTAATTTTAATTAGTGTTGGTGGACTAATGAGTTTTTTAAAAAAAGAATATGAAAAATAAATTATTACCACTTTCTATCACTTTTATTTTTATAATTATTTTTATTGTTTTTTATAAAGGTCTTAAAGACACCAATATCTATACCCCAGAGTCAAAAATAAATAACAAGGTACCTTCATTAGAAGTTAAGTTATTTGGCGACAGTAAGACTGTTAATACAATTGAAATTTTTCAATCAGATAAATTTTATTTATTAAATATTTGGTCTTCTTGGTGTGTTCCTTGTAGAGAAGAACATCCAGTTTTAATGGAATTAAAAAATAATGATAGATTAAAAATAATTGGCATGAATTATAAAGATAACAAAGAAAATGCTAAAAATTTTCTAGAGGAACTTGGAAACCCTTATGATAAAATAATTTTCGATAGCAAAGGTACTTATGCTATTGAGTGGGGAGCTTATGGTGTTCCAGAGTCTTTTTTAATCAGTAACAATAAAATTATAAAAAAATACATAGGACCACTAAATACAGCGTCTTTTGAAGAAATTAAATCATTTATAAAATGAAGATTTTAAAATTAGTTTTAATTATTTTTTTGATATTTCCTATTAATGCTTTGAAAGCAGATAATGAACTTCTTAAAAATAAAATTACAAAAAACTTACGTTGTTTAATTTGCCAAGGACAATCTGTGTATGACTCTGACTCAGAGTTTGCAAATAGTCTAAAAATTGTAGTTGATAATAAAATTAATGAAGGATTATCAGAAAAACAAATTTATTCTTATTTTCAAAGTAAATATGGTGAATGGATTTTATATGACCCTTTGTTTAACAAAAATACCTATTTTTTATGGTTATTACCTCTATTGATATTCTTTATTGGTGGTGCAATAATCTTTAATAAATTTATAAAAAAACAAAAATAATCTGATATTTAGAGTAATGAGTTTAAAAAAATTAAGTATATTTTTTGCTATATTTTTTACTGCAACAAAGTTATTTGCTGCAGAAATTAGTAGTCATCAGTATAACTTTTTTACTGGAAATTTTGACTTTAGCGACGATAAGCAGGCAGCAATGTTGTTTGGTTTTCAACACCAGAATGAAGATTTAGAAAGAGACACTTTTATAGGTAATATTTCTCCTATAACTGGAGGTTTTATAACTGAAAATTCAGCTATATATGTTTATACGGGATTTGAATGGAATGTTGAAATGGGCGCTTTAACATTTACACCAAGTTTTGCACCTGGTTTGTATCATAAAGGAGATGGAAAAGATTTAGGTCATACTCTTGAATTTAAATCTGAAATTCAGTTTTCTTATAATTCCTCAGAGAATTCAAAAATTGGTATATCATATAATCATGTATCTAACGCTAGTATAGGAGACAAAAATCCTGGGGCAAATAGTTATATGTTTAATTTTATCAAAAACTTTTAATAACAGTCATGAATATTAAAGATTGTTATAATTTTAGTGACTTTAGAAAATTAGCAAAAAAAAGATTACCATCACCTATCTTTCACTATATTGACGGTGGTGCAGATGATGAGGCTACTCTCAAAAGAAATACCGATGCATTTAATGATTGTGATTTAATTCCTAATGTCTTGGCTAGTGTAGGTAAACCTGATTTATCAACTACTGTTTTTGGTAAAAAAATCGATATGCCATTATTTTTATCACCAACAGCCATGCAAAGACTTTATCACCACGATGGAGATAAAGCTTCAGCTCGAGCAGCAGAAAAGTTTGGAACCTTTTATAGTATGTCCACAATGGCAAATAATACCATCGAGGAAATTGCTGAAATTTCTAAAGGTCCAAAATTATTTCAACTCTATGTTCATAAAGATCAATCAATTACAGATGATTTAATCGAGAGATGCAGAACATCTGGTTATGACGGGATGTGTTTAACAGTAGACACATTAGTTGCTGGAAATAGAGAAAGAGATCACAGAACAGGTTTTACTACTCCTCCAAAACTTACTCTTCAAAGTTTAATGAGTTTTGCAATGAGACCTGAGTGGGTTTTTAATTATTTTACTCATAAAAAATTTGAATTATCTAATGTTGCTAAGAAAACAGATAAAGGAACTAATATTGCAAAGTCAGTAATTGAATATATTAATGAACAATATGATCCAGCTATGAACTGGAAGGATGCAGAGTATTGTGTAAAAAAATGGAATAAACCATTTGCTTTAAAAGGTGTGATGTCAGTTGAGGATGCAAAAAGAGCAATTGATATTGGTTGCACTGCGATAATGGTTTCAAACCATGGTGGAAGACAATTAGATGGTTCCAGGTCTCCATTCGATCAAGTTAAAGAACTTTCAGATGCAGTAGGGGATAAGCTTGAAATTATTTTAGATGGTGGAATTAGAAGAGGAACACATGTTTTAAAAGCTTTAGCTGCTGGTGCGACCGCATGTAGCTTTGGAAAAATGTTCTTATTTTCATTAGGTGCTGGAGGCCAACCGGGTGTTGAACGTCTCTTGCAGAATATGCATGATGAAATAAACCGAAATATGGTATTAATGGGTTGTAAAAATATTAAAGAATTAAATAGATCAAAATTAATTTACAGAAAATAAGAAATAAGGAGAGATTAAATATGAAATTAGCAGCAAGTCTAAATCGTTTAGGAACAGAGTCAGCATTTAGTGTTTTAGCAGAAGCAAAAAAATTAGAAGCTGCTGGAAATCCAATGATACATTTGGGACTTGGTCAACCTGATTTCAAAACTCCAAAACATGTAGTTGAGGCTGCTAAAAAAGCTTTAGACGATGGACACCATGGATACGTTTTATCCAATGGTATTTTAGAGTGCAGACAAGCAGTTACAAGGTGGATAAAAAAACGTTATAATGCAGAAGTAGACCCTGAAAGAATTACTATTATGCCAGGAGGTAAACCTACCATGCATTATGCTATTCAATGTTTTGGAGAACCTGGAGCTGAAATTATACATCCAACCCCTGCATTTCCAATTTATGAGTCTATGATTAATTATACAGGATCAACTGCAGTCCCTTATGATTTAACAGAAGACAAAGATCTAAAATTTAGTGCAGATAAAATTTTATCTTTAATAACTGATAAAACTAGATTGTTAATTTTAATTAATCCTAACAATCCAACTGGAAGTTTTGTTGAAAAGTCAGAAATAGATAAATTAGCTGAAGGATTAAAAAAACATCCTCACGTTACTATTTTAAGTGATGAAATTTATAGTAGACAAATTTTTGATGGTAAAGAAATGCCAACTTTCTTCAATTATCCTGAATTAAGAGATAGATTAATTGTTCTTGAGGGATGGAGCAAAGCGTATTCTATGACTGGTTGGAGATTGGGCTGGAGTTTTTGGCCAGAACAATTAGTTGGTCACATAAATAAATTATTAATTAATAGTGTTTCATGCGTTAATGCAGCTGCTCAGTTTGCAGGGATTGCTGCTTTAGATGGACCAGATGACTCCATTCATCAAATGATGGAAAAATTTACTCAAAGAAGAAAATTAATTTATGACGGCCTGAATAGTTTGCCGGGCATTGAATGTAGTTTACCTGGTGGAGCATTCTATGCTTTTCCTAAAGTTATAGGTACTGGAATGGATGGCTCAGAATTTTGCAAAAGAGCAATGCATGAAGCTGGAGTTGCAATAGTACCAGGAACTGCTTTTGGTAAAACTTCTAAAGATTATGTCAGATTTAGTTTTGCGGCTTCTCAAGATAATATTTCTAATGCATTAGAAAATATTAAAAAAATGCTAGGCTAAGATTATGACAGAGCTAGCGCTACCCAAAATTGATAAAAAAATAATTGAGCGCAAAGACGAAATTGTAAAAAATTTATCAAAAATTTCTGGATCAGATAATGTTTTAAGTCATCCTGATGAGATAAAACCATATGAAACCGATGCACTTGCTGCTTATACGCAAACTCCATTATCAGTAATTTTACCAAAAGACACAAATGAAGTTAGTGAGATATTAAAATATTGTCACAAAGAAAATATTAAAGTGATTCCAAGAGGTGCTGGAACAGGATTATCAGGTGGTGCATTACCATTGCAAGACGCAGTCATATTAGGTTTAGGAAAATTTAATAAAATTCTAGATATTGATTATGAAAATAAGTGCGTAGTAACGCAACCTGGTGTTACAAATTTAGGAATAACGCATGCAGTACAACATAAAGGGTTCTACTATGCCCCTGATCCTTCAAGCCAATTAGCTTGTTCTATAGGAGGCAATGTTGCAGAGAACTCTGGTGGAGTGCATTCTCTTAAATATGGAACAACTACAAATAATATTCTAGGTGTTGAAATGGTTTTAATGGATGGAACTATTTGTAGATTTGGAGGAAAGACATTAGATCAAGAGGGGTATGATTTAATGGGTTTAATTTGTGGATCTGAAGGATTGCTTGGTGTCGTTACAGAAGTGACGGTTAAAATTCTAAAAAAACCACAAGTAGTAAAAGCTGCATTAATTGGTTTTCCATCTATTAAAGAAGGAGGAAATGCTGCATCAGAAATTATATCTAATGGAATTGTTCCAGCTGGTATGGAAATTATGGATAAAGCTTTAATTGAAGCAACAGATAATTTTAGTAAAGCAGGTTACCCACGTGATGCTGAATTATTATTAATAGTTGAACTGGATGGTACAGAGTCAGAAGTTAATGAATTGTTAAAAAAAGTTAGTGAAATTTCAAAAAAAAATAATTGCTCTAGTCTTAAATTGAGTAAAAATGAAGAAGAAAGATTAAAATTTTGGGCAGGAAGAAAAGCAGCTTTTCCAGCTTGTGGAGCAATGGCTCCTGATTATTATTGTATGGATGGAGTTATTCCAAGAGGAAAACTCGCTGAAGCCTTATTAGAGATTAGAAAATTATCTGACAAATATAAATTATTAGTAGCTAATTGTTTTCATGCTGGTGATGGAAATCTTCATCCACTTATAATGTTTGATGGCAGTGATAAAGAGCAACTAAGAAAAACAGAGGAGTTTGGTGCAGAAATACTAAAACTTTGTGTAAAACTTGGTGGGGTTATCACTGGTGAACATGGTGTGGGAATAGAGAAAAGAGAATTAATGTGTGAAATGTTTAACGATAGAGATATTCAACAACAATTAGATATCAAAAAATCACTAGATGAAAAAAATTTATTAAATCCAGGAAAAGTTTATCCTATTTTAAGAAAATGTGCAGAGGAAGGAAGGGTTCATGTCCACAAAAATGAAAATAAATTCCCAGATCTTCCAAGATTCTAATAATACTTATTACCCAAAAGACGAGGCAGAAGTATCAAATTTAATTAAAGAATTTCATAAAAAAAATTTGCCAACTGAAATAGTTGGAACTAACTCAAAAAGTTTTATTGGAAATAAAACTCAAACTTCCAATAAAATTTCACTCTCTAAATTATCTGGTATTATTGATTATTTTCCGGAAGAACTTTATATAAAAGTTAAAGCTGGAACACCATTAGAGGATGTAGAAAAAGCTTTAGAAAAAAATAATCAAGAATTAGCATTTGAGCCAATTGATTTTGGTTTTATAGAAAATGGAAAATCTAATAAGGGAACTGTTGCAGGTTGTTTGTCATGTAATTATGCTGGCTCTAGAAGATTTAAAGTTGGAAGTGTAAGAGATCACGTTTTAGGATTTCAAGGTATTAATGGCAAAGGAGATATCATTAAATCTGGAGGAACAGTTGTAAAAAACGTAACAGGTTATGATTTGTCAAAATTAGTTACTGGTTCCTTTGGAACTTTGAGTGTTTTAACTGAAATTACTCTTAAAGTTTTACCAAAGAAAAGTTTTTCAAACACAGTAGTGATTGATGTAAAAGATAATAAAACAATTTATGATCTATTTGATAAAATAGCAGGTTCAAGCAGTGAAGTATCAGGTGCCACTTTTATTCCAGAAGAACCAAAAGACGAAAATTATTTAAAAAATAGAGATAAAATATTTAAATTTAATGATTTAGACTTTAAAGGTCCATTTTTAGCATTTAGAGTAGAAGGAGATAAAGTTTCAATTAATGAGAAAATTAAATCTTTGACAAAAGAGTTGCAATTAAACACTTTTAACACTTTCCTGCTGGATACTTATCAATCAGAGCCATTTTGGAAAAAAATAAATAATTTGGAACTTTTTGAAACTACAAAAAATAATTTGATGAGAATAGTTATTGAACCATCCAATGGATCGAAGATGATGAAGTATTTGGGCAATAAATTTAAGTACTATATTGATTGGTGTGGATCCTTATTTTGGGTTGAGGTACCAGCCAAAAAAAATGTGAAGATTAAAGAAATTAAGAAAACCACCAAAGAATTTGGTGGATATTTAACGATTATAAAAACATCGGCAGATTATGACTATGAGGAGTCAATCTTTACCATTGATGATGTGCGACTAATAATATCTAAAAAGATTAAAGAAAGTTTTGATCCAAAAAGAATTTTAAATCCTGGAAAAATGTATAGAGGAGTTTAATGCAAACAAATTTTTCAAAAAAACAATTAGAAGATAAAGATAATTTAGCTACCGAAAAAATTTTCAAACAATGTGTTCATTGTGGAATGTGTAATGCTACATGTCCTACCCATCAGTTATTAGGTGACGAGCTTGATGGACCAAGAGGAAGAATTTATTTAATAAAAGACATGTTGGAAAATAATAAAAAACCAACAGAAAAAGTTGTTAAACATATTGATAGGTGTCTTTCATGTTATAGTTGTATGACCACATGTCCTGCAGGTGTAAACTATATGCATATCATTGATCATGGAAAAAAATATATTGAAAAAAATTATGAAAGATCTTTTTTCGATAAATTGATTAGACATTTTTTATCAATAACTCTTCCCAATACAAAAGTTTTTAGATTATCAAGTTTTTTAGTGAAACTAAGCAAGCCTTTCAAATTTTTAATGCCATCAAAAATTAAAGATATGATGGAGTTAATGCCAACTCATTTTCCAAAAAAACAAATTGAAAATAAAGAAATTTATAAGGTTAAAGGTAAAAAAAGAATTGCCAGAGTGGCACTATTAACTGGTTGTGTTCAAAAAGAAATTTCCCCACAAATTAATGAAGCAACAATTAGACTATTAAATAGACATGGAGTTGAAGTAGTGGTTCCAAAAAAAATTCGTTGCTGTGGATCTTTAAATCATCACTTAGGAAAAGAGGATGACGCTCACCAGGATTTTAAAAACAATATTAATATTTGGTATGAAGAACATCAAAAAGGCAATTTAGATGCAATTTTATCTAACACCTCTGGATGTGGAACTACAATGAAAGATTATGGATTTATTTTTAGAGACGATAAAGAATTAAGCAAAAAAGCAAAAGTTATCTCAAGTTTAACTAGAGATATTTCAGAATATATATTTGAAAGTATAAAGCTAGATATCAAAACAAAAAATAAGAAATATAAAGTTGCTTACCATTCAGCATGCTCAATGCAACATGGTCAAAAAGTTCACTCTCAGCCAATGGCTTTATTAGAGAGAACTAATAACGAAATTCTTGAAATTCCAGAAGGACACATTTGCTGCGGTTCAGCTGGAACTTACAATATTTTACAGTCTGAAATTGCAAAACAATTGCTATCAAAAAAAGTTAATAATATTGAAAGTTTAGAGCCTGATTTTATTTCAACAGGAAATATTGGTTGTATTACGCAAATTTCTCATGGTACAAAAGTACCTATTCTGCATACAATTGAAGTTCTAGATTGGTATACGGGAGGTCCCAAACCGCAAGTATTACAAAGGAATTAGTTATGAAAAAGATATTAGTCACAAGAAAGTTACTCAAAGAGTGTGAAGATAAAGCTCAAAAAATTTTTGATGCAAAATTAAATTCTAATGATGAACTTTATTCTCAAAAAAAATTAATTGAATTAAGTACTGGCTGTGATGCGGTACTAACATCTTTAACAGATAAGATGGATGAAGACACAATCAATAAACTTCCAGATACAGTAAAAGTCATTTCAAATTTTGCAGTTGGTTTTGGAAATATAGATTTAGAAGCAGCTAAAAAGAGAGGTATAGCTGTAACAAATACCCCTGAAGTTTTATCAGATGCTACTGCTGAAATTGGCATTCTTCTTATTTTGGGTGCTTGCAGAAGAGCTGCTGAGGGAATTGAAGCAGCAAGAGAAAGTAATTGGAAATGGTCCGCAGATTATTTAATTGGAAAACAATTAACTGGATCTAGACTTGGTATTTTGGGTATGGGTAGAATTGGTCAAAAAATTGCTAAAATTGCAAAATCACTTGGAATGATAATTCATTATCATAATCGCTCAAAATTAAGTGAAGATAAAGAGCAAGGAGCTATTTATCATGATAGTTTAAAAAGTCTTTTCTCAGTTTCAGATGTTTTATCAATCTGCTGTCCAGCTACAAAAGAAACTATAAATTTAATTAATAAAGAAACAGTAGAATATTTTCCTAAAGGTGCAGTAATTACAAATGTTGCACGAGGAGATATTGTAGATGATGAAGCTTTAATTGATGCTTTAAATAGAAGAAAAATTTATGCGGCAGGCTTAGACGTTTATAAGAATGAGCCAAATTTAAATCCAGGATATTTAAAAATTAAAAGCGCTTTTATTTTACCTCATCTTGGAAGTGCAACTAAAGATACAAGAACTGCAATGGCTAATTTGGCAATAGATAATATTGATGAATTTTTCAACACCGGAAATTGTAAAAATAAAGTAAATTAAATCTTTATTTATGAACAAGCCTGTATTAGCTCAATCCAAAGCTATTACAATTTTCATTGTCTTTGCTTTAGGTTATTTTATTTCAACTTTATTAAGAGCAATTACAGCTACTATCTCGCCAGAGTTAGTTTCAGAATTTAACCTTACATCAGGTGAACTAGGACTTCTGGGAGGAGGATATTTTTTAGGATTTGCAAGTGTTCAAATTCCTTTAGGATATTTGTTAGACTCTAAAGGTCCTCGAAAAATTGTTTCATATTTTTTATCTTTATCTATCGTTGGACTTATTCTATTTGCAACTGCTCAAAACTTAACAATGCTTTTAATCTCAAGAGTTCTAATTGGAGTTGGAGTTGGTGCATGTTTGATGGGACCATTGACTGCTTATCGAATTTGGTTTCAAGATGAAACTCAGCAAAGAGCAAATTCATGGATGTTAATGGTTGGTGCTATAGGAATGCTATCATCTAGTTTACCTGTTCAGTTTTTTTTGCCAATCATAGGTTGGAGAGCAATATTTTTATCTTTAGCACTACTAACATTGGCTTGTATAATTTTAATAGTAATTTTTATTCCAAAGTGGCAGCCAAAAAGCTTTGATAACAAACACTTAAATGAAAGCAAGTTAAGTACTGTTTGGAAAAATCCTTTGTTTAAAAGTTTGGTTCCAATGGGATTTTTTAGCTACGGAGGTCTCTTTGCTATTCAAACTTTGTGGGCTGGACCATGGATGATTAGAGTATCTGGATATACTCCTGAGGAAAGCGCTCAAGGACTTTTTATAATTTATCTATGTATGTTAATTTCATTTTTAGTTTGGGGTTATTTTGTTCCAAAATTTTCAAAAAATGTAAATGATGCTATTAGGTTATTGAAAATTGGTGCACCATTAAGCTTGTGTGTGCTCATGTTAATAATTTATTTAGGTCCAAAAGCAGGATCTATTCATTGGGCTCTTTTTATAGTTAGTTCTATTTTTTTATCACTTACTCAACCAGCTGTCGGCATGGCTTTTTCACTTTCTAATGCAGGAAAAGCTCTCACATCATTTAATTTATTAATTTTTATAGGTGCTTTTTTTATTCAGTGGATAATTGGTTTAATCATTGATGCAGGAATTGCTTTCAATTTATCAGAAATAAATTCATTTAAAGTAGCAATGACCTTTGTGCTCATCACATCTTTACTTTCTTATTTGTTTTTCTTAAGGAAGGTTAAGATAAATTAATTTATGATAAGTGTTTGTATATTGTAGTTCTTGATACACCAAGTTTTCTAGAAGCAACCGAGATATTATTAGTCTCTGCAAAAGTAGATCTAATTAAAATACATTTCTCTCTTTTTATTTTTTTATCTTTGCAGTTATTGCATGCATATGTTTTATTTTTGACTATTAATTCATGTGTTTGATTAGGTTTTAAATTTTGATTTTTAATAACAAAAACTGATGATCCTAAATAATCAGCTATTTTTAAAACTTTATTATTTAAAAGATCAGAAGCAATCGAAGAAAATGAACTAGTAAAAATGTTATTAAAATTTTGATTTTTTAAATCAACGAGACCATGTAACATTATTTTTGCATTTGTATTTGATCCAACAATCAAACCATCTCCATTAACTGCAAGTAGCCCTACACTTGTTGTTGAAAGATATTCCTGTCTAGGATGAAAAGACAAAATTAATTCATTAGAGAATTTATTTATAAAAAGTTTTGTTTCTATACTTCTTGTTGCAAGATTTACTAACGCCAAAGTATGCTGTTCTCTTGACCTCGCATCTGTAGATGCATCAATAATTCCTATAATTTTACCGTCGTAGTTAGTAATTGGACTTGCAAAACATGATAGTTTTTCATGATCAGTAAAAAAATGTTCTTTACCTGAAACTATAGTTGATTTTTGTATTTCAACTGCCAATCCTAAACCATTAGTTCCACAAACTTTTTCTGCCCATATAGATCCAGGGATAACTGATTTTCCAACGTCTGTTTGAAGGCATGTTTTATCATAAATGGTATCTAGAACTAACCCCTCGTTATCAGAAAAAGCTACCATAAAGTTTGTTCCAGCCACTTGAGAATATAAAAGTTCTAACTCTGGAATAACAATTTTTCTTAAATCTTCCTTTTCTTCTCTAATTTGGTCAAGTTCCTGGCTTGATATCACACTTTTTTTTGGACCTTTAAAAGGATCAAGTCCATTTGAAATACATCTTGCCCAGCTATCCGAAATCTCAGAACCCATATCAATTGATTGCATTCCTCTTTTTTTTAGAATTGATTTAAATTCTTTATCTATGAGAGCTATATTGTTCATATTCTTAACATTAAGTTTTTTTAGGCAACATAACAACCAACCTAAGGTTGTATTTGTTAATTAATTGGACAACTAAAAGTGAAATTGACTCCTTTACTATACTAAACTTTAATAACGTTCAGAATAATTATTAAGGGAGAATTTAATGAAAGCACAAGTTTTACACAAGTACGACCCAGAAATGAAAGAAAAAGTATGGGTAACAGAACAAGAAATGCCAGATCCAAAGTTAGAAAAATCATCAGATGTGATTGTTAAAATAGGTGCTGCAGGAGTTTGCAGAACTGACTTACACATTATCGAAGGTGTTTGGAAACATATCCAAGATCCAGATGATAAATTATTACCTTGCGTGATGGGACACGAGAATGCCGGGTGGATTGAAGAAGTTGGAAAGGATGTAACAAATTTTAAAAAAGGAGATCAAGTTATTTTACATCCATTGATTTCCGGAACAGATGGAACATGTTTAGATTGTAGACGTGGAAATGATATGCACGCAGAGGCTGGAGCTTTTCCAGGATTGAACATTAAAGAAGGTGGATATGCTGAACTACTAAAAACTAGCGTTAGAAATTTAATTAAACTACCTAAAGTTTTAGCTCCTAAAGACGTTGCACCTTTCTCTGATGCTGGATTAACTGCATATAGAGTTGTTAAGAAAGCTTCAAGACATTTATTACCAGGACAAAACTGTGTAATCATTGGGGCTGGTGGATTAGGGCATATTGCAATCCAATGTTTAAGAGCAATGTGTGCAGCTAATATAATTATAGTTGAAAAATCCAAAACAGCACTTGATCATGCCATGCCTTTAGGAGGAGATGAAGGTGTATTAATAGATGGCAATGAGGTTGAAAGAATAATGGAACTTACAAATGGTAAAGGTGCTGAAGCTGTAATTGATTTTGTTGGTGAAAAAGGATCAACATCAATGGGCTTAAATATGACCGGTGGTGGTGGATACTACTACATTGTAGGTTACGGAGAGGAAATAAAAATTTTAGCAGTAGATGTAATTATTGCTGAAAAAAACATAGTAGGAAATTTAGTGGGAACGTGGTCTGAGTTATATGAACTTATGGAATTAGCTAACAAAGGTTTGGTTAAGCTATCCATGCAAGAATATAAATTAGGCGATGCTAATAAAGCGCTTCATGATCTTAACGAGGGTAAAGTTAAGGGACGAGCTGTTTTAGTTCCATAACAACATAAAGGGGAGAGAAAATGAAAATAATAAAAACTTGCCTAAGTGCTGCAATATCAAGTGTTTTGATATTCAGTCCGATGGCATATGCTGATAAGTGGAGCGATCAATTTCCACATATCAAAGCTACTGGAGATATTCCTGGTGATTGTTCTTATGAAGAAATGTCTAAGAAAAATTACAAAGGTAAAACTCTTAAAATAAATACGCATGCTGTGCCAGTAATCGGACAGCCTACAGCTCTTCATGCTGAGCAGTTTGCAAAACTAACAGGGGCAACAGTTGATGTAACTCATACACCAGCAGGTGATTTGTATGCAAAAGCTATGGTTCCATTTAAAGCAGGTCAAGCTCCATACGATATCGTATTTGGCTTTTCTAACTTTATAAATGACTGGAAACAATATTTAGCTCCAGTTCCAAAAAAATACATAAACTCACCTGAGATGAAAGATGTAACTAAATCTCACATTGGAGTTTCTTCTTGGGACGGAACTATGTACCAATATCCAGTTGATGGTGACAGACATTATCTAAAATACAGAAAAGACGTAATAGATAATCCTGAAATGCAAAAAAAATACAAAGCAGATACTGGTAAAGAGTTAAGAGTTCCAAGAACATGGAAAGAGTATGGCGAAATGGCTAAATACTTTAATGGTTGGGACTGGGATGGAGATGGAGAGTTAGAATACGGTTCAGCTGAAGTTATGAAAAAAGACGATTTAATGTTCGCAGCTTTTTTCAGTAGATCAGTAGCGTATGCTAAAAATCTAAGTACTCCAGGTGGTTTCTTTTTTGATTTAGAAACTATGAAACCAAATATTAACAATCCAGGATTTGTTGAAGCTTTAACTGATTGGGTAGAGGCTACTAAGTATGTTCCTCCAGGAGGAATTAACTTTGGACTAGGTGATGAAATTGGATCATTTGGTGGTGGTCAAACACTATTTAGTTTTTCATGGGATGATGCTTTCATCGCAGCAATGCAAGATGATAGCCCTATTAAAAACAAAGTAGGTGCTGCTCCTCTTCCAGGTGCAGATAAAGTTTGGAACAGAAATACTAATGGCTGGGAAAATAGATATAACCAAGCTCCTTACATTGTATGGGGTTGGGCAGTTGGTGTTGCTAAGAAAAGTAAAGTTAAAAACATGGCGTTCGATTACCTATGTTTCTTTTCTAACGGAGCAAACCACCAAGCTGACTTAGCGATTGGTAACTTTGGTGTTAACCCGTTTAAAAACTCAGATTTTGATCCAAATATTTATATAGATACTATGGGTTGGGATCCTGAGATTGCTAACAGTTATACTAAAACACTTTTAGATATGGAAAAAAGTAAAAATAGAGTTTTCCCTCTAAGAGTTCCGGGTGTATTTGAATTCACTAGTGCAGTTGCTACTGGTACTTCAAAAGCGCTAGCTGGACAGTTGTCACCACAAGAAGCTTTAGATGAAGTTGCTAAAGAGTGGGAAGCAATTGTTAAAAGAGTAGGTAAAAAAGCAGTACAAGATGCCTACGCTGTTGGTGTAAAAATGGAAGATAACAAGTTATAATACTAACTTTAATTACACGGCCACTTTTTAAAAGCGGCCGTGTATAGTACAATCAATTAAACATTCATGAACTTTAAACATAAATACGTTTTTTTATTTCCTGGTTTATTTGTTCTTATAGGTATTTTAATATTTCCAATTATTTTTGTGGTCCGTTTAAGTTTGTCTGGATGGAATAGTTATAATGGTCTTAATTTTATAGGTCTTGAAAACTATATAAGATTATTCACAGATGACCCTAGATTTTGGCAATCATTTTTAAGATTAAGTTTCTTATCAGTTACAACAGTTATTCTTCAATATGTAATCGGGTTTGCTCTAGCGCACATGGTTTGGAAAGATATTAAGTTTCAAAGATTTTTTAGAGTTTTATTTTTAATTCCAATGATGACGACCCCAGTGATCATGACTGTTATTTGGAGAACTTTTTTTCATGAGTCTCTTGGACCAGTAAATGATATTTTGTCTAACTTTGGAATGTCACCTAAATGGTTAACAGACCCAGTTCTTGCTAAATTTACGGTAATTGTCGTTGAAGTATGGCAATGGACACCATTCATGTTTTTGCTTTTATTAGCAGGCCTTTTATCATTACCTAAAGAGCCTTTTTTAGCGGCAGCAATAGATGGTGCTAGTCCAGTGAGAAAGTTTATCTATGTTACCTTTCCTTTAATGGCACCAATTTCAATTGGAGCAATCATTATTAGATTGATTGAAGCATCAAAGATTATGGATACAGTTTATGTTTTAACCTCAGGTGGTCCAGGTACAGCAACAGAAACATCAAGCTTTTATATATTTATTAAGGGTTTGAGAGAATTTCAAATGGGATACGCGGCCTCCATGTCATTCACTTATTTAATAATAATGATCATCAGTTTAACTGTAATTGCAAAAGTACTAACCAAATTATTACTAAAAGATTAAAATGGGAAAATTATATAAATTTTTAAAATATTTTTTTATTACATTCTGGGCTGTGTTTGTTGTTGCGCCTTTTCTTTGGGCAATTTCCACATCGTTTAAAGATTTTAATTCAGTTAATGGAGGTGCAACTTATATTCCTTGGGTTGACTTTGAACCAAAATTAGAGGGATGGAAAGTATTAATTAAATCTCCTGCAAATGGTGGAGTTGATATAGTAGAGCCTTATTTTAATAGTTTGTTTGTAACATGTACAGCAAGCCTTATAAGTATAGTGCTTGGAACTTTATCTGCTTATGCTCTATCAAGGTTTACCTTCAAAGCTGGATTTGTAAAAAATAATGACATTACATTCTTTTTTATTTCCCAAAGAATTATGCCACCAATTGTTTTATCAATCCCATTCTTTTTATTTTTAGGTGCAATCAATTTATTAGATAGTTTGATTGGATTGATAGTTGTTTATATCGTTTTGTTAATGCCTATAGCAGTTTGGATTATGGTTGATTTCTTTAACAAGGTTCCAAGAGAAATTGATGAAACTGCATTAATAGATGGATGTAATCCTTATCAAGCATTTTTTAAAGTTGTATTACCAAATTCTATACCAGGATTAATTGTAGCTGGAATGTTTTGTATTATATTTGGGTGGATTGATTTTTTCTTCGCATTCATTTTAACTTTTACTGAAGTGCAGTTATTGCCAGTAAAAATTGTAGCCTTAAATTCATCTATAACGCCTTGGTGGAGCTTATCAGCATCTGCTCTGGTATCAGTTGCCCCACTAATCATTGTGGCATTTATCGTAGAAAGATATTTGTCAAAAGGAAATTTGTCAGGAGCTATTAAATAATGAATTTAGTTGCTGAGAATTTATCTTATAAACCAGATGAGCAATTTCATCTTAATGAAGTGTCTTTCAATTTTAAGAAAGGAAATATTTATACAATTCTTGGAAGAACTTTGTCAGGCAAAACGACTTTATTGAAAACTATAGCTGGATTATTAACGCCAGATTCGGGTGCAATGCGTTTTGAGGATAAAGATTTTTTAAAAGTTCCAGTCTGGGAAAGAAATATTGCAATGGTTTACCAGCAATTTATTAACTACCCTCATTTAAATGTTTTTGAGAACGTCGCTTTCCCGCTTAAACAAAGGAAAGTAGATGACAAGGAAATTAATGATGTGGTTTTAAATTCTCTCAAATCAGTTGGCCTAGAAGGTTATGAAAATAGAAAGATACAAGAATTATCTGGTGGGCAACAGCAAAGAGTTTCTCTTGCAAGATCTTTAGTAAAGAATGCAAAGATATTATTGTTAGATGAGCCTTTAGTGAATTTAGATTATAAATTAAGAGAACAATTAAGAGAAGAATTTAAAAATATTTTTTCACAAGGTCTTTCTGAAGAGAGCATTGTTATATTTTCAACAACAGATCCTAGAGAAGCTATGGAGTTGAATGGTGACGTTATTGTGCTCGATGAAGGAAAAGTTTTACAAGTTGGACCTGCAAAAGAAATTTTTGAAAACCCAAAGACATTAAAGGTTGCAGAAATTTCTAATGATCCACCGATGAATATTTTGCAAGCAAATATGGACTCTAATAAAATTAAGTTCGAGGGAATAGAAGTGGATGTTCCTAATCATTTTAACAATGTTAAAGATAAAAATTTTAATTTAGGTATTAGAGCGTCTAATATTGAATTAAGTGATAATGGCTTTGAGTTTGAAGTAGAGCTAGCAGAAATAAGTGGCTCAGAAACATTGCTTCATCTTAAAAGAGGCAATGCAAAAATTATTACTTCTATTGAGGAAGTAATGAATTTTAATATTCATGATAAAGTTAAACTTAATTTTAATATAGACAAAGTTTATGCTTTTAATGAAGAAGGTATTTTAGCTTCATCCCCTTTTGGAGGCTCATATGTCTAAAATTGATTTAAATAATATTTCACATTCATACAATCCAAATGTTCCAAATCCTGTATACGCGTTAAATCCTTTTTCCATGACTTGGGAAAATGGAAAAAGATATGCAATTTTAGGACCATCAGGATGTGGAAAAACAACGATGTTAAATATTGTATCTGGTTTAGTTAGACCTTCTGCAGGCAGTATTTTATTTGATGATAAAGATGTAACTGACTTAAAAACTGAAAGCAGAAATATAGCTCAAGTTTTTCAGTTTCCAGTGATTTATAATACAATGACAGTTTACGAAAACTTAGCTTTTCCATTGAAGTGTAGAGATTTTTCAAAGGACAAAATTGATGAAAGAGTAAAATCTGTTGCAGATACATTAAGCTTACAATCATTTTTAAATTCACCTGCAAGAAAATTAACAGCTGATCAAAAACAATTGATATCACTTGGAAGAGGATTGGTTAGAGAAGATGTTGCGGCAGTTTTAATGGATGAGCCTTTAACAGTTATTGATCCTGATTTAAAATTTAGACTTAGAAGAAAACTTAAAGAGATTAATGAACAATTTAAAACAACTTTAGTTTACGTGACTCATGATCAAAACGAAGCAATGACTTTTGCTGATAACATAATAGTTATGAGTGAAGGTGAGGTCGTTCAAGCTGGAACACCAAAAGAACTTTTTGAAAGACCAAACACTACTTTTGTTGGATATTTTATAGGTTCGCCAGCAATGAACCTATTTGAGACCGAAGCTTTATCTGACAATAGTGTTAAAATTAACAATTCAATAATTAAAACCAATACCAATTTGACTAGTCTTAAAGATAAAAAAGTTAAATTAGGAATTCGATCTGAATTTATAAAAATAGCTGATAATCAAAAAGATAATTTGCTAGATGTTAATGTAGATAAAGTCGAAGACCTTGGAAATTACAAATTATTAACAGCAAAGATGGGCAATCTTACAATAAAGTCTAAAATTAATAGAGATACTGAAGTTCCATCAAGCAATGTTAGGCTACATATTCCAGCTGAGAAATGCTGTGTTTATAGTGACGAAAAATTAATATAAATCAATTAATTCTACCATAGATTGTAATAAAATAAGGATGGCTCATTTAAGCTATGGACTCTGAACTTCATTTATAATTAACTTTGTAAAGTTAATTAACTTAAAGAGGAGAAACAAATGATTAAAGATAAAAAATCATTAAAAGGTTCTAAAACACCTTCAAGACGTAAGTTCTTCAAAGCAGCAGCAGCAACAGGTGCAGCAGCAGCAACAGCTGTGGCGATGCCTAACGTAGCTTTTGGTGCTCCATTAACTCTAAAGATGCAAGCAGCTTGGCCTTCAGGCGCTAATATCTTTTTTGAAATGGCTGGAGATTACGCAAAAATGGTTAGCGACATGTCAGGAGGAGAATTAAAAATTGATCTTCAGCCTGTTGGAGCAATCGTAAAAACTTCAGAAATTGGACAAGCAGTAAGTTCAGGCGTAGTTGATATGGGTCACTGGGTGACTGCATATTGGTATGGAAAAAATGCTGCAGCTTCACTTTTTGGAACTGGTCCTTCATACGGAATGTCATCTCAAGAAGTTATGGGATGGATGGAGTATGGTGGAGGAAGAGCATTATACGAAGAAGCAGTTAAAAGTGTAGGATTTAACTATACTGGTTTCTTCCATATGCCAATGCCAGCTCAACCATTTGGTTGGTTTAAAAAGAATGTAACAAAAGTATCTGATGTTAAAGGTATGAAGTATAGAACAGTTGGTCTTGCGACTAACGTTTTAACTGCTATGGGAATGGTCGTAAGACAATTACCAGGTGGTGAAATCCAACCAGCTATGAAAACTGGTTTGATTGATGCTGCAGAGTTTAACAACCCAACATCAGACTCACAGTTTGGAATGCAAGATGTCTCTAAACACTATCACTTAGGAAGTTTCCACCAATCTCAGGAAATGTTTGAAATTCCTATGAACACTAAGAGACTAAATAGCCTTTCACCTGCTCACCAAGCTATCTTGAGAAACGCTGCTTATGCTGCTAACTCAGATAACTACTTCAAAGCTTTAGTTAGATATTCTCAAGATCTATCTAAGTTAATGAACGAGCATAAGGTTAATGTTTACCAAACGTCTGATGCTATCCTAGCAGAACAGTTAAAAGGTTGGGATAAAGTCATTGGAGAGTTTGCTGCTAAAGATGCTTTCTTTAAGAAAGTAGTAGACTCACAAAAAGCATACGCTAAGAGAACAATGAAGTATCTGTTGATGAATCAACCGAACTACAAATTAGCTTATGAAAATGAGTTTGGTCCAATTGATAAAGTTAAAATCTAATTAACTTTTAATAAATTAAAAAAGAGGGGGTTGAAAAACCCCCTTTTTTATTACAAATTTCAAAAAAATTAGGGTATTCTATTTTAAGTACTATGAGATATTTCATAAAATTTGCTGACACTTTAAGCACTTCCATGGGTAAAGCTTTTTCATGGTGTATTGTAATTTTAATGGGTGGAACAGTATATGAAGTAGTAATGGCATATGTTTTTAATGCACCTACTTTATGGAATTTTGATTTTAGCATGCAAATGTATGGTGCTATTCTTATGATGTCTGGTGCTTATTGTTTAGCAACGGAAGCTCATGTTAGAGGAGATGTTATTTATAGGCTGTTTAGTCAAAGAACTCAGGCATGGATAGATTTAGTTCTTTATTTTATATTTTTCTTTCCTGGTGTTGTTGCTCTAGCTTTTTATGGATACGAGTATGCAGCTCTTGCGTGGAAAATAAAAGAAACAAGTTGGAGTAGTCCTGCACAAATTCAAATTTATATGGTCAAATCAATGATACCAGCTGCGGGTGTCTTATTAATTATTCAAGGGATCAGTGAAGTATTTAGATCAATTATATGCATTCAGACAGGTCAATGGCCAGCAAGACTTGTTGTTGCGGAAGAAACCGAGCAAGTACTTATGAGAGCTGCTCAAGAAGAGGATAAAAAAAATGTTATTTAGTCTTACAAATCCAGAAGTAGCAATTTTGATGATGGGTATATTTTTGTTTGCAGTGCTTCTAGGATTTCCAATTGCTTTCACGTTAATGGCAATGGGAATTGGGTTTGGTTATTATGCTTATTACGATGCTACCATGATGGAGCACATATTCGATAATAGAATATTTCAACTATTTGTTCAAAACACATATACGGTAATGGATAACAATGTGCTCACAGCAGTTCCATTGTTTTTATTTATGGGTTACCTTGTTGAGAGAGCAGGTATTGTTGCAAAATTATTTTTTGCAATAAGATTAGCTGCACACAGGCTTCCTGCTTCAATGGCAGTAGCTGCTTTAATAACATGTACATTATTTTCAACAGCGACAGGAATTATAGGGGCGGTTGTAACCTTAATGGGTCTACTAGCATGGCCAGCAATGGTTAAAGCTGGATACGATAAAAAATTTGCATCGGGAATTATTTGTGCTGGTGGATGTTTAGGGATTTTAATTCCACCAAGCATCATGTTAATTGTTTACTCAGTAATTGCACAACTATCTCCATTAAGATTATTTGCTGCAGCCATATTTCCAGGCTTAATGTTAGCTGGCCTTTATATTGCTTATGCGGTTACTAGAGCTTGGTTGAATCCTTCAATTGCTCCGAGACCACCAGCTGAAGATATTCCACCAAGAGCAGAAATTTTAAAAGAGGTATTAGTTTCTTTTGTTCCTTTATTTGGATTAATTATGTTGGTGCTTGGAACTATTTTAGCAGGAATAGCAACTCCTGCAGAAGCGGCAGCAGCAGGAGCCTTTGGAGCAATATTACTGTCATGGTTTTATAAAACTCTAAAATGGCAAAACTTTAAAGAGTCAGTATTTTTAACTGCAAAAACTACAGCAATGATCATGTGGTTGTTCATTGGATCTTGGACTTTTTCTTCAGTATTTTCTTATTTAGGTGGCCATGAAGTTTTTGAACACTTCTTTACATCAATAAATATATCAACTTGGCAATTTTTAGTAATTACTCAAATAATAATTTTTCTTTTAGGTTGGCCGCTTGAGTGGACAGAAATTTTAATTATATTTGTGCCAATATTTTTACCTTTGTTAGAAGTATTTGGTGTTAATCCATACTTCTTTGCAATGTTAATTGCACTCAATTTACAAACATCCTTTTTAACTCCACCAATGGCTATGTCAGCATATTATTTAAAAGGTGTGCAAAAAAGTAATGTTGAATTGATGGAAATTTTTAGAGGGATAATGCCATTCCTAGGCATTGTGATTTTTGCAATGTTTTTAATGTACATGTTTCCAGGAATTGCATTGTGGTTACCTGAAACATTATTTGCAGACTAGATAAAAAATGACAGATATATTTTCGCTTAAAGTTGAAGACATCGTCTCTAAAATTAAAGATGCTCAATTAACTTCAGTGGAAGTATGCCAAAAATATATTGAAAGAATTGATAAATATGAAAAAGATGTAAAAGCCTGGGCTCATTTTGATAAAAAACTTTTACTTGAAAAGGCCGAAGAAGCCGATCAGCATAGAAGATCTGGTAAACCAACAGGCTCGTTACATGGTATTCCAGTTGCTCTAAAAGATATTATTGGAACAGTTGATATGCCAACTGAATGTGGAACACCAATTAGAAAAGGTAAATCCTACTCTCAAAATGCTGAAATAGTTGATCTACTTTTGTCTGCGGGAGCAATAGTTATGGGTAAAACTGCCACTTCTGAACTTGCTTATCTTGGTCCTTCAAAAACTACAAACCCTCATGATCATTCAAGAACTCCAGGAGGTTCTTCAAGTGGATCAGCTGCATCTGTTGCATCTTTTATGGCTCCACTATCAATTGGTTCACAAACTGGTGGATCAGTTATTAGGCCTGCATCTTATTGTGGTGTAGTTGGTTATAAACCATCATATGGATTAATTTCAAGGAATGGTGTTTTAAAAACATCTGAAAAATTGGATCATATCGGTGTGTTTGGAAGATCCGTTGAAGATGTTGCCTTACTTGCAAAAGTTTTAATTAAAAAAGATAATCATGATAAAGCAACTATTCATTATTCTAGTGATGATATGTTGAATGAGACAAAAAAAGGACCTTTATTTGAACCAAAATTTATATTTTATAAAACAGATCATTGGAAATTAATTGATAAAAAATCAAAACAAGCATTCGAATATTTTATTAAATCTTTTAAAAAGAACATCGAAGTTTTTGATACACCCTCATATTTCAAAGATATTCATAAATATCATCAGATAATTCACGAAACTGATTTAGCAAATAATTTTAGTCTTTATTACAAAAAATATAAAAAAAAATTATCTAAATATATGCAAGATGCCATTGCAAAAGGTAATAAGCATTCTGCTAAAGAGTATGCTGAAGCCATAGATTTTATGAAAAGAAGTTACGATTCTTATGAAGAAGTATTTGAAGATTATCATGGTGTTTTAACACCTTCTAGTCCAGGTGTAGCCCCCAAAGGTTTAAAAAGCACTGGCACGGCTGAATTCAATAAAGTGTGGTCATATCTTGGTACCCCTTGTATTTCATTACCATTATTACAAGGTGAAAATAACATGCCTTTAGGAGTACAACTTGTGGGAGCTCGATATGATGATCACAGATTTTTAGGTGTTGCTAATTGGTTAGAAAAGGAATGTAATAAATAAAATGCAAAAATTTACAACATTACTAGGTTCAATTCTTGCAGCATCATTCTTAATAGGTTTAGCAACCACATTAACACGATCTACAATGATTGGTTTTTTTGATGTATTGCCAGTATATATTTTAATGGCTATTGCAATATTTATGATGGTCTACGAAGCATTCTTCGACAAAAAATAGTTTTTAATTAAAAAAAATTGTCTAACAAAAAAAATAATTTTTTAGCTTTTTCTCTTTTATTTATTCAACCTATTTTTATGGCATCTAATTTAATAGTTGCAAGAGGTGGTGTTGAATATGTGCCTCCAATTTCATTGGCATTCTGGAGATGGGCTGTGGTTGTTTTATTACTTCTACCTTTTACATATTCACTATTAATCAAAAATTCAAAAATAATAAAAAAAGAATTTAAAAAACTTTTCTTTTTAGGGGCAATGGGATGTGGTGTTTGTGGAGCGTTCCCTTTTTTAGCTGGGGAAACAACAACAGTTACAAATATGGGAATTATTTATACCTCATCACCTATATTTATAATTTTGATATCAGCAATATTTTTTAATGAAAAAGTTAATTTTATAAAAATTATTGGCTTAGTTTCTTGCTTAATTGGGGTTTTTGCAATTATTATTAAGGGTGATTTAAATTTATTATTAAATTTAAATTTTACAATAGGTGATTTGTGGATGTTAGCTGCAGCCATTGGCTGGGCACTTTATTCTATTTATCTTTTTTATTGGAAGTCGCAATTGCCTATTTTTCAAAGATTTACATTAGTCGCTTTTTTTGGAGCAATAAGCTTATTACCGTTTTATATAATCGAAGAAGTAGTTGTTCAAAGAACTGTATTTAATACACAATTTTTTTTATGGGTTTTATTTGCTGCAATATCTCCAGGGATAATTGCATTTACTCTTTATACTCAGGCTCAAAAAAGTTTGGGAGCTTCTCTAACTGGTTTTACACTTTATGTTTTTACAATTTATGCCGCCATTTATGGGTTTATATTTTTTGATGAAAAGCTTGAGACCTTTCATTATTTAGGTACTGTTTTAGTATTCTTTGGTGTTTATTTAGCTAAAAAAAATTATGAAACTAAAACGTAGGAATTTATATTTGGAATTTATTATTGGAATAATTGCTATTTATGTTTCGGTCTTAATTTTACTTTTTATTTTTCAAAGAAGTTTAATGTATCATCCTTTAGAAAATAACTATTCTGGAGACAGAATGGAAGTTGAAGTAGAAAAAGTTAAGATTATAACCTCAGATAATATAAATCTATTAGGTTGGTTTCATAAAAAAGATCTCAAAAAATTCAAAACAATTGTTTATTTTCACGGTAATGCCGGGACACTTGAAAATAGAATTCATAAATTAAACCACTTTAAAGATATGGATGTTAATTTTTTAATAATAGCTTGGCGAGGTTTTAGTGGAAACAAAGGAAAGCCTTCTGAAGAAGGACTTTATATAGATGCAAATAGCACAATTTTATGGCTTAAAAAATTAGGTTTAACAGAAAAAGACATAATACTCTATGGTGAGTCACTTGGAACTGGAGTTGCAACTGAGATAGCTCAAAATAAGGATTATGCTGGTTTAATACTAGAGACACCTTTTACATCGATGGTCGAAGCTGCAAAGAATTTTTATCCATATATTCCCGTGTCTCTTTTATTAAAAGATAAGTATGACAATCAAAACAAAATCAAAAATATAAATATACCAGTTCTAATTATGCATGGTGAAGTTGATCAAATAGTTCCTTTTTGGATGGGTAAAAAAATTTATGAAATTGCCAATCAGCCAAAATATTCTCATTTTACAAAATTTGACGATCACATGATGGAATATGATGAAAATCTTTTGTTTGCGTTAAAATCTTTTATAAAAAGTTTAAATTAAGCCACATTCTAAACAAACATAGTACAAATTCTTTTTTTAAGTTTATTAAGTGAGAAAAACATTATTAATATTTATTATCTTTCTATCTTTTAAAAATTTTGGTTTAGCAGAAGAAAACAAATCTCTGATTGGTGATTTATTTCATATAGATCAGATGAACTCACATAATGAAAATTTTGCTCTGTATTTTAAAACTAGAGAGAAGGCAATATTAGCAAGAGGGGAAAACAGTAATTACATAAATGACTTCCCTAAAGATCTTTATCTATATGATTATGAAAAAAAAATTTCATATCCATTGATTTCTTATGAGTGGTTTCCTAAAAGAGCAAAATATTTTCTTGAAGAATATGACTTTCCAGTTTTTCCAGATGATTTTGCTTATTATCTTTTAAAAGATAATAAAACATTAGTAATGATAAGTGCTGTTAAAAGTTTAAATGCCAATTTTAAATTTGATATTAGTGAAAAAAAATTAGAACTTTATCCAAACAATGGAAAATTTGACTTTATTATTTCATCTATAGCTAAAAATTGTGGGCATGATAATTTTAAGGAAAATTATAAGTGCAGCTTCTATAAACCTTTAATATCAAGCACTTTAATCAATTAATTTGGGTAAAAGCATCAGCAAATTTTTCTGCTTCAAAAATTTGTAGATCATCCTCTTTTTCCCCTAAGCCTAGAGCAATAATTGGAAGCTTATATTTTTTTGCAACAGCCAAAAGAATCCCTCCCTTTGCTGTACCATCTAACTTTGTCATTATTAAACCTGTTATTGGAATAATTTTATTAAATTCTTCAACTTGATTAATTACATTTTGACCTGAAGTAGCATCTAAAATTAAAATCACATCATGAGGAGCCTCAGGGTCTATTTTTTTTGTTACATTTGCAATTTTTTTATACTCTTCCATCAAATTTTTTTTATTTTGTAATCTTCCAGCAGTATCAATTAAAACTTGATTGAAGTTATTTGCAATTGCTTCTTCTATTGCTTTATATGCAACAGATGCTGGATCTGCACCTTGTGAAGATTTGGTTATATCTACCTCCACTTTATTTGCCCAGTTTTCTAATTGCTCAATAGCTGCAGCTCTAAAAGTATCTGATGCGGCAAGCATAACTTTATTTCCATTAGCCTTTAAAATTTTACTAATTTTTCCAATGGTTGTTGTTTTCCCAACCCCATTAACACCAGATACTAATGTTGCGTTAATTTTTTCTTTTTTTTGAAAAAAAGAATTATTTTCAAGAGGCTTCATTAAAGAAATAATATACTCTTTTAAGATAGTGCTTATTTCCTCAGCAATGTCTTTTTTTGGATCAATTTTACTATCTGAGATTATTTCCTTTATTTCTGAAGCAGCAACAACCCCAACATCAGACTGAATTAAATACTCTTCAATTCTATCTAATGTTTTGTCATCTATTTCTTTTTTTACAACTATGTCTCTTAAACCAGATGTAAAAGCAGATGCACTTTTCTTAAAACCAGATTTAAACTTATCAAAAATTCCCATTAAATATTAATCTCAATATTCTTAATATCTGAGACAGGTCCTTTCATATGAATACTATTATTCTCATCAATTGATATTGATAATCTACCAAGTGCGAACTCAATATCAGTTGTCTTATCAGTTAGTTCATTAATATTTGCCGCTACAGCAGTAGCACATGCAGCAGTTCCACATGCTTTTGTAAGACCAGCTCCTCGTTCCCAAACTTTAACTTTAATTAATTTTTTATTAATAACTTTTGCAAGGGTAACATTACATTTCTCTGGAAAATATTTATGATTTTCTATCTCTGGTCCAATTTTTTTTAAATCATAGTCTTCAATATTATCTACAAAAAAAACAACATGTGGATTTCCTACATTGACAGATGTACCACCTAAATGCTCAATATTATTTTTGTTAATAATTTTGATATTTAAGTTTTTGGTATCTAAATTTTGATTCAATGGAATTTCATTCCAGTTAGTTTTTGGAACTCCAATTTCAGTTTCTACTAAATTATCACCTAAAATTTGAGATTTTAGTGCCCCTGAAGAGGTCCAAAGTATAATTTCTTTATCATTTTTTTCTTTTGATAAAAGATCAGCTACACATCTAGTGCCATTTCCACATGCACCAGAAACACTTCCATCTGAATTATAGAATTCTAATCCAGCATCTTTCTCATCACTTTTTTTAATAAATATTAATTGATCACATCCAATAAATTTTCGATCACATATTTTTATAATCTGATCTTTGGTTAGATTATAATTTTGATATCGTTGATCAATAATTACAAAATCATTGCCTAAACCATCCATTTTAAAAGCTTTAATATCCATATATAGATATTTAACTTATTTATTGACTTTTTGAACCTCTATTATAGGTTGTTGCCGTTTCCGCAAAAACATTAACTTTGCGGTGTCTTTGGAAACAAAGAGATCGACACTAGTCAGCGAGGCTTCGCCCACTAGTGCGATTACTGCTGTGCGTAATAAATATGTTTGAAAATTTAACAAATAAATTCGAAGAAATCTTTTCTTCTTTAAAAAAAGCTCCTTCACTTGATGAAGCTCAAGTTGATGAAGGATTAAGAGGTATTAGACAGGCTCTTTTAGAGGCAGATGTTACCTTAGATGTAGCTAAAGATTTTATTGAAAATGTAAAACCCAAAGTTTTAGGTCAAGAAATTATCAGATCAACCTCTCCTGGGGATATGGTTGTAAAAATTGTCTATGATGAATTAGTTAATTTATTAGGTGGATCAAATAATGAAATAAACCTTAATGCTGTACCGCCAGTTCCAATGATGTTGGTTGGATTACAAGGTTCAGGAAAAACAACTACTACTGCAAAATTAGCTAAATATTTAGAGACCAATAAGAAAAAAAAAGTGATGATGGTTAGTCTTGATATTTATAGACCAGCAGCTCAAGAGCAACTTAGATCTCTTGGAGAGCAAAATAATATCTTAACACTACCCATTATTGAAGGCCAACAACCAACTGATATTTGTCAAAGAGCTATTAGTGCAGCTAATCTAAATGGAGCAGAAATTATATTATTTGATACTGCCGGAAGAACTCAAATTGATTTACAAATGATGAGTGAAGTTAAGCAAATTGAAAGTGTGATAAATCCTACGGAGACATTTTTAGTTGCAGACTCGTTAACAGGACAAGTTGCAGCATCTGTAGCAAAAGAGTTCAAAAATACGGTTAATCTATCAGGAATAATTTTAACTAGAGCAGATGGTGATGCAAGAGGTGGTGCAGCCGTTAGTATGAAGTATGTTTCTGATGTACCGATTAAATTTTTAGGAATTGGTGAAAAAATTGACAATCTTGAAGTGTTTCATCCAGACAGAATAGCAAACAGAATTCTTGGGATGGGAGATATTGTATCTCTTGTAGAAAAAGCTGCACAAGATTTAGGTGAAGAGAATATAAAAAAAGCAGAAGAAAATTTAAAAAAAGGGCAATTTTCTATGCAAGATTATTTAACTCAGTTGAGACAAATGAAAAAAATGGGCGGTATTGAAGGAATAATGTCTTTTATGCCTGGTGTTTCAAAAATGAAATCACAAATGGATTCCGCAGGAATTGATGAAAGTATTATTACTAAAAATGAAGCTATTATTTTGTCGATGACTAAAAAAGAAAGAGAGAACCCAAAACTTATTGATGGTTCTAGAAAAAAAAGAATTGCTAATGGCTCTGGCACAGATCCAGCCACTATCAATAAATTGCTAAAGCAATTTAAAATGATGTCTGAAATGATGAAAAAGATGTCAAAAGGAAATCTGAAAGGTATGTCTGATAAAGGAATACCGCCAGAGCTATTTAATCAATTAAAATAATAAAAGGAGAAAGAATGTTAAAACTAAGATTATCAAGAGGTGGAACAAAGAAAAGACCTGTTTACAAAGTTGTTGTAGCAGATAGTCGATTTGCAAGAGATGGAAGATTTATTGAAAAAGTTGGATTTTTTAATCCTCTTCTTCCTAAAGATAAAAAAGAGAGAGTTGGTCTTGAAGCTGAAAGAATTAAATATTGGTTAGGTCAAGGTGCGCAACCAACTACTAGAGTTGCAAGAATTTTAGGTGAAAATGAATTAATACCAATGCCTGCAAATGGTAATAATCCTAAAAAGGCTGTTCCAAAAAAAGAGAGAAAAAAAGAAGGTGAAGAAGCTCCAGCAGCTCCTAAAGCTCCAGCAGCAGAAGCGGCACCAGCAGCAGAGGCTCCTAAAGAAGAAGCTCCAGCAGCAGAAGCGGCACCAGCAGCAGAGGCTCCTAAAGAAGAAGCTCCAGCAGCAGAAGCGGCACCAGCAGCAGAGGCTCCTAAAGAAGAAGCTCCAGCAGCAGAGGCTCCTAAAGAGGAACAAAAATAATTTAGCGATTATTTATGTGGCAAGCACAAGTGTTTACACTTTATCCAGAAGTTTTCCCTGGGCCTTTATCAAAAGGCCTATATGGAAAAGCTTTATCTAAAAAATTATGGAACTTAAATATTGTAAACATTAGAGATGCAGCTGAAGATAAACATAAAACAGTTGACGATACTCCTTATGGAGGTGGCTCTGGAATGCTTTTAAAAGCAGATGTCCTAGCAAAGTCTTTAGATCAAAATATAATTGAAGGTGAGAAAGTAATTTATTTATCACCTAAAGGTAAAAAATTTGATCAAACTTACGCAAAACAATTATCAAATGAAAAATCAGTATCTTTCATTTGTGGACATTTCGAAGGTGTAGATGAAAGAGTATTAACTACTCGAAATATAGAGGAAATAAGTATTGGAGACTATATTTTGTCAGGAGGTGAAACAGCAGCCTTTGTTGTAATAGATAGTATACTTAGACTTTTGCCTGGAGTTTTAGGTAATGAAAATTCTAGAGTAGATGAGAGTTTTGAAAATGGGTTATTAGAGTATCCACAATACACAAAACCTCAAATTTGGGAGGAAAAATCAGTTCCAGAGGTGCTTTTATCAGGTGATCACAGTAAAATTAAAGACTGGCGTTTATCTCAATCTGAGGCTATAACACGCGTCCGAAGACCAGATTTATGGCAAAAATATAAGAAGAATTAACTTGATAAATACTGATATGAAAACAATTGAAGAAATAAACCAACATAACGTTAAACAAATACTTTCAGAGAAAAAAATTCCAGATTTTTATCCAGGAGATGTTGTTAAAGTTGGTGTCAGAATTACAGAAGGTAAAAAAGAAAGAATTCAATACTTTGAGGGTGTTTGTATTGCTAAAAAAAATAGAGACTTAAATTCTTCTTTTACAGTTAGAAAAATTTCTTTTGGAGAAGGTGTTGAAAGAACTTTCCCATTATATGGAACGTTAATTGACTCAATTAAAGTAATTAGATCAGGTAAAGTAAGAAGAGCTAAACTTTACTACTTAAGAGATAGAACTGGTAAATCAGCAAGAATTGCAGAAAAAATTAGAAAGAAAATTGGGATTGATGTTGATGTAAAACCTGAAACTGTTACAGAAGAAAATGTTGCACCAGCAACAGAAGCTCCCAAAGAAGAAGCTCCAGTAGTAGAAGCAGCACCAGCAACAGAAGCTCCTAAAGAAGAAGCTCCAGCAGCAGAGGCTTCAAAAGAAGAACCAAAATCAGAAAGCCCTTCAGAAAAAAAATAATTTTTTTTTCAATGTCCACTACTCTTTACGATAAAATTTGGAATGATCACCTGGTTGATCAACAAGATGATGGAACAGCTTTGTTGTTTGTTGATAGACATTTAGTTCATGAAGTAACAAGTCCACAAGCTTTTGAAGGTTTAAGAAATTCAAATAGAAAAGTTAGACATCCCAATTTAACTTTAGCTGTAGCTGATCATAATGTGCCTACAACAGATAGAACAAAAGGAATTTCAGATGCAGAGTCAAAAATACAAGTTGATACTCTAGAAGCTAACTGTGCAGAATTTGGAGTTCAACTTTTTGGAATGGATGATAAACGACAAGGTATAGTTCATATAATTGGACCGGAGCAAGGTTTTACTCAGCCAGGAACAGTAATAGTTTGTGGTGACAGTCATACAGCAACACACGGTGCCTTTGGTTCCTTAGCGTTTGGGATTGGAACCTCAGAAGTTGAACATGTTTTAGCAACTCAAACATTAGTTCAAAAAAAAGCAAAAAATTTTAGAATAAACGTTAATGGTCAATTACCTCTAGGAGTAACATCAAAAGATGTAATACTTCAGATAATTGGAAAAATTGGAACTGCAGGAGGAACTGGTTCAGTTATAGAATATGCAGGCGATTTAATTAGATCGTTAAGTGTTGAACAGAGAATGACTATTTGCAACATGACAATAGAAGGTGGAGCAAGAGCAGGTTTAATAGCTCCAGATGAAAAAATATTTAATTATCTAAAAGGAAAACCTATGTCTCCAAAAGGAGATAATTGGGAAAAGGCTTTAAATTATTGGAATACTCTTAAGACAGATGAGGATGCAAGTTTTGATCAAGAACTTAATTTAAATGCAAATGAAATTTTACCAATGATTACTTGGGGCACATCCCCTCAAGATGTAATTACGATTGATGATAAGGTTCCAAATCCTCAAAGTGAAAGTGATGAAGACAAAAAGAATTCTATTGAAAGAGCTTTAAAATATATGGGTTTAAAACCAGATATGGCAGCTAAAGATATTAAAATAGACAAGGTATTTATTGGAAGTTGCACTAATGGCAGAATAGAGGATTTAAGAGAGGCAGCTAAAATTCTAAAAGATAAAAAAATATCATCACATGTAAATGCGATGGTTGTTCCAGGATCTGGTTTGGTAAAAGAACAAGCTGAACAAGAAGGATTAGATAAAATATTTGTTAACTCTGGTTTTGAATGGAGAGAACCTGGATGTTCAATGTGTTTAGCGATGAATGCTGATAAATTAAAACCCGAAGAAAGATGTGCTTCTACTTCAAACAGAAATTTTGAAGGTCGACAAGGAAGAGGTGGAAGAACTCATTTAGTAAGTCCTGGTATGGCAGCCGCTGCAGCAATATCTGGAAGTTTAGATGACGTAAGAAAGTATCAAAACTAATGCAAAAATTTAATACATTAAAAAGCATACCTGCATATTTACCAATAGTAAATATTGATACAGATATGATAATTCCAAAACAATTCTTAAAAACAATAAAAAGAACTGGACTTGGAAAAAATTTATTTTTCGAAATGAGATATGATGATCAAGGTAAAGAAATTAGTGACTTTGTTTTAAACCAAAATCCATATAATGGTTCGAAAATTTTAATTGCCGGAAAAAATTTTGGATGTGGTTCTTCTAGAGAACACGCTCCTTGGGCACTGCTAGATTTTGGAATAACATGTGTAATCAGCTCTAGCTATGCAGACATATTTTATAGTAATTGTTTTAAGAATGGGATTTTGCCTATAATTTTAGAAGAAGAAAAAATTAAAGAATTATCAGAGTACGCAAATAGAAAAGAAGAAATTTCGGTAGACTTAAATGATGAAAAGATAGTTTATGGTAATAACGAAATCAAGTTTGATGTAGATCCATTTAAGAAGAAGTGCTTACTAGAAGGTCTGGACGATATTGCTTTATCTTTAAAAAAGTCAGATAAAATTGAAAAATTTGAAACAAATCTAAAAGATAAAAAACCTTGGATTTTTAATGATTAAGGTAAAAAAAAGAAAAATACTTTTATTACCAGGCGACGGTATTGGACCAGAGGTAATTGCAGAAGTAAAAAAAATTATTAATTGGTTTAATGATAATAAATCTTTAGATTTTGAGATAGACGAAGATCTTGCGGGGGGATGCTCTTATGACAAACACGGCACACCAATAACCGATGAGGTTTTTTACAAAGCTCTAGAGAGTGAAGTAGTAATGCTTGGTGCAGTTGGAGGTCCTAAATGGGATAATTTAGAATTTTCAAAAAAACCTGAAAGAGCCTTATTAAAACTTAGAAAAGAATTAAAATTATTTGCCAATTTAAGGCCTGCAATTTGTTTTGAGCAATTAGTTGATGCATCAACATTAAAGCCTGAAATTGTATCAGGCTTAGACATAATGATCGTAAGAGAATTAACTGGTGGAATATATTTTGGTGAGCCAAGAGGTATTAAACCGATTGATAATGGTGAAAGAAAAGGAATTAATACACACACATACACAACTAGTGAAATTACTAGAGTAGCAAGAGTTGCTTTTGATTTAGCAAAAAAAAGATCAAACAAAGTTACTTCATGCGAAAAATCAAACGTTATGGAAGCAGGACAGCTTTGGAAAGAAGAAGTTCAAGAGCTACATGATAAAGAATATAAGGATGTCGAATTAAGTCACATGCTAGCAGATAATTGTGCAATGCAGCTTTTAAGAAATCCAAAACAATTCGATGTAATAGTAACTGATAATTTATTTGGTGATATGCTATCCGATCAGGCTTCAATGCTTACAGGATCATTAGGACTTTTGCCGTCGGCATCATTAGGAGCAAAAAACAAAGATGGTGAAATGCGAGCTATGTATGAACCTATTCATGGATCAGCACCAGATATTGCTGGCAAAGGATTAGCAAATCCGATTGCATCAATATTAAGTTTTGCGATGGCATTGAGATATTCGTTAGATCTAGACAATGAAGCTGATGCTTTAGAAAAAGCTGTTCAAGATGTTCTAAATGACGGTTTAAGAACCAAGGATATTTTGTCAGATGGTATGAAAGAGGCATCAACATCTGAAATGGGTGATGCGATAATTTCAAAATTGCAATAATTCTATAATTATTCTAAGCTTTATATATGCCAAGTTACACTGCACCAGTAGAGGACATGTTATTTCTATTTGAAAAATTAAGAGATAATAAAAACTACAATGAATTAAAAAAATACGATGAGGTTACTACAGATTTAGTCAAAGATATCTTAGATGAAGCAGCCAAAATAAACCAAAATTTAATTTTACCTCTTGCAAAAATAGGAGATGAAAATCCTGCTGTCTTAGAAAATGGAGTAGTGAGAACACCGCCAGGTTATAAAGAAGCTTACCAAAAATATATTGAAGATGGCTGGACGTCATTATCATGTGATCCAAAGTATGGTGGCCAAGGTATGCCAAAAACAGTTAGTGCATTCTTTGATGAAATGCTGTCGTCAGCGAGTTTATCTTTTAAATTATATAGTGAATTAAGTATTGGTGCTTACAATTGTATCAATCATCATGCACCAGAAGAAATTAAACAAAAATACTTACCAAAAATAGTTGAAGGTAAATGGAGTGGCACCATGTGTTTAACAGAACCAGTTTGTGGAACAGATTTAGGGTTATTGAAAACAAAAGCTGTTCAACAAGATAATGGTACTTATAAAATTAGTGGTCAAAAAATATTTATTACATCGGGAGACCATGATTTAACTGAAAATATTATTCATTTAGTTTTAGCAAGATCAACTGACTCTCCAGCGGGAACAAAAGGTATAAGTCTATTCTTAGTTCCAAAATTTATTGTAAATGATGATGGGACTGTAGGACAAAGAAATGGAATATCGACAGGATCAATCGAAAGTAAAATGGGAATAAAAGGATCAGCCACATGTGTTTTAAATTTTGATGAGGCAACAGGTTATATGATTGGATCAAAAGACAAAGGTTTGAATGCAATGTTTACCATGATGAATTTGGAGAGAATTGTTGTTGGGATCCAAGGTTTGGGTATTTCGGAGATTGCATATCAAAACTCTCTTGCTTACGCTAAAGAGAGAAAACAAGGCAAAACTAATAATACAAAATCAACAAATGGTGCAGATTTTATTATAGAACATGCTGATATAAGAAAATCATTATTAAATATGAAATCTATAATTGAGGGAGAAAGAGCTTTATGTTTTTGGCTTTCTCAACAAACAGAAGTTAGTCTTTATCATCCTGATGATAAAATTAAACAGGAGGCTTCTGATTATGTTTCGCTAATGACCCCTGTGGTAAAATCATTATTCACTGATTTAGCAATGGAAATAACCAATGATGCTATGCAAATTCATGGTGGATATGGATACACTAAAGATCAAGGAATTGAACAATTGTATAGAGATAATAGAATTACCCCAATCTATGAAGGAACAAATTCAGTTCAGGCAGCCGATCTAGTTTTTAGAAAACTTACAAATAAAAATGGAAATATAATTCAAAAATTTTTAGAGATGATTAAAGGAGAGTGTGATAGCAAAAATGAAAAAGTGAAATCATATTCTAAGGAATTAATGTATTACTTAGATATTTTACATAAGTTTACAGGCTGGATCGAAGATAAAACTAAAATTGAAAAAGACGATGTAAGTGCTGCTGCAAACGATTATTTAAAAACACTTGGTTATGTATCAATTGCATATTCATGGATTAAGGTTTTAGAAGTAAGTTTCAGCGATTATGAGTCTAATAAAGAATTCTATGAAGATAAAATCAATACTGCCAAATTTTATTTTGATAAAGTTTTACCAAGAGCTGAATTCCATTATAAATCTGCAATATCTGGAAGTTCAAATATAATGAATTTTAAATTTAATTAATCATGAGTAGCTACGATATAAATTTAGATAAAAATAAAGCAAATCATATTCCTCTTACACCATTAACTTTTTTGGAAAGAGCTAAAGATGTTTACCCTAATTACGAAGCAATTGTTTATGAAGATAGAAAGTATACTTGGTCTGAAATATACAAAAGAGCAGTAAAATTTGCGAGTGCATTATCAAAAATTGGAATTAGTCAAGGGGATACAGTTTCATTTTTAGCATTTAATACTCCTGAAATTTTTGAGGCACATTATTCAGTTCCAATGACAGGTGGCGTATTAAACACAATCAATGTTAGACTGGATGCAAATACTATTGCTTATATTTTAGATCATAGTGAAGCAAAAGTATTAGTTGTAGATAGACAGCTTCATATAGAAGTTAAAAAAGCTTTAGAAAAAATTGATAAAAAAATTATAGTCATTGACATAAATGACAAACATGCAGATCAGTCGAAATTAGAAAAAATTGGTGATCTAGAGTATGAAGATTTTTTAAATACAGGCGATGAAAATTATGAATGGAAAATGCCCGAGGATGAATGGCAAGCCATATCTTTAAGTTACACTTCAGGAACAACTGGGAATCCCAAAGGAGTTGTTTATCATCATAGAGGTGCGTATTTAATGTCCACTGGAAGTTCAGTTGCTTGGAATATGCCAAATAGACTGAATTTCTTAACAATTGTTCCAATGTTTCATTGTAATGGTTGGTGTTACCCTTGGACTATCCCAATGTTAAATGGAAGAACTATCTGTCTAAGAAATATAGATGTTAAAAAAATATTTGAACTAATAGATAAATATAATGTGACTCATTTTGGTGGTGCACCAATCATTTTAAATATGATTACAGGAGCGCCAGAAGCTGATCGAAAAAAACTTAAAAACAAAGTTTATGTATTAACAGCAGGTGCCCCTCCACCTAGTATCATTTTCAAGAAGATGAAAGATCTCGGTTTTGAAGTGATGCATGTTTATGGACTAACAGAAACTTATGGTCATGTTACGCAGTGTGCTTGGAATGAAGAGTGGGATAGTTTTGATGAAGATAAACAGAATGAAATTAAAGCTCGACAAGGTGTTAGGTATCCAAATACCGAAGGGGTTACAGTAATGGATCCTGAAACGATGAAAGAAGTTCCGCAAGACGGTAAAACTATTGGTGAAATTATGATCAGAGGTAATGTTGTAATGAAAGGATATTTTAAAGATAAAGCTGCAACTGATAAAGCAATGGCTGGGGGATGGTTTCACACTGGTGATTTAGCAGTGATGCACCCAGATGGATATGTTAAGATACAAGATAGATCTAAAGATATAATCATTTCTGGAGGAGAAAATATTTCATCTATTGAAATTGAAAATACACTTGCAAAACATCCGTCTGTATCTATTGCAGCTGTTGTTGCTAAACCTGATGAAAAGTGGGGAGAAGTTCCATGCGCGTTTATAGAAATGGTTCAAGATAAACCAGTTACAGAAAAAGAATTAATAGACTTTTGTAAAGAAACCTTGGCAGGTTTTAAAGTACCTAAAAAAGTTATTTTCTGTGAATTACCAAAGACATCAACAGGAAAAATTCAGAAATTTGAATTAAGAAAACAGTTTTAGGAAATTATTTGATATTTGATTTAGAAAATAAAAGTGTTCATGCATCAAATGCTGGACAAGAATTAGACCATAAAAAAGAAACTATAATTTTTCTTCATGGCAGTGGTCTTTCACATATAGTTTGGTCTTTAGTTGAGCAATTTTTTTCAAATAAAAATTTTAATGTTTTATCAATTGATCTACCAGGTCATGGTAATTCAGAAGGTCCTTGTCTTCATACTATTGAAGAGATTGCTGATTGGTTAGAAAAAGTATTTATTAAATTAAAACTGGAAAAGATTATTTTGGTTGGTCATTCCCAAGGATGTTTGGAAATGCTTGAGTACTCTAGCAAATACAAAAGTAGGTTAAAAAAGTTAGTTTTTATCGCTGGATCTCATAAAATGCCTGTTAATCAAGACTTAATAGACTTAGCCCAAAATGGAGACTCAGATGCGGTTAAACTAATGATGAAGTGGGGGTATGAGGGGTCGAAAAAATTTATAGGCGGCAATCCTATTAAAAGAATAATCCAATCTCCAAGAGATATCAGTGAAATATTAGGAATTGATCTTGTAGCTTGCAATAATTATTTGAACGGTACAAATGCAGTAAAGACAATTGATTGTCCTGCAATGTTTATTCTTGGTGCTTTAGATAAAATGGTTAACATTGAAGTAGGAAAAAAGTTTGCAAATATGGTTGATAACCCAACAATCCATATAATTGAAGGATGTGGACATATGATTATGATTGAAAAAGCTTTTGAAATGCGTGAAAAAGTCTTTGAATTTTTACAAAAATGAAAAACTACTCAATAGCAAAATCTAGAAGACTTAGAAGCACACCTTATACTTCTAGAATAGAAAATCAGGGTGTCACTGCTTATACCGTTTATAATCATATGCTCTTGCCTGCTGCATTTGGATCTATCGCAGATTCTTATGAGCATCTGAAAAAAGATGTTCAAGTTTGGGATGTTGCAGCTGAACGACAAGTTGAAATTCAAGGAAAAGACTCTGCAAAACTTGTTCAATTAATGACTTGTAGAGATTTATCAAAATCAAAAATTGGCAGATGTTATTATTGCCCAATCATTGATGATGAAGGAAATTTAGTAAATGACCCTGTAGTTTTAAAGTTAGCAGAGGATAAATGGTGGATATCAATTGCGGATTCAGATGTTATTTTTTTCGCAAAAGGCTTAGCTTCAGGATACAACTTTGATGTTAAAATTGTTGAACCAATTGTTGATATAATAGCTATTCAAGGACCAAAATCTTTTGATCTAATGGAAAAAGTATTTGGAAAAATAATTAAAGAATTAAAATTTTTTGGCTTTAGTTATTATAATTTTGAAGGATCACAACATTTAATTGCAAGATCAGGTTGGTCTAAACAAGGGGGGTACGAAGTATATGTTCAAGATACCCAATCAGGACAGAAATTGTATGACCACTTATTTGAAGCAGGAAAAGAATTCAATGTAAAACCAGGTTGTCCAAATTTAATTGAAAGAATTGAAAGTGGGTTACTTTCGTATGGAAATGATTTTGATAATAATGACAATCCCTTGGAATGTGGTTTTGATCAATATGTTTCGTTAGAGAGTGAGGTTAATTTTTTAGGAAAAGAAAAACTTAAAAAAATTAAGTTAGATGGAATTAAAAAAAAACTAATGGGTGTTAAATTTGATGCTAAAGAAATTAGTTTATCAGGATCATTAGATCTGAAAGATGATAATGACAATATCATTGGGGAATTGAGATCTGCATGTTATTCCCCACATTTTGGAAAAGTTATTGGAATAGCTATGATGAAAAAACCACATTGGGAAGTATCTCAAAGAGTTAAAGCAGAGATAAACAGCAATATTTGTACTGGAATCGTTTGCGATTTGCCTTTCATTTAGTATAAACTTCAACAAAATCATGAATATAGCAATCGTTGGAGCCACGGGTAATGTCGGCAGAAAAATCTTAGAAGTTCTTGAAAGGAAAGAGCTAGCTATAGATAATTTATATTTATTAGCATCATCTAGAAGTGCTGGATCTAAAATTAATTTTAATGGAAACGAACATGAGGTAATTGATCTTGAAACTTTTGACTTTTCGAAAGTAAAAATTACCTTTTTTGCAGCCGGAGGAAAAATTTCAGAAAATTTTGCTGAAATTGCTGCAAAACATTCTTTAGTAATTGATAATTCAAGTTTTTATAGAATGGATCCTGATGTTCCTTTAATAGTGCCTCAGGTAAATTCAGATCATCTACATAACATAAAAAAAAATATTATTGCAAATCCAAATTGTTCGACTGCTCAACTTGTTATAGCTTTAAAGCCATTGCATGATTTATTTAAAATTAAAAGAATAGTTGTTTCAACTTATCAATCGGTATCAGGAGGAGGGAAAGCTCCTATGGATGAACTGATAGAACAAACAAAGCAGGTGCTGCAAAATAATAAAGTTGAGTCTAAAAACTTTACAAAACAAATTGCATTCAATGCAATTCCCCACATAGATGTATTTGCTGATGATGGTTATACGAAAGAAGAACTTAAGATGACAAATGAAACAAAAAAGATTTTAGATAATAATATAGATCTAACAGCTACATGTGTAAGATTACCTGTATTAGTTTCACACTCAGAGTCGGTTAACATAGAATTCGATAAACCTTTTAAATTAGAAAAGATTAGAGAGGCTTTAGATAATTTTGAAGGTTGTAAAGTAATTGATGAACGAGCTGATGGTGGTTATTCAACTCCTTTGGAGGCTGAAGGCAAAGATGAAACTTTTATTTCTAGAATCAGAGAAGATAAAACTGTAACCAATGGTTTGAATATGTGGATTGTGTCAGATAATCTTTTACGAGGTGCAGCTTTAAATGCAGTTGAGATTGCTGAAACATTAATTAAGAATAATTTTTATGGAAAATAAAAGACCATTATCTCCACATATACAAATTTATAGATGGCATATTTCATCATTGGTATCTATCTCACACCGAATAACAGGAATTATTAATATTGTTGCAATAACATTGATTTGTTTTTGGGTATCTCTATTAGTTTTAGGAGATGCTAACTACAATTTTATTAATCAATTTTTAAATTCTATTTTAGGAAAGTTTTTTATCATAGGTTTAGTGTGGTCTTTTAGTTTTCAAATGTTGAGTGAAATTAGACACTTAATAATGGACATGGGTTATGGCTTTGAATTACAAACAACTCGTATCACAGGTCTTATGGTTATTTTTGGGTCTTTTTTATTAACAATTTTGATTTATTTAATAGGTAAAAATTTTATTTAGTATGAATTTAGCTACAAAAAAATGGATATTTATAAAGATATCGTCAGTAATTTTATTACCTTTAATGTTCTGGTTTATCATTAATTTTGTAATGATTTATGACAATGACTATTTAGAGGTTGTAAATTTTTTTACAGAACCATTCTCTAAGTTTTTATTTAGCTTGTTTATTATTTTTGCTTATTTTTTTTCTTCACTAACTATAAGTGAGGTTTTTGAAGACTATATAAATGATGATAAAATCAAATATGTCGCAAACAGACTATTATTTATTTCTGCTATAATCATCCCATTATTAACAATTATTATTTTATTTAATCTTAATTAATGAGTTCTTATAAAATTATTGATCACGAATATGATGTTGTTGTTCTTGGAGCAGGTGGTTCTGGTTTAAGAGCTGCGGTTGGCTTAAGTGAAGCAGGATTAAAAACAGCTTGCATTTCAAAAGTTTTTCCAACTAGAAGTCATACTTCTGCTGCACAGGGTGGTATTTCAGCAGCCCTTGGAAATATGGGTGAAGATGATTGGAGATGGCACATGTATGATACTGTTAAGGGTGCTGATTGGTTGGGTGATCAAGATAGTATTGAATATTTATGCAAAGAAGCACCAAAGGCTGTTATTGAATTAGAAAAATATGGTGTACCGTTTAGTAGAACTGAAGAGGGAAAGATTTATCAAAGACCTTTTGGAGGAATGACTAAAAATTATGGTAATGGCATAGTTCAAAGAACTTGTGCAGCAGCAGATAGAACAGGTCATGCAATACTTCACACGCTTTATGGACAAGCTTTGAAACATAATACAGAATTTTTTATAGAATATTTTGCATTAGATTTATTAATGAAAGATGGTGAGTGTAAAGGACTAATAGCATGGAATTTAAATGATGGAACAATCCATAGATTTCGAGCGCATACAGTAATTATTGCAACAGGTGGCTATGGAAAAGTGTATTATTCAGCAACATCAGCTCACACTTGCACCGGAGATGGAAATGCAATGGTGCTTAGAGCTGGACTACCTTTGCAAGATATGGAATTTGTACAATTTCATCCAACAGGAATATACGGTCATGGCACTTTAATTACAGAGGGTGCTAGAGGAGAAGGGGGTTATCTTACAAATTCAAAAGGTGAGAGATTTATGGAAAGATATGCGCCTAATGCAAAAGATCTAGCCTCAAGAGATGTGGTGAGTAGATCAATGTCAATTGAGATTAATGAAGGAAGAGGAGTTGGTAAGGAACAAGATCATGTTCATCTAAATTTAAGTCATTTAGATAAAGAAATTATCGAGAGTAGATTGCCAGGAATTACAGATGCTGCAAGATTGTTTGCAAATGTTGATGTTACTAAAGAACCAATTCCAGTTGTGCCCACTGTTCATTATAATATGGGAGGAATTCCAACCAATTATAAAGGAGAAGTTTTGACAGTAAATGGTTCTGAAAAAACTGTACCTGGGTTAATGGCAATTGGAGAGGCAGCTTGTGTTTCAGTTCATGGAGCTAATAGACTAGGATCAAATTCTTTAATTGATCTCGTTGTTTTTGGAAGAGCAGCAGCAAAAAGAGCTTCTGAGTTGGTTAAACCAGGAACACCTCATGAGGAGATTGGAGAGTCTGAAACTCAAAAATGTTTGGATAGGTTTGATAAACTTAGAAATGCAAATGGTGAAAACAGTACAGCAGATCTAAGACTTTCTATGCAAAAAACTATGCAATCTAAATGTGCAGTTTTTAGAACGGAAAAAACTCTTAAAGAAGGAGTTGATGAAATCAGAAAAACATATGATGGAATGGATTCTATTTCTGTTAAAGATAGGTCTTTAGTATTTAATACTGATTTAGTGGAAACTTTAGAATTTGATAATCTTATTAGACAAGCCATAACAACAGTAGATTCTGCATATCATAGAAAAGAAAGCAGAGGAGCTCATGCAAGAGATGATTATCCAAAAAGAGATGATGAAAAATTCATGCAACATACACTAGCATGGTGTGATGGAAAGAATTCAAAAATAAGTTATAGAGAAGTACACAAATCTACTTTAACTAATGAAGTGCAATACTTTCCACCACAAGAAAGAGTGTATTAATGGTTCAAATCAATTTACCTAAGAATTCTGAGGTTACTCAAGGTAAATATTTTCAAGATAAAACTGGTTCAAAAAATATAAGAAAAGTTAATGTTTATAGATGGGATCCTTCTACAGAGGAGAATCCAAGGCTAGATACCTATGAAGTGGATATGGATAATTGTCCTTCAAAAGTTTTAGATATTCTAAATAAAATTAAGAATGAAATTGATCCAACATTAGCTTACCGACGATCTTGTGCACATGGAGTTTGTGGATCTTGTGCTATGAACATGGGGGGTAAAAATGGTCTTGCATGCACAACACCTCATGCAGAAATTGATGGAGATATTGATATCTATCCTTTGCCGCATTTAAAAGTTAAGAGAGATTTAATTGGTGATTTAGATGGACTTTATAAACAATATGAATCTATTGAACCTTGGTTAAAAAATACCTCAACAAAAGAAACAACTGAAATAACACAATCAAAAGAGGAAAGAGCTAAACTTGATGGCGCCTATGAATGTATTATGTGCGCATGTTGCTCCACATCATGTCCTAGTTATTGGTGGAATGGAGATAAATACTTAGGCCCTGCGGTTCTACTTCAAGCTTATAGATGGATCATTGATAGTAGAGACGAAGAAAGAGAAGCAAGATTAAAAAAAGTTGCAGATGAACTAAAACTTTACAGATGCCATACTATCCTAAATTGTACTAATGCTTGTCCAAAAGGCTTAAATCCAGCAAAAGCAATTGCTGAATTAAAAAAAATGATTGCTACAGCTAATGTTTAAATAGACTAACAAGCTTTTTTGATTTAAAAGACCGTATTCATGAAATTAATAGAGCACTTTGTTGGGGGGAAAATTGTCCCTGGTTCATCAGATAAAAAGGGTAAAGTTTATAATCCTGCAACTGGAGAACAAGAATCTGAAGTAAGACTTGCTTCTAAATCAGACTTAGATCAAGCAGTTGAAGTTGCAAAAAAAGCTTTTGAAACTTGGTCATTAAAACCTCCTCTTCAAAGAGCAAGAGTGATGTTTAAGTTTAAAGAATTAATCGAAAAAAATTCTGATGAACTTACTAAATTAATTGTTTCCGAGCATGGTAAAGTTTATGACGATGCACAGGGTTCATTAACAAGAGGACTAGAGGTAGTTGAATTTGCTTGTGGAATCCCTCATTTATTAAAAGGGGAATTTTCAGAAAATGTAGGAACTAACGTTGATAGCTGGTCAATGAGGCAACCATTGGGAGTTGTCGCTGGTATTACACCATTTAACTTTCCAGCAATGGTTCCAATGTGGATGTTCCCAATTGCTATAGCATGTGGAAATACATTTATACTTAAACCTTCAGAAAAAGATCCTTCATGTGCAATCAAATTAGCAGAATTATTAAAAGAAGCAGGTCTTCCTGATGGTGTATTTAACGTGATTAATGGTGATAAAGAGTCTGTTGATGCAATTTTGGAGAACAAAGATATTAAAGCAGTAAGTTTTGTAGGATCAACACCTATCGCTAAGTATATTTACGAAAATTCAGCTAAAAATGAAAAAAGAGTTCAGGCATTAGGTGGAGCCAAAAATCATTTAGTAGTTATGCCTGACTGTGATTTAGATGGTGCTGTAAATGGTTTAATGGGTGCAGCATACGGTTCTGCTGGCGAAAGATGTATGGCTCAGTCTGTTGCGGTAGCTGTAGGAGATATAGGTGATGAGTTAGTTTCAAGATTATCAAAAAAAGCAGAAGCTTTAAAAGTCGGTCCTGGTATGGATAAAACATCTGAAATGGGGCCCTTAGTAACTAAAGAGCATCTAGAAAAAGTTAAAAGCTATGTGGATCTTGGTGTTGAAGAAGGAGCTAAACTAGTTGTAGATGGAAGAAACTTAAAACTTCAAGGTTATGAAAATGGATTCTATATAGGTGGTTGTTTATTTGACCATGTCACAAAAGATATGAGAGTTTATAAAGAAGAAATATTCGGTCCAGTTCTATCAGTCGTTAGAGTAAAAACTTTTGAAGATGCAGCTAAATTAATTAATGATCATGAGTACGGAAATGGCGTAAGCATTTATACTAGAGATGGAGATGCAGGTAGAACTTTTGCAAGTAAAATTCAAGTAGGTATGGTTGGTATCAATGTTCCAATCCCAGTTCCAATGGCGTTCCATAGTTTTGGAGGATGGAAAAGATCTTTATTTGGAGATAGTGCAATGCACGGTATGGAAGGAATTAAATTTTATACAAAATTAAAAACAGTAACATCAAGATGGCCATCAGGTATCCGTTCAAACGCGGAATTTGTAATGCCAACAATGAAATAAGGAAAAATAATGAGTAAAATATCTTTGATTGGCGCAGGTCAAATAGGTGGAACTTTAGCACATTTAATTGGAACAAAAGAATTGGTAAATGAAGTAGTTTTGTTTGATGTTGCAAGTGGAATTGCAAAAGGAAAAGCACTTGATATAGCACAATCCTCATCAGTCGATGGTTTTAATGTAAAATTTTCAGGCACTGATGATTATAAAGACATTAAAGACTCAGATGTAATTATTATTACTGCTGGTGTTCCAAGAAAACCTGGTATGAGCAGAGATGATTTATTAGGGATTAACTTAAAAATTATTAAACAAGTAGCAGAGGGTATTAAGCAGAACGCTCCTAATGCATTTGTTATATGTATTACTAATCCATTAGATGTCATGGTTATGGCATTTCAAAAATTTTCAGGTTTACCAGCTAATAAAGTTGTTGGGATGGCTGGAATTTTAGATAGCTCAAGATTTAAATTATTTTTATCTTTAGAATTAAATGTTCCAGTAAAAGAAATAGATGCAATGGTAATGGGTGGACATGGAGATACTATGGTGCCAATGCCTAGATTTACCAAAGTTTCAGGAACACCTTTGCTTGATTTAGTAAAAGAGGGAAAAATTTCTCAAGAAAGATTAGAAGAAATCAATCAAAGAACTAGAGATGGTGGGGCAGAGATAGTTAAATACCTTGAAAAAGGTTCTGCATTTTATGCACCTGCAGCATCAGGAGTTCAGATGGCTGAAGCTTATTTAAAAGATGAAAAAAAATTACTACCATGTGCTGTTCAATTAAATGGAGAGTATGGTGTAGACAGTGTCTATGCAGGTGTTCCAGTTGTTATTGGAAAAGATGGAGTGGAAAAAATAGAGCAAATTGATTTAGATGATAAAGAGAAAAAAGAATTTATGCATTCTATTGATGCAGTTA
>Ga0181556_1000431_pt1 | contig 45613 bp, 40 predicted proteins | sample 011ome_14_FD_148651 | JGI IMG/M metagenome (GOLD analysis project Ga0181556, IMG submission 148651) | Coastal salt marsh microbial communities from the Groves Creek Marsh, Skidaway Island, Georgia - 011505AT metaG (spades assembly) | ecosystem: Environmental > Aquatic > Marine > Intertidal zone...
ATGGCACCGGGTTCGATGTAATCGCGCCCCTCGCGGTGGTTCGGCGGCGGCGAGGATGGTGGTGGCGGCGTTCGAGGGCGTCGCGAGGCGGTCGCGGTGGAGCGCGGCGGCGCCGAGCGGCGGCGCGGGACAGACGTTATCGTCGTCGTCGTCGTCGTCGTCGCGCGATGGGCGCGATGGTGGTGGTGATGCGAGTACGAGTGGTCGTCGGTGGCACGGTCGCGCGTCGGTGGCGGTGGAAGGGCGGGCGCTGGGGGTGATTGGAGTCGTCGTACACGACGCCGGGCGGCGGTTGGACGCGGCGGCGGACGTCGTCGCGCGGGTCATCGTCGCGCGAGGATCGGCGAGACGCGTGGTGGTGTACGATAGAGATGGTGAGTTTGCACGCGTGCGTGGGATGCGTGCGCTCGAGCGGGCGTTTGGGGCGATGGTGTTAAGGGCGAAGGATGAGGCGCGCGCGTTTACGTACGCGTTGCGCGCGTGCGACGCGCAGCGCGGAGGACTCATTCGGCACGTGAGCGGCGTTGATCGCGTGGACGACGATGAAATGAGTAGTGATAAGAAAGATGTATCTCTAGCAGGAGAATGCGAACGACGACACGTGGTGGTGGATGTATTAGGCGGGCGCGACGCGTGCGCCGCGCTCGTGGACGCCGCGCGAAACGCCGACATCGACGACAAAGACATGGTTGACGACGCCAATGTCAAGTTTACGTACAAGCCCAAGGTCGAGCGTTTAGAGCGATGGATGCGCGAGCGAGGAAGTTTCATACCGCCACCAGACGCCATCATCGTCTTTGGCGAGACGTTTCATCTTGACGGTTTCCCGCCGTGGCAGTTGCACGCCGCCGAGCTCTACTACGAGCGAGCGATTGAAACGTTCACCGAGCGCGATTTCGATAGCATCATCGAACGTTTCGCACGCACCGCGCAACGGTTCGGGCGATAGACGCGTAAGATAATGTGATCATTCATCTAAAAACTGTTGATTTTTTGTGACATGTCTAAGAACTCGTCGCTCGACGAAAGCATCCGTCGAGCGCTATACAATATTAAAACGACCCGCCTCAACGCGCGCGCCGCACTCACTTCTTCCCCGCCGGTTTCGGGTTAAACTTTGGATCAATCCGCTTAAACATCGGCGCGTGTTTGAGCATGTCTGGAACAATCACCATGCGAACTTTACTCCCTCGAATGTACACGTGCTCCATTCTACTCTCCTTACCGTCCCGTCCGACGTGCGTAATGTCCGTCATTTGACAATTCCAGTTATCCTCAGTCTCCACCAACTGCCCACGGTACGTCTCCCCAGTCTTCAACTCAATCTGCATCGCGCAAAATCACGTCGTCCGTCAGTACACGTCGAAAAACATCACGCACGCGACGCGCAAACGCTTCAAACCGACAACCAACCCTAAACCACATTGAATCGAATCCGCGCGCACGTACCGTCACCACGTGTCCTTCAGACTCGTGCAACAACTTGACTGGAATCCCAACGCCTTTGCCGAGCCCTTTCGACATGTCGGGCGAGATCTAGTCGCGCGGCGTCGCCGTCTGTGCGCGTTTTCTGTGCGTGCTCGAACAATTCACCGATTCGTTCGACGATCGTTCGCCGTCGTCGTCCTCGATCGATCGCGTGCGCGCGCGTGAGAGCGTGGCAAACAAACGAACGCGTGTGTTCGTGCGAGAGATTCGCGCACCGAGGCCGATCGACGTGCGTGGTCGAACGAAACGAACGACTATGCGTGCCAACAAGTGACAGCTCCATTCGTCGGCGCGCACCTCACGTCGTCGCGCGTCGCGGCGTTTATTCGCCAGTCATGGGGCGAAATAAATCGGTGAAAAAGGACCGCGGGTACATCACCGCCACGGAATGGCGCATCGACGGTGGTGGGGCGAAAGACCGTCCAATCGACGCGCCGTTTCGAAGGTTGCCTTTTCATTGCTGCGCAATCTCTTTCCTGCCGTTCGCGAGCGCGGTGTGCGCGCCGGATGGCACGGTGATGGATATTTCACACGCGGTGCCGTATGTTTTGAAGCACAAGAAGCATCCGGTGTTGGGCACGGCGCTGGAGTTGAAGGATTTGATTCAGTTAAAGTGGCACAAGAATAGCGACGGCGCGTACGAGTGCCCGGTGTTGAACAAAACGTTTACCGATAGCACGAGAATCTGTGCGATTAAGACGACGGGAAACGTGTATTGCATGGAGGCTATCGAGGAGTTGTGCATCAAGGCGAAGAACTGGAAGGATTTATTGACGGATGAGAGTTTTAAGAGGAGCGATATCTTGACGTTGCAAGACCCGCTGAAATTGGACTCGAGAACGTTGGATACGTTTGATCACGTGAAACGCGGTGTGGAGGTTAGAAATTTAGTACGAAAGGATGATGACGACGATGGGAATATTAATAAATCGCACGTGAGCGAAGACATGCGACGGGTGTTGGATTCTCTCGGTAGTGAGGCGGCGGCGGAAATCGGCGCGCGAGGCGGCAGCAGCGCGCAAGCGGCGGCGCAAGCGGCGTTAGAAGCAGCGAAAGCGAAAGATACCGCCACGAAACGGGCGCAAGGGATTGAAGTCAAAGATCCAGCAGATAACAGTCACTTGCTTCGAGCGCCTGCATACGTAGCGCCTGCGGATATGGTGAAATTCAAACCTGGTTCGCACACGTGGAACACTTCGGAAGAGAGCGACAAATTAGACACGCGCACCGAAAAAGAAAAGGCAAAGCGCCACGCAGAGATGGCGAAATATTTAGTGCCATTGAAAACCAAGGTGAATGAAATGCGTACGACTGGGCACAGCGCTATGGGATTCACGTCCACGTACATGGATGCGCACACGAAGAATCATCGCGCCGAAGAAGTCGTGTGGACAAATCCAAAGAAGAAGGCGTACCTGCGCCTGCACACAAACATGGGAGATTTGAACATAGAATTACACTGCGAATCCGCACCGCGCACGTGCGAAAACTTCATAACGCTCGCCGAGAAGGGTTACTACGATGGCGTGAAGTTCCATCGCTCAATCAAGAACTTTATGCTGCAAGGCGGCGATCCAACGGGCACCGGGCGCGGCGGGCACTGCATTTGGGGCGAGAAGTTCAACGACGAATTCCAAGGCAACCATCACAGACACGGCGACCGCGGTGTGTTAAGCATGGCAAATAGCGGGAAGAACACAAACGGCTCGCAGTTTTTCATCACGTATAAACCGACGCCGCACTTGGACAACAAACACACGGTGTTTGGCCGCGTCGTCGGCGGCATGGAGACGTTGCAGAGAATCGAAGACGTCCCCACGGATGCCATGGATCGCCCGACGCAAACAGTCAAGATTACCTCGTGCACGGTGTTTGCGAATCCATACACAGAACTCCGCTTGGCTGAAGAGAAAGCCGAGCGCGAGGCTGAGGAAGCGAAAGCCAAAGCTGAAGCCATGAAGAATGGCGGCGCGCACACTGGGAAATTCTGGAGCGACCCTGCGACGGCGCTCGCGCAAGCCAGTCAACGTGCCGCGCCCGTATCGAGCACGGCTACAGGTGTTGGTAAATATGTCGCCGCGACGCTCGTGAACACCAGCGCACCACCAGCGAAAAAGCCCAAGCAAAGCGGCGGCTTTTCTAATTTCGACTCTTGGTGACCAAACCAGTTGTAAAACAAAACACTACCGGTACAGTAGCAGCAAACAATCAATACCCGTCATCGCTCCAACGCACGGCGTACGATTGTGACGCTAAGTGTTCCTCTATCATCGCCGCCGTACGTTCGTTACATCCGGGCGTGCGCCCGAACGTTTTGGAGTATCCGTACACGTACACCTCTCTCCTCTCGTCGTCGCGCTCGATACGTCCGCCACCTATGACGCGACCGACGACGGCTTTCGCGCCAAACTCGCGGTCGAGGTCGCGCATGAGTTTCCCATAATTGTCTGCGTGGTACGCACACCCCGCGTACGCGCGAACGACGAGCTTGGCGCCGCCTTTGTGCGGGTCAGACAGTTGCACCAACACATACTTGTGCCGTCCGCTCGCGACGTCGATGGCTGGCACGTCGACTAATATCGACCCTTCTGCGGGGGCGTGCGCGGCGATGTAATCCACCGACGTCGCTTCGCGCACGAGCGCGAGCGCGGCGGCGTTGAGAGCCTCGCCGGTGTGGTCACAGAATTTTGGGACGTCTTCGACGTTCATGTCGCGCGCGCGAAAGTGAGGCGATGATATTAAAAGTCTTACAGCGAGGCGCAGCGGGGTGTCGGTTGAGACGGTATAATATTTACGCCCCCCATTCCATGTCACACGAGTCTTCGCAATCCTCGGCGCGCCAGCCCTGGCGAGAGACGGGAAACACCGCGCGATACTTTACCGCCGCGCGCGGCTCAGCCATCATCGACGCCACGGCGTCTCTCCACTCCAAGTAATGCGCGGTCTCCTTGTGCGCATTCGCCGCCGCACTCGTCGCATACACCTCCACCAATACAAATTTCGTTTCATCATCCACGTTCTGGAACACGTCAAAACGCAAATTATCTTCTTCAAGCATTGAATTCGACGCGTTCTTTACGCACGCCGCTCGAAACGCCTCGACATCCTTCGCCTCGACTCGACAGTACACGTGTACCACCGACCCATCTCCCATCTCGTCTTCATCCTCCAAACTCGCCTGTGTGGCGTTCGAATACGTCCAATCTTCATCGCTCGGGTGCACGGGTGCGTAATTCTCCACAGAAATAATCAAATTCGTCTCCGCTTTCATCGCTTGCCACGCCTTGGAGTGCGCCGTCGTCTTATGATTGGCATTCGAATCCGCATCCGCGTACGTCTCCACGAACGTCCACGACCCGTCGTCGGTCGCATCGCGTAAAATATCAAACCGCACGTTACCAACCTCCCCGATCGACGCCTGCGCGTTCGCCAGCGTCGCGCGTTTAAACGATTCATGTTTATCGATCGCTGACTCATCAACCTTGACGCGCACGAACGTGTGCTTGGACGCGGCGCAGCGCACAGCGAGGGCACGCCTGCCGCCGCGCGCGGAGGACGACGACGGCGACGCGGAGGACGACGACGGCGACGCGAGACGAGACGCGATTGCGTTCACCGTGAGCGATGCGAGCGACATGATTGGCTGTAATTCGATGCGACGAGGCGCCAACTGGCGTCACTGTGTGGTACGCGAATCCGATGACGACGCCACCGACGTCGTCGCACGCGGGCGCGCACGCGGCGAGCACCGCCGCAGGGTCGTTCTTTGCCGATGTGTACGACACCGCGACGTCCATGGTGTCGCACGAAACGCTGTCGTCGTTTGCGCAGGATGTTCGAGGAGGATTAGAGACTGGCTTGGAAGCTGCGCGCGAGATCACGGCGCGCGCGAGCGCGTTCGCTGAGCGCAGTGGGGTGACGAGTGAGGCGCTTGATGCTTTATTGCGTCGACAGCGCGCGGAAGAGGTGCGTGATCGTGCGTCGTGCGGCGACTTGAAACGATTGTTTTGCGATGATTTGGTGTTGCGAGTTTGGAGCGCGTAGGCGCGCGAGAGAGAGCGTTGCGTACTGACGATGACGTCTGCGTTCGTGTGCGCGACGAAAATGTGAACAGAAGGATACTCGTGTAGATTCGGGCGTTGGGGCGTACGTGTATGAGGTGGAGAAGGCGATGGAGGGTTGGGACGTGCGTCACGCGCACGTGGAGAGTCGAGCCCAGTTGGCGTTGCGTTCGAGCGCAGAACTCGACGCGAGGATCGCCAAACACGAAGGTCAGTGGACGGCGTTGGAACGAGAGTTATCCGAAGTGTCTGGGATGACGAGCAAGGTTTGGGAGTACAGCGAATCGCTGAATAAGACGATTGCTATGATGGGCGAAGTTGAAGAAATGTTACTCGAAGCCGAAATTGGCGCGCAGCTGGATGCGTTATATAGACGACGCGATGACGCCGAACGCGCCGAGCTCGAAGCTGAGGCTAGATTCAAAGACGAACTCGCGCATGTTCGACAGCTTCAAGATTTGCTCGCGAGTGACGCCATGTCAAATCAAGTGAGCTCGCGTACGACGGAGGAAATCGCCGCCGAGCAAGAGTTGAAACGAAAGCTCGCGAGCTTGGCCAAGAAGAAATCGCGCGAATCGGCATCGGCATCGATGGAGGAACAAACTCTAGCTGGAATTGCGTCGACGCTGGATGTATCGGCGAATATGGCGTCCGGCGTATCGCCGAACGACTTGGATGACTTTTTCACTCAAGACGAAGATGAAGACGAAGAAGGCGGCGCTTCTAGCGGCAAGGCGTACACACTCTATGGTTTACGCGCGCGGGCTGATCAGAGCAAGGGTGCTATATTGAACGAACCGCAAGATAAAAAGCCCATCCATGGGGTTGATGAAGAAATGGCGGAGCGCATCGCACAAGCCAGAAAGGAGGCGCTTGGCATTCGTGACGAAGACATGGTTGGGGTGAATTTACGTCCACCGCCACCGAGCGGTGGTGCAGGATCATCGCCATTAGACGAAGCACAGTCGCCTCGTAGAATAGTCATCGAGTCGAAAAGCGTCACCGGACAAGTCACCGACAGAGCCTCAAAGCTTGTCGGTGATTTGAGGTCGTTTTCATTCTCCGCCGCAGCCGAAGCGGCGGCGGCGGCAGCCGCGAGCGCGGTTTCCGACGTCACCACGAGATTACGCAAGCAAGGGAGCGTGGAAGAGCCCGTGCGTGTTGAGCATGAGGGCGTTGATACGGCTAAGCAATCGTTCTACAAGAAGAAGGATGCGGGTACGTCAACATAGAAAATACGACGCGCGTTTAGCAGTCCAGATTACAAATATGTAACATCAATGATTTTAAGCAGTTGCGGCGGATTGCAAAGCCGCTTCTTCCTCTTCGGTGAGTTTCGGCGGGCGCTCTCCTGCGCTCGCGGGCCATTCATCGTCCCGCAAGTGGCGATTGAGCGCATTTCGAAGTCTCTCCTCTTTCGCGCCGCTATGAAAGTGAACTTTTTGCGAGTCGCGGAACAAATAAAATGATGGCGTAGATTTCACCCCGAGTTCGTCACGTGCGAGCACCGTGGTTGAGCCGTTTTCGTTTCCGTACACAGTAATAAAGCGCACGGTGGGAAAATCTTCGGCTATTTGGTTGAATTTTTTTGTAAACGCCTTGCATGGACGACAGAACGTAAAACCGACTTCGAGACAAATCAACCTATCACCCTCCGTCTCCATGACTTCGTGCCACTCCTCTTGTGAAACAATGTGCGTCACTGTATCAACATTCACATTCTTCTTCCACCAACTACGCCACTCTTCAAACGAAACGACACCATTGTTATCCGAATCGAGTTCGTTCATCAATCCTTGCACGTCGAGCGCTTTCACTCCGAGCGCCTTGGTCGCCGCCGCGAGCTCGTTAATCTCCAGTAATCCATCCCCAGATGTGTCGAATTTATTGAATACCTTCTGCAGTTGCTCATCAGTCAACGACTGTGGGCTCACTCCCGATTGTTTGCCAATAGCGTTGCGCACTTGAAGCAACGTCGCTTTAACGTCGAGCAGCTGCACGCCGAGCGCCGCCGCGCCCTTGACGCCCGCAACAAATCCCAACGTTCCCGGTACCACGCTTGTCTTGCACGTCAAACGAGGCAATATCTTATCCGACGCCTGCCCAGCTTTACCACCCAGTACGATCGCATTCGGCGTATATTTCGCCTCGAGCTCCAAAATGTACTTGTCCACGCGCGCCGCGTACGCCGCCCACGCCTCCTCGGTATCGCTCGCCGTGCCCGCCTCTGGAATCGGTGCCAATCGTTCTCCATCTGACCAAGAATCCACGACCTTTTCCCCGGCGAAATTCTTCACAATCACCCCGTCATCGTACAAACTCGTGCTAAATCTCCCGCCGACCATGCAAAACATCACCAACCCGCTCGCGACGTCCACGCCTCCTCCAAACTTCAATTCCGCAAACCCACACGCCTCGGCGCCGCTCATCACCGCCACGTCCAGCCCCGTGGCGGCGTGTACCTTACGTTCAACCTCGTCTCGGCTCATCGCGCCCGCTTTCGCGAGCTCGCCCTCGACGCGCGTTATCATCCCGGATAAGCTCACCCCGACGCGACCGCGCCACTCCAAACTCTCGCATAAACTCTTCACCGCCGTCGCCACATCGTCCGCCGTGGCGTTCGCTTGCAACTTGGTCGACGCGCCAGCCTTGACGAACGCGCCCGTGCGCGAATCCACGGGCGCGGCGCGGATATCCGCCGCATTCGCGGTGATGTACACGCCTAAAATCTCATGGCTCGGCGGCTTCGGACCGTCCGGCGTCGGCGGCACCGCGCCCGCCGCGCGTCGCGCGTGCGATGGCGCGCGACGACATCGCGCGCGCGCGCCCGCGGTGCGCGCGGATGGCGGCGCCGCGCGCGATGGTGTCGTCGTCGGCATCATGATGATATGCGAGCGTTAAAGTGACGACATCTTTACAATAGCGCTCGACGACGACGACGACGACGACGACGACGACGACGTCACCGACGATGACGCGCGCGACGGCGACGCCATCGCGAGCGGTGACGTCGACGTCGACGCGACGCGCGAGAGACGTGCAGCGCGCCGCGCGCGTCGGCGGTCGCGATGTTGAGCGTTATCGATCGTGTACGCTGACGCGCGAAACGCAGCGTGGACGCGCACGCGGTGACGTCGCGCGCGCGATGAACGACTCGAGTGCGAGTTATGATGATGACAATGATGCCATCGCCGGTCCTGGGCCGGGGTCGATGGATGCGCAGCCGCGCGTGCGGTGGAAGAATCGAGCTGAAATTCAAGTCTTCTTGAATGAGCTCTCGGCGTCGTTTCCCGACGAGTTGGATGAGATGCGACAAAAGGTTCGGGATGATGTTCGACGAGCGTCACAGTGCGCGGTACAACTCATCGCTGCTCAAGCGTGTTTCGTAGGCGCGATGTGTTTGAGTTCGCAGTCGTTGAATTACTTTAGCGCGCCGCAGTTTACGCTCGCGAGGGGCGCGATGTCGCTGCCGTTTATTTACTTACTCGCTCGCACGAGTGGCGACACCATGCGTGAGTTGAGAAACGTGAAGAAACGAAACGCATTGTTTACGTCGTGGTTAGTGATTTTACTCGGCGCGTGCGTGTGCTTGGCACAGATTTGTTTGGCGTACGGGTTGAAGAGCGTGTCGCTCGGCAACGCCGTGGTGTTGGGACAGCTCGTACCCGTGTATTCGTGTACGATTGCGGTATTTCAGGGCATAGAAAAGCCTAGCGTTGGAAAGTTTGCGGCTATTGCGGTGAGCGTGCTCGGCGCGATTTTATTGCTCGACCCGGCGCGCATGTGGTTGAGCCAAGGGAATATCTTGCTCTTGTTACGAAGTGCGATTTTCGCGGCCTATCTCGCGTTTCAGCAGCCCATTTTGCGCGAATATAACCCAATCACCGTGGCCGTGGTGTCGCAAACAATCGGTGCATTGATGAGCATTGCGATTGCCATTCCACACGTCTTGAGTGATCATCTCACAGCCCACGCATCAATTTCGCTCGTCACCGCTGGAGGCGCGTGGGTCGCCGTCGCCGGCGTTGGCATTTTAGCCTCAGCGGCATATACGCTCACGACACGTGCGGAGACGTTCACTACACCCGTTGTCACGGCGTGTTATGGATCATTACAGCCTATTTTTGCCGGCGTGGTCATGTCTGCTGGTTTAGGAGGCGCTGTGCTCGCACGAGACGCCATCGCGGCGTCGCTCATTTTAGCTGGAAGCATCTTCGCCGCGGCGAAATCCACGCTCGAGCGAAGCGAAATACGCGTGCTCGAGCGCACGGCGAAGGGAGCCTGGAACACGTTGAGTGGCGATCCAACGATCGCGATTCCTCGCGTGCAAGAAGGCTCGAGTTACCCCTCACCGATCGACATGACACTCGATTTAGAAGATTCAACGTTTGACGCGTCGCAAACCATAGACGACGTCGATGGCGCCCCTGAACAGGGTACGATGATCATTAAAAGCGGTAAAGGTAGCTCCCGCGCACGCGGTACGCGAAGTGGAACGGTGAAATTAAAGCGCAAGAGTCGCCGCACGCGACTTGATCGAGCGACGGCGCTGTGGACCATAGCTTGGGCTTTTGTTTTGTCCATCGCGTCGCTCGCCGGCGCCGGTTTCATCGGTTGGAGTATCATCTACCTGTACTGGCGATTCTTGTGTTAGCTTGTGAGTTGTTATTAATAGAAGTAGTCTATGTTTCCTAAAACTTTCTCGCGTGAAAGTCGGCTTCGTCTAAGAAGTCAGCAATGACGGTTGACCCACCAAACTTTCGCCCATTCAGCGCGGTTCTCGCCGCCATGGCGCCGTCGACGGATGCGTACTGTACAAACACCTTGCCCATCCCAGGCACATCCGAGCCATCTTTACTAGGTCGAGGGATTACTACCGCTACGATTTTTCCGTATTTGCCGCACTCTTCTTGCATGTCCTCCATGATATTTTCATATTCTTCGTCATCAGCCAACTCTTCGGCGGTGACACCCATTTGGTCAAAAGAAACCACCATCGACGGCGGGTTCGCGGACGGCGGTGCGATAGCTGGCGGCGGCGGTGGAACATTCATCATCGGACCGGGCGCGCTCTTATCCTCGGCGCGACGTACGGTGAGTGTTTTATCGCCCATTTGCATACCATTCAAGCCTTGACACGCGATATCCGTCACGGAAACGTCTTGGTAGACGACAAAACCGTACCCTTTACTGTTCCCATTCTCCTTGTCGCGCACTAAATCGAATTTAGCAATCGGACCGAACGCTTCAAGTAACTCGCGCACTTGCGCTTCGTCCAAAAAGTACGGTAATCCGCCGATGAAGATGCGATCTTCGTGTTCCTGTAAAATGTTCGCCGACGTCGTCGTGCCGAGCGCGTTTTGATCCAATCCAATAGCCGCTAAATCCAAGTTGGGATTTGGCGTCGACGGCCCTAAGCCAATCGCTAATTGTGAGTTGTAATCATTCGGTCGCCGAATTCTCACTTGCGCGCCATCGATTATGACACCATCCAACGCCAATGCGTTTGACGCCTCCTCTACGCTTCGAAATTCCACGAAGGAAAACTTCTTTTCTTGATTGATGTACACATTCACCACCGGCGCACCCTCTTCAGCGTTGGTGCCATTAATCGCAATCAACGCATTGTTAAAGAACGTCGCGAGTTGCGCCTCGTTGGTCTGTAAAGGCACGCCTCCGACATAAATTCTGCGCGCATGGCGCGTCGCTTGCATCGTCATCGGAATGGCGACGCCCGGAACCGCGCCATACCCCATACCCGGCGGCGGTGCGAACGCTCCGGCGGGTGGTAAATTGTTCGGGTCGACTATGCGCGCACGAGACACAAGTCATCGTCGTCAGTCACCGCGGTCGCATTCGTTTTGCTCTCGAGGATCCTACGCGCGAATCACGGGACACACAAACTAGCGTCGCGCATCACGCACCTCCTTCCGGTAACACATCGAACAACGTTGCACGCTTCCTGGGCTTCCTCTCCCACGCCCCAGGGCTCATGGATCGCTCGCGTTCGCTTCGAAATGCCTTTCGAGGTCCACCGCGATCGCCGCCGCGACCGCCGCCGCGGTAGCCTCCATGGCCGCGTCGCGGCGGCGAACGCGAGTCGCGGCGGCGCGAATCGCGACGGTCGCCGCCGTAATCGCGACGGTCGTCGTCGTAGCGCTCGCGGCGGTCGCCGCCGTAGTCGCGACGGTCGTCGTGGCGCCCATACATGTGGGCGACGCTGCGGTGTGTGAGGACGCGAGTGCTCGAGTGCGCGCGAATGTAGCAGTTGCTGGCAACGAGGGATAAATATGATTGTACAAGAAGATGCAAGCGCTAGAAAGAAGTGATATCAAAGCCCGACCCGAGATCAAAGCCCGAGATCTTTGACCGATGTGCGATTGGTTTGAATGAGGGAAAGATTTTTGTAGTAGCCGCGCGGCGAGCGTTCAGAGCTCGGCGCAAAGTTTGCGATGAGCGAACGGAGTTCCATCTCATCCAACACGTCTTCGGTGTATGCTGGATACGCCGAACGGAAGGCTTTTGATATTTCAGTTTGATGCACGCGTCCGCCGGCGCTGCGAGAAAGCCGAGTGCTGGCAAATATGCAAAAATCGTCGTATTGCGCTTCCAATTTGCTCAACGTCGCGGCGTCAATACGCTTCGGGCGACCGAGTTCGCTCACACCTGCGATGGTTAAAAATCCCACACCAGCACTAATGCCCCACGTGCTGTCACCCCCAAATGCGCTTTCACCCAAGACAGCGATAGCGACGCCGCAGACGGCAAACCAAGTCGCGACGGCGACTTGCGCGCCGACGCTCGCATCCTCCATCTTGTTAACGCCAGTCGCCTTCTTCAGCACCCAATCCGACGGTCGCTCGCTATCGGTGCGGCCTAAAAATAACAATAATACCGACACCGGCGACGCGAAATACAACGCCACAGCCCACAAAGCGCCACCCGCCACGGTGCTCAAGTTGAACGCGCTCTCCTCGCCGGTAAAATCAAAATCCCCGCCACCATCGGCGTAGCTCTCAATCGAGTCCACGCCGTATAAAAACCCATCGCTCGCATTTTCATACACCACCGCCACGATTGAAGTCATGACGAGCGCGATCGAGCCCACGATGAGCCACGTCTGCGCGTTTTCTCTATTCTTCACCTTTTCGCGTCGCGTAATCAATCGTGGGTCCCTCCCGTCGTTGTCCCGCCCGGCGCGCGCGCGAACGACGCGTCGCGTGCGAACGACGCGCGACTGCGCCACGCGACCGCGCCGCGCGCGCGATGCGCCGCCGACGCCGCCGATGGGCGGCGACAACGCCAGCGTCTGTGCTAAAAACGTCGACGTCGACGTCGAGGCGCGAGCCACCACCGCGCGCGCGCGCACACGCCGCCCCGGCGCCGACCGCGCCAGCGCCTGTGTCGTCATCGTCGTCATCGTCGTCATCGTCGTCGGCGTCGTCGTCGCCATGCGCGCCGTCGTCGACCGCGCCGCGCGACGTCGAGTGCCGTCACTGTGCGCCGCGACTTTGCACATCAATCATCCATGCGCGCGACTCGCGCACTGGCGCGCCTGGCGTTCCCGCCGCGCATCACCCCCGAAGGCGTGCGAATATCATCCATGCGTCCCGTCGACGCCGCCGAGGCGGTGGCGCGCATCCTCGCCGCGCGCGCGAGCGCCGAATCGACGAAATCATCAGCAGCAGCAGCGACGCTCGTGCAATCGTGGATGACGTCGCGAACGCGCGCTGTACGCGCCATCACGCACCCGCGCGTGCCCGAAGACGTGGCCAAGAGAGTGTTCAGGCCTCTGAGTGCGCTGGAGTGTGACATGGTCGAGCTCGGAGGCGCGTTGCCGTAGGAATTAGATTATTGAAAGTTGTAACAGTATGCCAAATGTGTAGACGTCAAAACACGCCGTCCGCGCCGCGCCAGTGCGCGATGTCGGCGCGCGCGCGGTTCGGGTATCGATTCGCCCTGTTCGGTGGCGTCGCGTTCGGGTACGATCTGGCGCTCGTCGGGGGGTTATTGCCCACGCTCGCGACGACGCTTGCGTTGGATGGCATTGAAAAAGGCTTCGTCGTGAGCGCCGCGAAGGGCGGTGCGGTGATTGGCGCGTTCGTGGGCGCGGCGGCGATGCGATGCTTTGGACGAGTGCGAAGTGCGGCGGTGTTGAGCGCGTGTACTCTGCCGTTCGGGTCGTTGTTGTGCGCGTTGAGCGCGGATGCGTCTCAAGTCGGGCTGGCGTTTGGGCGCGCCGTGGTCGGCGTCGGCGTCGGCGCGCTCGCGGTGATCGTTCCAGCGTATTGCGGTGAGATTGCGGATGATCTCAACCGCGGTCGCGTCGTGGCGTGCTACGAGTTATCGGTGTGTATGGGGATGATTTTAGCCAACGTGAGTACTTGGTTTGAACCAAGCGAGACGTACCGATTTGTTCTAGGCTCACCGCTCGTGATTGGCTTTTGGTGCGTCGTGGGATTCATGACGTGTCCGGAAAGCCCAAGATGGTGCGTGCGCGCGGGCGATAGCGAGCGCGCGAAGGAAAGTTTACGAGCGCTCGAAGAGCCAGACAATAACATCGAGACGCTCGTCTCGACTATCGAAAACGAAGAGCAGCACGCCACGTCCTCGAGCGAACGAAATGTGAGTTTCTGGCAAGCTCTCGTAGATGCCACGCACGGCGGATGGTGTGAAGCGATGGATGGTGAGGAGAGACGCGCCGTGAATTTAATTCTTTGTCTGGCGTGGTTCAACCAAATGTCGGCGTCGACGTCGATTATCAACTACTCTTCGCGGATTCTGAATCAAATTTCCACGACGACGACGACGACGACAAATTCGTCTGGCATCGCCATGGAGAACATTTATTCCGGTTTGATCGTGGCTTTCAAGACGCTAGGGGTGTTGATATCAATTCACCTCGTCGATTCATTTGGACGTCGGCCGCTGCTCTTGTATGGGAACGCGTTTTCGGCGTTTGGATTGTCCATCGCTGGTTTAGGCTTTGGTATGAGGAGCGTTCCATTAACTCTTATTGGTTTGTGCACTTTCATATTTGCATTTTCATGTAGCTCAGCGAGCGTGTTTTGGGTCCTGGTGAGCGAATTCTTTTCCATGAGGGTGAAATCCGCCGCAGCGGCGCTCGTCACCGCCACGCTCTTCTTCGCCGGATTCATCTCGGACTTGATATTTGCGCCGATGTTGAACGCTTTTCACGCTGGTACGTTTGCGTTCAACGCCCTGTGGTGCGTGGCGGCGACTATTTTCGTGTACTTTTATATTCCCGAGACGCGTAGAAAGACATTTCGAGACATTCAACGCGTCTTGAGAAACGGTGATGTTGATGATGAAGATTTCGCCCCAGTCTATCAATCCGTCAACGGCAGTCGCGGTATCGAGTTTGCAAACATTCGCACGCACACCATCACCGATGAAGATGCCGCACCAGCGCAGTCGCGTCGCGTGTAGAACGCGATTATTAACGAATAGCTACCGGTAGCCAGCGGCGCGAGTTGTATGATTGTATGATAACGTTGCATGTATGTATATTACAGAGAATAGGCGTCAACCACCTATGGTACATTTACTACGCCATATCCGGCCCGCCAATCGACGCCGTGCGAATAATCTGCAGCAACGAGCTCCCGATGACGACAAAGATGAAAAATCCTAGCATCACCGGCCCTACGGCGAACCCATTCTTCTTCCCCAAAGACGCAGAGATATCCACCGCGCCGCGCTTGTGAATGTTCCCGTGGAACTTACGCGACTTGGCCGCCATCATTCGTGCGCTCGCCTGTGTGTGCGATCGAAACCGTGCGTGCGCGCGTTAGAAACCTCAAAATATTCCAGCACCCGCGCCATCGATCGCGATCCATCATCGACGCCGGCGCCACGCGTGTGGACGCCGACGACGCGCGCATCGACGCGCATATCGAACGTACCATTGTGTGCTTTACGCGTGCTGTGCGTGAGACGGCGTGAGCGAGGCGACGACGGCGTACGGTGCGCCGAAGAATGCCGCAGCCGTCGATCGAGGGTGTTGACAAGGCGCAATTTGCGTCCAGTGACTGGACTCCAGCCGTCGTCTTAATGATGCGTAAACATACATGATTTTACAACCGCGAACGGTGCCGCGCTAAAACAAGACTTAATTATAAGTGCGCGATGACGTAGTACGTGCGCGGGATCGGGTCTCGTGCGCGCGGGGATGCGCGCGCGGGCGGCGCGTCGCCTGACCATCGGCCGAACGAGCAGTTTGGGTCGCCGAGTTGAGCGGCGGTTTGCGTTCGCCATGGGAGAAAGTACGATTCCGGCGCATCGCACCATGATTTCCATTGCGCCTTTGCTGGTGTTGGTTCGAGTTTGAACGCGCGGCGGAATTTCGTACGCCAAGGGGCGGATTTCGCGCGTCGGACGCTCGCTCGATTGACGACGGACGCGATGAGCGTCGAGCCGCCTGGCGTGGAGACTTTGGCCGCAGTGGCGATTACGCGTCGCACCACGCGCGGCGCAAGATAATAGAGCAACCCTTCGAACACCCAAATCACATGAGCATCACCCGACGTGAACCCGACGCGCTCGAGTTTTGCCAACCAATCGTCTCGTTCGATGTCTGCGTACGCCTCGGCTCGCCCGCGACACAGCGAAAGCGGTGGATCACCCATCTTTTCGCGCTTTTCCCGCAACACGCTCTCGACATCCACTTCAAACACGGTCGTCAGCGCTTTACACGCATCGCTCGGCGCGCGAAGACGCCACGCGCGCGTGTCAAAACCCGCCCCTAAGAAGACGACGCGCTTTTCGCGCGACGGCTCCGCCTCGTGCGCTCGCCTCAACGCCTCCACCACGGCGTCATCGAAGAATTTCGTGCGTATGGCGATCCGGCCTTTATCCCCTCTCCCCTTACCACCGCTCGCGATCGCCGCCGACGACGACGACGTCGCACCGGACGCCACCGCCGCCGTCCCAGTCGTCCCACCGACACCGATGCGACCGCTCAACGCCTCCGCCCATGGGTCGATAAACAACGCCTCCTCGCCGCGTGCGGATTCAATCGCGCGCAACGCCGCGATAGAATTCGCCGATTTCACCACCTCGGTCGCCACGCTGGGCGCCATGCGCCGCGCGACGCGACGCCGCGCCTCCAAATGTCGCGCTTCGCGAGGAAAGCAAGCGATGATGACGTCACGCGTGTGCGCCACATCGCGACGCGTTTTCACGGACGCAGCGCGACGACGACGACGACGATGGACGGCGCGGCGAGGACGATGACGATGACGATGGTGCGCTCGAGCGCGGTGGCGCGCGGCGATGGCGGCGCGCTGAGGCGGTGTGCGCGACGCGTTGGAGCGCGGACGAGGCTGACGGTGGTGATGGCTGGGGTCGGCGCGTCGGATGGCGACGGTGCGGATGAGAAGAAGAAGGAGGACAGCGCGGCGCGCGAAGGGGAGATTAAGAAGGCGTTGGATGCCATTATGGCGAGCGGAGGGACGCTGACGGGGAAGGTTGAAGTCGTGAACCGCGGTGGTTTGGTGCTCAGGGCGCAAAAGGGCAAGTTTCGCGCGTTTTTACCCAAGAGTCAGATGCGTTCGAGTCGATTAAAGGGTGATTTGAATGCGCAAGGGAACGCGCAGGAGATGGACGAGACGAAGATCTTGGAGGCTCAGATTGGTAAATTGATTGATGTGAAGTTGATGGATGTGACGCCGAAAAAAATCGTTGTGAGCGAACGGGCGTTGTTGCAAGAAGGGGCAAAGGAAAAGTTACCGATCGGCACGCGCGTGGAGGTTGTTGTGACTTCTTTGAGTGATTTTGGGGCATTCGTCGAGGTTGTTGATGGACAAGGCCCTGCGTCTGGTCTTGAGGGTTTGGTGCACATCTCGGAGATCTCTTGGAATAGAATTAGCCACCCGAGAGACGCCGTGCGGGTTGGGCAACGCGAATCCGTCAAGGTGTTAGAAGTCAACTCTGACACTGGCCGCATCAACTTCAGCATCAAGCAAACGCAAGCAGATCCGTTAATGGAAACACTTGAGACAATCATGCCTGTGACGATGCCCGAACCGAGCATGGATGAGGATGATTTAAGCGAAATCCCTTTGCCAGGCTTACCGGATATCTGTAGCTCGCTGTTAAAGGAGGAGGGCATCGAAGCCGTCATTCCGGGACGCCAAGCCATGGAACAACGCGTGGTGAGCCAAGACTTGGAGCTTTGGCTCACGAATGTTTTCGTGGAGGATGGTTACAACTTACTTGCGCGCGCGGGCCGTGCGGTGCAAGAAATTCACGTCGTTACGTCTTTGGACCGCGACGCCATCAAGCGAGCCATCAAGCGCGCCACTACCATAGCGAAGAATTAATATTTGTATTAAATCAATCATAACGTGTGTTTAATCGTCGCCGCTACTTGGTTTGCGCGCGCGTTCGGAGATCGTTACAGAGGTCGTCTTCAATATCAATGTTTTAACGTGGATATTCAAAAAATAATATTGTTATCACGTTCGACTAGCGGAAAATCCTTCTCGCGTCCTCTCAAAGACTTACATGAACGACTCAAGGTATTCGACTTCACCGACGGAGCCGGTGAAGAACGGCACGCGTTGGTGAACCTTGTCGGGCATGATGTCAAGGATGCGGCCCTTACCGTCAGAGCCCGCACCGCCAGCTTGTTCGGCGATGAAAGACATCGGCGCGCACTCGTACAACAAGCGGAGCTTACCGTTCGGGTTCTTGGCGTCACCCGGGTAACCGTAGATACCACCGTACAAGATGGTTCTGTGGAAATCACCAACGAGAGAACCAATGTAACGGGCGCTGTACGGCTTGCCGCCGTCCTTACCGCCAGTCTTGAGGGAGTCCATGTACTTCTTCAAGCCATCGGTCCACATGGCGTAGTTACCTTCATTGAACGAGTAAATCTTACCACTCTTCGGGACTTGGATCTTTTCGTGGGACATGATGAATTCACCAACCGTCGGGTCAAGGGTGAAACCATACACGCCTTGGCCGATGGTCAACACCAAGATGGTGGACGAAGAGTACATGCAGTAGCCAGCGCACAACAAGTTGTTACCCGGTTGGCACACGTTCATGACGCACTTTTCTTCAATCTTGGCCGCATCTTCAGAGCTGAAATCCGGGATGCACGTGGAGTCAGACTCGTAGATACCCCAGATAGAACCAGTGGACACAGCGGCATCGATGTTGGAAGAACCATCGAGCGGGTCAAAAACAACGACGTAGTTGCCGCCAAAGGTTTCCTCAACCGCAACCGGGACATCCTCTTCTTCAGACGCAATAACACCCGTACGGCCAGTTTGGCGCAAGACGTCGCAGAAAACATCGTTAGAGATCACATCAAGCTTCTTTTGGTCTTCACCTTGAACGTTAGTCTCACCCGCCAAACCAGTCATACCGGCAATCCCGGCGCGTTGCACCAAGCTCGCGATTTGCTTGCACGCCAAGGAAATGGACGACAACACGACAGCCAATTCACCATCAATGTTCTCCTCCATTTCTTGTTGAAGAATCCACGTCGTGAAAGGCGTACCGAGACCACCAGCCTTGGCCACAACGCCTCGCGTCGCCTTGACGCTCTTCGCCGCGCGACGCGAAGCGACGGTTTTCGTCAACGCCCGGGTCGGCGCCTTGGCTGCAAACGCAGACATGATGAATGTAAGGGCTTAGGTTAAGCGCGTGTTGGTCCTCTGCGACGACGCGAACGCGAGAGACGAAGAAGACACGCGCGTCAGTATTATGCGCGTCATGCACGGCGCGATGCGACGCCAAGACGCGCGGGCGAACGACGATCACGCCAAGTCCCGATCGCGCGATGACTTTATCCACAACCACGCGACCGACGACGACGACGACGACGACGACGACGACGACGACGACGACGATGAGGAGGAGGACGACGACAATGAAGATGCCGTCAACACATCATCATACGTGTACGCGACGACGCACGCGCGCGCGGACGCACCGAAAAGTCGAGAAGTGACGATCGGTCATGGGCATCTTGGGTTCTTATCCACACGCGCGCGACGCGCTCGGGACGCGAGTTTCGACAAAGTGGATAATTACATGGTGCATGGTGTATAGTGTGTGACTAAATATGACGCGTACTCGTAGCGTACGCGATGAACAACGCGAGACAATGCGAAAGGCGGCAAGCGACGGAGGCGAGCGACGGAGCGACTGAAACGAGTGGATTCGCCAGACGCAGTCGGCGGCCGAATGCGGCTTCAGTCGCCCGAACCGACTTCGACGGTGGTGAACATGTCGAATGGGAACGATGTCACGAGCTTGTTGATGATCTCGAGACGTTTATCTTGTGATAATGGCCGTGCGTAGGAGGACTCATCGAGCATGGCGTCAATGTTGTGACGCGGTCGAAGAAATGCTTCCGAGCGTCCGCTCATTTCGAGCCAGTCGCGGTATTTGAAGTCACTCTGCGCCGCGACGACTTCTTGATCTTTGGGGAAGAACCATCGAGCTGGGATGCCGAACGAGTCGGCGACGATTAAGCCGTGTAAAGAACTCGAATACACGTGCGAGCATCGCGCGACCTCCTCGACAAACAAGCGCCAATTCGATCCAAAGTCGCCGGGCGTGAAGCTCTTCACGCCCTTGGGGGCGACGGTTTTGTCCCCAGAGACGTGCCTAATCAAACATTTATGCTCCGCCGTGGCTTTGATTTCCGGGAAAAACTCGCTAACTAAAAATCCAGGATCACCAATCGACGGCACAGTGGCGCCGTGCACCTCATCGAGCAAACGCGCGGTTTCAGGCCCGCGTACGCCTCGCACTTCAAAATCGAGCGGCGTCCCCAAACGCGCCTGCGCGTACTCCTCCGCGTGCCACACCCCCAATCCCCAAACCACATCCCCGCTACGCACGAATTGCATCACACTCCCCACGCTCCACAAACAATTCGATCCTTTACTCTTCATGCGATGCGTAATAAACGCATACGCGTCGCACTCAAATCGCCGCTCCAACATCTCTCGCACGATTGGCTCGCCGAGCAAGTCTCCAGCGTTGCTCCATTGCGAATTACATATACGAAACCCAGCAAACTCGGGCTTAAACAACACCGCACACTTAAACGACTTCCCAAACGCCGCCCTGGACGTCGATCTCTCGCTCGTCATCGACGTCGACGCGCTCGACGCCCGTGACGATGCGCCAACACCATACATCACCGCGAGCGCACACGCCACCCCGATCGCAACTTTCCACACCCACGACGGCGCGCGATCGTGCGATCGTGCGTCACCGAGCAACTCAGCGCGTTCATCGCTCGCGTTCATCGCGCTCGACGCGTGCGCGAGGCGCATGCGCGCGCGTATGACGTCGGCGCGGCGCGCCCGGAACGCTCCGGAACGGCGTAGGGTTTAGAAACCATTCACTCGTGAACACCCATGTCGTGCGTCAATGCGCGCCGCGATGCCGCCGTCGACGGGCGCCGTCGGCGAACACCACGCCTTACTCATGCCGCCGCCATCGCGTTCGATGTCCGACGACGCCGATGCGTCGCCGTCGTCGTCGTCGTCGTCGACGTCGACGTCGCGAGTGAAAGCCATGGCGATGGCGCTCTGGGTGGCGTCGATCGCGCTCGCGGTCGCGGTCGTCGTCTTTGCGTCGTCGTCGTCGTCGTCGAGACGCGATGTGGCGTCGCTCGGCACCCCCAGTGCGGTGCCGCACACGCACTGGCGAGAGATGACGATGACGTCGTCGTTGGGGTATGAGATTGATTTAGCGCCGTGTCACGTGTTTGCCGACGAGCTCGAGGCGCACGCGCGCGCGTTTTCTGCGCAAGCGTTGGCGAAATTACGTGATATCACGTGGATTGATGGGTTCTGGGCGTCACCGCCGAGTGAGAAACAGCATCATGCGTTGGAGTATTATTTATTAGGGATTGGTAGGACGAGTTGCGCGGCTGGGGTGTTTGGCATGAATGTCGTATTCATGCGGGACTCGGCGGGGGCGTGCGAGGATGCGATGTCGGCGTACGCGCGCGGGCGTGTTATACGCGGTGAATCGGTTCCGAATCAATTTGGTCGAGGTGCTGCGAGGTGTGTGGTGAAACCTCGTGAGCATTTGACGTATACTAACATGACGGAGTGTGGGGTTGAGCAGTTTAAACGCGTGTGGATTAATAAGGTGCCGCTCGTCAACGAAATGGCCAACGAAATTGAAGGCTCAGAGTCGTTTAAGGATTTACGATCCAAGCGATATTTTTGGCTCGATGCCGATATTGGTTTGTTGCAGTGCCCTGATCACACCGCGTATAGCTTTTGCATGAGCATTGGTGCTCCGGAATATTATCGCGAGCGCGTCGGGTTTCCGCCGTTTAAGTGGCTGCACGAAACGTTGCATCGCGAGGCGTCAGAGGACAAGATGATGTTAAATTGCTACCGCAACGAGTTTCAAGGTTCCGTGGCTGCGAACGCCACAACGAATGCCGAAGACACTGATGTCGACGACGACAACGACGACGACGACTCGTACTTGGACTCTCCAGTCGTAGGCAAGGATGTCGCCGCGTTGGCCAAGCCGCGACCGGCGTTCGGGACGTGCGACGACATTCATCGCATCTCCGTCATAGCCAACATGTTTGGCGGCTCAAAGCGTGCGATCAACGAATACACCAAAGGATACATGCACTTCATCGACTACCACATTCCAAACACCGCAAACATGGGATCACCACAGAAACCGATCGAATGTTCGTGCCCTTCTGAAGAAAACATCATGAGCACCATGGCCATTTACGACCATTATCGAAAATTGACGAGCGACGCCTCGTGCGCGCGCGAAGAGCACGGGCAAGTCTACCCGGTGGACACGTTCAAAACCAAGCTCGTGTCCGAGATTGAAGACTGATGTATATGTCTCAATCATCGGCATCCATGTATAAATCACACAAAATTCTAGCCATAGCTCGGGTTGTCACTCGCAATTGTTCTAATTGTAACAGACCAAAACTGTTCACGCGCGGGAGCCTCACAACACACACACGACGACGACGACGACGACGACGACGACGACGACGACGACGCGATGAAGGTTGCGCGGACGAAAGCACAATTGAAGCATCTGAAAACCAAACGCAAAAAGGCGGCGGATAAGAAGAAACACGGCAACAACATGCGGCGGCGGTGAAACACGTGAGCGGTGCGCTGGCGGCTGGGGACATCGTCATGGATGGCGCCGTCGCGGATGATGGCGGTGACGTCAACCACGCTAACGTATCGAGTGGACGCATGAAGCAAAGTAATCTTACCGCGCGTAAGCGAGAGTTGCGAGAACGCATCGCCGATCTAAAGTCGAAGCGCTCGAAGATTGCGAAGAAAAATTTTGGCAAGTCTGACGAACGCAAGAGTTTGACAAACCAAATCAAGGAACTCGAGCGACAGCGTGCGGAATTAGTCAAAAGTGGCGGCGGCAGCGGCGGCGACGTTGGTGACATAGATGGTGATGAGGAGGATTTAGTTGTTGATGATGAAGACGAAGTCATGGCGGGGTGAACGCACCGGGGAGGGCGAAGACGCGCGCTTTTCGCGTTTATTTGTAGAATTTTTGTATTCCTCGTCACAAGGTTTGTGATAGTGATCAAGGGCTAATGAAATAATATTCACAAGTGTGCGTGCAATGAAGACGCGCGCTCTAGACATAATACATACCGTCCATGTACTCGATTTTGTTAATGGCGCTTGAACCGAGCGGCGGCGGGGCCATGATTCGAGATGTCTCCACTTCGTCGTAATACGCGCATTCTCGAATCAAAACGTCCTCTGTGTGCGATGCGTTTCGTTCTGCAATGTCATACGCCGCTAGGACACCTACATTCAAACCGTGTGTCTGCGGCACGATGGAACATAAAACACGAATGTCGCCTTGCTTGGCGGCGAGCACGGCGCACATGCGTGCCAACGCCCAAGGCGGTACAAATTCATTGCGCGGCGTTTCCGCCGTGTACACGCTTCTCGTCGAGACATTCCCAGATGCGAGAGACAACAATGAGCTCGCATCTTTAGCTTCTTTGCGCGTCGTCGTATTCATCTGCACGGTGAGAGTCAGAGGTTTCATGGAGCTATGCGCAAACGGCACGGGCGAAAGCAAAGTGGGCACATCTCGTGTTTCGAAATCTGAACTTCCCAGATCGCCACCAGAAGCTTCCATGAGGACATTCAACAATCCGCTGACGGCTATGGCGCCTCGACAGATAATGGTGTCTGCCGCGCGCCTGCGCGCCCCGCTTGGTTTGTCCATGTTTGCAAGCATCGTCGTCGCCTCGGCGGATTCCATGGGGTGTTTAACATTCGCACGGCTGACTTCATCGCCCGCCAAGTCATCCAATAATGTTCGCTGTTCGTCCTCTGGTCGCCACACTTGCTTTTTCAACTTTTGGGCATTTTCAATAGCAGCCGCCTCTTCGTCGGCGCTGACAAAATCGACGCCGGCGTCGTTGAGCGCTCGACGAATTTTAATATTACTATTCGTCACCACCGCATAACCGCCATCGTTAACACCACCGACACCCGGAGCGCAAAACAATATCGTTCTTTCCTCGTAAATAACATAAAACGCATAGCATTGGCGGACGCGGAGCAACCCATACAAACTTACGAGCGCATCGCTCCATGTCGACTGTCGACGCTCCAACCAAGCTCGCCCACTTTCACTCGAACGCATCGTCACCAACGCTTCACTCGGTAACACGTCAGCCGGATATGCGCATGAATACGACGCTCTCGTGAGCGCGCGCTGCGCTGACGCTAAATCGTCCTTGTTGTACAGCACGGCGTCGACATCGCTTTGCGTCGCTGAACCTCCGCTATACGCGCGCAGTCCTTCCGACACAGGTACAGCCCCCAAGCACGAACACCAATGAAAGCTACTATCGCTCGTAAACCGCACAGATGATTTCACCGTCCAATCCATCGGTATCGCATCACAAGGCTCTCCTTTAGGAATGGTTCGCTCGCGTTCCGCCGCCGGAGCCTTCTCTCCGCGATCCGCCGCAAACTTCTTGCGCCTTCCGCGCCCATCGTTCGCAGTGCGCGATTTCGTCGCATCGCGCAACGCGTTTGCCACTTCGTCCCTCGCTCGCGCGCTTTTCGAGGACGAGACCTCGTTATCGCGTCCTCGTGCGGACATGATGCGCGACACAAAGTTCAACTCTGTCGTATAAACTTCGCCGACGACGACGAAAACGATGGAGGAACTGCGTTCGAGTGCCAACAAGCGTGTTGAACAACTCAGTACGCGTGTCTCAGTCACGCGCCGTGCCGCACCACGTCGTCGCCCGTCGAGAAGCGCGCCGAGGTGTGAGGGTGCATCATTTAAAATTTCACGAGCTGTCGCGCCGCGACGCGAGAGACATAAAGGAAGAATCGGAGCACGAAATGATTTCATTACTGATGACAATGATGGCGCTATTTTGTCTTAGCGTAACCGGCTTCGTCGGCGAGCGTGTGCGCGAGGGGAAGAGGTTGAAATGCGTCAGCACCGTCGCGGCATTTTCGGCAAACATGCTCCGCGAACGTTGTCCTGCGGCTTAACGAAAGCGTCGCCAGCAGCCCCGAGTCGTCGCACGTCACGTCGCGCGTGTTCGTGAAGAGCAGATTCATGCACGGAATTTTGACGCCTACTAAGCTATTCTTTGAAGTCGAGTTGGCTTGCCATAAAAGCTCCTTCGACGTAAAATCGAAAGCTTCACAATAGTGGCACTCTGTTTCAGTTGTATCGCTCGCATCGAGGTGACGGACGACAAAAGGCGATAAATGGTAATCCCCTTCCATCGCCAAACGTGCTAGAGCATTGTTTAGAAAGACTCGCTTGCGCGCTCGTGTCACCGCCACATATAGCAAATTGATTTCATCGACGTCAATGTCTTTGACAGTTGTGTCGCCGAAGACGCCCTCTTCGCGAAGCACGTAATTATCTCCGTATTTCACCGCACAGTCGATATTGATAAAATCATTCCAGATTAGCACGGAATCCCACTCCAAACCTTTCGACTTGTGTGCGGTGGACAGCACAAAATCTGCCATATGCTCGCTCTTGGCGCCGACATCCGCCGCTCGTATTTGGGCCACAATTTCAAAAATATTTTTGCCATACGTTTCGGCAATTCTGATGCGAGTAAGCATGTCAAAATCGTCTTGATTTTCTGCGATGAGAGCTATCCTAGTCAATGCGTTGCCTTGATTATCATTGAGTGAATGAGGATCGGAATGCGCGCCGCCGCTGCCGTGCGGAATGAACCGCCGAATGTACTTGTCTTGAATTGCTGACGTTTCACCATTCATCAAGCGTACAAAATCGACTATTTGCTCAAGTTTTAGTGCTTCAATGCCACCGACAACGCACAATTTGATATCTTTCGAAATTCCCACCAATTTTGCCATCGCTGCAATGAGACTTGCGTTTGAACGAACCAAAATTGTCAACTGTTCTCGCCGCTTTTCACCAATACGAAGACATTGAAAGAGGCTTTCGTTGGACCTTGATGTATACACGGCGTGCGTCTCAAGATCCAGTGCACGTGCGCCAATTAGAAGTGCTGGTTCTTCCTTGAGACGGAGAGCAGCATTGGCGATGTTCGCAATTGAAGGGCCAAAGCGAAATGAACGCACAAGCCGCCGAAGTGTGATAAACTGCGGTGGTACTCGCTTTGAAATGCCGTCTAACACATTAGTTGCCCCTGTGAAGTTATAGATTTGCTGATGCGAGTCACCAACAAGAACTTTAGCGCACTTATCTTGTCTATAAATTATGTCAAACATAACCGGAGCGATGTCCTGGGCTTCATCAAGTAGGATGATGTCGTACCCTGTGCGCGTTTTGCTCTTGCTCATATCCAGGTCTAAACGTGGTCGCTGCAATGAATAAAGTTTCATATAGCCGGCGTGAGTCAGTGGAACTTCATTGGAGGACACATCTTTCATCATCGTCCATAACGCGCGCGCGACATTTAAGATGTCCGCTGAAGACGCCTTGCTCGGTGGCACGTGCTTTGACGAAATATCATCGTCGTCGGATACCAAATAATTCTGAAGCGTAACTAGACCACGGCCGACGATTGGCGATTGCGCAGACATTTTCAGAGCTCGTGCAACCTCATCGGCGCGAAGTCGGTCGCCAAATGCGAGCTTTTTTCCTTGCTTTTGATACCACAGTGCGAGCGGATACGCCAGCCCATGGAACGTTTTGCAGTCCGTATTCGGTGGGAATCGCTCCTTCGCCTCTAATGTAATCGCCTTATTAAACGCGAGATAAAGGAACTTTTTACTTGGGTTGCGTCGCGCGTACTCGATGAGGGTCGTCGTTTTGCCGCTACCCGCAAACGCTCGAACAACCATATAGTGAGGCGCTTGGAGATTTGTCGACACGATGGCATCTTGTTCGCGTGTTAAACGCGTGTGCACGGCAACCGTACCGGGCATATCCATCATTCCTGGTTGCATTCCCGCCAAGTCACGCTCGTCTTCGATATCAGCGTAATCAACGGCGGCTGTCATCCTCGCTTTAAGTTGTCGCAGGGTGGCGAGAAGGAATTGGTCCCCGGGCTGAAAGACTGCGGTGGTTAGCTGTCCCAGTGAACGAATATAACCCGTGATTAAATGACTAAACTCAACCAAGTCTTCTTCGACAAAGTCTGCCTCATCGCTCGCAGACGTGCGCAAAGCAAGTCTCGCGGCTCGAAGCAACCGCGAACCGACGATTTCATTCTCTGCCACGTGCACCATGGCAAACGCCAACGCCGCCCATCCACACCGATTCACGATTTTCATTTCCGCAACGCTCTCAATCGTTGCCGCGACATCTCCAATAGTAATAACGAAGGCTTGAGTCGATTTATCCATAGTTTGAACATTCAACACTGCATCTTCCCGAATACATTTCACGAGTGCGACGACGTCCAAGCGTGACTTGAACGGTTTCGACCGAGCGACGAACCGCAACAACCCCCCCACGCCAAGCGAGCTATTGCCCGTACGTTTTGCCCTACCTCCTGTCTCGTTCTCAAACCATTCTTGGGCGGCAGCTGACTCTGGTCCACCGAGCGCGAGCGCGCGATTCAACTTCACAAACGGCATGAACGCTTCGTCGTCCACCGCGTCTCTCCACGCGCGAGACACTAGTCTCGCATCGGCGTAGAATTTGACCGGCGCATACGTCAACACGCGCTGAAGCAATTCGCGAGGCAACGCATCGGATGTCGATGACGACGACGTGCTCGCCGATGCCTGCATGCCGCGACGATAGGCATCGACGAGGGTCGATTGTTTTGGTTTCTGTTGCGCTTGTTTTCGTTTCAGCTCAGCGACGCGCTCGCGCTCGATTCGTGCGTCAACGCGCGCGCGTTTCCGCGCCTCGGCGTCGTCGGCATCGGCATCGATGACGATGGGTTCCTTGCGCTCGGCGTCTGTTTGACGCGCGAGCACGTCGCGCGCGCTCGAAAACATGTCGATTGAGTCACCAGTCGAGTCGCGCTGTGACGTTCAGGCGTGAGCGCGAGTGCATGATTAGTATCGATTGAAGATTGAAGCGCATAAATGAATGATAACAATAGGGACACACAATAGTTGCATGAACGATCGCGCGTTTATCGCGGCGTCCATGCGTCGGATTTCGCACCGGATTTCAGTTGCCACACGGTGCCGTCGGGCAACTTTATCCCGTTGGCAACCTTGACTCCGGTGACTTTCTCGCCGCTCCCGTCTTTGGCGTCGAAATCAATCGTGATTTCTTCTCCGCGCACCGATGCAGGAATAGACCATGATTTGAACTTTGTGTCTGCCAAGCCGCTGGTTTTCTTGACGCCGCGGCAGCCGCGACCGCGTTCGAATGGCACCGGGTCCAAGCCGCTGATAGTCACGCCTCCACCCTTAGCGGGAACGATCGTACGCGGACATCCAGGGTGGTTGGGGTCGTAGTACGCGCCGTCGAAAATCGTTTCAACCGGCGCGGAGTCTTGCGGCTTGGCGAAAGATTTGGCGAACGCCTCGGGCGCGGAGGCGTTAAAGGATAACACCGCGGACGCCAAAGCGGTGACGACCATGCGAGCGGATGACGCCGACGTTGACGACGACGATGACGCCGTCGTGCGTTGGTTGCGTTGCGACGGTTTTGCGGTCGTCGTTTGTGCGGCGACGACGCGAGTCGCGGACATCATAACTTGGGAGGACATCAGAGAGTCGAGTTGTGAAGCGCACCCCCGCGCGAGCGCCGCTCGATGGTTTTCAATGAGCAAACCTCGATGGCGGCGCGATACCGATGAATGAATTAATCATCATCGTCATCAGCCACATCGTTCATAGCTTTACTATCAGCGATGCGCGCGATGACACCAGCAATGTATGCGGCTCTGCACGTTTCAATTTCTTGTTCGGTTTCATCCGCAAGAGACGGGCAAGCGCGCGCATCGACTTCTCGCAACGCAAACTCCACCCCCTCAGGCGTCATGTGCGGTCCACCGAACGGCGCAAGCGTGGCAAAGGATTTCGCCACATCTTTGTCTCGGTACACCAATAGCGTGGGCGTGAGACGATCGGGGTAATTTGGCACGCACTCTCGATGCGGAATGCGACAAAATTTGGTTCGCGGATACTTTGGTGCTAAAGCGCGCAATGCTGCATCCATGGTTTCGCAATCACTACACCTGTGTTGACACGAAAAGACGATGAACAAGCCGTTAGTGCTTGACAAAAACATTATTAGTTCGTGTAACGTACCCCTGACGCGTCATGAAGACGACGACGACGCGTTCCGCACTGGGCGTCGTAACTTCTTCCACGAACGAGTCACGCGTGATATCGACGACGGATCCAAACGTCACCGCAGTGGACTGCATTTCAGCCATGCGCTGTGCACGATATTCGCGCATGAATTCATCGTCGTCGTCGTCGTCGTCGTCGTCGTCCGTGGCGTCTTCTCTAACATCCGCATCAGTGGACGCCACCTCCATCTTTCCCGGTTTCGGTGGCTTTTCGCGCGCGCGGTACACTCCCAGTCGCGCCATGTGTTCGTCATACTCTGTAGACGTATCTTCGTGCGATGGTGCTTGGTACGTGTGCGCGCCGCTATCCATGGTGCGCGACACACAGTGAGGCGGAGGCGTCGGTTACACGCGAGCCGCGTTGAGCGTTTCATCAGTGCGGCAATGCGTGAGCGATGTCAACTGGTACTGGTACTGTATATGTTATTTATTTACAATCCGGACAAGCGCAGGCGATGGTGCTATGATGACACGCGTTGGTGTGCACTAATCTAGCCAAGTCGTTCGTCCGGGATCCGCACGCGCTGGTCGCGACGGCTGCAAGAACGATGGTTCCGAAAACATCGTCGAAAGTGGTTCCAGGCGATGTCCATGCTGAGGAGTACGAGTTTTATCACCAACGTATGCGTTGTTTGTGATTCCGCGCTCGGCTTGCATCTTTGTGACGATGGCGATTTCAGCGCGCGCGTAAAATTGCTCCTTGCACAGCTTCATAACTTGACGCATATAATCGGCATGGTGTATCAAACCATCGTTTAACAAATCATCCAACGCATCCAATGTATCTTCAATTGCTTTATCCTTGACGTGGGCATCTAAGAGCTGTTGACTCCATGCATCAGCGCCCTTGAAGACGTTGTCAATGTCAACTTGGTCTATTCCTTGGCCGTGTGTAGCAAGCCATTTTCGCATCACATTGGTCGCATCTCGCATTTCGCTCGCGCCGTGCTCAATATCTTCGCATTTTGCGCGCATCGCGGCGTTTTCTTGTTCTAAATTTATCTTTCTAGCGTACAACTCAGTCTGTTGGCTCAGAAGCAACTCGACGGATTGCAAATTTGCCGAACGCCGCCGTTCTGTCTCGTGACGTAATCTCTCTGATAGTGCCGCAATCGCGCGCGCTCTAAACAAATTTTTCGCGTGAATCACATCTTCCGCGCGTGGACTCGTGATTGTCGACGTCGATTCCTCTATGCGTCGCTCCCTATTACTCGAACTTTGACGCTCGACGCGCACGCTAAAAGGCACGCGTTGCGCCACATTTGCCGCGACACGAGATGCCACCCCGGCGACGTTACGCGCTGCGCGCGCACCACTACGTATGCCGCTCGTCATTATCGAACTTGCACTCGTGTTTCTCACGTCGGCGTTTGGTTTCGTGAATAACGGTGGCTCTTCGCTAAACGCCGCGCTCAACGCTCTCGCCACGTCTCTCAATCGACTTCGCGATGGATCCCACGTCATCAAACGAGACAACATCACCCCGCCATCTGCATCTACGCACGAGTGATTTGCTTTTATCATCATATCTCGCGTCGGCGCCACAAACGCCGCGGGTTCGGCGTGTGGGAACTCGACGCCAACGTACAGTTTGACTGGCACGTTATACCTCGCGCCAGCATACGTCATAGGAATAGTGCCTTCAGCGTATAGCAATCGCGCCGACGTGCCATCGTTGTAGTAATAATCATCATCATTGACTGTCAACGAGCCGTAGGTCTGTGAAGAGTGGGAAACGCACGCGGTGAGTACGCGAATGAGCTCGATTACGAGTGAATGCGCACCTCTATGAGTTCCAAAAGTTGACCACGTATAACACCACGCGAAGGAGTATCGTAAGACAAACTCACGCTCGAATGGTCACTGAGCACGTTATCCAGGTACCGGTGTATGGCGTTGGACACCGCGCGCGACATGGCGCGGCGCGCGAAGTGAGGAGAAGGGAGGATACCGTCGGCAGTTACTTCGTCGACAATGTGAATGACATGTTTATTGAGCGCACGATGTGGTCGATTGATATTTCAGGTAGATTACAAGTCGTGCATAGCTTTCCATATGTCTGATAGGTATTTTAAGCCGTCGTGCATCCAGGGAAGACAGACTCCCAAGCATCCACGTGGGTCTCAGCGAGCGCCTTCATGCATATCGCGCAGTTGGCAAACGCGTCGTTAATCACGCGCTCGAGCTCAGCGTGCACGCGAGGGAGCTCATTGGTCATGCGAGCCTTAATTTCATCGAATTTCTTTTGTGCATCAGCGGTGGCAGCCTCAGCTGTACCGACATCACGTTGAAGCTCCTCAACCGTCACCGGCGTCGGTTGCGTAATCGACGCGTGCAGTCGCTCTAAAATGCTCGTCGGTGGTGGCGGTGGAGGCGTCGGTGGCGCATGAAGCGCGTGATCAAACTTTGCGCGCTTGGACTGTTCCTTTGAACGCGCGGCTTGAAGCTTCAATAGTGCATCTAAACGAGCGTCGATAGTTTCCTTTGCCGCGCGCACGTATTGCAATGCTTGCTTGAGCGGCGCTCTGAAATCGCGCGCCAATCGCTCCGCTTGCGCCTCTGTGGGTGCGCGCATGGCGCACGCCGCAGACCCGACTTGTCGGAACGCTTGACCTAAACCACCCGCCTCTTCACCGAGTAAAAGCTTTGCACCCTTTTCTTCGCAGTCGCCCAAGTGGTGCGCGTTTTCACCGAACGTACCCGTCAAAATGCCGAGATTTTGCACAGAGTTGACAATGTCGCTCCCACTCTTTAACGCGCGCTTCAAGCGCTCTTCCAACAACAACAAGTATTCCGTCGCTTCCAAATAACGCGGATCTTCCTCCATCATCACGCTCTCCATACCAGCGCCCGTGCTCCACGTCTCCGTCGCCGTGTTGATGGATTGAAACCACGAATCCATCGCCCCAAGCGCCGAACCAACTGCTCCACGCGAATACCAAGGCGCGCGTTGATCCCACGAACTGCCCCCTTGTTCTTCTAAAAACATAACCACATCCTCGCACGTCCCAAGCGTGGGATGCTCGACAACCTTTTTCATAAAATCTTGCAAACCGCCGCGACGATGTTCGAGAAAATCGCTCTGAAACGGACTCGTCGTCACCGTCTTTTCAGGCAACGGAAAAATGACAATACCAGGATACAAGCTACTCAATCGTCCACGCAACCATTGGAAATCGGAATAGCGACGGACGACAATCATCTCACTCTTCTTGTACGCCGCGTCGCTCGTCTTCGTGCTCACCGTGTACACGGCGTACGCGCTCAATCCATCGCCAACCTTTGTTGGATTCGTCACACTCACCGCAATCGACGCATTCTTCGCGAATTCATCCCGTGGAACATCGGGTAATCCACTGTTCGAGCTTTCAAAATGAATGCTCTCGTACGCCGGTGGCGCCGCCGGCGCCGCAGCGTCTCGATCGTCCCCGTTATCCGCCTTCATCATTGGAATCGCTCAACACGAAACACGCGACACTACACACGACAACGAACGACGCCGCGTGACGCACCGCGCACACAGAATCGCGCGCTGGTGTCAAATACGTATGCGTGCGCGCTTGCTCGACGTGCGGCGCTTTCGCACGCACTCACGCGAGTCGCAAAGTGCGGAACGATGCGTGTCGTGCGATTGTTTTCTTTTCAAATCTTGCGTCGACACTCGAGTCGCGTTCACGGCACTTTTCGCCGCCGCCGCCGCCGTGCGGTCGACGACGAGCGCCATGGACGATGGTAAATTTCAAAGCACGATGAATTCGCTGAATTACGGCACCGTCATGGAAGCTGCGGCGAAGAATTACATGAAGGAAAAACTCGAGGAAGAGGCGAACGCGCGCGCGCGTCCGCGCGGATGCGTGCTCGATGCGAGAGATTTAGCCGAGGTATGTCGACGACGACGACGATGATGACGACGATGGATGCGATGCGCGTGTGTGCTTTCGTGTCGCGCGCGTTCGTGCGAGAATGGCATTCGCGAACGCGTTCGAACGGCGCGACAACACACTCGTGTCAATCGCGCCCAAACGTTGACCGACTGACTGAAAGACTGACTGAGCGAACGGATGATGATTTTCGATGCGTACAGGATCCGGATTTAGAAGCCATACATGCCGAGCGCATGCAATCGTTAAAAGAAGCAGCGGAGAAGCGGATGACGATGGAACGCAAAGGGCATGGATCGTTGAACGAGGTGGAGGAGAAGGAATTTTTACCCGAAGTGACGACGACGGCGTACGTCGTGGCGCACTTTTATCATCACGAGTTTGAACGGTGTAGAATCATGGATAAACATCTCGCGTTGTTGGCCAAGAAGTATTTTGATACGAAATTTATTAAAGTCAGCGCGCCGGATGCGCCGTTTTTTGTAACCAAGTTGCAAATTCAAGTTTTGCCGTGCGTGCTGTTTTTTCGCGACGGCGTGTGCTTTGATAGATTGGTGGGATTTGAAGACGTAGGCGGTAAAGATGATTACCGCACCGAAAAACTAGAAAATATTTTACTCAAGGCTGGAGTGATTGCATTGCCAGAAAAGCACGAAAGCGATAGCGAAGATGAAGAGGAAGAGTTTCGGCGGGAGGCGATGTCGCGAGTCATCAGAGGTGGCGTCGCGTACGGCAGCGACGACGAATCAAGCGACTTTGAATGATCGGGCGTTGATGGACTACCCCTAGCTTGTTGTTGTAATCCAGCGTATGCGCATTAGATAATTCAGTATTCTTGAATTTTGATTTTCAAAAAGCTACGCTTATGTGTGTGTGTGCTAATGTTCTAGTCGTGCCAGCGCGCTCGTTCGGCTCGATTGATTTTACAAGAAGCAGTCGAGTTCGACGCGTCGGTAGGTGTTCGCGCCGTCATCATCCAGGGCGGGGTACGAAGCCACTAAAGCATCCTGACTGCCAATGTAAAGCGTGTTGTAGATTTTCCAGTAGATATCACGAACCTTACGTGCAGGATGAAATAATCCTTGCAACACGTACGACATGACAAACTGCGGACCGAGCGCCAAACGCGCGGCTTCAATCGCCTCAGTCACCGCGTTGATGACGTGTGGCGAAGGCTCAAATACGTTTGGCCAGGTGTAATTGATCAAGTGTGTGATTGCGTCTTCACATCCAAGACCGGCGCAACCGAGAGCGAGATGCTTGACGGTTACCGCCGCCGTTTGGCGATGCACCAAGTCGCGGTCCATGAGAGCGTCCTCGAGAAGCGGCGTAATGGCGTAGACGTAATCCTTACCCATTTCACCAATGTACTCAAACAAGAAAGCCAAGGACTTTAACACACCATTTTGTACGTTAATTTCTGGCACGCGATATTCATTCATCAACGCTGGAATGACGGTGAATGGCGCGCACGTCTCAGCAACAATGGCAATGGCGACAGTCGTGCACACGCGCATCTGACGCTCTTGCACCTTGAGGTTGTTCAACAGCGTCGCGAGCACGTCTTGCGGACCGATTGCCTTAGCGATATAACCAAAGGTATTCACTGTGGCGCGACGAATCGCCTTTTTCGGAGCCTTCAAAAGTTCCAACAATTCAAAGCAAATGCGCATCCATTCACGCGCGGCGACGTACTCGGCACCACGGTCAGCAATGCGACCAATCAAGTCAATCGTATTCTCTTGCACCTTTTCGTGTCTATTCTTCAAAATCGGTGTCAAACGCGGAAGAAGATCTTTGATGGGCGGCGTCATGCGCGTCATCCCTTGCACGCTCACGATGGCTTTCAAAGCACCCAAAATTGACCCGAGCACTTCAGGGTATTCTTCGCCCAAATATTCGTACAGCACGACTCCCAAGTGACCCAAAAGTTGTTCTTCTTCGCACTTACGCATCACGGGCGCGATAGCGCTGATTAAATCAGCCGCTTGTTGACGAATTTCGGCACTTTTGTTGTTCAATCGCCACTTAATAGTGCCACAAATTTGTGGCAAATATGGCTTGGCGCGTAAACCGAGCGCGTTAACGATCGTACCGACACCCTTCAACATGACGTCGTTTTCGTCCGATGTTTGTTCTTGGAATGCGTAAAGCATGCCGTCGATGAGCAACTCTTCCATGCGAGTGTCCACGTCGGCTGTACCTAGCTCTTCAATCACCTTTGTGATGGTTTCCATCACCATGCGACGATACGGCTCGGACTCATCCTTCAAATCTTCGACGACGCGACCGATGATTTCGGCTGCGCCAACCTTCAAAGAAATTTCCAACGTTGTCTCCACGAGTTGTTGGTAATTACGACGGTCGAGCGCCATGCGACGGACCCAAAAGTTTTTGAAAAACTCGGGCATGACTTCAGCGCGAATGTATTCGGATTCAACGCCATCCGTCGCAACGCACTGCTTGACAACCTTGAGCGTAATTTTCTTCATCTCTTCATCCGCCGTAGCAAACTCGCGAATCAAAATCACCATCACCTCGCGCGTGTAGTAATTGGCGTACATGGCATCCATGAGAGGAATGATGAAGCCGATGGATTTCAAGAACGCTGCCAACACTTTCCCTCGGTGGGCGCGAATACCTTTCCACAAAGGCTTGAGCACAGAGTCAAAAGATTCAATGCCGTACGGCGTCGCCGCCTCGGCGAGCGCCGCTATGGAGAGCGCGGTGATCGTCCGAACCTTTTGATTTTCATCACCCAAGCCGTGTTCGATGATGTCGACTAGAGATTTGAGGTGCGGTAGCACTGCGCAACCGAGAAGAATGGCAATCTGTTGCACAATCTTAATCCCAGTGTGACGAGCTTGCCACGACTTTTTACTTTGACACACCGCCTTCAAAAATGGCAACAACGCTTGCACGCCGAGCGCCTGAGCGACGACGGCAAAGGCACGCGCAGTGGTGTTACGCACGTACTCGTCGACATTGTCAATATCAGGGCGCATCGCCGCAATCATCGTCGCTAAACCAGCTGCCTTGGCGACGTTACTAATGATTTCACGACCCTCGACTCGAGCGTAGTAATCTTCGTCGATGAGCAACGGCTCAATAACAACCAAAATCTTGTGCACATATGGGCGAACCAGGTCATCAAGCTTGTACAAAATGCGGTCAATCACCTTCACAAGCAAGTGACGTTCTTGATCTTCCAACGTCGGAGACATGAGCAAGGGCAAAATTTGATTGAAGAGCGGCCCAGCGCCAAATTCTTTTGCGCGGTCGGTAATTTGACGCAATGCAGACTTGCGCTGCGGCGGCGTGCCATTCTTCACTCGAAGCAACATTCGCATGATCTTGCGCTCTTTTTGCTCCTCGATGCTCAACTCTTCATCATCCGTCTCCTTTAACAAAGGCGCAAAGTATTGATAATCTTCGGGTTTCATCTCTGGTAAACCTTCTGGGACAAGATTTACGTCAAACTTTTGTCCGCGGTCTTCCTCTGGAATGGAAAAGAATCCCGCGTTTGCACCGTACGGCATCGGCGTCTGCGTGAGCTTACGCGCAGGCGTACGAATGGGCACATAACTCGCAGGAGGCTCTAAAATCTTAAACCCTTCCGACGGCAACAGCTCATCCAACTCTTCATCCGTTTGCGGGCGGTTGCGCTCTTCAATTTCGCGTTGATACCGCATCTGTTGGTACTGCTCTGGCGTGAGCGGAACATTGGATTGCATCGCTTGGTGCGCCGCAATCTGCGCCGCCGATGGTGTGGCCATCCCTGCAGAAATCTTTGGAGTTTCCCCGCCAGCGTTGATCAACGGCGTCTGATCACCGCCAGTCCACGCAGGCGTCGCGCTCGGATCGCCTCCAGCGCGAATCAACGGCGTCTCATCCCAACGACTTCTCGAACGACGAGGCGTCGCCTTGGTGGCATCACCAGCCTTGCCCGTACCGCTCTCCATGGAGTCCCATTGCGATGGCGCCCTCGGAGTTTCGTCCCACTTTTGGCCCCGAGGTGTCGCGTCGTCCCATCGCGCGCCCGCCGTTGCCGCCGAGTCGTCGCTTTCCCACTCAGAGCGCGGTTTCCCCCCCGCCGCGCTGTCTTCCGGTTTCGCATCCCATCGACGCTTACGCTTCGATCCACTCGGTTCACTCGATGCCGGCTCGTTCACTCGCGCCGCCGCGAGACGAGCTTCATCCGCTGCGCGTTCAGCTTCTTCTCTTTGTTTTCGTTCAATGTTGCGCAACGTATTGTCCTTTTCGCGCTCGAGCGCGACTTCCTTCATGCGTTCGGCGTACGTGCGCCCTTCATCCTGCGTCATGGGTAAATAACAAAAAACATATTTCGTCAGTCTTTTCCATTCGTGCGATGTGTCGCCGCCTCGCCGTGTGTGCGCGACATTGCGCGTCTTTGCTGTTTTTTTCAGTTTAAACCTAAAGCCGCCATCGACGCTCGAGCGCCTCGACGTCTCAACTCGCGCATCAAGATCTCTCACACAACGTACCTTGCCGCTCTCCCGCCCAGGGCTCAACGCACGATTAAACCTTCTTTTAGCGTAATCACTCTCGCGATCGATAATCTTCTTCGACTTGCCGAACCCGAGCGCTTCATCGCTCTCCAAATCTTCATCGCTCGCGGCATCCTCGGGCACACTCGAAAGATCCTTCGGTGCCGTATACGCCCTCAAAGGCGCCTTCTTCACATTCTCCGGCACGCTCCCGGACGTTTTCATCGCCATCGCCCGCGCGCCATCCCGTCCACGTCGTCGCCCCGACGCACCGTCGTCATCATCAGCATCATCATCTTCATCTCCACCATCTCCAGCATCCTCCTTTGCGCGCGTCGTGGCGTCGTCGCGTTCGCGTCGTAATCGCTCGATCTCCCGCACATCCGCCTCCGCATCGGGCGTGGTGCTCCGTCCTCGTCTCGGTGGTACCATCGTGCGTCACGAGTATACTCCGTACACGCAACGCCGAGCAATGGCGCGTCAACGAATTCGCACAACAGCCATCGCATTCGACGGCACATTGCGCTGAGCTCCATCCATGGCGTTCTACGTCAAGGCGTTCTCGCTCGTGGTGAAGACGGCGAGTAAACCTCTGGCCAAGGCGCTCAAGGCGCGAATCAGCGACTCGCCGTGGTTCCGCACCGTCGCCATCGACGCCGCGCGCAAGGCACACGCGGTGCAGGCGCTCGTCATGCGCGATGCGCCAGCGAGTGATTCTGGATTGATTGGTGGACGTAAGGCGAGGAAGATTGCGGCGAAAGTGCCGGTGATGAGTGAAGATGCCGCGTTACAGGCGGCGTCAGAGTTTGCGGGCGAGGCGTTCGTGTTCGCCGTCGCTGGGGGGGTGGTGTGGTGGGAAGTGGACAAGGGGAACGCAAAGGATGAGAAGCGACGCGCGGATGCGGCGGCGGAACGCGCGCAGTTGTGTGAGATTATCGACACCCAACATTCGACAATGAGAGATATGAAAGAATTGATACAGGAATTATTAGATTATAAGGCGTCGAGTTCGGAATTAATAGCACAATTGGTACAAAAGGATGGCGCGCGAGGCGCTCGGGCGTAACGCGGGCGCTCGAGCGCGTCTCGCGTGGACGACATTCAGAGCAGAGCGGGACATTCGGAGCGACGTGTATTTATTTGTATCGGTGGAGAATCATAGCGGCAGACACTAGGCGCGCGTGCGATTGAGAATCACATTCTTTGTCGCGGGCGCTTGTAACATTAACACTTTAGCGATATTAACAACAAACCTCTCTCGACGCGCAGCCGTCGGGCGCGCGTCCTCACACTCGAGCTCGAAGGACGCCGACGGTGCACGCGAAAACGCACACGCGCACGATGAAGCTAGGGAAGAATGCAAAGAATGCGTACATTGCGTTTCTGCGACAATCGATTGTCGACGACAAGGCGTTCGCGCAAAAGCTCATAAAGTGCTCTCGCGAGTACACCTCTTGGGCGCGCGCGCTTCGCGAGCGTGGACGCGCTGAGAGCGCGCACGTCGAGGCGACGCGGTTGCTAGACAGTAAAGGACACATGCTCAACGTGTGTGATCGCATGTGCGAGCGCGTGAGTGGGGAGGAAGACTCGGAGACGATGTTGAAGGTGCGCGAAGCGTGGGACGCAACCAAGACAAAGCAGCGCGCAAAGTTTGAGCGCGCCGGAGGACGCGAGGGCGTCGCTGAGGCTAAAATGCGCGCACGCGAAGCCAAAGAGCGCGTCAAGGCGAATCAGCGCGAAAGAGAGAGCCGAGAAGAGCGAGACAAGGCGAAGAAGGCGGCGAGATTGGAATACGCCACAAAGGTGCACGAAGCGCGAAGCAGCGGCGCGTGCTTGGACTGGTTAAACATGGGTAGATGCCGATTCGGCGAAGAATGTCAATTCGAACACGATGCGATGTCGAAAGGAATATTGAAACAACTCGCCATCGACATCGGGGCTGAGACCGGAGATGTGAAGCGTGAAAAGAATCGCGAGGAGAAGGAGGAACGCAAGGCGCGAGCCCGAGCTTTACGCGCCCAAAACGCAGAGGCGCTCGGCGGATACTCATCGTCGAGTGACGGCGATGACGACGGTGAAGGGGATGAAGATTTGCCTGGTTTTCTCAAGGCTGACCGCGCAAAACGCGCGGCGCAGGCGCTATTGGCGACGAATAAGACAAAGGAGGACATGCGACGAGAAAAGACCGCGACAAAGAAGACAAAGGATGCCGGCAAGACGGCCAACACGGCGAAAAAGACCAAACATTTTAACGAGAAACAGCTCGAACGCAAAGCTAAGTTTTTGAAGGATGCTAAGAATCAACCGTTCGTGAAGCGCGGCACGAAGAGGCCGGCATCAGCGGAAAAATCGCCGTCAAAGAAAAAGCCGCGTCACAAAGACTCGGCGCGCAAGACAAAACGCGTGGGCATTGCCCGAACGAAATTCGATTAGAAGAAAACTTGTAACACGTACGCATATCAATTCGTAGTCCACACATCGCGTGCGTTGATCCATGTCTTTCTCAAGGTTGCGAGAGGAACCATAATGTTTAAAGTCGTACAATCAAAAGAAATGCTGATTAAAATTTGGAGTGTTACGTTTGAGCTGCTAAATTAATAAGAGTAGACGCTTATTCGGAGCGCGCGGCGTAGGACACGAAGTGCATTTCCTTGCAGTCAATACCCACCATGGCTTCACCCAAACCTTCGGACACTTCAGCGATAATCTTAGGATCGTTGTAGTGCGTCACCGCTTGGACAATGGCGCGGGCGCGCTTGGCCGGGTCACCAGACTTGAAGATACCAGAACCAACGAACACACCATCCATACCGAGTTGCATCATCAACGCAGCATCCGCCGGGGTGGCGACACCGCCAGCGGCAAAGTTTACAACAGGCAAGCGTCCGAGCTTGCGCGTTTGTTGCACGAGCTCGAGGGGGGCGCGGATTTCCTTGGCGTACACGAAAACTTCATCTTCATCCATGGCGCACAAGCGGCGGATGTCGCCCATGACGGCACGGCAGTGACGCACAGCTTCGACAACGTTACCGGTACCAGCCTCACCCTTGGTACGAATCATCGAGCAACCTTCAGCGATTCGGCGGAGCGCTTCGCCCAAGTCGCGGCAACCGCAGAGCACGGGAACCTTAAACTTGTGCTTGTTCAAGTGGTTAATTTCATCAGCCGGAGTCAAAACTTCAGATTCATCGATGTAGTCAATGCCAACCGCCTCGAGGACTTGGGCTTCAACAAAGTGCCCGATGCGCGCCTTGGCCATCACTGGAATCGTCACCGCTTCCTTAATTGCCTTAATCATCGTCGGGTCGCTCATGCGCGCCACGCCACCATCCTTACGGATGTCCGCCGGCACGCGTTCGAGCGCCATAACCGCAACGGCACCAGCCTCTTCCGCAATACGCGCTTGTTCGACGTTCACCACATCCATGATGACGCCACCCTTCAACATCTGCTCACGACACGCATACGGGCGCACATCATTCCGTCAGTCGCGAGTCATCACGCGCGCATCCAACGCCCCTCGGCGCGCTCGAACGCACACATAAAATTTATCTCCCACACATATCGCCACCTTTCGCGCACAGCGCTCGAGCGCGCGCGCGCGTACATCCCATCGCACCGCGTGCGCGCTAATCCCAACCTAGAGCGGACGTCATCCATCATCACCATCCTTCGTCGCACCGTGCCGCTCGGCTCGACTCGATCGCACCCGCGATGCGCGCGCGACGCGGTTCAATAGAAACTCACCTGCGCTAATCCCGCCTTCACGGCGAAGGAGCTTCGTTCGGTCTCGGTAGACATGGTGGCGATGTGTCGCGTACGTCGCACTGTGACGATGCGACGCGCCGTGACGGCGGCGGTGACGTCGAATGACGCCGGACGCCTTGGTGGCCCATATGGTCGTATTTACATGTTGATTACATCCATCATTGGGTGTTTTAGGGGTTTTCGGTGCGCCGACGGAAACACCCGGATGTGCACTTTTTGGCTCGTTCATGACGTCACTATGGATCACGACGAGGGGTAAAAAAGCCCCGACGGCTCGAAAAAACACCACGTTGGCACCCTGTTTGGGACATTTGCTCGCGCGAGAGGGCGCCTACGCGCGGCGGCGATGACGTCGTCATTCGTGGAATGAAAACGTGTGATGTGCACACGTGAAAGATATGTAATACATGTGATGAGGGTAGATTACGCCGCACCCGGGGCGCGTTGGAAGGCGTCTAAGGATTGAGAAAAGAATGGAACGTCGGCGAAGACGTCGGCGTCGGCGTCGATATCCGCGCCTGAGACTACGGTGATGCCATCGAACACGTCACCACGGCGTAAACTCTCACGCGATGGCTGTAAAAGAATGCCGAGTGTTTTTGTTGGCGAACTAAACGCTAATAGGCGCGAACCCGGTGGGCTTTTCGGGGCGTATTTGTTTGTGTCGAGCGGTTTGACGGCGACGTAACCAAATTTTGCGACGAGCGCCTTCTCCGCTTCTCTGACGTTCTTCACATTCAGCGCCACGACCTCGAGCGGATCGCGACGCATCGCCACCTGACCGCGCACTGGAATACCCCCGGGCGAGCGCATGTCGAAATATCCAAACCCATACAATAAATCGCCGCCGCTTTCATAAATTTGTGAAACGCGCAGCCCAAAGGGAACGGTAATCTGTATATAGCTCAATATGTTTCCAACATCCGTCGTGCGTTCTCCTTCTGCAGACGGTGGTTTAGTACTTTGCTTGATCACTAATGCCGCTTTCCCGCCATCATCGGCATACAAGCTCGTCTGCCCGTACGCGAGCGTCGCCACCCGCTCCGCTCCGCTTCCGACGTCGCTCGTCACTCTCATCCCACACGCCTTGGTCCAAAAATCAACCTCCATCGCCACGTCTTGCACGTGGAACGTCATTGCCCCAGTGTAGTTTTCCACTCCGGATTTCACTCGCGGAGCGAGCGCGTCGAGAAACTCGGCGTTGGCACGCGTCTTGTCCACTTGCTTCTCGAAAAAGTTCAACTGCCCTTTCAACACTTCATCATCGGGCTCAGCTTCGTACGCCGCCTTGGCGTCGTCGCGATACTTCATCAATCCATCGAGAACTTCGCCAGCGCTGGCGTCACGTGCGGCGACCAGAGATGTGACCGAAGCCAAGCTCACGAGCACGGCGGCGCGACGGCTCACGCACACATCACCAGAAACCACATCTTGACTTTCGCCGTTTACACTCGATGAAGCCTTACACGATACGCGTCGCGGGACTGCTGACACCGATGATGATGGCCCGTGAGTCGTGCGTGCCGTGGATAGGCGTGTGATCACGGTAGGATGCGCGGAAGACGCCATCGCGCGAGGACTCGTTGTGAGGAAAATGGTTGGAGGCGCGCGAGCTCAAATAGAATTACAGAGTGAAACTACTACAATGCGCTGTCGTTATTAGTCTTCGGCAACGCGCACGCGGAAGACAAAAAACATCAGAGTGTTGTAAAGGTACAGGCTCTTCGGGTACGTGCGCTCAACTGTTTGGTTCTTTGACGCATCCGTCGGTGTCGGGTCGCGCAACTCGGCAGATTTCTCTGATGCGCCGACAACCTCGCGCGCAAGTGAACGAAGCGCTTTCGAGTCACTTTGCATTGGTTTTTGTCCATCTTTAAATCGTTCAAGCGAGCGTTTGGTGACATCGTCGACGAGTTTACGCCGACGCTTGTCCTTTCCCGTCTCCAACGCCGCATCCGAATCGTTTGATACCTCAGTATCCTTCAACCAAAGCGCTAATGCAGTGGCGATGACGCCGTCATCATCGATCTCAATAGCTTCAGCGATTATTTCGGCGTTATCGCGGAGCATTCTGGCGGTATCGGCGGCTGTCGTCGACACATCCGCACTCTCGCCGAGCACCGCGGGCACCGAAACCGTGTAATCGACGAGCCCGGGAATGTTTGGGGCCGCATTTCCTTCGAGAACGTAACCATGAACCTCTGCTGCTTCGACAATCGCCTTTGCCGCAAGCTGCACGGCTGCTGACTTTGTCCAGCCCTCTCGCTTGCCACGCGTGCTAAACGTCACCGCTATAACGCCACCATCCGCCACCGCATGGCGCGAAAATACATCCCACAACTGCTGCGTCCGAGTCATGACTGAACCGCAGTGATCCAAGTAAATCACCTGTAACTGTGTCTCTCGGGGATCACGCGACGCGAGGAATCCTTCAACCTTGGTCGCCACGGCGTTGACACCTACATCCTTGCGTAACGAGTGCACGACGTGCGTGTAAATATTTGGCACCCAAATCGAACTCGGCGGCACTCCTTTTGACATCAACTCTTTACTCGTCCGTCCGTCGGCGGCGTCCAAAACAAGAGCCATGGATGTTTCTATTCCAATGCCGATCTTTTCACACGAAGTTCCGAGCGCATCTGCAACGGACGCGTTGGTCAACGCCTTGTCGCTCGACGTCGCGTTTCGCTCCCCGGGCTCCTCGTAAGGGTCACTCGCCCAACGGCACAGAAACGTTCCTTTCGTTTGCACTTTTAAATACTCTTGCTCGACGAATAACATTTCTTTGCGCATCCGCCCCGGTCCACGGCGACGCTCGAGTAAGTTTACGCTCACCGCGGCGACGCCCAAAGTAAAGAGCAGCAACGCGTCGAGCGTTTGATTCATCGAAGACACGTTCGCGATGGAAAACGCCTTGAGCCCAAGTGCGACAGCAAGCACGCGACGCGGTGCTTCAATCGCCGCCGTCGCAAATTGCGAGGCGACTTCACTCGCGTATGTCTGTGCGGCTTTGACTTTGGCAAAATTCCTGTGCCTCTGGCGCGCCTTGAACGCCGCGGCGAACAACGCCGCGCGCTGCTTCGGCGACGCTTTGCGATCGGCATACGGGCTGATAGTGTATGGTAATCGCGTCGCACCGAATTTCAACTGCAATGCGCTCCAGCGTTGCACAACGAACGCCAAGAGTGCCGCCGCCGCTGGAGCGACGATGAATGTCAAAATCATGCCGTCGCCCACCGCCTCAAAGAAATTCGCCATCGATGGCGCGCTAACAACTCTAAACAGCGCCTGAGCCACACCCAACACTCCACACCACAACGCCGCAAACTTACTCGCCTTACCAACACCGCTTCGCCACACCTGTCCTTCGCGGTAGAACAAAGGCTCAGCTTGTTCGTCAAACGCATCCATCGCCTGCGCTGTCATCTTCGACGTGCTCTCACCTAATATTCCCCCCTCACTAAACACCGCCTGCGCGCGCACCACACCCATCGACGCACGTCCCATCATCACACCACGACCAATCGTCACGGGTTTCACCACCGCCACCGTCGATCGAGACATCATCACCATCGCTCGAGGCGCCGCCCGTCGCGCGCGATAATCCCCCGACGTCGTCCCCCACACACACCCATCGCACCTCCCACGCACCGCACCGCGACGACCACACACACTTCTCGCCGTCATCATCATCGTCGTCGTCATCGATCGTCGCGGTGCGCGTCGAATCAATCGAATCAATCGAATCACGCGAAACGACCAATCCGACGCGCGACCGCCGGCGACGAGTCCCTCTATCGCGCGCGCGCTCGGATTGGTCGTCGATCGAGGACACCTGCGATGCTGCGTGTGTGCGATATATATATATAGTAGTATATACACACACGCACACGCACACACGTCGGTTCGCGTCGTCGCCGTGTGACGACCCAACGTGAATGGTGTGTCGCAAAGGTTCCCCTCGCTGCGGTGATGTGACGATGTGGAACTCGTGTGCTTTCTTTTCTGTGCGTGACACGTCGACGCCGAGGACGTGAGTCGACGACGATGCGGGTGGTGATGGTGGTGCCGTCGTCGTCGGTGGTGGCGTCGACGGTGGCGGTGCGTCGACAGCCTAGGCGGTGGTGC
>Ga0181556_1000434_pt1 | contig 45509 bp, 76 predicted proteins | sample 011ome_14_FD_148651 | JGI IMG/M metagenome (GOLD analysis project Ga0181556, IMG submission 148651) | Coastal salt marsh microbial communities from the Groves Creek Marsh, Skidaway Island, Georgia - 011505AT metaG (spades assembly) | ecosystem: Environmental > Aquatic > Marine > Intertidal zone...
ATGCCATCTTCCAAGAGAATCAGTCACCACCAAGCTTGTTGTATTGAACGTGGTGCTGAATATGATTTTCATCGTATTGCTGCTATGCCTAATCTCAATAAAATAGCAAAAGACTGGGCAGATAAACAAGAAGATGCATATTTTATTCCACTCGGTTTAAAACATGAAAGAGTTACAGCTGGAATAGTGAAGGCAGCATCAAAAATAAAAGAACCTGAAGAAGTATGGACAGTAATATCAACTGGAGTGCTTCATCGAGCATTACAAATTGCATGGCCAAATGCTAAATTTTATGCGGTTGCGGTTGCAAGAAATATGAAAGCCGGTGAAATTGGACATGATAATGTTATTTCTGCACCTGAAGCGTTTACACAGCCAACAAAAGAATTGCCACCATTTCCAAGTATTGACACGTATGATGCAAAGGCATGGCGATATATACCTAAACGATCAGGTAGAGATATTTTATTTTGGAACGTAGGTACCGAACCAGTATTAAATGATGAAACTATATACGATCGAATCGATTCATATAGAGATTGGAGTAAAAATGAAAAAAGTATTACTAACGGGTCTAGGACCGATATCGAACAAAATTCATTCGCATAAGGCTGCACAAGGTATCATTTATGCAGATCAATTAAAAAATGCTGGATATGATGTAACTATCAATTTAGTTAACAATAAAATATATGATTATTCTCCTTATGAAGAAGTTTATGTATATCATGGTTCTGATTGGGGTGGTAGTCTTAATTTATTTGGTGGGATTCAAGCCTATACAAATACAGACTTTGTAAAAGCACTTTCTGAATATAAAGGCACTGTTAAATCCATATTAATAGAATTTCCTGACTATGCTAAACTATTTCAAGATAGATTAACAAAAGCAAATTTAACATGGGATGTTGATTGGGATAATTTGTCAGCAATGACAAAAGCAGAAGTTGTAGATCCAAATAAAATTAAATTTTATAAAAACGTTTCATTTGGAGACAGTCATGCAATTAGTATGTATCGTCCAGGATGGGAAAATATATCTGTTCCGTTTTCAACTTTACATGGTTCAATTAATCGTGGATTTGAAACATTTATTTGTGAAAAGGCAGAATATGATAATATCGAAACATATTTTGGTAACATTGATATTAGGCATCACCTTTGTAGATTTGATAATCCAATTTTAGAAGCCCAAAAATTAGCAAAAAGATATGTTGATGAGATCACTAGAATCGGTGATAAATATAACGCGAAGGTAAAAGTATGGGAACCTTTACCTATTGAAAATGAATCACGTAAAGTGCCAAAAACTGGTTGGTACAAAGGCACTCCTTTCTATGGTACATGGCAACAAAGAACAGATGTACGCAATGCATTTATTGATGCTCTTCATTGTGATGTATTTAGATGGACAGAAAATTTAGTAAATCAAAAAGGTGAACTAGATTTTCAATATATGGAAAAACCGCAATCAATTCATTTATCAAGAGCTGCATATCCTCATTGGACCGGCAAAGAATGGACTGATGATAAAATAGAAGAAACCCCTACATTAGATAGCTTTTTTGGAGATTAGCATGAAAATAGTAATTACAGGAACTGGTGGATTTATTGGAGGTCATCTTCAGAAAGCACTAGAAAAAGATGGATATTATATCATACCATATGATCGTAAAACAGGAAAAGACATTCGTGATTTTAATATAGACGTTAATGTTGATATGGTAATCCATCTTGCAGCGGATGCAGACGTGAGACGAAGCATTCAATATCCAGATGAATATTGGGAAAATAATGTAGAACCAACAACAAGAATTCAAAGAATATGTTATGGTTTAAATATTCCACTCCTTTATGCATCTTCTTCTTGTATTCATAATTGGGCATTATCCCCATATGGTACAAGTAAAAAAGTAAATGAAGAAACTGCATTTGATGGTCAAACAGCATTAAGATTCACTACTGTTTATGGCGATGGTGCAAGAGAATCAATGTTAATTGGAAAATTACTCAATGGATCTATTCCATATCTTACAAGACATACAAGAGATTTTATTCATGTAGATGATGTTATTTCTGCCATTAAAACTATTATGGATACTCCTGTTGAAAAAAGAAAAAGAGCATACGACATTGGAACAGGTAAAGGCGTAGTTGTTAATGAATTAGGAGCACTTGCAGGTTGGGAAGGAATTGAAGTTACAGATGGAGATCCATGTGAGGCTCAAAATAATACAGCAGATAATAGTGAATTAAAAATATTAGGTTGGAAACCTACAATTGATATTGAAGAATATATTATTAAACATACTATTCCGCATTAAAAGATGTACAAATATATGAATATATGTTATAATACTTTATATAATAAAAAAGGAGTAATGCATGTCCATTATGGATAAACTAAAAAAGAACTCAAAAGTTAAAACATCAGAGGTTTTAGCAGATTCAAAGTTCTTTAATGACAAAGATATGATACCGACTGACACACCAATGATTAATATTGCTTTATCTGGTGATGCAGATGGCGGTTTAGCACCTGGACTTACAGTGCTTGCAGGTCCTTCTAAACATTTTAAAACTTCATTTGGTTTAATTATGGCTAGTGCATATTTAAAAAAATATGATGATGCAGTTTTATTATTTTATGATTCAGAATTTGGTTCACCTCAAAAATATTTTGAACAATTTGAAATTGATACTAGTCGTGTACTTCATACACCTATTACAAATGTTGAAGAATTAAAGTTTGATGTAATTAGTCAATTAGAAAATCTTGATCGAGATGATAAAGTAGTTATTATGATTGACTCTGTAGGTAATCTTGCATCAAAAAAAGAAATGGAAGATGCGATTAATGAAAAATCAGTAGCAGATATGTCAAGAGCAAAGGCACTCAAAGGTCTATTTAGAATGTGTACTCCATATTTAAATATGAAAAATATTCCAATGATTGCAGTTAATCATACATATATGGAAATTGGTTTATTTCCAAAAGCTATAGTTTCTGGTGGTACAGGTATTTACTATTCAGCAGATAATATTTGGATTCTTGGCCGTAGACAAAACAAAAAAGGTACAGATATTGTAGGTTATGATTTTGTTATTAATGTAGAAAAGTCAAGATATGTTAAAGAAAAATCCAAAATACCTATTAGTGTTAGTTGGGAAGGCGGTGTGCAAAAATGGTCAGGTCTTTTAGATGTAGCATTACAAGGTAATTATGTTTCTAAACCGTCTAATGGATGGTATTGTAGAGTTGACAAAGAAACTGGTGAATTAGTTGAACCAAAAGTAAGAGAAGCCGCAACTTTAGAAGAAGAGTTTTGGAAACCAATATTTGAAAAAACTGACTTTAAAGAATATTTAAAGGGCGTTTACCAAATTGGTGGAAAAGGAAGTATTGATTTTGAGGAAATTGAATAATGATGAATAGTAGAAGTGTAGTAAGAGATGTAAAAGCAATGTCTCTTGGTTTAGATCTGATCAATCAAGAAATTGATTATTGGACAAAAAATAGTAAACAAACTAAATCAGTTAAAAAAAGAATTGAAAGATTAAATGTAGCTAAAACACATTTAATTGAAAATCCAGAAAAATCAAATGAATTAATGAATAAATTATCATGATAAAATTATCTGAAGGTGTACATTATGAGTTAATTCTTAATGAAGAACAAGATGAAAATTGGTCAGTTAGAATTCTTAAAGATGAATTTGTAGAAACAGTTATTAAATTTCATGCAATTGCAATTAATGAAAAGACTGATAATTTAAGTTTTAATTTTCATGTTATAAGTTCTCCAAATCCTGATGCACATATTGATAACGAAGAATTACAGCAATATACTGGATTTATTTTACAAGATATTTTAGATACTTGTGTGAATGAAGGATCTGCAAAATTTACAGATAGAGCGACTGGTGAAGAATTAAGTGCTGATGAAGTTTATAAGAATAGGTAATAATGCAAGCAAATATTGAACAAACTATATTAAGAAATCTTCTTACTGATGAAAAATATATGCGGAAAGTTCTTCCGTTTATTAAACCTGATTATTTTCAAGGTGTTTACAAAACGCTATTTAAAGAAGTCGGTAAATATGTAGCAAAATATAATAAACTACCATCAAGTGAATCATTATCAATTGAACTTCAAGATGCTAATATGTCTCAAGATCAATTTACTATGGCAATGGAAATAGTTCCTCAGCTTTTTACTATTGAAAAGATTGATCAAGAATGGCTATTAAATAATACAGAAAAATGGTGTCAAGATAGAGCAATTTATAATTCTATAATGGAATCCATTTCAATTATTGATGGTAAACATGATTCGCTTACAAAGAACGCTCTACCTGAACTCTTACAAAAGGCTTTAGGTGTAGCTTTTGATACAAATATAGGTCATGACTATATTGAGAATGCAGAAGAGCGTTATGATTTTTATCATAAAGAAGAAGATCGCATTCCTTTTGATCTAGATTATTTCAATAAAATTACAAAAGGTGGTGTTCCGCGTAAAACACTTAACATTGCCCTTGCAGGTACAGGCGTTGGTAAATCTTTATTCATGTGTCATGTCGCAGCTAGTTCTTTAATAGAAGGCCGTAATGTTCTTTATATAACAATGGAAATGGCAGAAGAACGTATTGCTGAACGTATTGATGCTAATCTTTTAAATGTTCCTATCGATCAACTTGATAGTATGTCAAAAGACATGTTTACCGAAAAGGTAAATAATCTTGCACGTAAAACAACTGGTAGACTAATTGTAAAAGAGTATCCAACTGGTTCTGCACATGCAGGTCATTTTAGAGCATTATTAAATGAACTTAAATTAAAGAAACAATTCGAACCTGATGTTATTTTTGTTGATTACTTAAATATTTGTGCATCATCTCGAATGAAAGCAATGGGAGGAGCAATCAATTCATACACTTACATTAAAGCAATTGCTGAAGAGCTACGTGGTCTTGCGGTCGAATTCGACTTACCGATCTTCTCTGCAACGCAAACGACTCGTTCAGGTTATAGTAACTCGGATGTTGGGCTTGAAGACACGTCCGAATCTTTTGGATTACCCGCTACCGCAGATTTAATGTTTGCACTTATATCAACTGAAGAGCTCGAAAAAGACGGTCAGATGATGGTCAAACAATTGAAGAATAGATACAACGATCCTACTCAACATAAAAGATTCGTAATTGGTGTAGATCGTGCAAAAATGCGTTTATACGATGTTGAAGAAACACAACAAAATTTAATGGATGATACTCCGGTTTTTGATAAAACAAATAGTGGTGAAAGATTATCTCAAGAAAAATTTGGAGATTTTAAATTATAATGTTTTTTGATATTGAAAAATTAAATGAACTTGAAAAAACAGTAGTAGAAAATCTAATGAAAGCAGATGGTCATACTGTAGAAAAAGATTATAGACAGCATTGGGTAAATTATAGAAATGATATGCCTAATTGTTTAATGGTAATCAGAGAATTTAAAGAAATATTAAGACAATTAGAAAGCAAAAACTCTAATGAATAAATTTACACAAGATATGACTGGTACCGGTAGATTTATTGAATTACCGGAAACTCACGACGATCCAGAACCAGTAAGATACTATGACTGGATGTTATGGAAATTGCAACAAGAAAAAAAGAAAGAAAAAGATGATTAATGATGTTAGGCTTATCTCATATTCAAATCCGCCCAAGAATGAATTATACGTTGGAGAAAACATCCAAGACCTCATTGCGTATACGGCCCGTGTCTCCAACCCATCAAACCAACTTAACTCTGAAACGTCAGAAAAATTATTACGATATCTCATCAAACATAAACACTGGTCGCCATTCGAAATGGTATCTGCTTGCCTAGAAATTACAACAACTCGTGATATTGCTAGACAGATTTTAAGACATCGTAGTTTTAGTTTTCAAGAGTTTAGTCAAAGATATGCAAATCCGGTAGAGGAGTTAAAATTTGTTACAAGAGAAGCGAGAATGCAAGATGATAAGAATAGACAAAATAGTATCGAAGTTGATGATGAAGCTTTCCAACTCGATTGGGAAAGAGAGCAAAAACGAGTCATATGGATGTGTAAACAAGTCTATCAAGATGCAATCAAAAAAGGAATAGCAAAGGAACAGGCAAGAGCAGTTTTACCCGAAGGAAATACCGAATCTAAAATGTATATGAATGGATCTCTTCGCTCTTGGATTCATTATATTGAATTAAGATCTGGACCAGAAACTCAAAAAGAACATAGAGACATTGCCATTGCTTGTGCTAAAGCAATTGAACCCATCTTTCCAATGATTAACGAATTTGTCATATGATAAAACTTTGGCACTTTTGGTGCAAGGCAATGGGTAGTCATGCCTACGACAATGATGAAAAAGACGATCACGTTCACAATATAATCAGAACATTATGGGTATTACTTCATATTGTTACTTGTTTTGCTATTATTCTTAATGCCATTCAGAATCATGGATGGAAACTCATTTTTATGTAAAAAAATTCAAATAAAATGAAAAAAAGTGTGTACAAAGCCGAAAAAGCATGGTATAATATACTTATAAAATGAAAAAAGACAATGAAAGGAAATATTATGTCAAAAATGAAAAATCACATTATGGATATCGAAGAGCAAGTTTTCGGATTAGATCTAGAGCAAATCATCAGTCAAGCTGATAATGTTAACATTGCTGAGGCAAATGTTATCGATCAACTTGGATTCAAAAATTCATTTGATATTGTTATCGCAAAAGATACTGTCAGAAATTGCTGGAATGAGTTTTGGGGAGATTATGTATAATGTTAGGAAAAAGAATTAAAGGCGAAGAAATCGCAGTTGAATTTTACAATATTCCTCGCAATGAGTTTATTGCAAAAGCTTGGGAAATAGGTAAAAAAGATAATACTATACATCGTGCAGCAATTAAACACTATGATGTAATTCAGGAGGAAATGTTACAATATGAAAAATCTATTCAAAAAATCTAATATTAATTATAAGTTTGGTGAAGACAAGTACATTTCAGAAATTGCTGAATACATTGATTCAACTTATAGTGCACATTATTCTAAAAAGAAATTTCAAGCTTCAGAATTTATTTATGATGCCGGTCATGGTACTGGTTTTAATATGGGCAATGTTATGAAATATGCTCAAAGATATGGAAATAAAGGTTCTAATGAAGATGCAAGAAAAGATTTAATGAAAGTAATTCATTATGCTATTTTACAACTTCACGTACATGACATGGATTAGATTTGTCAAAAAGTTGACAGTAATAATGTGACAAATTATTATAGGTGTCATTTTTTTGACAGTATATAAATAATAATGTGATATATAAGTTGTTAATAAATATTATTTAAAAAGAGAGAATTTATGATCAGGAAAATATTTATTTACGGCTTAGCTGTATTCTTTGCTAGTATAGTTAATGCAGAAACTATTGTGACTGAAAGTACAACGAACAGCAAAATTATCACTGAAGGAAATATGGAAACAACTGTAAAGTCTCCACCTCCAAGTGCTATTAGCCCACAATTTAATAGTGGAAGTAATAGTGATTTGTGTACTATAGGTGTTGCCGGTGCAGTACAAACACAAATACTTGGTATTAGTGCTGGTACTACATTTACAGAAGAAAATTGTATACGACTAAAGAACGCAAAAACATTATATGATATGGGTATGAAAGTAGCTGCAGTGAGTGTAATGTGTCAAGATAAAAAAGTATTTGATGCCATGATGATGGCAGGTACTCCGTGTCCATATGATGGTAAAATAGGTGAAGCAGCTAAAATCGGTTGGGAGTCACATGAAGATAAAAAGAAACACGAATTAAATGGAACGGATAAAAAACAAGATGTTAAACAAACTGCTACTTGGAGCATTGGTGGCATTCTTGCCTTCTTATTGTTACTCTGATAATATAGCACCTTATTACGGTACAACTTCGAATGCGGCACAAAATGGCCTAAATTGGAGTATGACGAATGTATTACCTGCTCCTCCAGGATTGGATATAAATGGTATATTTTACAAATATACACCAAATAAAAATCCAGAAGATGACATGAAAGTTCATGTACAGAATAAAAATGCAAATGGAACAGGATATGTTTTTCGAGATACTGAAGATTGGTCGGGTGCACCTGGAGGTATAGAAGTTAGAAAAGTAATTGGAATAGGTGATATTCCAAAAGAAGCATGGGGTGATGGATCGATAGAAATTGAAGGTACCGGTACAATTGAAAAGCCAACTGTAATTTATAGTTATAAAGTTGATCCTTGTTATGATCCACAGTTTAGTCCTAGTTGTCCTGGATATAAAATACCAATACCTGATGTACCTGAAGTGAAAATAGAAATATATGATGCAACTCAAGATGAATATGTCAACTTAAATGATGAAGAAAAATTGTCTATAGAAGAAAATAAAGAAAGACTAGCAGAGGAAGAAGAAAAAGAAAAAAAAGAAGCAGAAGAAAAAAAGAGAAAATATAGATTAGAAAAATTAATGTCAGCATCTGATACTGCAGCACTTTTTGCAGAAAATCAAAGAATAGAGCAAATGAATAACGTTATGCAAAATCAGATTAATAATACATATCTTGCTGCAACTATTCCAGGTGGACAATATAAAGAAACAATTATTTTGGTAGACAAAAAATTACCAGATAGTAAAGCTGGATTAAGAAACGGTTTAGCACAACAATTATTGCATGAGAAAATGGTTTCTCAGCAATACAAATAGGAGAGAAAAATGCTCAAGAAAGCAAGTATTATTATTGCTATGAGTTTATTCACATTATCAGCACAAGCGGTTGATGTACCAATTAGTGGAACTGTACAGTCACGTTGTGTGATTACAACAGATACACCCGGTACATACGGTAACCCAAATGCATATACACTCACAACTTCATCATCAGATGGTGGTGTACAACCGATAGTGAGATATGATGTAACGTTGGCTGATGCTTATTATGCACAGATTACTACACCAACATCATTTGATACAAGTCCTTCGCTTACTGATACAGTAACTTGGACAGGATCGACTGAAGTAAGTAGTGTGAGTGATGCAACTAATATGGCAAGTTATGAAACAAATAAAACTACATTCGGACAGACAACACAATATGATTTAACTGCCACTGGATCAACTTGGTTTAAATCAACTTCTGTTGCTACTAACGGTGGAAATAAAGCATTCCCAGGCGGTAACTATTCAGCAACAGTAGAAGCTGTGTGCGTAGCAAAATAAATGTATAAATATTTTATATCACTTTTGTTGATTGTTTTTTCATGTAGTGCTTTTGCGCATGAAATGACACCAACTTATCCTAAGTGGAAATATGCTTATATGGATGACTTACTAGTTACCCGTATAGAAATTTTCAATAAAAGGAATGATGTAGAGTATTATGAATTAGGGGTGTTCGATAAAGACTGGAAACCTATTCCATTTGTTTCGCAATATACAATTTTAAATATACCATATCTAGAGCGCGTAGAAGTAGATGTTTATATTAGAGAGATTGATAAATTTAATGCCGAGTACATATGTAGTAGGTCAAAGATGAAAACTGAAGATCTTAGATCATCTAGTATTTCATCAAAAATATGTTCTCGATTCAAACATGAATAGGTATGAAAAAATTATTATTAATATTATCACTTTTATCCAGCACCGCATTCGCTAACAGCAATTCTTTAAATCTTCAATTACCAAATGGTCAAAATAATTATTCTTCTGATAAGTTTAAAGCAGGAGACTTAGACTGTCAAAACGCTATTGGTGGTAGTACTAACTTAGAGTTTGGTATAACTGGACTAATTGATAATTATCAAAGTCCCTTTGACGATAATACAACTATAGGTAATAGTACAAAAGATATCGGTGTGTATGCAAGAATCACGATACCACTTGATGGTCCAAAAGAACGTATTAATTGTAATACACTTTACCAGCTTGAATTAAAAAAGAAAAGACTCGAAGTTTTAAAATTAGAACAAGAACTCAAAAAATTACGAGAACTACAATCTAAAGATAAACTTAAAAATACTGTTAAAATAAAATAATCTGGAGAGGACATGGCTAAAAATTTAGGAGATGAACTTGAAAATATGGAAGAGGGTATAGAAAACCTTAAAAATAAAGAGTTCCGTATCTTCGGTTTTAAAGTTAGTTTTATGTCAATATCTGCTCTTCTTGCAGTTATTGGTAGCGTACTTGGTGCATTGTATGGTGGTTTCCTAATGTATCAAAAAGTAGAACAAGCTATAGAATTTGTAGAACAACAAGAAGAATACGAAGCAAAAATCAATGCATATGATAAACGTATGGAAATCATGGAATCTAAAATGGAAGACACCGTAGAATATACACGTGACATCAAAGGTGGATTACGTGATGACATACTACGCATTGAACAACAAGCAGATAGAACTGAAGACATGGTTCGTAAAAGTGTAGATGATGTACGTAATATGATAACTGATGCTGAGAGTAGATTTGAAACTAAGAGAGATAGTTTAAGAGAATCAGTAAGTCGTGACACTAAAGAGTTAGAAGATAGACTTATGAAAAAAATACAGCGAGCATTAGATAATCCACTAGCAAATTAATATAAATAGTAATACATTAAACGTTCACCCGAAAGGGCGGAAGTAGGCAGTCGCTGAAGGAACGCACCTAACCATTAACTAGGGAGGGTGACTAATGACTTACAGACCATTTTCGTGGAAGAGGTTTTGTCAGGCGCGTGATCGTGCTAGAGTTCATAGAATTCTAAGCTATCGCTTGCTGCATAAAGCTGCTTAATATATTTTATTATTAGGCTTAACAACCTTCGGTGCGCATACTGCAGTGTATGATAAGAACTTCGGTTCATCATCACCAACTCTGTTATTAGGCACTGGAGGTTGTTTATTAAGTCTTTCTGCAAAATACTTGCATCTATCAACGTCGTTAAAATACATATCTTGACTTACAATTTTTGTTCCTAGATACACAACAAGTAAAAAAGCGTGTGTCATTTTTTTTCTACATCAGAGAATCTAGGTTTTTCTCTTAATTCTAATTGAGATCTAAATTTATTTTTGACTGGCTCTGAATTATTAGTTGAGTTTAATAATATTTTAATAGCTCTATAGCCGTCTCCCATAAACATAAGGCTATCTTTAAAATATAATTTAGCTTTAACGGCGTTATCTAGATCTAGAGTAAAATTTTCATGTTTGAATATCATTTTACCAAGTTTTTGGATGTCCAAACATATCAATAACTATCATAAATCCACCAATCAACACACCAGCAACAACACAAACTGCAAGAATAATTCCTATTGCATTCATTATTTCTTGTCTTCTTTGTTCTTGATCGTATATTGCTTTTTTTCTGTCTTTACGAATTTGTGCTTGTAATGCTAGTATTTCATTCCAACTGTTTGGTCCATGTGTAAAATTTACAAAGTTTTTTAACTCTTGTTCCATTTCTTCTGCTTTTTTCTTAGCAGCAAAGATGTCCATTGCTTCTTGTTCAATACTCGAACCATTGAATAGTTTCTTAAACAATGGTGGTTTCTTGTTCATCTTTTCGGCTTGATCAATGTCGGCAACCGCACCCATCCAGCGGCCCATATCTCCATACATTGATTCTATATCTCTACCGACTTCAAACCCTTTTTTGATAGTATTAAATGCAGTTGTAGCCATGGCTATGGCACTAATTGGATCAATCATTGTCTCTCCTCAACAATTTACTCTATTGCTATTTATAAAAAAAGGTGTACAAATGCTGAATTTTGTTATATAATATATAGTATATAACGATGAAACAAAGCGAAAGGTTCACTGGACACGGGGGCGGTACCCGTCAGCTCCACCATGAATACATCGTAAATTGACAATGAGCCTCAGAGCCAGTAGTCAGATCTCGATGTATTCTCGATGGGGCTGAAATAGGATCGACAGGTACGTAATAGCGATGTGGAGTTATCCGGATGTAAGCTCGGTTAATGCGAACAAAACTATAAATGCAAACGATAATTTTGCACCTCAGGATTATGCGCTAGCCGCTTAATTCCTATGCGCCCGGCGGAGCGTGGAAACAGAATCCGCCACCAAATTGGAGATTTACGTGGAAGAAAAAAAGAACGGTGTTCAAATTAAGAATGAACATAATGAATTTGAATTAGCTTTAAGATTTTTAGGAAATGAATTAATAGCTATAAAACTTGCTGCAACAAATTTTAGTGGTAAACTTATCGTATGGAGTATATTACTTCTTATTATGAGTTTCACTATTATGGAAGTTTTTGGACTTGCTGAAATGTTTGGATATGGGATGGAAGATGAATAATTGGAAAGTTGAAGAAATAGAATGGCATGAAATTTACCCATTCTGGTCACAATTTTTATGGCCTGGTCGACCACAGATTAAACCATATACGCCTATGCTTAATGCTACAGATAAAGATATGAATATTCATAAATTAGCTGGAAGCAATTTTGCATTTTATGCTGGAGTATTTTTTGGTGTAAGGACAGTAGAAGGTGAAATAGTAGGAGTTAATTCTGGTCATCAATGTAGTAATACACTTTTTAGATCAAGAGGCTTATATGTTCGACCAGAAGCTACAGGACGTGGAATTGCACAGGCATTATTAACACATACTATAGAATTTGCACGTGAAAATGGTTTTAAAAAAATTTGGTCATATCCTCGTGAAAAGGCTATACCAACTTATAAAGCAGTTGGATATGATTGTGGAAAAGCAGAAATACATGAAGCATACGAAAAAGAAGATGGCACTATTGTAAAAAGAGATAATGCATATGCTAAATTAATTTTATAAATAAATTCAATTAATTTGAAAAAAAGTGTGTACAAATGCCTTTTTTCGTAGTATAATACTTATATAATGAAAAAAGGAGAACAAAATATGTCATTATTAAACCAACTATATATCGAATTTCAATCACTCGAAACCATACCTCAAAAAATCGTATGGCTTCAAAATTCCGATATACAAAAACAATTATCCAATTATAATATTAATATACAAAATTTAATATCTCATTGGACTAATTTACAAAAATAAATTCAAATTAATTAAAAAAAAGTATGTACAAATAGAAAAAACTGTGATATAATATACTTATAAAATGAAAAAAGCTGAAAGGAATATATAATGGCTCATCAAGTTGAAACAATGGCATATGCCGGAGAAACACCATGGCACGGACTCGGTGCACCTGTGTCTAACGATTTAACACCTCATCAAATGATGGAAAAGGCTGGAGTGGATTGGAAAGTCCGTGAAGTTGAAGCCTTCATTGAATTTGATGGTAAAAAAGTTGCTACTGGTCAAAAATCATTAGTTAGAGAATCTGATGGTAGAATTCTAACTAATGTTGGTGAAAACTGGAATCCAGTACAAAATGAAGATGCATTTAATTTTTTCACAGAATACTGTATGTCCGGTGATATGGAAATGCATACTGCGGGATCATTAAGAGATGGTCAAATGGTATGGGCATTGGCTAAAGTCAAAGATTCTTTTGAATTGTTTGGCGGAGATAAAGTTGACTCATATCTTCTATTTTCAAATCCTCACCAATATGGTAAGGCAATCGATGTTAGGTTTACTCCTATCAGAGTTGTATGTAACAACACATTGTCTTTATCTCTTAGTGCTAAAACTGATAAGTCCGTTAAAGTTGGACATAGAACTCAGTTTGACGCATACGAAGTCAAAAAGGCACTTAAAATTGCTGGTGAAAAACTAAACACTTATAAAGAAATGGCAGAATTTCTTGGTAAGAAAAGATTTACTGTCGATTCTTATATCGAGTATCTTAATACTGTTTTCCCACGTACCGCAGATAAAAAGGTACAAGGAATGTCTTTAAGTAAAGATACTCTTTCAAGAAATGCACTTCTTGCATTTGATGCATTGGATACTCAGCCTGGTGCAGAATTTGCACAAGGATCTTGGTGGCAAGCATTTAACTCTGTTACCTACATTACTGATCATGTACAAGGCCGAAATGCTGATAACAGATTGTATACTTCATGGTTTGGCTATAACCAAGTCAATAAGAAAAAAGCACTTGAAAGTGCAATTAAATTTGCGGAGGTTGCATAATGAAAAACGTAGTGACAATCGGGCTCATCGTTGCAGGTGGGCTCGTACTGAGTGGTTGTAGCCAAATGTTTGGAAAGCGTGAAATGATTAAGATCGTTCAATCTGAAAAAGCTGAATCAATTCCTAAATGGTATGTTAACACGCCTAAAGACGAAAAAGACGCTATCTTTGGTTCAGGTACTGGCTTATCATCTGATCTACAGTTCTCTATGGATAAAGCTATGCATCAAGCCAAGGTTGTTCTTGGAGATAAAATTAGCAATACTGTTTCTATGGAATTTAAATCATTTACAGCAGATAATTCTTCAGGTGGATTAGGCGGTATAGCAGTTGAAGAGACTGAAAAAGTTTCAAAGTCAGGATATTCTAAAATTGATGTTTCAGAATATGATGTAGTTGATAAAGCTGTTACTATGGAAGGTATGAGTTTTCGTACTTACGTTTTAATAAAAGTAAATCCAAAAGGTCGTAAAAATCAAACTGTAAAAGTTGATCAAGCAGCAATTGATAAGGTTCGTAATAAAGCACGAGTCACATTAGAAAAGCTTGATTAATGCCGTATCTAATTGTAATATGCGCATTTCTATTTTTCTGTTTGCAGTGGGTGGCTAATAATCCGTCGCCATTCACGCAGACAGCTAAATGCAATTGTCAAAAATTACCAGAAGACTATTTTATAATTCAAACAGATGAAACAGTCTACTGTATAAATGATAAGCGTGAAAGAGAAATCAAAGCAGTAATTAAACATTCAAAGAAGGAAGTACAATGAAAAAATATCTAACGCTGTTTGCTGCAACTATGATTGTTGGTTGTAATCCGGCACTTGCTGAACCTTTCGTTCAAGATCATTTTAAACAAGTAATTAATAAACAACCATATAATATAGAAGTTTGTACGAATCAACAAGTGTCAGGTGACAAAACTGGAGATGCACTAACAGGTGCAATCATTGGTGGAATAATTGGTAATAACATAAAAGGAGAAAAAGATGGCGGAGCAATTGGAGCTCTTCTTGGTGGTATGCTTGGGCATTCAAATAGTGATGCTGTTGGCGGGACTAAAAGAGTGTGTAACGTTGAGAAACGATATAATGAAGTGGCTGAAACAGTCTACTCGCATTCAACAGTAACATTTAATTATCAAGGGAGACAATATACGTTGAGGTTTAATAAATGAAAAAACACAGACCCGATATGATTGGCCCTTGGGCAAAAGAAAATGGTCTAGACCATATCGCTAAACTTTACGATCCTTATTGGAAACCTAAAAGAAAACGAGATTCGGATTTTAAACTTAAAAGAAGGCCAGATAATAAAGGAAAGCACCGATAAGGTGCTTTTTTTAACTCCGAACTATTATAAATAGATGTATGTTAAAATTTAAAACATACATGAAATATTTGGAGGAGCGCATGGGGTTTAATGCACTTGATAATTCTGGTTGGCGTGATAGACCCGAAAGATTCGATTTAGTGATGTCAGCTATTGGAAAAATAAAACTTATTAGATCTCCAGACCAAAAAGAATTTATTATTAAAAATACTAGTGATAATAAAAAAATTATTAATGATTACAAAGCCGCAGTTCAAAAAGATATTAAACTAGTTAAGCAATTACCTTCTATAGAAGTTGATACTGATATAGGCAAAATAGAATTACCTAAGATAGCAAAGTCAACATATTTCGGTGGTAAAGGTAAAGGCGGCGGAGAATCAGGTAAAACATCTGAAGGCGAATCTTTACAATGTGTTATGTTAGCAGCACTTATAAAAAATGGAACAAATAAACCTTATGAATTTTATACGCAAAAGAGTGTAATGGAAGATGCTTACAGAGACGTTGACGTTGATACAAAATTCGATCTTCTTCTTAAGTTAACTGATGATCATCCGCAATGGCATAGATCTGGATTTATGATAGGTAAAAAATTAATTCAAAAAGGATATGTAAATAAAGATCACATTTTATATCGCGGTAAATCTAAGATGAAAGAAATTTATAAATTAAAAGCTGATGCGTATAAAGCTGAAGGTAGGCCTGGATTAAGTAATGATAAATGGAACCCAGGCGACATTTACGCAATAAAGAAAAATGTTGATGTGAGTAAAGTGTTGCAAAGCCATTCAGTTGCTTCATTAAATATAAGTTTATCTAAAGCTTTTAGAAATCGTGATATAGTTCCAATATCACTTAAGCTTGTTCCTGAATTTAAACTTGATGGTAAAATAAAATTAGATGTATACAATCTAGATAAGTTACCTGAAAAACAAAGAAAGTTTAATAAACTCGTATTAGCAAAGAAAACATTTTGGTCGAGTAAAAGTGCAACAGTTTACATTGATGGACAAGAACTAGATTTTAGATCATTTAGTGATTTTAATGCTGTGAATATGGAAATCGGCGGCAAGACTGCAAGAGGTGGTAAAGTTGGTTATGATCAAATTAGATTCGCTGCAAAAGAATTTTTAAGAGCAAGAAATTTACCTGATAATCAAAAGCTTGCTATTGATGCTAGAAAAATTCACACACAATTATCTACAGGAAAAATAGGTGCTGAAACAAAAAACTTTTGGAGTGCAGTACAAAGAACAGATAAAAACATAAAAGAAGAAGATTTTTATAATTATCCAAAAACAAGAAAGGCTGCAGATGTGCATTCAAAGTTAGCAACAACTATTGTTTGTGACTCTATTATGAAAGCAAATAATTCTGCAAGAAATAGTTTTGCTACAAACGTATTTAATATTGCAGCTTCTCAAACAGAAGATTCATCAGTTTATATAAAGGCATATGTATAATGATTAATTTTAAAAGGGAAAAATAAAGTAATGGCTCAGTATTCAGTACTTAGACAAAAGCACTTCCCAAATGGAACTCGTAATGATATTCATGAAGTAATGATGATTGCTGATCAAGAAGGGAATATCATTAATACTTTCGGTGCAGCATCTAATGTTATTATTTCTGCAGGTTTATTAGACGGTTATTCAGGTGTTCATAAATTTGGTGCAGTATTTGGTACTGCAGTTGCTACAATGTCAACTGTATGGACCGCAGCTGACACAAGTGCTACAGCACTATACGATTGGACATATTCTGCTGGTACAGTAACAGCAGTGTCAAGTGATGCTGCAGACACAAGTGTAGTAGTTGTTCAAGGATTAGATGATAACTATAATTTTGCTGAAGAAGAATTCACTTTGACTGGCACAGTTGCAACTTCAGCTGGATCAGTAACGTTTTCTCGAGTAAATCGAGCATTCATGAAAACAACAACAAATGTTGGTAAAATTCAAATTAAAAGAGGATCTGTTGTTGTCACAGAAATTGGTGCAGACTTTGGTCAAACGTTACAATGCTTTTATACAGTACCAGCCAATAAAACGGCGTATCTTATGAATCTACAAGCAAGTGCATCAAAGAACCAAGTTGTTGATTTATTCTTATTTCAAAGACCAGAAAACGGAGCTTTTAGAGTTGCAACTACAATATCTTTAAACCAAGGAAATCAATCATTAGAATTTCCTGTTCCGTTAAAATTTACAGAAAAAACAGATATTGATTTAAGAGTAAAAGGTTCCTCAAATGCTACCATAAGTGCTGATTTCAATCTTATATTAGTGGATAATGAAACATGATAAACTTTAATGAATTTATAACAGAACAGAAAAATACTCATATGACCCATATTGAGGACAAGGTTCTCTATGGTGGAGTCAATGGTGCTCGTGAGGCAATCATTGCCCTTCGCTCTTTACGTGACATGTTAGCTGGTGAAAAAGATGGTAATGTTTCAGTAAAATGGGATGGAGCTCCAGCAATTTTTGCAGGTATTGATCCATCGGATGGTCAATTCTTTGTTGCTAAAAAAGGAATATTTAATAAAAATCCAAAGGTATATAAAACAGATAAAGATGTTAATGATGATACTTCTGGCGATCTAAATAAAAAAATGAAACTAGCTCTTAAACTTTTACCAGAGCTTGGAATTAAAGGAGTAATTCAAGGTGATTTCGTATTTGGTCCAGGCGATGTTAAAACCTCTCGAATCAAGGGGAAGTCGTATATTACGTTTCACCCCAATACAATTATATATGCGATACCAGCTGGCACGGACTTGGCCAAGCAAATTAAGGCAGCAAAGATTGGAATTGTATGGCATACGGAGTACAAAGGATCATCATTCGAAAATATGAAAGCATCATATAATTATGATGCAAGTAAATTAAAAAAATCAAGAAATGTTTGGTCACAAGACGCTCAGCTCAAAGACGCAACTGCCGCTACAATGACTGCAGCCGAGACAGAAGAAGTAAATGAATATTTAAGTTTAGCTGGTAGAACATTTAATAAAATTGCTGGTAGTGCACTAAGACAATTAGAAAAAAATCAAGTATTGGCACAACATATTGAAACTCATGGTAATTCATTTGTTCGAAAAGGCGAATTGCCACCAGATCCAAAAGCGAGAGTAAGAGATTTGCTTAAATGGATTAAAAATAAATATCAAAAAGAAATTGATAAAAGATCCACCGAAGCTGGTAAAGCAACACAACAATCTAAACTTGATGCTTTATTAGATTTCTTTTCAGAAGAAAATAAAACTAGTTTAGAAATGATATTTGAATTACAAAGAGCTATAGTTCTGGCGAAACTAAAACTTATAAATAGATTAAACAAGATTTCAAAGATGGATACATTTTTGAAAACAAATAAAGGTTATCGAGTTACCGGCCAAGAAGGTTATGTAGCTATCGATAAGCTTGGTGGTGATGCGGTTAAGATTGTTGACAGAATGGAATTTTCATTTGCCAACTTTAACCCAAGTATATTAAAGGGATGGGATACACCAGGGAGATCGTAAATGGCTTTAAAGAGCTTTACAGAAATCGTGCAAGAATTATCAATGAAGCGCGATAAAAAATTATCAAATTTAAAAACACCTGTCAAAGGTCCAAAAGGTACAAGTAAGTTTTCACGTTTTAAAGCAATGGGGTTTAATAATCCACAAAAAGTAAAACGTAAAACTTTGAGCACTAATCTTATCGCTTCTGCAAATAAAAGTACTACAAATTCAGCGTCAATTGGTACAAAAATGGCGATGAAAGCTGGTACCGAATATCCAACAGAAATGGTTTCATTTAAAGACTTGCTCACTACGCCTGATGCATACGCAGGTTATGATGATCAATTAAAGTACCGTAAACAAAAAAATAAAAAGATGGGCTACGAAGAAGTTGAACCAACAGAAGAAGAACTGTCAATTTCTGGTCGACGTAAACTTGCTAGAACGATGAAGCGTCGAAAGTCTCAACTTAAAAGAGCTCGCGAACGTGCAAAAAAACGTATGGCTAAAACTGATGTATTAAAAAAACGAGCAAGACGTAGCGCTAGAGCTGATGCAGCTAAGAAATTAGCAAAAGGTAAAAATAAAAAAGATCTATCAGTGGCAATGAAAAAGAGCCTTGAAAAACGTTTAGCATTGCCGGCTGTACAAAGAAGAATTGCAATATTAACAAGGCGAATGATGCCAACGAAACGTAAAGCAGAGATTTCGAGAAAAAGATAATGATTTCAAGTTTTAAAAGTTATTTAATTGAAGAGGAAAAGGTAGTTTATTTTACTTTTGGTAGAATGAATCCACCGACTATTGGGCATGAAAAACTTATGAGTAAATTATCGTCTGCTTCAAAAGGAAATCCATATCGAGTCTATTTGTCTCAATCAAGCGATCCAAAAAAGAATCCACTGGATTACAAATCTAAAGTCAAATATGCTCGTAAGATGTTTCCAAAGCATGCTCGAGCTATTATGATGGATAATAAAATTAAAAATGTATTTGACATTGCAACTAAACTTTATGATGAAGGATTCAAAAAGATTGTAATGGTTGTTGGCTCAGATAGAATTACTGAGTTTGAAACACTTTTAAACAAATATAACGGTAAAAAAGGTAGACACGGCTTATATAATTTTCAAGGTATTGATGTAGTATCAGCAGGCGATAGAGATCCTGATGCTGAAGGTGCATCAGGAATGTCAGCTTCTAAAATGCGTAAAGCTGCATCAGAAGATGATTTTCCAGCATTTGCTCAAGGTTTACCAAAGACTATAAAAAACAATGATGCTAAATCGATCTATAATGATGTTCGTAAAGGTATGGGATTAAAAGAACAAAAAGAATTTAAAAATCATGTTCAATTTGAACCTGTTTCAGCCGTCCGTGAAGCTTTCCGTGAGGGAATGTTTAAAGTTGGAGAAGAAGTTGTTTTAACTCGAAAAGGTATTGTTGGAAAAATTCAAGTACTTGGTACTAATTACGTTATCGTAGAATCAAAAGGTGAAAAGTGGAGAGCCTGGCCTGATGATATTTCAAAAGTAGATCCAAATTATAATCCTATGGTTCCAGAAGAATATAAGTATGGCATGGGAACACCTGAAGCCACTAAACACGCTAAGAAAATAACACCAGGGTATGAGGCAAAGCAAGATCCAGATATTAAAGATCGGCCAGGTGCTCAACCTGCAAACTATCATGCCGGTTTGAAGAAATCAACTAAAGTTGCACGTGATCGTCAATTTAAAAAGCAGGCAAAAATGGATGATGATAATCCAGCAGCTTATAAACCAGCTCCCGGTGATAAAGGTGCAAAGACAAAACCAAGTAAGCATACAAAAAGATTTAAACAAATGTTCGGAGATGGCTAATGAAATTTAAAGAATATATCGAAGAAAAATCAGATGAAGCTTTAAAAAACAAAGCTGAAAAGTCTGGAATGCCATTAGGTATTCTTCGTAAAGTTTTCAATCGAGGTGTAGCCGCATGGCGTACAGGCCATAGACCGGGAACCACACCTACACAATGGGGATTGGCAAGAGTCAATTCATTTGTAACAAAGTCATCAGGAACATGGGGTAAGGCCGATAAAGACCTTGCCGCAAAAGTAAGAGGATCGTAAAATGCCACTAAAAGTATCAGACGGTGTAGGAGCATGGATTAAAGACTTTCAGCAGTCTAATGCTCCACAATTTAAAGGTAAAGATAAAGAAGAACGTAGAGATATGGCACTTGCTGCTTATCTATCTGCTAAACGCGGACCGGAAAAAGAAGAAAGAGTTAGACAAGAAGCTTTAGCTGCTCAAGAGAGAGCTGTATTTGAACGCCAAAAAGGTATGTTTATGAAACGTGAAGCATACGATCCTAAACACATTAAACAAGCAATTGGCATTGCATCAGATCCTAGATATGCAAAAGGCAATATGACTGGTGCTGTTAAAGCTATGAATAAAATTTCTAAAGACATACATAAACATCCTCAAGTTGCAGCAGTTCTTAGAAGACAAAACGAATCTAAAGTAAATGAAATATCTAAAAATCTCGCAAAGAGTTATATCGGTAAAGCTTCAAGAGATGTTTACGACAAAGGTCAACAACAAGGCACTGCAAATGCAATAAGTCGATTAGGTGGACCAGATCAAGATTATAAGAAAAGTCCAGAACGTAAAGCAGCAAAACGAGTTGCTGGTATTGATAGAGCTACAAATAGACTTATGAAAAAAGAAGCTATGTCTGATGCTGAAAAGAAAGCTCATGCTGATGCTATAGCAGCATTTAAAGCAAAAGGTGGTAAAGTCACAAAGCTACCACCAGGCAAGGCAGCCGGATATCACGGTAAAGACGATCCAGGTGCAGGCATGAAAGGAATGCTTGACAAAGGTGATTCAAGAGCAATTGGTACTCGTAAAAAAGCTAGCTCATTAGGTGCTAGTTATACACGTGAATGGCAAGAATTGTATGGCGATGTTATTTTAGAAAATACTAAGTTGAGAAAAATTAGACAACTTGGTATGCTCGGCTTAGTTGGCAAAAGCGATGTACAAAAGCTTATGAATGCCATGAAAGCTATGGATGCTGGTAAAGAAGTTCCAAAGAATCAGAGAGCAGTAATTTTTGATGCATTTAATAGTTTAATTGATTTGGTTACTGGTGATACTACAGTTTTCCAAAAAGCAAAGAAATCTGTTAAAGAAGAAGTTGAGAAGGATCCAAACGAATACGATAATGAAGGTGAAATGATGAAAGATCATCTTGATATTGCAATGGATGCTGCAGATGAAATGTATGATATGGTAGCAGATCAAGAAAATCTACCTGAATGGGTACAAAGTAAAATTACAAAAGCTGCAGATTATCTCGATACTTCACGTGATTATTTAATGTCACAAAAAAGAGATAAACCATCTGATGCTACAAATGAAGCAATACGTTTGGTAAGAGATACAAATGCCTTAACTCGTTATAAAACAATGGTGAATAAAAAACAAGTAGATGATGATAGTGTCCGTATGGCAATTGATAATCCGAAACACCCAGAAGTTAAACGTTTAATGAAAGACAAAAACTTTAAAACTGGATTGTCTCATTATAAAAAAGCATTGGGTATGAAAGAAACAACTATTGGATATGGTAAAGCCATGGTTAAAAGACAAAGAGATCAAAAGAAAGCTTTAATTACACCAAAAGATAAGAGTACTCTTGGAAAATTAGCGGCACTTATGGCAAAGCAACCAAAGAAAAAAACATGATTAAGTTTAAAGAGTTTGCCGAAGGAAAGGGAGGTTCTACCGATGCGCCAAAAGGTCCTGAGTCTTATGAGGCACAGTATAAAAGGCGTCTAGTTAAAACCACAGATCCTGAGCATAAAGAAAAAGGTTACAATTGGCGAATCAAAGGAAAAAAAGATAGTTCCTTGACTAAAAAACTATATAAAAATAAGCCAGATCAAGCTGAGTTTAACCGACAAATGAAAAGGATTGCAGGTCATGAGTTTGGATAAATTTAAAAAATTTCGTGAAAATGAAATCGATAATATTTGTGAATCGATGTACGATAATCTTGAACTCGAAGAAGCAGAATATAAAGGCAAAAAGGTTACGTTAAACGATCCTATTCGTACATCTGAAGATCCAAATAAAAAATTTAAAGTTTATGTCAAGGGCGAAAAAGGAAATATTGTAGTTGTTCGCTTTGGTGATCCAAATATGAGTATTAAGCGTGATGATCCAGAAAGACGCAAGTCTTTTAGAGCAAGACATAATTGTGATAATCCTGGACCAAAATGGAAGGCAAGATATTGGTCTTGTTATCAATGGAGAGCAAGTGCTCCGGTGGATAATTAGTGTAAATGAAACAGGAAACAAAGATGGCAACTACTACACAGAGACTTGATCGCATTGAAGAAAAAATCGATAAGCTTGCTGATGCAATGATAGCATTAGCGCGTGCTGAAGAGAAGATTGCTTCTATTGCTAATCAGCAGGCGAATCAAACTGAAAGATTAAATAGATTATCTGAAAAGATAGACGACATTGCGGGTCAATCCGCAGAAAATACTAGGACGGTCCAACTCATTAACAAACTGTTCTGGGTAGTAATAGCCGCCGCTGTAGCTGCGATTACTAGCAATTTCTGGCTATAGGAGATAAAAATGTACAGAAAATATATAGAAGGTGTTCGGGCCGCACTTAAACAAATGGCCGAAGCTAAAACAGCCGAAGAGCATGACGAATATGCTAAAAAGGGTTATACTCATGAAAAGCCAATAAATGAGGACCAGTTCGGAACTTTCTTCATAAAGTTCGAAGGAATTAAAAATCCTAGTAAAGTTGATACGGCGTTTGAAAGAGCAACTCAATATACTTTCTCAGCTTTGATGGAAGACGCTGATATTGAAATGGAAGGTGAAGGAGAATTTATCGGACAAAATATAATGAAGATAGATGCAGATAAATCTGAAATGAAAAACATAAATAAGTTTTTAAGTGCAAGAAATAAACTTGCTAAAGAAACACAAAAAATGGTAAAGAAATCGCCGGATAACATAAAAAAGTTATATGAGAAAAGAGCTGATCACTTTTATGTAACTGCTTTACTTATGAAATTAGCAAATCCAAATACTACACCGAAATATTCAATTCAAAAGTTTATGAAAGAAAGTATTGATATTAATGAAGCAGTAACTTCAGCTGATAAGAAACCAGAAAATGTTGTCGGACCTGACGGTAAGATGCGTGTTCGAATGGTTCCTGTAACAAAAAAGTCTGATCCAAAAGAAGAAAAATATCATATACCTGAGGACATTCCTCAAAATGAAAGAACTGCTTTTCATGGAGCTGCTGCCGCAGCCGCAAAAGCTGGAAAGAAATCTTTTAACTTTGGTGGAAAGACTCATCCGGTTACTATGAAAAAAGATGTTGCAACAAAAATTGCAGATCAGACAGAAGCAACGCATGACACCGATTTTTTCATAGGACACAAACATGCAGCAAAAGCTGGTATGAAAGTTAAAGTAAATAGTAAAGGTCCGTATGGAGATAATGTAACTATATCTCATTCAGATCCTAAAAAATTACAAAAATATGTTGACAATCATTTAGGTGGTGGTAAAGTAAAAGAAAAGGTAGAAGAAATGAACATTAACGAAAAATATCGCTATACCGTAGATTTGTACCATAAGGATCATGGTACGCATGACTCGTTTATAAAGAAAGCAAAGGCTGCTGGAATTAAAGGAGCGTATTCAGGTGTTAACTCTGCTGGCAAAGTGAAAGTATCTTTGAATCATCATGATAATTCAGATGGCGGAACTATACATAAATTTCTTAAAAAACATTATGATAAAGATATGACTCATGGCAATATGCAAACTATGCAAACTGGAGGTCCTACAAAAGAATCTTTAACATACAATGAAGAAACTAATCACGTATATGTTAATGATCTGAATAAAGGTGGCTTAAACCATGCTAAAAAAGCTGGAATGACAGTTACACATCACGGTCCAAGTGAATTTGGACACCGTGCAACAATTTCTCATAATGATTCTAAAAAATTAGCTAAGTATGTTGATAGACATTTAGGTGGTATGGATCAAGTTCAAAAACGTACGTCTACTAAAGAATCAACATTTCGCGATCGTTTGATGTCTATCTGGGAAAAAGATGATCATGAAGAAACTATTTTAGAAGCAATGACTGATAAAAACATTGATAATTTAGGTAAAGCTATAATTAAAGCAATGCCAAAACTAAAGATGCAAGTTTTTAAAAATCCTGGTGAACCGAGACAAATTGGTATTACAGCAAAGGGCGATGAAGACGGTGCTGGTGGATATGTCTTACTTAATATCAATAAAAAAGGTGGAATTCATGTTGATGCTGAATATGGAGGCGCCGGTGGAGAAAAAGATTTTAGAGACGCTAAAAGTGCAGCAAAATACATAGGTAGCATTATCGGTGCGAGAAACATTAAAGCTGGCGTAGAAGAAAGCACCATTCGTGAAAGACTAACATCTATCTGGGAAGAGGCAGGTCGTACTCAACACTATAAAGGTGCGACTAAACCTGAGCCAATGACAAAGGATGATGAGCGAAGCGCAAAGAAAATGAAAGATGGTCACTCTACTAAAAAAGATGATCATGAAGAAACAAGCGGTGCTGCTGAAAAGTCAACTAAGCCATCAGCTATGCGTGGTAACGATAATAAGCAAGGTGATAAGAATATTATCCCATCTGCTACAAAAGATCATCCTGCTAACAAAACTACAAAAGAGCAATTCGATGCAATTGCTAAAGCTTGGGAAGAGGTAAAAAATGGCAATTAAGAGAATCGGTGGAGTGGCTGGTCCGAAAGGTGCAATTCCAACGGCAAAAGGTTGGGTTCATCCAAAGACAGGTGAACTCTTAAAATCACAACGTATTACTCAAGAACAACTTGATGAGTATAACGGAGTACAACTATTGGCAGAACCTACAATTGTAGAGATTGACACTCCTCCAATTACCTTTGAGGAAGAAATTCAAGAGATTGTAGAAGCTCCAAAACCAAAGAAAAAAACAAGGGCAAAAAAGAAAAAGTTTGGTCTATTCGGTTAATATCTGATATATAATTTTATGATGATATTCAATGAATTAACTGAAGAAAATTTGTTGTTATATGCAGCAAAAGCATATTACAAACCAAACTTTTCTGACATAGAAGAGTTCCATGAGGACTTAAAGCGTTTTAAATATATTAAGAGATTGGTAAATCGATATCTTGAGCATGAAGAATTATCTGAAAGATTAATATTAAATCATTTAATCGTAATTTTCAATTCTTTTGGTATCGAACCATCTCTTAAGATTTTAAAACTAAAATTAGAAAATAGGCATTGGCCGGTTATAAAACCATTTTTAATATACTTAAAATATATTAAAGATGATGCTATTACTGGTCCTTTAATGGATCCAACGGTTGTAGATAGGTTAAGACAAATATGAGTATTCTAAAGCGCGGCGCAGATATGGTCTATACTTTTCGATTCATTCGGATGTTAGTAATGGATTGGAAAAACTGGGATGCATATAAACAAGGAGTTATAGATCAAAACGGCAAAAGAATTAAAGCTCAGCCACTTGATACAGATGCACGTAAATCATCATATACTCCTTTTATTCGTCTTGCTGCTAATATTAAAAGATTACTTTCTAAAATCCCACTCTTAGGAACAGCATTGGGATCATTTGCTGCTGCATTATTTCTTATCAAAGAAAAATATAATTTAGATGATAAAAATCTTGCAAAAATTATGGAAGAGTTTGGATTTAAACCTGAAGACTTTTTAGCAGAGAACAATCAATGGTTTATGTTAGAAGACGGAAAAATTGCTCCAGGCGTATATCGCATTAAATCTGCAAAAATCTGTAATCGTACTTTAGATGAAATTATATTACCTAAAGACCAGATAAAAGTAAATAACGGTTCACCAATAGGTGATGTTTTTGGAATAAATGTTTACGAAGCGACACATTTAAAAACAAATCAGCAATTGTATATAACTACTAGCGAGATATACAAATGAGAATAGCTGGTAGGCAAAAAGGATCAAAAGTAAAACAATATACACATGTTGTTGTACAACCTGGCGCGCCAAAATCACGTTATACATTTAGTTATCATAGTTCAGAAAAAGGCGCTAAGGCTGCACAGAAAAAATATGAACCATTAGTTGGTAATCCTTTAAGAGTAGTAAAACAATCAGGTAAAAGTGCGAATACTGACATGATGGAAAATACTAATACAGAAAGTCTATGGGCCAACATCAGAAAGCGTAGAGCTGCTGGAAAGCCTAAATTAAAACCAGGGCAAAAAGGTTATCCTAAGACTTTAAACATTGAAAAGGATAATCCAAGGATTCCTCGTAAAAAAGGACAACCTGCAGGATCCGACAAACATAGCGATCTTTATACTGATGAAAATCCAAAAGGTACTATTAAAGATTTAGGATTTAAGGATGTTGAAACTGCAAAAGCAAGCGTAGCAAAAATAAAGAGTTCGGGCAAAACCCATGCCCATAAAATACAAGCGGCCATTGCTATGGAACAAAGAGCACGAGTGATGGGTAAAACAGCAGAAGCCGCAGTCTATAGAAAGTACATCAACGCCATGAAAAAGAAAACAAAAAAAATGCAAAAAGAAGATGCAGGTGTGTTAAGTGTACGGCAACAAAAAGAAAGAATAAAGAGGCTAGACATGATACGTAAAAAACGAGATGATGCGGCCAAAGAAAGACAAAAGGCGGCTGATAAAATTAACGAATTAACTGGTGTTGGATCTATACCAAATCCAGCTACAACAGCTATGGGACCAACAGGTAAAGGCATGATCTCATATGTTCATGATAGGCGTAAGAGAAAAAAAGATCATAGTACTCTGTTGAAACGTTTTCGAGATTATTTTAAAACTCAAGGCGTAGTGTAATGCTTAGAATTTATGCTTTAATATTTGTTATTGCAATTCTTGGCGGTATAGGCTATGGAGCAAAATATTATTATGATACAACTCAAGCAACTATTGCCACTCTTCGTGAAAATAATGTTAAACTAGAATCTGCGGTAGAAACTGCAGAACAATCAGTTGCAACATTAAAAGGAGATTTAGTTAAGCTTGGCAATCTTAACAAAGAATTAAGTGTTTCATTACAAAAGGCAGAAGCTTATGGTGATGAACTCAGAACTAAATTAAGTAAATTAAATCTTGTTGTTGAGGCTTTACAAGACTCAAAACAATTAGAAGGAAAAATGAATGGTGCATCAGCAAAACTATGGCGTGGTCTCATGGAAGAGTCTGGCGGTGATGGCAAGCGTCCTAATCCTGAGTGGTTGCAGCGGATTCCGGATGCCGGAACCGGAAATCAAAGTAGTGACCAAAGTGGAGAAGGTGCAAATACCGACAGTGGCGAGGCCAAAACCACTTCAACTCAGTGACACTCGAGTTTTTGTAGTCACAAAAGATAATTTTGAAGCTTTTGAAAAAGAGTTTACTGAATTATATGGTGATTTAGCTTTTGTTGCTTTGAGTATGAGAGACTATGAAAACTTAGCACTCAATATTTCAGACTTACGTAGATTTTTAAATCAACAAAATGAAATTATAGTATATTATGAAAAAGCAGTTACAGATACAGAGGAGAAGTAGCAATGGATTTCATAATCGAACAACTTATTACATGGTGGCAATTCACCGTGGTAGGAATACTTATCATAATTGGTTTTATCATTAATCTTTTTGGAGTAGATCAAGATGAAGATCTTATCGGATTTAAATATAATGTTATGCCAAAATTAAGACCCATAGCAATACCTACAGCAGGTAAAGGTTTTTGGGGTGCAATATGGATGTGGCTAACAGGTACACGCCATTGGGAAGTTGCAGATGATTGGGCCTTTACAATTGAAGGTGAAGATTATATTATTCCTCAAGGATTTACATTTGATGGCGCATCTATTCCAAAATTTCTACATACATGGTTATCACCAACTGGCGTATTATTAATGGGTGGATTAGTGCATGACTATGCATATAAGTATGAAAGATTACTAAAATCAGGACAAAGAGAAGCTTCAGATAAAATGACTCAAAAAGAAGCAGACATAATTTTTAGAGATATAAACATTGAACAGAATGGATTTCATTTCCTTAACTATTTAGCATATTGGGCATTAAGAATTGGTGGATTTGTAGCATGGAATGGACATCGTAAAGTTAATGCTAAGATAGAAGGAATAGATAAATGATAGAAACTTTTATAATAAGTTTTATTGCATCAGCTATAGTGGATAATATTGAATTTTTAAATATTAAAAAACAACAGGAGGAAGCTGGATACGTATGGGTTTATAAACCTAAAACTAGAGATCCTAATTTACCTGCAGCATTTCCTATTAAAAAACCAGATGGTTCAGAAACAATATTATGGAAACTTGAAAAATAAATGAATATACCGCCTATCTCGGGTGTGACATTTAATTGTTCAGCTAAACATGGATATATTTGTGTTAAACCCGGAGGTAAAGTATTGCCATGTTGTCGGTGGAAAGATTTTGCACCTCCATTAGACATGTTCGATACTTTCGAAAATATTTTAGATTATTATCAGAACATTATTCATACTCCAAGTGAAACTTGGCCACAGGGTTGTTCCTCATGCCATCGTGATGTTTCTAATTCTAGAAAATGCATGATGGATACTATAAATGAAACAGTTGAACGAACTGGTAATACTATTCAGACTTTAGAAGTTGCTTTTGATAACGTTTGTAATATGAATTGTGTTATGTGTGATGGGCAATTTAGTTCTCGGTGGGATAAACTTTATAAAAACAATAAAGAATTTTTAAGTAAATATCTTTTAGACTATGATAGTCCACCTTCAATATATGATAATATTATACGCTTATTAGAAAATAGTGACATATCTCGGCTTCATACAATTAAACTTATGGGTGGTGAACCCATGTATAGTAAAGCTTCGTTAAAATTTTTAGAATGGTTTACTAATAAAGATGTAAGTAATATTAGATTACTATTTAATACTAATGCTACAATATTTCCTGTTAAATATTTAGATTTATTTAAAAGATTTAAATATGTTATTCCGGAAACTTCGATCGATGGTGTTAATGAAATTAATGATTGGGGAAGAAATAGTGATACACCTTTTAAAAAAATCGAAGAAGTAGTTGGTTTATGGAATGAATATGCAAAAGAAAATAATAATATTGAGTTAAGAAACTCAACTACACTTACTTTGGTAAATATAGAACACGTTGGTGCTTTATCAAAATGGTTAAGTAATTATGATCAATTTACATTTAGAACAATTGGAATTGCTTCGACTGAGTACATATCACCTTTAGCAACTTCAATAAAATTTAGACAACAATTATGGCAAGAACAGGCTATTCTTTATGATGACATGAAGTTGTATAGAAAACATGAAGTATTTTTAAATGGTAAACAAAACAAAGATTATCCAATAAAAAATATTATTGATTATATTGAATGGTATGATACATTAAACAAAAATAAATTTAAAAATATAGCACCAAAAGCATGGGAAGCAATAAATAACAGTTTATAAGGAGAACAAACAATGTACGAATATGGAGTTGTTATTACAAGAGTTGTTGATGGCGATACTGTTGATATAGATATTGATTTAGGATTTGGCGTTTGGTTAAAAGGTGAAAGAGTTAGATTGCATGGTGTAGACACACCTGAATCTCGTACTCGAGATGCTGAAGAAAAAAAATATGGATTAGCTGCAAAAGAATATGTAGAAGAATATTTAGGTGCAGAAGTTATTCTCGGAGTATCTCCAGCTAAAGCTATTTTAAGAACAAAACAATATGATGCAAAAGGGAAATTTGGTAGAATTTTAGGTGATTTGTATGTTGATGGAAAACCATACACTCTTTGTGAAGGTCTATTACGCAATCATCATGCAGTAGCATATCATGGACAATCAAAAGAAGATATTGAAGAAGAACATTTAAAAAACAGAGAATTAGTTAAACTTAAAGAATAATTAGAATGACAATATACAATGTGTTTCCTAGTGTAATATATAAAGCTAGGATTGATCCTGAGTCTTACGACAAAAAATCTATTATAGAAAAAGCCATGGTAAACTATTCTGTAGAACCAAACAAAAATGTTTGGGACGACGCATCAGAATTACATCATTATTATGGCCAAATGTTTGAAGCACCGCGTGAAGTCAGAACTTTAGAAAAATGTTATGCTAAAATAATTGATGATTATATCAAATCAATTAAAACAAATCATAACGAATTAGAGTATCGATGGAAAATGGTTAATTTTGCTGTCAATACAAAGTATATGGCGCCACATGACCATTACTACCAATCAAAGGGTTGGCGATCAGCTTTTAGTGCATGTCATTATATTAGTTATTATTGGAGAGATCATAGTCCCACTAAGTTTTTAAATCCACTTGTATTTGGTCAATATGGTTATAATATTGGTGGTATATCTGGTGCACTCGATAGATCAGATATACATAATTCAACATACTTTGCGGATTATAGTCCACACATTAAAGAAGATGACATAATTATATTTCCATCTTATTTAAAACATGTAGTTAACAACGGAATGAAACACGAAACTAGTAAACCAAGAATACTCGGAATAGCAAATATAGATATCAAAATTGAAGATTAAAATGACTATTAATTCTTGTCAAAAGTGAAAAAATAAAAAATAATTTTTATGTGTACAAATACATAAAAATGATATATAATACTACCAATAAATTAAGCAAATACAAAATATACAGGAGAGTTTAATGGCAACAGCACATGTTGACACACGACAGTTTTTGTCGGAAACAAAATTTTATGAAGGTTACTCTCGGTACATAGATGATGAAAAAAGATACGAAACTTGGGATGAAGCCGTAGACCGTGTTATCAACATGCATGCCGAAAATTATAAAGAAAAAGGTAATGAATTAGGACCTTTTCTTGATGAAGCTAAAGAGGCTTATAAAGAAAAAAGAGTATTAGCAGCTCAAAGATCACTTCAATTTGGCGGTGAGCAATTATTAAAACACCAAATGAGAATGTACAATTGTACATCGTCTTATGCAGATAGACCAGAGTTTTTTGGTGAAGTATTTTATATTTTATTATGTGGTGCAGGTGCTGGTTTTTCAGTACAAAAACATCACGTTGGCAAAATGCCTAAAATTGCATTAAGAACTAAACAAGCAAAAGGTTATATTGTAGAAGATTCGATCGAAGGTTGGGCTTCTGCTATCGATGTACTTATGTCTTCCTATTTTGTAGGCGGAGGTAAGCATCCAGAATTTGAAGGTCGTAGAGTATTTTTTGACCTCACTCAAATTAGACCAAAAGGTGCAAAGATTTCTGGTGGCTTTAAAGCACCAGGACCTGAAGGTCTACGTAGATCATTAGATAAAATTGAGCACCTACTTCAAACAGCAGTTATTGATCAAAAAGAACCTATTCCACTTAAGCCAATTAATGTATATGATATTACTATGCATGCCGCAGATGCGGTATTGTCAGGTGGCGTAAGAAGATCAGCAACTATTTGTTTGTTTTCTCCGGACGATGAAGAAATGATGAATGCAAAAACCGGTAACTGGTTTGTTGATAATCCGCAACGTGGAAGATCAAATAACTCAGCAGTTATCGTTCGTGATGAAGCCGATAAAGAACAGTTTGCTAAACTAATGGAATCTGTTAAATCATTCGGTGAACCTGGTTTTGTATTTGTAGAATCGACTGAACATACAACAAATCCTTGTGTCGAAATTGGTATGTTTCCACAGATTGATGGTAAGTCAGGTTGGCAAGGTTGTAACCTAACTGAAATCAATGGTGGTATGTGTAAGACAGAAGAAGACTTTTATAAAGCATGTCGTGCAGGTGCTATCCTTGGTACAATCCAAGCTGGTTATACTGATTTTAAATTTTTAGGTCCAACATCTAAGCAAATTTTTGATCGTGAAGCACTACTTGGTGTGTCCATCACTGGATGGATGAATCAGCCTGACATTCTTTTTAATCCAAAAGTCCTGGAAAAAGGAGCAAAGATTGTTAAAGAAGTCAACAAAGAAGTCGCTGCGATTTTGGGGATTAACCCTGCTGCTCGGACTACCTGTGTTAAACCTTCTGGTAACGCCTCTGTATTACTCCAAACAGCTAGCGGCATTCATGCTGAACATTCCCCAACATATATTCGAAATGTTCAAATGAATAAAGAATCTGAAATCACTCAAGCAATTATAAAATCAAATCCATACATGGTTGAAGAGTCCGTGTGGTCAGCATCAGGAACAGATGTTGTTGTGTCTTTCCCAATCATTCCTCATAAGGGATCTTTAATGAAAGATGAATTGCTTGGTGTAACTCATTTAGAAAAAGTAAAATTAGCTCAGAAACATTGGGTTGTTGCTGGTACAAACGAAGAACTTTGTGCAGATAAAGGTATTCGTCATAATGTGTCAAATACAATTATTGTCGATGACTGGGCGGAAGTTGAAAAATACGTATTTAAAAACAGACATTCCTTTTCAGGTATTTCATTCTTGTCAATGAGCGGAGATAAAGATTATAATCAAGCTCCAAACACAGCAGTTATAAATGCTAAACAAATGGTAAAACTATATGACGAGGCTGCTATTTTTGCATCAGGCCTTGTTGTTGATGCACTCAAAGTTTATAATAATTTATGGGATGCTTGTTCAACCGCTCAAGGATATGGTATAGATATTTCGGTAGAAAGTTCTGAAAATTCAGCACGTAAAGATTGGAATCGTAGATTTCAAAACTTTGCAGATAACTATTTAAAAGGTGACGTTAAAAAGGCCGAACATTGTTTAAAGGATTCTTATCTATTACATAAATGGAATAAGATCCAGGCTAATTTAAAACCGATTGAATGGAATACTGGATTGACAGCTAAAAAATATACTGATGTAGATACTTTAGCCGCAGCCGCTTGTGCTGGTGGAGCATGCGAAATCGATTTCTAATGGAAGTCGAATCACCTTGTATTAAAGTATGTACTATTAAAGACGGTATATGTGTTGGTTGTTATAGAACCGAAACTGAAATCCGTGAGTGGTTTTATGCTACTAACGAGCGAAAAGAACAAATCTTAAGAAGGATCGCTAAATGAACCAGTACAAACTTGAGTGTTTTGAATGTGATGACGAAATAACAGTTACCTGCTCTGCGGATATACCTGCATTTTGTCCATATTGTGGAGGTACCGAAATAGCGGTAATTAAATATGAAGAGCCTCTTAAATGGGAGTCAGATGAAGACGACTAATATATATTTGTATGTGGCTATACAATGAACAACAATATAATAATACACCAGAAGACTATCAAGGATTTGTTTACGTCATCACAGAGTTGGATACAGGCAAGAAGTATATCGGTAAAAAGAACTTCTGGAAGCCTAAAACCTTGCCCATTACTAAAACGCGCAAGAGGCGAGTACGAACGCGTGTCGAATCTGACTGGCGAAAATACTATGGTTCGAATAATATCGTCAAACAGTTGGTGGAATCCAAAGGAGAACAAAATTATAAAAGGGAAATCCTAAAATTGTGTAAGACAAAAGGTGAGATGTCTTATTACGAAGCTAAACTTCAATTTGAGAATGATGTTTTATTATCGGATATATATTATAATGAGTTTATCGGATGTAAAATACATTCAAAACATATAAGGAATAAATAGTATTATGTTAAATGTACATGAAGTAATTGATCAAGTGAGAAAAGCCCGCACTAAAGATAAAAAAGTTGCACTTCTAAAAAAGCACGAAACTTGGGCTTTAAAAGATATTTTACGTGGAACATTCGACACTACAGTTGAATGGAATCTTCCAGGCGGAGAACCGCCATATACTCCAGCTGAAGCACATTCGGCACCAGCAAATTTACTTAAAGAGCATAAAAATTTTGTATACTTCGTAAAAGGGGTGCGAGAATCTAATCGCCTTACACCCGTCAAACGCGAAAGTATATTTCTCGGTTTGATAGAGGGCATTGACCCTGAGGACGCCAGGCTCGTCATTAATATGATAAACAAAGAAAAACCTAACGGAATCACTCGACCAGTGATTGAGGAGGCGTTTCCTGGATTACTGCAAGATTGATCCATAACCATGGAGCACTAAATGCCAGCATTACAACTCGAAAGACTTTTAAATGACATTTCTCAATTAGACCAGTACATTGCTAAGTTAAAAGAGAGAGGTGATTTAGATCGAGTGACGAAGTTTATAAAAAAGAAAACGTTTATGCAAGAAAGGTTAGCTCTAAATTAACTGTGTACATTTCCCCTACTTTGTGGTATAATTATATTATCATTCACAAAGTAGGGATTTTATTATGAATTTGTTTATTTTACACGAAGACCCAATCATTGCTGCGCAAATGCAGTGTGACAAACATGTCGTTAAGATGATTGTAGAGTCAGCACAAATGCTGTCTACTGCTCATCGTGTTCTGGATGGAACAATTGAAAATGCTCCATCTAAATCTGGTAAAACAATACAAAAGCATTATCGTCTTCTCGAAGATCCCGAAATGGATCAAATACTCTATAAAGCTGTTCATCGTGGTCATCCATGTACTATATGGACTATGGAATCATCAAGTAATTATGAATGGCATTGGAAACATTTTGATGCACTTTGTGAAGAATATACATACAGATATGGAAAGACTCATGCAACAAGTCATCTTAAATATCCATTGTGGTCATTACCGACTAACATTCCAAAAGGTAAGATGACACCGTTTAAATTAGCAATGAAATCAAATCCAGAGTGTATGATAGGAGATCCAGTAGAATCATATCGTCTCTTTTATCAAACAAAACAATCACGTTTTAAGATGAACTGGTCAAAACGTGAGCAACCACGGTGGTTTAAAAATGAAATATACTAAACTTGATACATTAAATATATTAAAAAAAGAAATTGAACATGCTAAAAGTCGTTTAATGCCTGAAGACACGGGACATATTCATACAAGTATAAATTGGATGACACAACGTGTTGATGAATTAGAGGAAGAAATCAATGCCTATTTACACACTACGTGATCCTGCAGACGGTAGGGAATGGGATGTAAACTGCACGTATGAACAGTTACAAAATCTTTTAACTGCCGGCATTGAACGTGTCTATAAACCAAATAAATTTATAACACAATCTGGTAGTGTTATGAGTCGGACGGACACAGACTTTAGAAGCCATTTAAAATCTCTTAAAAAGAAATATCCTGGAAACACAATTAATGACTAAATCTGTGATAAGAGCATCAGAACTTAATACTATAGAACCGATGACAGGGAATCAAGATAAAGCTTTTCAACTTTGGGATGAAGGTGAAAATCTTATTCTTGCAGGATCTGCAGGAACTGGTAAAACATTTCTTGCCCTTTATTTAGCTTTAGATGAAATGCTAAATGAACCTGAATATGATAAAATTATTATTGTACGATCAGTGGTAGCAGTCAGGGAAATTGGATATTTGCCTGGTAAGCTAGAAGAAAAAACTGCAGTATTTGAAACACCGTATAAAATGATATGCGACGAACTTTTCGAAGGTAATGCAGCATATAATAAGATGATAAATAGTCATCAGATCCAGTTCGAAACAACATCATATATTCGAGGTAAAACATTTGATCGAGCTATTATTGTTGTTGACGAAATGCAAAATCTTAATTTTCATGAACTTGATTCTATCATGACACGTGTTGGCGAACATTGTAGAATTATTTTTGCAGGAGATTATCTTCAATCAGATTTTAAATCTGATGGAGAAAGAGACGGGCTTATGAAATTTCTTAACATTATAGAAAGAATGAATCAATTTTCAATGGTCCAATTTGGATGGGACGACATTGTTCGTTCTGGAATTGTTCGTGATTATATAATGACGAAAGAAATGATCGGAGTAAAGTAATGAAAAAATTACTAATAAGTTTAATTCTCTTTATGAGCTATATAAGTGTAGCATACGCTGAATTTGAAGTTGAATGGCATAGAAAGCCAGTTCAATGTGCAGAAACTATGCTAATTTTAGATGAAGTTGAAAAATCTGAAATGTTACCCCTTTTACAGTTGCTTGGTACTACAAGAATTGGAGATGTAGGTAAAATAGTTCCTTATGTAATATATTATAATAAAAATGATGAAACCTGGCTTATGGTAGAATTTTTAGAAATTGAATTTGCATGCATGATTGCCTTAGGTCAAGGTATAAATTTTAATGTTGGCGATAATTTAGAAAGAGACACTTTTTAGTGTACAAATCAGAAGAAACGTGATATAATGAATATTACAATTGAAAAAGGAATATATGATGGAGTTTATCCATGAAAAAATTGATATGGGATATGTGGACTTGGATCGACGAGACTGCGAAGACGGCCGCCGATACGTTACACTCGATGGGAATGCTTACCCTTCTGTTACTACTATACTTTCTATCTTAAGCGAAGAATCTATTGCAAAATGGCGTGCTAAAGTTGGTGAAGAAGAAGCCAATAAAGTAAGCCTACGTGCAACTACACGTGGTACAGCGGTTCATGCTATTATTGAAAAGTACATGAACAATGATCCAAACTATGCTGAAGGTTATCTACCTCACGTAGTGCAATCTTTAGAAAATCTTAAACCATTATTGAACAAACATGTCACAAAGGTTTATGCGCAAGAAGTGCCATTATATTCTGACCATCTTCAAATGGCAGGAACATGTGATGCTGTAGTTGAATGGGATGGAGTACCAACAATAGTAGATTGGAAAACTAGTCGAAGACCAAAGAAAAAAGCCAATATTGGAAATTACTTCATGCAATTAGCAGCGTATGCTGTCATGTGGGAAGAACGTACAGGTATGCCCATTCAGCAGACTCGTATTGTAATGGACGTAGATGACTTTCATCCGGTTATGTATAAAGAAACACGTGATGCATGGATTGATAAGATGATTGAAACTCGTGATGAATACAATAGACGTAAGCTATTTCATGGCTAAATAAAAAAAAAAATAAACTATTTTACTAAGTCATTGATTTTCAATGACTTTTTTTTTAATTAAAACGAAAAAAAAGATGTACAAACACAAAAAAACAGTATATAATATTCTTATAAAATGAAAAAAGGAGATAAAATGTTAATGAATGTTACTACAGAGCGCAATGCTATCGATCACTATCTAAAAAATAATAATATTGATAATTTTGAATATGCTGGCTTTGATGGCCTTATTGCTTTTGACTTATTTTTAACTGACAATGAGTCAGTTATGCTTGAGATTGTTTGCGCATATCTTGATCAGATTAACGGTATTAACACTCCATATCCTAAAATTAATTTCGTTTTAAATGAAAAAAAGTAAAAAAAAGTGTGTACAAACGCAAAAAAGTATGATATAATATACTTATAAAATGAAAAAAGGAGATAACAAAATGACATAGCGATAGTAACCACCAGGGTTCGTGATGGAAAAGTTGAGCATTTGAAAGATATGTAAGTCTCAGAGTTAGAAGCGGATCGGGATTTACAGGTCAGGATCGACCCAGGGAATCATCGGTGGAGTGTAAACAGATCCCCTTATCTTCCGCGGAGGGGTATACCTATGGAAGATAAGGATGTGTTAGAGAGCCCCTCCACCCACTTTTTTTATGAGGAAAAATAAAATGAGAATCTTGATTGTAACATTATTAATTTTAGGTTGTTTTGCTCTTGTAGGTATGGTAGAAGATCCATGTACTACTGAAGGTTTACCCGCTAATTGTATGGTGAAGAAATAATGATTAATTTTTTATCTGGACTTACGGTTGGTATATTATTAGCTTACTATCAACCAGACATGGTTGTTGCTGTTGGTCAATGGTTTATATCAATTATTCCAAAATAGTTACTTTATATGTTAAGAACTATTTTAGTAAGTCATTGATTTTGTTGAATAAAAAAATGCATTTTTTTGTGTACAAACGCGAAAAAACGCTGTATAATGGTAACATAAAATGAAAACAAAAACTAAATTGAGGAGAATATTATGAAAGTTTATGTTACACATCAATCAAAGATTCCATATAGTGCCGCTATAGTAGATGCACCGACAACTAATGTCATGGAAGCTTTAGAGTACGCATTTAGGTGGACTCAAAACATCGAAGGTTCTTGGTCAAACAAGATCGGTTCAGATGCTAATGACAATGTCGCTGTATGTCACTATCACAATAGTGGTATGGGTGTCAGAAGTTCAATGGTTGGCGATGAGTTCGCAATAGAAGATGGAGACACATACATATGTTCTCCAATAGGTTTTGAAAAGAAGGAGGCTATATAATGACTATATACTTAGATATGGATGGCGTGATTGCCGACTTCTTTAGAGCATTCGCTGAAAAGAATAATGTTAAACATTGGAAATCAATTAAAGAAAAAGAAAAAGCTTTAGTTGATCTTCACAATACTGACTTCTTTAATACTATACCAACTTTTGGTAATAACACTTATAAGATAGTTCAGAAAGTTAGAGATCTGTCATGGTCGCTTGATTCTGATTGGGGAATATGTTCATCACCTTTACGTGGTGATCACAATAACTCAGCATATTGGAAACGTAAATGGTTAGAAAAGCATGATATTATGCCAGAAGTTGAAAATTGTATCTTCACTTCAAATAAGCATAAATATGCAGTAAATAAATTAACAGGAAAACCAAACATTCTTGTTGATGATAAGATCGATAACATCAAAAGGTGGGAAGCCGCTGGTGGTATTGGTATCTTGTTTCAGACTGATCAAGATGATATTAATGACTTATTTAATAAATTGGAGAATGCATGTCGCTAGTACAGACGTTAGTTTTAAGAACTGAATTTGAAGAATTAACACAAGATTTCAATATGCCAGAAGGATCTCATATAGATAGTATAGAATGGTTTTTAGAGAATGGCCATAGGTCAAACTCGCTTCGTAATGGTTTTGTAAAAGCAAAAGAAATTGCAAAAAACATTAAGGAGTACTATAATGAATGCGAAACCCAAAACACTACAAGCTGGTAGCATTTTTGAACAATTAGATGCAGATGGTGATGGAGTTGTTACAGATGAAGAAATGGCGAGGGCAAAAGAAATAGCTGAGTTCGAACATAAACGCGCAATGCAAGAAAATGAAGACAAAAAAGAAGATCAGATCAGACAAATGGCTTGGTTTGCTCTTTGGGGTATGTTAATTTATCCAGCAACTATACTCATAACTTCTATGTTAGGTTATGAGAAAGCCGCAGGTTTAATTAGTGACATTGCTCCTACATATTTTGTTGCTATTGCTGGTTTAGTAGCTGCATTTTTTGGTGCAAATGCTATCGCAAAGAAAAATGGAAATGGTGGAAGTAAATGATACAATGGCTTATAAATCTTTTTAAATTAAAAGAACCTAAAATCCCGGGATATTTAGCTAGGGACTTGAGTAAACATAGGATACATTCAACAAAATTTGAAGACCTCTGTAAATAATTATGAATAATTTGTTATTGCAATATTATATTCCGTATGAATCTTTTGATGCGGACATGGGTGGAGTGGAATTACCAGATTGGGCCAAGGCTGGATCAGAGTGTGCAAAAAGATATGCAGAATATTGCGGTGCTGAATATAAGCTCGCAAATGATAGGTATTTCGAACAGATCGATCCACGCCTTGACTCATTAAGAATATTTTACGATCCTCAATATGAAAAATATGACAACATTTTGTCATTAGATTTAGATATGCTCATTTATACAAATGATAATATCTTTGAATCTTTTGATAAAACAAAAGATGTTGTTATGGTACATGAAACAGGTGTACATACCGGCGGTCCAGCAAATTGGATAAAACGTGTAATGGATGTTCCACAATGGAAACGTGGTATAATTGCATATGGTAAACAGCTTTTTGGTAAAGATTGGATGTTTCCAAAATCATCTTTATATCCAAAAGAAAGATTTAGATATTTAAATGGTGGTTTACAATTATGGACAAAACATGGTAGAAGAAAAGCAAGAGAACATTTTACAAGTATAGATCATTACGTATTACATACAAGATATACAGAACAAATGTATATGAATCTACAATTGAGTCAATCAATATTTAATGTTTATGAATTAGATACATATTGGAATAGAATGCCATATCAATGGGGAAATGGCAATTGGCCAGATGGCAAGATTAATCATTTCTTAGCAAGAGATAAATTCAATATGCCTAAATTATGGGAAGGAATGAAGAATGGCAAGATATCTAGAGATTGCAGCTGGTGCAAAACGAGGTCTTAATTGGGATGCATATCGTGATGTAGCAGATCCTGCTAAAGGTGTCATTCAACATGATATGCGTAAATTACCAATACCTGGCATATTACCAAATACATATGACGGTGCGTATAGCGAACACTTTATCGAGCATCTAACTGCCGATGAAGGTATGGCATTTCTCAAAGAAATGTTAAGAGTGCTTAAACCAGGTGGAACACTTCGTACAGTTTGGCCTCCTCATGAATTTATCGATAAACTCTTATCAGACGAAAAATTAACAACAGATCAAGAAATGTTTTGTGCACACTATCATAATTTTTATGTAGTAAGGCATGGATTTTGCCCAAAAGAACACAGAAATAAATCAATACGAGAGCAATGTGCTCATGGTTTATTATGGCAAAATGGTGAACATAAGTATGTATGGTATGAATCTGAACTTATTGAAACTATGAAAGAGTTAGGGTTTATTATGGTTCGAACACACAAATATCAAGAAAGCAGAGTTGCAGACTTTAGAGGTATTGACACTCCTGGACAAATCAGAGCATTACATTCTGCAGTTATAGAGGCACAAAAACCATGGTCATAATTTTAACATTTACAGGTGATCAAAAAGCATTTAACAGAGCTTGGTGCCCTTTAATATATAAACATCAAGAATGCCAGTTTTTTATCACTGCAACACCAAACTTTGTATATCCTAAAGATTTAAATAATCTTCACATTAATAAAATATTACATAATACTTCAGAAGATGGACCGATTCTTAAATGTCCAATCGAAATCATTCCTACATATCGTGGTATGATTGAACTACAGAAAAAATCAAAAAATTGGATTGGTGGTCCAAAAGATTTAGGGGAACATTGTTTTTATGTTTTGGGACAAATTCTCTGAAAAAATTCGCAATAGTTTCGATCAAAATCCTGATGGTTACCTTGCAAAAAAAGACACTTCACAAAAGGCTTATGTCGGAGGCATACATCGCATATATCCTGTTATGAGAAATGATGAAGACTTGCCAAAGATTAAAGATGAATATCTTATGGGACAACCAGAAACACGTGATGGATATAGTCAAGGAACCATTCGATCTCTTATGTATATTCGAGAAATGGAAAAATATTTTGATCCAAGTAAAATTGATTACTTATTTGATTTCGGTCCTGGTTATGGAAATAATGCACGTATATGGCACACATTGTTTCAAACGGAATCAATAGTTTTATGTGATTTACCAATATTGCAACCTCTTTCAAAATATTATCTTGAAAAACATAACATTGAAGCTACATGGGTTAGCGATGATGAAATTCCATCAATACCTAGAAATTCTCTTTTCTTTGCAGCACATAGTTTAAACGAATGTTCATTAGTTACACGAGAAAAAATAGAAAGTCAATTAGAATCTTTTGATCATATATACATCGTTTATAATGATAGATTCAATGGTATAGATAATAAAGGATATTTTGAACAAGTGGCAAGTTTTTTACCGCATAAGACAATAGATATCACTCATAATACACACACTGCAAAGTGGTCACTTATAGCAACAGGACTGTAATGACAAAAAGAAATCCACATGACTTATTAACATACAAACGATTTGATGTTGTGATTAAATATTTGTATGCAGCAAATCTGTCTAGCGAATTTTATAAACAGATGTATAAATCACATCTAAAAGCTTGGAATGAATTTAAAGAAGGAAATCCATATAAACGTGGATTTGAAGACTTTGACAAAGCATTTAAATCGATTATTAATTATCTTGATGAAACACCACCAATTCCAGTAAATCCTGAAGGACATATTCCAAATGGTGCACATAGATTAGCGGCAGCATTGAGTCTTAATAAGTTTATTGATACTCGAAATACTGAAAATAATGAAAATTACACTATTGTTGCTGATTATAAATTGTTTCTCAGAAAGGGTTTAAAAAAGTTTGTAATGCAAAGAACTGCAATAGAATATGCAAAACTTAAATCTAATTCATATGTCATTTGTTTATTTCCTATTGCTCACACACGTATGTGGGAAGTTAAAAATATAATTCAAGAATATGCTAATATATTTTATGAATCAACTGAAGAGTTAAATTCTACAGGACAGCTTGGTTTAATGAAAGAAATATATTTTGTTGAAGGCTGGGCAAACGAAGCAGGTATAAAAAGAAAAAGTGACCAGTGTTTTAGAGGAGAACAACAAGTAACATTTTTGTTAATAGATGCAAAAGATCTTGAAACTGTAAAAGAAATGAAAGCCAAGATTAGATCATTATTTAATGTTGGCAATCATTCTGTTCATATTTGTGATTATCACGAAGATACTATTCGAATAGCTAAAACAGTATTCAACGATAATAGCATACATTTTCTTAATAATAGAAAAAATGTTTCATTTCCAAATCATACAAAGCTTATGGCTAATATGGAACCAAATGATAATCAAGTAATTACAAGTTCAGCTGTATTATCATTATATGGTCTAAGAGATTGTAGAGATTTAGATTTAATTTACTACGACAAAGAACCTGCAGATTCTCATAATAAATTTTTAAAGAATCACTATCAATTAAGTCTTGATGATATTATTAATGATCCGCGTTGTTACTTACACTATCAAGGGTTTAAGTATGCATCTTTAGATGTAATTAAAAAAATGAAACAGGTAAGAGGCGAAGTAAAAGATGCTCAAGACTTAAAATTAATAGGACAAATAAAATGAAGAATTTAATCTATCAAGTATGGGCAGGTAAATTACGACCTGGGTGTGAATATAGTTCAAAACTCATGAAAGAATATGCAGATAATATTGGTGCAGATTATCGATTAGATATCGATCCAAATATTGCATCAAAGCTTGTAGACGCAAATGGCATGTATTGGGAATGGCTAAATCCTATTTGTGATGATAATTTTTTAGAATATGATAAAGTGTGCGTAGTTGATTTAGATATATTTCCAGTTGATGGATTAGCATCTACGTTTCCGCGGAAAAAAAATGAAAATATATTTGAAGAAGAAATAGATTTATTTGGCATATGCACTGAACCATTTCAAGGAAAATATCGTAACTCAGTTACGATTGGTGGAAGTATTAACCGTCAAAACGATGAAATATGGGCAAAGGAATGTTTTAAACTTTATAAATCAAAATTACCAAGAGACAAAGATGGTTTTCTAAAAGTATACAATGCCGGCGTGGTAGTGTTTACAAATGAAGGTATGCAATATGCCCGTGAGAATTTTATTCCTTTTCAACAATATACGAATGATATGAGAAAACTAGGTCTTGGTAGATTCTACACAGTTGATCAAAACTATTTTCATATGGAAGCCGTACGATCTGGTCGTATGACCGAAATGCATAATGGATGGAATAATTACATTCATTATACGCGTGGACCGCTTGGATTAGCAGATCCTATTCATGATAGCAGAACAGACGAAACAAAGTTTGTACACATACAATTAAGTGGTGCAGATTACTTCGATAATAAAAAGCTATATAATATTACAAATAAGTCAAGAGCATTTTGGAGGTTAGATGATTAACTCAAAACTAGATCATTGTAAAACACTTGAAGAGTTTTATGAATCAATTCGATCGCAACAAGAAGAAGCGCATGGCGCACATTATTGTGCAATGCACGATGCTATAAATGAAATTGCAAAAGAATGTACATCATATAAAGAACTAGGTGTACATCAAGGTGGTACACTTGCAAATGCACTCTTACAACCTACATTAAAATATGTAGAAGGTATCGATATTTCTCTTGAAAAGTATAATGCATTTCTTAAACCCATTGCAGAAACATATGTAAAAGAAAAGAAAAAAGTATTTAAAATGCGAGAGTGCGATTCGTCAGGTATTGAAGCATTAGGCTTTTCAACTGATATTCTTATGATTGATAGTATACATAAACCATATCATATGCAAAAAGAATTAGAACGTCATGGGCAATATGTAAAAAAATATATTGTCGCACACGATACACATCAACCAAACGATGCACTTTATTGGTGTTTAGCCGATTGGGCTGCAGATAATGGATGGACAGTCATGACACGCAATCAAGAAAATGTT
>Ga0181556_1000442_pt1 | contig 45168 bp, 33 predicted proteins | sample 011ome_14_FD_148651 | JGI IMG/M metagenome (GOLD analysis project Ga0181556, IMG submission 148651) | Coastal salt marsh microbial communities from the Groves Creek Marsh, Skidaway Island, Georgia - 011505AT metaG (spades assembly) | ecosystem: Environmental > Aquatic > Marine > Intertidal zone...
CCGTGAGGTTTCCCTCGTCTCCCGTATTTAATCAGAACGCCTCCTCTGACGCAAAACGTCATCGCTTCGATTCTTTCCAGTTCATTCGCTTGATCTTTCGTGTTCTTCTTTTTTTCCTCGAAATCGTTCATGTGTGTGGAGGTCTTCATTGCGTAAGAAGTCGTCGGAATCGTCAGGCTTTTCGAACGAGAGAATTTGCGCATTTTGTCTTCTTTCTCTTTCTCTCAACGACTTTTCATCATCATCATCTCGTCTCAAAGAATACTACTGTTTGCTATATAAAAGAACAACAATAGAAAAAGAAAAAAGCTCTTTACTCTCGAGAGCACGAAGCGTCCTCTCGAGAAGAAGAAGACGTTTAAAGCGCTTTCTGAGAAAGCGCTTCTTCCTTCGTAGTGTGATGAATTTTTTCTTCCTTTTCTCTTTCGTGTGAAGGAAGTGTCAAAGAACAAAACAGAATTTTTTCTTGACTCAAATTCTCCTCTTTTTTTGGTCTCTTTTGTCGAAGAAAGCGCAACGAGAAGAGAACAAAAGAAAGACAGAAGAGAACAAAATTTCATCACACTTTTGAAAAAAGGGCAAAATTCGAGTTAACTCGTTTTTTGCCCAAGAAAGAGAGACTTTTGCCGTAAAACCAGTAAGAAAAGGAGAGAAAGCAAACACACGAAAAGATTTGCATCACTTAAAATCTCGCACGAGCTTTGTCGTTTTCGTTGCGCTCTGAATACTACTGCTCCTACTCCTCTCTAATAATCTACTCATCGAAGAGAGACTAGAGAGAGAGTATTTACACGCGTTAAAATTGATTGCGTTTTTTAAAGTCGCAGAAGACTAAAGTGTATCTCTCTTCTCTTTTATAAACTCTGATGAAGCAGCAGCTCCGAGACGTCTCGAACACCCCTACGGACACCGGGAACGACGACGACGACGAAAAGGATGAAAAAAATCATCATCATCGTCAGCGCGAAGGCGCGAGGAAATCAACTCGACGGGGTGGTGGTGGTGCTGCGACGACGACGACGACGACGACTCAACACCATCATCACAATCACCATGTAATGCCTTCTTCTTTGAATGATACTACGACGACGACAAAAGCGAATACGACCACGGGGGAGAAGCGGTGGCAGGTAAAAAGTATTTCTCCAACGGACGAAAACGCTCTTTTTTGTGTTCGTCTGTCGTTTTAGAATTTAAATTTTTTCGATTAAATCGATTTTGATGAAGAAGAAGGGTGATTTTAGTAGGAAAACAACGGCGAAAAGAATCACTTTGTCTCCTCCTCGAAAAGTAGATGCGTAATAAAGAAAGTTTTACTGACTTTTTCTCTCTTCTTGTCGCGAATTTTAAATTGCGAACGCGTAATAAAACATAAACAGTTGGAAGACTTCGATATAGGCAAACCGCTCGGTCGCGGGAAATTCGGCAACGTGTACCTGGCGCGAGAGAAGCAATCGAAATACATAGTCGCTTTGAAAGTGCTGTATAAATCGCAACTGCAACAATCGCACGTGGAACATCAATTACGAAGAGAAATCGAGATTCAGTCGCACTTGAGGCATCCGAATATATTGAGATTGTACGGGTATTTTTACGATCAGAATAGAGTGTATTTGATTTTAGAGTACGCGGCGAGAGGGGAGTTGTATAAGGAGTTGAAGAAAGCGAGGAGGTTTTCGGAGCAGAGAAGTGCGACGTACGTGGCGTCTTTGGCGAGAGCTTTGTTGTATTGTCACAAGAAGCACGTGATACATCGGGACATCAAACCGGAAAACTTATTGATTGGGATTAAAGGCGAATTGAAAATTGCCGATTTTGGATGGTCGGTGCACGCGCCGCACTCGAGAAGGCAGACGTTGTGCGGGACTTTGGACTATTTACCGCCAGAAATGGTGGAAGGAAGAGATCACGATCACGCGGTGGATGTGTGGAGTTTAGGCGTGTTAGCGTACGAGTTTCTCGTCGGCGTGCCGCCGTTTGAAGCGGAAGGGCACTCGGAGACGTACAAGCGCATCTGTAAGGTGGATTTACGGTTCCCGGACCACGTTTCGGCGGGCGCGAGAGATTTAATCACGCAATTATTAGTGAAGGATCCAAAAGATAGAATAAGCTTGAGAAAAGTGACCGAACATCCGTGGATCCTCAAGAACGCGCAACCGAACGGTGTTCCGATGGGCGACCGAGAGATGTAAATCAAAATATGTAGCAAAAAAGCAAAAATTATTCATTGATAATATAATTACAACACAACTCTTCTATGGAGCTCAACGACGAGCGTGAAAAAAAAAACATTACCGCTCGTTCGCAAACGTTGGAAACGCATCCGACGAGGCGTTATTCGTGTACCCTAACGCGTACCGCAAATAACTCACCGTCTTATTCACGAAACCTTCCTCGTACATGGCTTCTATATACTTGTGTCTATCAGGATTCTCACTCGTAAAATGTACGTGATGTTCGGTCTCGTTCTTCTCCCACGTCTTGGCGTTGTGCAAGTTTGCGACGCGCACCATCTCCTCGATGTCCTCTTCAGGAAACTCTAAGAAGCGCAAAATATCGTCTAATTCGTCGAAAAATGATTCTAAGCGAACGTTCATCGCGCGAATGTCGATTTCGCAATCTTGCGCCGCTAAACCGAGCATCCGAAGCTCGTCGTCGGCAATTTTCAATTCAGCCGCGAGGGCGTCTACGGGATTTTTCAATCGACGAATCGATTGCACGTAGGACGACGACGAAGTGCTATTGAAAAGCTCGTCGCCGACGCGAATTTCTCTCAACCACGATTCGTCCTCGGGATTTTGCATGTGATACAGTACGCCGGAAACGAGCGCGTCCCGAGGGTCTCTAATCAGGTGAATGATTCGATACGAGCCTCGGTAATACGAAGCGAGCGATTGGCACTCTCTTTGCTGCTTATTAAACCTTCGCACGCGACGATCGCTTGAATACCAATCCTCCGCGTTTATGAAATACGATGGAATTGGCTTTGAAAAGTGATAGTCCAAAATCACATCCGCTTCGTCGATAATAGACGATAAATTGCCAGGCTGCAAGTAGGGGTAATCTTCGTAGACCCTCAAGTTGAAAAAATTATACTCAAACTCTCTGGAAATCGAATCAAACACGTCGCGCATCAACGCCGTCCCTGTTTTATGGTGCGTTCCAATGATTCTCCGAAGTTTTTCTTTCTTATTCTTCTTGTTTTTATCGTCACTTTTCTTCTCCGAAGACACTATCAACCGCCTCGCGTTCTTCGCCTTCTTCCTCCTCTCGGCGGACGCGTCCGCGCTTCTCTTGCGCAAGAAAGAACTTCTCCGTTCGCTCAAGATCCCTCGTCTCGCGATCGCGCTCATCTTCGATATCTCTTTCACGTTCTTCTCCGTGTATTTTGCCATCGCGTCTCTGTACACGTACTTTGGCATGAATGTTTTTAATTGCACTCGTCGATTTCTCGCCCCTCTGTCTCCTCCTCCTAGAAAACTGACAGCGTGAAAATATCTGTTCGAACTAAACGCGCCGATATTTTCTCGGGCAGTCCGCGAGAAGAGTTCGCACGTCATCTCCGTCGACGACGCGGACGACGACACCCCGTCCTCGTCCCTCTGTAAAAACGCCTCCGTGCAGCGTTTCACCCACGCGAAATCATTCGGATTCATCTTGTAATCCTCGTTCACATTCATCGCTAATAAAGATGAAGATTTTTTTACGCTCGTCGTCGTATTTTGCGCAGCGGACGAAAATATTTCCCCTACTCTACTCGGGAACACAAGACGCGCGCGCTGGTTCATGAAGAGAATCTGGTACGCGTTATTCACGTAATACAGAACGGCGATGAAGGCGAAGAAGCCGACGACGAAACCGCCGCTTTTGCCGCACAAGCCGCCATTGGTGTTGTGTCTCCGCTGAAGGAGCGAAGGCGGTAAAGACGACGAGGACATTTTTTTTTGTGCGGAGGTTTATCCAAATTTATCACGAGGTAATTTTCTCGTTACTAAAGTCTCTATCGCATCATCTCTCTCTCTCTCTCTATCCGTACACAATCTTATCTCTCTCCGTGTTCTCTTTATCCACGCGTCTGTCGTTGCAGCTTTCGCTCTTGGCGCATTTTCTGCTGTACGCGTTGACTTCTTTCACGTACTGTTCGAACCTGCTCTTTTCGCTCGAGTCTCGAGCGCCCTGGGTATCCGTCGGTTCAATCTTGTCGTAGTAATGGTACTTCACTTTCGTGCCTTTCCAATTTTTTTGGAACCCATAGAGGGTTATGCGTTGACACATCTCGTTGGCGAGGATAGTGCCGTAGAAGCCGTTCGAAGGACCGCCTCGAGCGACCGTGTTGAGGACAAAGTAGTGGAAGTCCGGGTGTAAAGCGACGGTTGGGACGCCGTGTTTGGAGTAGTACCCTTTCTCGCAGAGTTGGCCGTATTTGGTCAGCGCGTCTGGCCGAGTGACGTGCTGCAAGACTGCAATTTCTATGTTGTTGTCGTTGTTCTCTTCAGACCCTTCTCCCTCGTCGCCGTCATCGCTACTACTACTGCTACCCTTACTCCCTCCAACGTTCTCTTCGTGAAACGCAAAGTGGTCAAAATTCGCCAACCTGTACGTCGTCCGTTTCCCGACGTACTTTTCAAACCCTTTGGTAATCCCACCATTAAACCGAATGACTGCATCGTGCGCGTCGATATCTTCTCCGTACTCTTTCAACAACAACCCGCCTCCGTTCCCGACTACTGCGCACGACTTTATCTTCCCAAAATTTTGCCTCACGACGTCCTTCTCGGGCAAACACTTTGCCGCGTTACTCGGGAACCCGCCTAAATGCGACCATTTCACTTGTTTGTGCATAATCGACGCGTCCGATTTTCCTCTCGCCAGTCGACTCTTTTGCCCTTCAATACCTAAAAACTTTGGCACTTTCACGTTATTCCCGCTCTTTGTCGATTGCTTACTCATGATAAAATTCTGCGCGTAGGCTTTCCCCAGCTCGAACGGCGCGCTAATCGCGTCGCACTCTCTCAACCGACACGCTAAATCCTTCGAGCTTCCACTCCCACCAGAGCTCGAACTCCTTTCTCGTCTACTCAAACTTCCCGTTGGCTTCACGTTCGGCTTCTTCACCGAAGTCGTCGTCGGACCAATCTTCTCTTTCAACAGTTTCACCTCTTGGTGCACCTCGTCGGTGGTTTCGTCCAACGTTTTTTCTTCTTGATGACGCGCACGATGATGAGAGGAGGAAAATTCATTATCGTTATCGTCGTCGTCTCCTTCTCCTACGCCGTGCGTTTCCGAATATTTCGAGTGGAACAGGTGTTTATACACGTACTGGTCCATGTTGTGTACCATCCCGCGCACGTACCCCAAGGAGGAGGAGGAGGAGGAGGAGGAAGAAAAAGAATCATCATCATCATCATCATCACGAACATCATCATCCTCGCCTCCTTCTCCCGCGAATGAAGATAAAGAATCAGAATCAGGAGTGGCCACAAACATCCCGTGATTACTGCTCTTCCTGTGCTGCAAACCACCACCCCCGAAAACAGAGAGAGAACTCTCCTCCTCTCGATGATGATGATGATGATTGCCAGACGACGAATAATAAAACACATCCTCCACGATCATAATCACCAGCGAGAGGAAAAGTAAGAGCACGGCGAGACCGAGACATCTTCTCAACAAGAGCGCGTTTTGCTTCTTCTTGTTGTTGTTCGTCGTCGTCGTCATCGGTGCGTTTGTTTGTCGTCTTCCAAAGAAGCCACTCTTAGTGTTGTTGTGTGTGTTGTTTTTTTCTCCATGCAGCTTAGGGTTTCCAACCCTAAATAAACCCTAAACTCGTGTTGTACCAATTTTTAGACGCACACAAGCGGCACAAGTGTTCTCTTCGATACATATACATATTATTCGTATTATTATATTATTCCGAGAACGAGAGCGCGAGAGGGAGAACGCCCCTCTCCTCTCCTCTCTCTCTCTCTTCTCTCTCTCTCTCTCTCTTTTTAAAGCAACTTTTATTATAAAGGGCGAGGAGAGAAAGAGAGAATTTGATCGAATCGGCGAGACGTTGAACAACGTTTTAATAAGTGCAATCTAATTTTGAAGGAAGAGAAGACGTTAAAGACGAACGTTTCGAGAAAGAGAGAGAGCTCTGAGAGATCTGAACGCTTTCAGTGGTGGTTGTTTTTGACCACCATTACCAGCAGCAGCAGCAGCAGCTCCTCCTCCTCTCGTAAAATCATCTTTGAGAATCCATCGATCGATCGTCATCAAGATGAGTGATTCTTCCATTAAGAGTTTAGTCGTCACGCGCGCAACGTTAAACACGGAAACCCCAATCGCGGGCGTGGAGATCGTCCCGTACATTGTGACGCGCAAAAGCGACGGGACGTCGACGACGGACGATATCCCTCGAGAAAACGCCATCGACGGACAATATTTGCGATATAAGTGGTATCGCTCGGGGAGGAAGTCGAGAACGGCGGTGTGCTCGGTGCACCCGGCAGAAGTGGCGACGTTGCAGAATGTGCACAATAGGCAGTACCACTGCGACGGGGAGTGTTTCAAGAGAGGATGGCGAGAGTGGATGCGTCACAGAATCGCGACTGGAGAGGAAGAGGTGGAGAGGAGACAACCGACCAGAGCGACGAAGTATAACGTGGCCAACGAGCAAAAGAAGGAGGGTGAATTTGGGAGTCGCGAGAACTTGAACAAGGAAGATGCTTCGGCGGCGGAAGAGGCGAAAGCAGCCGCGGTGCCTCCATGGATCGAAGTGTCTACGGATAGAACGTATTTAGTCAAACCAACAGATGTTGGACACGTGTTAAAACTCGAGATTCAGCCGTGCGACGCGAAAGCGCCGGCGCCGAACGAGAGAGGGGTGGCGGAGACGGTGGTTACCTCGAGGGTGATTCCCGCGCCGAGTCCTCCGAAGAGGAATTTGGTCCCGATTCAAAAGAACGATGCAGTAGAACCTGGTTCGTTTACGGTCATGTCCTATAACGTTTTAGCGGACGTGTATTGCACGACGGAGATGTACGGGTACGCCCCGCCTTGGGCGCTGAGTTGGTACTTCCGACGCCAGAATATTTTGAAAGAGTTGGTCCAAATGGACGCGGACATTTTGTGTTTGCAAGAGGTACAATCGGACCACTTCGAAGACTTTTTCCAAGGCGAATTGGCGAAATACGGGTATTCGTCCGTGTATAAGAAGAAGACGGCGCAGATTTTCTCGGAAGGGAAGTACGTCATCGACGGATGCGCGATTTTCTTCAAGAAGGATAAATTCGCGTTGATTAAGAAATACGAGGTGGAGTTTAACAAAGCCGCGTTGTCGTTGGCAGAAAGTCTCGTCGGTTCCGGCGGCTCCAAAAAAGAAGCCTTGAACCGATTGATGAAGGATAACATCGCGTTGATCGTCGTCTTGGAAGCTCTCGATTCGCAACAGCGACAACAGACGCAACAAACTGGAAAACGGAAACTTTTGTGTGTGGCCAACACGCACATTCACGCCAACACCGACCACAACGACGTCAAGCTTTGGCAAGTGCACACGTTGTTGAAAGGTTTGGAAAAAATAGCCGCCTCGGCAGAGATCCCTATGGTTGCCTGCGGTGATTTCAACTCCACGCCCGGTTCCGCCGCGCACGGGTTGTTGACTCGAGGTATGGTGGACAACAACCACCCGGAGTTGCAAATAGATCCTCTCGGGATCTTGCGCCCAGCCTCGAAACTCTCCCACCCGTTACCGCTCGTCTCGGCGTACTCATCCGCTTTACGAAGAGACAATCGCTTGCTCGAATCTGAAGCGCTCGAGCGTTTGCGCGACCGCGTGGACCCTCGAACGGCGGAGCCGATGTTTACAAACTGCACGAAGGATTTTTTTGGCGCTTTGGATTACTTATTCTACACCGAGGATACGTTATGCCCAGTCGGACTTCTTGAACTTCCCGGAGAGAAAGATGCGCGAGCTAAATACGGCGGTTTACCGAACACGCAGTGGAGTTCCGATCACGTCTCTTTGATGGCGGAATTCCAATGGGGGCCAGCCGCCATGAATGGCTATTAAAGAAAGAAAGAACAACAAAAATATTTGCGCGCGTTCTTTACTAAGTTCCTTTTATTACCACATCTCAGAATCTCAGAGAGAGAGAGAGAGAAAGAGGAATGTAAAGTTGTAATAACACTCATCATTGTTTACATTGAAATGAAACACACTCGTCGTTATCGTCTGTAAAAATCCATCTCTTCGCTTCCGTCGTTCTCGCGTTTTCTCGTTTCCTCGCCTTTTGAGATTTTCTCTTCACTTTTCAAATCTTTCTCGAAAGTGAGAACACCAAGAAGAAGACAAAGAAGAAGAGATACGACGATGTACCGCGCGGTTGCCCCCGTTGCTGTTCGAACGACGAGAACGATGACGGCGCTTTCCTCTTCTTTCTCGTCCAGAAGACGTTCGACGTTTCCGTCGTCGTCGTCTTTAAGCAGGAGGAACAATTCGAAGAGGGTTCGTCCTCCCAAAGCGACGAATACGAAGAAGAACGAAGAGGACGAGGACGAAGACGATGAAGACAACGCGGAAACGGAAACGATTTCACTAACCTCGAACCAAGCAAGAATTGCCGCCTTGGCGTTCGATGTCCTCTACAACAAACCGTTCTTAAACGAGGAGCAGATGATGAAAGATCCGGAACGACCAAAGTTACGGTTGATGTTGAGAGAAGCCATCGACCGAGCGCAACAGTTGTGCAAAGAAGAACGAGAGGAACGAGAAGGAGGAGACGGGAGTAATAATACTAGTAATAAAAGAGAAGAGTGCCGCGCGGCGTGGGAAATCGTGGACGAGTTGGAAGATGCAGCCATGCGAGCTGGGATGAGTCGGACGAATAGGACCGTGGAGAGTCGTAGCGGGAGTAGTAGTAGTAGTAGCGAGAGTAGTAGTACGAGCAAGACGAAGCGCGCGCAACCGCCGAGAAGGATACCGAAGATGAGCGAAGTCGGTCTTACGGAAGAGGAGCTGAAAGAACGCGCGATGAAGGCAAAAAGAGTGGATCCGTTCGAGGACCCTTTGAAAGATTTAGATCCGTGCGGGCCGTTAGGATGCGAGGCTGAAACCGGCGAGATGAACAGTCGAGGGATATTGGAGAGGGCGATGATGATTCCAAACAAAGAGGAGAGGTCTAAATTCGACGAGGAGAGCGATAAAACGTTGGCAAATGCGATTAGCGAAGCAGTGGAGAAGGCTATGTCTTTGTGCGACGAAGGTGGGGACGCGTGCGCGACGGCTTGGGAAGTCGTGGAAGAGTTGAGCGCGAGCGCGAATAAACGTAGAAGGGAGAAGCGAGAGGAAAAAGAGGAGGAGTAAAAATTATCGTCTACATATGTGTCAATCGTACTGGTGGTGGTGACATTAAAAAACAGCCAGATACTTCTTCTTTTCTCGTTGTTACTTTCTCGTATTCTTCACGATCAGTCCGTGGAGCTCTTCCACGGCTTCCTGAGATCCTAACTTGAGAAGCACAATTTGCTTCTCGCTATTCTCGCACGCGTTGAAAATAGTCAAAATCACCCCGGTTTTCTTCATCGACCCGTCTTTTTTATCCTTTTGCTCTGCGAACGTGACGCTCATGTTGTCGTATAAGTTTGCGTTAATCACCGCTTTTCCAATGGATGTTCGCATTAATATGCGACACGCGCCTTTGGCCCCTTCTTTTTCTCTTCTAAATTGTAACCTGTTCACCCCTCGATCCGCCCACGGCTCCGAGGCTTCCTTTTTCACGTACAGTTTTACTTTTTGCTTTTCCATGTCCACGAACTCATTGTCGTCTTCACCCGTCGCTTCCGCCGTGGACGGCGACGGCGGTCGCTCCGGTTCTTCGTCGTTTTCCTCTTCCTTCGCCTGTTGCGCCGCGGCACCGCCAGCCGGGAATTTCGGAAACGCCGTCGATCCTCCACCTCCTCCAAACGCTGTCGTGGAAGGGGCAAACGGATTATTCGACGCGCTCTTCGCTCCACCCACCGGCGGGAACAAGGACGGAGCGCCGCCACTACCGCCGCCTGCTGCAAACGGGTTCGATTTCGCGCCCATCCCAAACGCCGTCGGTTTCGGCAAGTCGCCAAAAAGAGACGTCTTCGGTTGTCCGTCGTCGTCGGAATCGGAATCGTCCTCGTCGTTATTATTATTATTATTATTATTGTTCTTCTCTCTCGCGTCTCCTTGTTCTCCTCCTTGATCTTCTTCTTCTTCGAGAATGTCTTTGAAGTCGCTCTGTTGTATAAGAGAGGAAACACACAGAGAGTGGTGGTCAGTTTAAACAAACAAAGTAAAAGGTACAACTACGCGCGCGCGAATAAAAACCGCAATCGACGAAAGAGATCTGAATCAACTCCTCACCATCAACTTTTTCACGTGTTTCACGTAATCCTGGCATCCTTCGGCCCAACTTTTCCTCGGGTTATTCTTGTGTTGTTCGCACACGTGCGAGTAGAATTGGAAGTTCAACGCTTCCAACACGCCTCGACATTCCGCTTGCCTTTTGCGAACATGCTCTCCTGAATCAGTATTCGTCGTTCTCATCGCTGGTCCTCCTGGTCCTCTTTCAGCAGATCCGCTTTTTCGAGGTCTTTTCGCCATCCTCTTCTTTCTTCTAGAGTAGTATTCGTATCTGTGATGAGAAAAAGAAGTAAAATTGGAAAACAAAAAGTGGAGACAAAACGACAGAAGATTCTTTCGCGCAGAGACGCGAGAAATAATGTCCCCCCCTTTAATGGCTTCGTTTGCTTCCTCACTCTTGTTCTCAAGAAACAGAGGAGGAAGACGAGGAAGTGTTGCTCTTCGTCGTCTTCTTTTTTCCTCGCTTGAAAGGGGGGAAACGACGACTCCTTTTCCTCCTTTTCCTCGTTGGTCTCATCGTTCCGCCGATGATGCGTCGTCTGCGGAATCTGTCGTCGCCGCCGGGGTGATGAGAAAAGAGCCGACGTGTAGCACTGCGAAGAGAAACGCGAGGAATACTGCCAGAAAAAGCAGATTCTTCAGTTTCGCTCCTTTTTCTTCTTCCTCTTCTTCTTCTTCTTCTGAAACGAACCCCGAGGACGATGTAAAAACGCGAGAGCACGAGTTCAAAGCGGAAACCAGTCGCTTGTTAGATATCGTGACGAACAGTTTGTACCAAGAAAAAGAGGTGTTTTTACGGGAGTTGATCTCGAACAGCTCGGATGCTCTGGAGAAACGAAGACACGAGGCGATTAAAGATGCGAGTGAATACGGATTGAAAGGAGTTCAAGACGACCTAGAGTTTCGGATTAAGATATCCACGCGAGAAGAAGAGGATGGGAAGGAGTTGAAATTAATCGTCGAGGATAACGGGATCGGGATGAGCGAGGAGGAGTTGACGAGAAACCTAGGGACGATCGCGAAGAGCGGATCGAAGGAGTTTTTGGAGAATTTGAGCGGTGGAAAAGGAGGTAAAGATGCGGCGAGTAACATCATCGGGAAGTTCGGGGTTGGTTTTTACTCCGCGTTTATGGTTGGGAAGAAAGTTGAAGTGCACACGTCCAACGGGAAGGAGAGTTTCGTATGGGCGTCGGAAGGTACCGGGAAGTTCACCGTCAGTAAATCGAACGAGGCGCCAAAGCCGAGAGGGACAAAAATTGTCATTCACATGAAGGAGGACTGCAAGACGATTGCGTCGCAATGGGCGATAGAGGAGACGTTGAAGAAATACAGCGCGTTCGTTTCGTTTCCTATTTATATTAACGAGAACAAATATAACGAGATTGGCGCGCTTTGGATGAAGAAACATTCCGAGGTATCGGACGAGCAAGCGACGGCGTTTTATAGGTACGTTTCCGGAGCAACGGATTCCCCGACATTTCGAATGCATTTTGAAGCGGACGCGCCTTTAACAATTCGATCTTTAATTTTCTTTCCGGAAACAAATCCCGAACGAGGGATAGGTATGCACGCTAAAGTGGATTCCGGCATCGCGTTGTATTCGCGAAGGGTGTTGATTCAAAAAAACGCGCACGGATTACTACCTCCGTTTTTGCGATTCTTGCGAGGCGTGGTGGATTGCGAGGACATTCCTTTAAACATCTCTCGAGAGACGTTGCAAGACTCGCAGGTGCTGCGTAAACTCGGCGAGGTGGTCACGAAAAGAGCGTTGAAACACCTAAAAGACGTCGCAAAGAAAGATCCTAAAGCGTACGATAAATGGTTCAAAGAGTGCGGATTTTTCTTAAAAGAGGGCGCGTGCACGGAACCGAACCACACGCAACAAATAGCCGAGTTATTGCGCTTTGAATCGAGCGAAACGAAGAACGCACCAGTAGAAGGAGAAGAAGAACAACATCAACAAAAAGAGGACAGTGAAGAGGGGATGACGGACAACGCTAATGCAGTGACTTCGTTCGAGAAGTACATCGAACGCATGAAACCAGATCAGAAACACATTTATTACTTAGTAGCGCCGTCGAGAGCGCAAGCAGATTCCTCGCCGTATTTAGAGGCGTGTAAAGCGAAAGGATACGAAGTTTTGTACCTCTACGCGCACGTGGATGAATTCGTCATGCAACATTTGGGCAACGTGAAAGGTAAATTTATCGTCAGCGTGGAAGCTGAAAACGCCGACGTGTCTCTCGACGACAGCGATGCGAATGATACCACTACAATCAGTGAAGACGACAAGAAAGACTTACTTAAATGGTTCAGCGACGTCCTCCAATTCCAACTGAAAGAAGTCACCGCCTCCAACCGATTAGTCTCCTCCCCGGCTTTACTCTCCGGCCACGAACCGGAAGCCATGCGACGCTACCGCGCGATGGCCAGCATGGCCAGCGACAGTGCCGTCAACGCACGCTTAACCGCGCTGACCGATAAAATAACCACCACTTTAGAAGTGAACTGCAAACATCCTCTCTTACTTTCCATCAACGCGGCGAGGAAATCCTCCGATTCAAAAGTACAAAAAGTCGCCAAAGACATCGCGTTTCAAATCTACGACAACGCTCGCGTCGCCGCCGGGACGATGGACGATCCGCGGGAGATGTTGGGCAGATTAAATGAAATCTTACTGTACGCAGTCGAAAGCGTCGATGGTGACGAGAGAAGAAAATCATGATGATATGCGTTTGTCTTTGTCTTTGACTGTTGTGTGTGGAATAACAAGATAGTACTTCATTCACCCTGTAGTGTATAAATCCCCTCTCCTCTGAACTGCTTCACTCCGTCATTATTTTTCCATCATCTCTCATCGTCTCGTAAAAATGGCAAACATCATCATCGTCCGATAGTCCTTTTATAGTGTCACACACAGTATTAAAACGGAAGACACATAGGAGGAGAAAGAAGAGGAGAAAAAATCATGCGATCCTCTTCAACTTCGGGAGAAAAAGGGACCGAATTCACCTTTTCCGTTTCACTGAACATGAACTGCCTCTCGTACCTGAAAATCAAAGAGACGGAGGAGTTTAAGCAATTCGCCCTGCGAGAAACCGGAACGACATCGAGCGATACGGTGTCGACTTCCATATCGAAGGATAAAAAGACGATAACGACGGTGACTCGAGTCGTGCCTCAGCTGGATTTACCGTGGATGATTCGTAAAACCGTTTTGAAAGGCCAAGCGGTGGAGTTTTTAGACAGCAGACAGTTTGAAGGAGGAGGGGCTTCAAGGCGAGCGCCGTTTACGCAAAAGTTTCAAAGTCTGAACAACATATCCACGGCGGCGGAAGTTTTGGGGGAAGTGACGTTCGCGAGACATCCGGAGTTTCCCGAGGAGAAAACGACGGTGATTGTGGAAGGGTTAGCGGCGGTGAGTATTCCCGGAATGGGGAAGCAGATTGAGAAGATAATAGTGCAAAATTTGGAAAAGACGTACCAGTCGTTGCCAAAATTAATAGACGGATGGAACCTCATGGGTATGGTAGAGGAAGAGTTGACGTACTTTCCGGAGCCGGAGGAGATTGCGGTGGAAGAGGAGGAGGAAGACGAAGAAGATTCTTCTAAGACGGAATCTGCGGCGATGGGCGGCGGCGTTTCGATTGAAGCGGCGGCGACGAAAGCGGCGAGGGATATCGAAGCCGCCGCCTCGTTTAGGAAAGACGGTAGTATAATAACTTCCCCGCGTCGCGCCGCTCAACGAGCTGCAGCGCTGCGAGAACTCGCCTCAAAACGGAACAATGGCCGTGCCAGGCGGTGGGTATCACTTTCAAGCAGCACGACGCGGAAAGGAGGCGGAATCTTATCGCCTTGGATTTCTCCGTGGAGTTCGCCGTCGAAAGGAAAGAAATCGTTATTTGAGGCGCGAGAACGGTTGTTGGCGAGGAATAAGAAACGTAGGAGGAAAGGGTTGTTTTATTATTGCGGCGGAGCGGCGTTTGCACCGGTGGTCATTTTTCTTTTGATTGTCATGTGCACGTGGTTCGCACTCCTCGTTGGATTTTTACCGGAAGTTCCCGATTTAACCGAGCGGTCTGGACTGAGCATAGCTTCCGTGCACGACGAAAGTAATAGTATAAGTAACGAAGTAGTCATCGAAGATGCCAAATGGCTCGGTAAACGGAGAAGAAAAAACAAGCACGAAAACGACGACGACGAATATAAAATAAGCGAGACTAGTAGCGGTGGTGGTAGGAGTAGTAGGAGTAGTAATGGTGGTAGCGGTAGAACTAGAAGCAGTAGCGATAACGCGAACAAAAACGAGTGCGCGGATTCGAATCCTTCATGCGCGATGTGGGCGTGCGACGGCGAGTGCGACGCGAATCCGTCCTTTATGTCCCAATCGTGTCCTTGCGCGTGCGAAGGCATGACCAAGATGAAGATAAACAATCCCGAAACGTTAGATTTCGACGACGACGAGTTTCAGTTACACGTTGAATGGTACGACGAGAAGAGCAGCGAGCGTCGGCGCGGATCGATTCGGATCACACTGGATGCCGAAAACGCGCCAAAATCTTCCGAACTCGTTCGAGAAACCATACGAACCGGCGCGTGCGCGAGACATTCATTTTGTGGCGCATCCAAGTGTCAGTTTAATCGCGTGGAGAACGCCTATGGGCTCGTACAAGGCAAGTTCGCCGGTATAGGCAAACTTGGCGGGAATTTCGGCAAGCGCGCGGAAGGCGCGTCGGATTCGTTCTCGTGGGATCGCGGCGTTTTTGGTAGCATACCTGGAGGGGGAGACGATTTCTTAATCGCGACGAAGAATCATAAAGAATGGGACACTGGGTTCACGCCGATAGGTAGAGTCGTCGAAGAAGATATGGTCGTCGTCGAAAAACTGCTCGCGTTAAAGACGGAAGAGTTTGTTCATCCGACGTATAAAACCAAAATGGCGATGTTGAAATCGCCGTTGGTTTTCTATCTGTCTTCTTCGTCTTCTTCTTATAATTCGCGGCAAAATGACGAATGAATGATTTGTAATACGTATTTAGTTTATTAAGATAGAGAAATCATCCTTTCTTCGCCGGCGTTTGCCAAATCCTAATCGTTCCGTCTTCGCTCCCGCTGGAATAACTCTTCCCGTCCGGGGCGAACCGAACGCAATGCACGGGCCCGTGATGTCCTTTCCCGGGCTCTCCGATTTCCTCTCCACTCGCGCAATCGTGCACGTGCACCCACATATCCTCTCCTCCGCACACGAACTTCCCCTCTTTCATGCACACCGACGCCGATTCCATGTTATACTTCATCTTCCACGTCTCCATCGGTCGGAACGACCCGACGTCCCACAACGTCACGTTCTTCCCGTCTGCCGTCGTTATGTACTTCCCGTCCTCGGAAATTTCAATCGACGTCACCGCGTTTTCCGTCTTCAACGTCGTCGCTATGATCCCCGTCCTCGCGTCCCACACTCTTAAATCCGGGTTATCCGAACACGAGCTCAAAATCAACTCGTCGTTACATATGTACCGAGCGGTTTTGATTTGGCTCGGTGCGCCCGTTAACTCGCTCATCGGTTGCGTTATGCTAGTAATAGTATCCTTATCCTTATTCTTGCTATCTAACTCTAACTTTCGTAAATCGAATATTCTGACAACTTTTTCGCTCCCGCCGGTGATTAATTTCGTCCCGCACGTGCTAAAACAAACCGTCTTGACGATGTGTTTGTGTGCAAACGTGTGTAAACAATCCCCGGTGATGGCGTTGAACAGTTTCGCCGAAAAATCCGCGCTCGCCGTCGCGCAGTGCGTGGCTGGCGCGTTCAACGTCGCGTCCCAACACGCGCCTCGGTGTCCTTCGAACGTGCCTATCCAATCGCCCGATTGCGCGTCGCGTAACATCGGTTTCCCGTCTTTCGAGGACGACACGAGAAACGTCCCGTCGGGTGTCTCTTTGGAATACTCCAAAGAGACGATCGGGCGACTGTGGCCGTGACACACGAGAGGGACTTGTTGTGTTTGCGTTTGGGAGGAGGAGGCCATTTTATTGTAATACCTTTAAGAGTAGAGTGAAAAGGATTAGTGTGCGGGGAAATCTGAGGATTTTCTTGAGAGAGGCTTCTGTGAAGGAGGACACGTTTCTGCGAGAACACGTTTCGCGTTCGTTGTTTTCGCTGATATATAAATCAATACGCGTGATAAGTATAATACGATAGAGCACGAGTTCTCTTTTACAACAAAATAATATTTCAACGTTTTCATCAACGAATAATATATATATAATAAGTATCTTTCTTCTTCTTCGTCACCGAATCATGTTCCTTCGTCGTAACTTTCTGGCCATTTGTTCGTACTTTGTCACGTCAAACTTCCCGGTTTTCAACTGCCTGTCCATCGCGGATTGCATCATTTGGTTTTGCCACGTCCCGAAGGAAAAATCTCTCTGCGTGTACATGAAATACATGTACCCCATGATGACGTTCGCTAAACCGACGAAATAGGAAATCGGCTCCATCACGTCCCAGGAAAATTCCACGTACGTAAACCGAACGAACACGGCCAATTGCGCGATTAAAACGATGAAACCACCGTATAACAACTGCGTTGCTCTTCTCGCGGCTTTCTTCTCCGCTAAAACTACTTTTTCCCGCATTTGATCGTACTCCTCGTTCAGTTTTCTCAACTCGGCGTCCGAGACGCCGTAGATTCGAGGGGGAACTCCCGGCAAGGCGTTTATAACCGCCCTCGTGATATTCTGCGGTTCTAAATACACGTAATCTTCGATTTGAATCACCAGCCCGGCATTCTTCATAATATCCACGTACTCCTCGGGTTTCTTCTCAGTGCACCCGCTCTCTTTGCACAGTTCCGCGAACTTATCGATCGTAATGAACTCCTTCGTGTATTTGATCTCGTCCAAGCGTTCGCGCAGGTTTTGCACGTGGCGCGTGTTCAACACGTTATCTACGATGTTCTTGTCCAAACTCGCGACAAAACCCTTCGCTCGCTGCTCTTTTTGAGCGTCATCTTCAGGAGCAGCAGTTTCACTCGCACCACTCGCACCGGCGGTAGTGCTCTGCTCTCTTCTCTGCTCTTGTTGTTTCGTTGTGTGTTCTGCGATTTTTTTTAAAAGAGAGGAGGAGTGAAAAGGTCGACCAAATCCTCCTCCCTTGTGGTGATCATCCAACACACTTCGTTTTCGGAAAATACAATCACCAACTGAACCGTTAACTTCTCGTCCTCGTCGTCGATGAAAAGCGCTACTATTACTGCTACTGTGTTTACTGCTGCTCTCGAAAGCATCATCAGAGATTGGTTTTGGAACGACTTCATCTTTGGGGATCGATGAAGACCAAATTTGCCTTGGCCTTTCACCATTGCTAATTTTAAGTGATGATGATATTGAAGAAGAAGAAGAAGAAGATGTCGTCGTCGTTGTTGCTGCTGCTGCTGTCGTTGCGCGCATCGTCGTCATCATATTCGTGGAGGCGTTTAAGGAGGAAATCGAGGACGACGAAGCCGACAACAATCGACGACGAAGCGCTGAAGACATTTTTTCTTCTTAATTCTTCAGTTCTTTTTGTGAAGAAGTCAAAAGGTGTTGTGTGGAAAGAAAGACGTTCGGCGCGAGAATAAAAGAAGCTAAAACATTCAAACGAAGACAGCACACACAGACACACGCGCGATATTAAATATAAAGGTCTCGTATACACGTATAGTATCATTATTAGTGGAATTATTATCTATTATACACGCGGCGAGCGGAACTTCTCTGACTCTCTTTTTACCGAAGCGTTAACCGAAGCGTTGGGGCGGTTTCTTATACGTAACCGCGCCGTACGCGCAGACGATGGAAGCGACGCCGGCGATGGCGGCGGTGATTAAAATCCCGGCGCCTTGGGAATCGGTGAGATCGTTCGCGCCACCTAAAATGATTGGACCGACGAGAAAGACGATATCAGCGGCGGTTTTAGGAAGCGTTAAGCTTTCGCCTTCGCCACCTTTTGGAGCGATTTCTTGCGCTAACGCGTTGACCGCCGGACCAGCCGCGGCGCAGCCGATGCCCCAGCATCCAACCGCGAGACGAAGCGTTTCTAAATCTTCCGAACCAGAGCCGACGGCTAAACCGAGCGCACACAACGCGAGCGAGCCGGTTAACACCCATCGTTTACCGATGGCATCCGAGAGTAAACCAGAAACCGGCGCAGTCGCTAAACCTAAAAGCGCAGTCAAGGAGAAGAGTTCGCCGACTTGCAAAGAAGTCGCGTGGAGTTGACCGGACGCAAACAGAGGAATCACGGTCAATTTCGCGACAAAGCCGAAGGAATTCGCCGCAGCACACGTCAACAGTAATCTTTGATCGGGATCTTTCAATAATTTTCCGAGATTTGATTTCTTATCTCTCTTGGTCATGTTCTTTAAATTGAGAAACTTTAAAAACGAAGGCATCGTGTTGCCGTTGTTGTTCGCGGCGTTGTTCGCATCTCCGTCGTCGTTATCATCCGCAGAACCAAAGAAATCTTCGTCCGTAGACCGCTCGGACTCTGATAAAGTTTCCGGTAAAAACGCGTATCCGATTGCAGTCCCAACCGCGGCAAAACCGACGACGTAAAATGCAGTCGCCGGTCCGTACTCGTCCAACGCCGACCCTCCGATGAGCGGGCCTATGACTAAACCGAAACCGTGCACCATAGCTTGGGCGGCGGTAATAATACCTCGTTTCTCCGGCACGCGTTTCGTCAAATCTGCTAAATACGCTCGATCTCCGCCTTCGCACGCCGCTCGACCAACCCCGAGCAACAACCTCGTCGGAATCAAAAATACCATCGTCTTCGCCAGCGCCGTCCCGATATCCGCCACCGCCATAATTCCAAGTCCGGCAATCATCACTGGTTTCCGCCCGTACCTATCCGCCATCTGCCCAGTCGGCACGTTCAATATCAACATCGCCAACGCCGGCGCGCTAATAACTAACCCGTTTGCGCTTTGCGACAATCCAATCGATTGCGCGTACAAAGGCAACGCCGGTAACAAAACGCCCACGCCGATGTACAAGACCAACTGCGATACCAACAAACCGGCGAGCGGAGCGAAGACCGCGTCGCGAGGGATGCCGTATATATTCGGAACTTCTTTCCTGGCCGCGGTGTTGCTGTTGCTCTTCGTTTTCGAGACGAGCGAAGACGAGGTTCGCGCGAACATCGTCCGTTCGTTCTCTTCTTCTGTCGTTAATACTCGTCGTTGCTGCTGAATCTGCTGCTCTTTGTCTGCGTCTTCGTCTTCTTTTTTATCCCCGTTCTTCAAAACTGCTCGGAGAGGAGAGACGCGACGAAAACGACTCGTACTCGTCGTACTATTACTCCTATTGTTGATGTTATCGTTCGTTCTTCTTCTTCTTCTTCTTCTTCTTCTCGTCGCGGTGGTGGTGACTAAAATTCTGCTCTCATCGTCGCAATACTCGCTGCTTTGATGACGACGATCATCGAAGCAGCGGCAGGCAAAAGTGGTGTTTCTCCCTGCGCTCGTCTTTGTCGCGTTTCTCTTCATCATCATCATCATCATCATCATCATCATCATCGTCGGGGAGTCCTCACGCTTTCCAAGTGAATGCAAATCACGACGACGTTTTTGCTGGAAACGCCGACGAGGACTCCCCGATGACGACGACGATGATAACAGCGCCGCTGCTGATGTTGTTGTTGTTGTTGTTAAAGCGAAACGCATAATACTAATAATATAATACTATAATAACAGAGAGAGAAAGAGAGAGAGAAAGAGAGAATGAAGAATACGAGAGAAGAGTTCTTTCCCTTGAACTGCTTATCAGAAACAGTCGTCAAAACTCGCGAGATACACGGGAACAAAGAGCTTCCTCCGTGTAACACTGATACGAACGAGAGGAAAATAAGAGGAATACGCGATGATGGACGTGTTCCTCTGACGACGACGATTCAGACGATGATGATGGAGGAGGAAATCTTCTTCTGCGACGAGGATAAAGACAAAGAAGAGATGAATCATCAGTTGGAAAAAGAAATCGAGACGCTCCGAACGCTCACAGAAAACGGCGTCGGCAAACGATTCGATTTGTACGAGTACTCGCAAAAAAGCCATAAAATCCAATGCTGGTGGTGTTATTCTTCGACGAATCAGACGAATGATGAAATCTTCCTCGCGAAAATGGAAAACGCGAGAGTGATATTCGAACAGATTCGACCGCAGGTGTTGCAACTGATGGTTTTGGAAGAGATTCGAGAGAAGAAGGAAAAAGAGAAGGCGATGATGATGAGGATGATGATGGACGACGAAGAACAGGGGAAGAAGAGAACGTCGTGTACGAACAGAAACAACCGCAACAACTTTGTGTACGGCGAAGTGGTGTTGGAACCGTTTTACGATTTTTTATCGCGCTCGAGCGAGGCGCACCTACCGCAATCATCGTCGTCGAGAAAGTATTACGACTTAGGGAGCGGAACTGGGAAGTCGGTGTTCATAGCGGCTTTGACCGGGAAGTTTTCCTTCGCGGGCGGGTGCGAGATTTTGGAGTGTTTACACGGCGTCGCGACGACGGTGGTGGAGGATTACCGCGAGATGATTGAACCTATGACGAATGCGATGAATAATAGCAATAACAAGACGACAGAGTTGAGAGTAGATTTGGACGATATATTTTCAGTCGAACGCGTTCGGATGTGGAGTCAATGCGAGTACGTGTTTTGTAACTGTTTGACGTGGGAGGACGAACAGATGGAAACGCTCGCGCGCGCGGCGGAACATTTGAAAGAAAGGTCGATATTTGTTACCGTTTTGCTTCCTTTGCCGAGCGAGAAGTTCGAAGTCATCGCGGAGGAAGAGTGTTTGTTCAGTTGGGGGGGCGAAGCGCCTTTGGTTATTCACAGGAAACGAAGACAATTGGAAGGAGAGAATGATTTATTAATCTCGCTCGGGAAGTTGAATAATGAGAGATGCTCATAGCGCGCGCATGTTGTTCTTGTTCTTGTTTTTGTTACAAATGAAAAGCTAGTAGTACCGGTACCCGTGTACTTAAATCTTAGTTTGATATCATTTCGCCCTCTTCTTCTCTTTTGAGTTTGTGCCGTGTCCCTTTTTCCTGCCGCCTCCTCTCGAAAGCGCTTTCTTGAACACGAGGCTGATTCGAGCCGCGTTGTTCGAATCGTTCTCTTTCCCAAAGACACAGTGTTCCCAGTTATCATTGCAGTCATCTCGCATTAAGATGCAGTCCCCGTGATGCACTCGCACCCATACTTGCTCTTCTTCGCCGTCATTTTGTGTCTTATCTCCGCCGCCGGCGAGTTTTCGAAACGCGAATCGCCGCGTCTCGCCTATAGACACAATAACTGAGTCTCGATCCCATACGGTCCCCATCTCGGGATCGGTGTGCCACGCGCATGCCGAAGATCCATCGGGATACAAATTCATGAGCGCGCAATCAAAATCGATGTCACATCCTGCGTAATCTTCGTCATTTTTCAAAGCTTCTACTATGGCATTCCGTATGGTAGTTACCAACGGCAGAGACGCTTCGTTCAATAGCGTCGGTTCCATAATCTTTCCAGAATACGCGAGTCCACCGATACCACTTTCCGCGACGAAACAGGTCTCTCTTCTCTCGTCCACTCTTTTCCCAGTTCGTGTGATTAATTTTTCCGCTTTAAAAGGCACTTCTTCGCGTAAATCTTCAACCGTAATGTTTTTTAGCACGTTGGAAATATTCGGCGTTACGTATCGAAAGGGAAACTCGTCGACGGTAATCGTCGCATCTCCTCTTCTCTCTGATGTTGCTGTTGTTTCGCCGCTACTGCTCGCAATATTACTCTCTATCACACGCAAAGCCCAATCGAAAACTATCCTGTCTCCGTCTGAGAAATATTCCGCGTCTTCTCTCACCCTACGCACGAGCTCGTCGCACGCGTTTCGCATCTCCTCTCTACTCGTATCGCTGTCGTCCTCGTCCTCGTCCTCGTCTTCATCAAACAGAGATACCAACAGAGACGCGGTCGCCCTGAGCGCGTCGATTCCATCCGACGCTCTTTTCTTCCTGTTTGTTGTTTTCGTTCCGTCTAAACTCGCGCCTTTTATTAATCGAACTATGCCTCCTATTCGCTCGTTGTTCTTCGTCTTTGTCTTCTTCTCATACGAACCACTCGAGGAACACATCATTTTCGCCAATCGTTTCAGTCCATTCACCGACGCGCTCTTATTCTTCTGTCGATGCACGTCTTGGAAGTGGAAATGCAACGTTTCTTCCCCTTCGAGCAGTAAGCTATCGCACGCGGCGCGGAGTATCTCCTCGACTGTTTTCGCGTCTTGGATTAACGCGCCAACAGTGGTGGTTACAGGAGTTCGTGTTGTGTTCTCGTTCTTCAAAGTCGCCGTCGTCTGCGTCGTCCTCTCTTTCTTCTTCATCGTCGGAGAAGATTTTCGTCGACAGAAAGGATGTCGAGTTGAATTTCTCGTCGTCTGAATCGTCTGAATCGTCTGAATCGTCCGCATCGTCGTCGTCGTCGTCTGAATCGTCGTGCTTTCAGAGGAGCGTTTATAAAGATATTTAGGGAAAAGTAACGGCCACACAACTCTACTTCATTCATTCATTCATTCATCTCATCAAAAGAAAGACGCTCAGGAAGGAAAGAGAAGACAAAGACAACGACAGAGAGCGCGCAAAGGACAGGGACGGATAAAAAAATGATCGGTCGAGTGATGCGCAACGTGCTCTTAATCTTCCGTTTACTGTTCAAACTCTTGACGTTTTTGCGACTGAATTGGATCGCAAAGTTTCTCAGACTTCTCTTGTTCTCCGCGCTGTTATTGCCGGCTTTTATTCGGATCGGGTGGTTCTACGTCACGGACGGAAGAATCAAAAGAGGCATAAAGTACGGGAAAAACGCGAGGAATTTTTTAGACGTCTACGTCCCATCAGACGAGGAAGACGAAGACGTCGAGGAAGGAGGAGGAGGAGAGACCAAACAAAAGAAACAGTTGAAGCCGGTGGTTATTTTTGTCACCGGCGGGGTGTGGATAATTGGATATCGAGTTTGGGGCGCCTTGTTAGCCAAAAGTTTGCTCGAATTTGGAGTCATAACGATATGCATAGATTATAGAAACTTTCCTCAAGGCGTGTGCGGTGATATGGTGGAAGATGTAGCGAACGGGATCGGATACGCGGTGAATGCGGCGAAAAGTTTAGGCGGAGATCCGAGGAAGATTAATTTGATCGGACAAAGTGCGGGAGCGCACTTGGCGGCGCTTTCGCTGTTGAAACAAGCGAGTCTGAAGGATGATTTGAAGGAGACGTGGCACGCGAAAGATATCATCGGGTTTGTAGGCATTAGCGGCATTTATCATCCGGAAAGCGAAGAGCTGATTGCGCACTTCGATAGACAGGGCCTTCACAGGAAGATATTTTTTTCCATAATGGAGGCGGGTTTCAGTGGTCGACACATCGAAGCGTTGGGGAGGAACTCACCATCGGAGATGGTTAAGTTGATCGGTGTCGAATGCGCACACGTCTTGCCGAGGTTTCTTTTGATCCACGGCGAGAAAGACGTGTCGGCGCCTACCAGAGAGAGCCGAAACTTCGCGCCAACATTATCAAACGCAGGCATTAGCGTCATGGAAAAGTATTACAAGAGCAAAGGTCACGTCGAGCCCTTCATACTCGATCCAATCCTTGGAAGGTCGGAGGATGTTTTGCTGGAAGATTTGTTGACGTTCATCTTCCGCCGCGAAGGTTTAAGTAAAACGTTTAAACGACAACCGTTGATGCGTCCGCGTTTCATCGTTGAACTTGCGAAAAGGGTGGTCCCTTTTTAATTAGATACATATAAATTGCAATAGAGTAGCAGAACAAGAGTTCTTATTAGTGTACATGATACTATACAAATGGCCGCAGCCGCCGCTATGTGAGTAAGGAGCACGAGCAGTCGCTTATTATATTCACTTCTTTTCTTGGTGAACGATGGTTTTAAATTTCTCTCCGACCATCGCGGCTGTCCTCTTCAAGTCCTTGATCGCATTCTCCGCCTCTCTCTTCTTTTCCTCTCGCTCGAGTTTACTTCTCTGGAGTGAAATCTTTCTCTCCTTTGCTTTTTCTATTCGCTCTAAAAGCTCTTTCCTGCGTTCCAACTCGTCCTCCAACCTTCGCTCGGCGAACGCGTTTTTATTCTTCGTCGTTAAAGCGGACATCTTATTATTCTTATTCTTATTCTTCTCTGATTTTAAAAACGTCTCCTCGTCCACGAAATCAAATTTCAACGCGTCTTCCGACGTCGCGATGCCTTGTCTCGATTGCATTTCCATCGTCAGGTGTGACTTCTCGTACTCCGCGGATAACACTTTCTTCCCAATTTTTTCAACCTCTTTTCGTTTCCGTTCAACGAAATTCAGTTTCTTTTCTTCCATCTCCAACATTGCGTCTCGATTGGCCCGTCTCAACTCGATCAAAACGAACTGCGCGTCTTTCCGTCGATCGTGGTACGTCTCCAGCGATTCTAATTCTAATTCTTCTTTATCTTCATCATCATTCTTTTTAAATCGTTTCCGTTGCAACTGTTCTTTCGCGACAGTTTTGACGTTTTCAATCACGCGGAGGAGAAACTCGTACCGCGACTCCTCTTCCGTCGTTTTAGTCGTCGCGTTGTCCCTATCTCGCACGAGAAAACCATCGATGGTTTTATCGTCGCTCATTTGATGTGTCGTGTTTGTGTATTCAAGAAGAAGAAGAAGAACAATGTATAATAAGGAAGATGTGTGGAGGATTTGAAGAGCGAATGCGTTCTAAATACAAGTGGTTACGCGACAATACTACATCTCTATGACTACCCACACACTACGAATTACTTCTACAACTCTATTACGCGCTCTGTTTTTTACTCTTGGATGATGATGATTTAACCAATTCTTTCACCCATTTAATCGCGCTCAAGGCGAACAATCCGATGGCGACGACCAGACACGCGTGCAGATTTTTCAGTCGTTCCGGATGTCTCGCCAAGTGTTGGATTAAATATCCTTTGCCGAACAAAATCCAAACGAGAGCGGTGGATGACCCTAACCCGTAGCCGACGTATACTTGCGGCCACGTGTGAAAGCCGAGTTTGACGCGTAAGTACGCTAAAAACGCGCCCAGAGAAACTAAACCAAACGCGAGCGTTCTCGTGACAAACGTCGCTAACCCGAACGCGTTCGGCTCGAACGCAAACGCCAACGCGGCGTACCAACTCAAATAACTCAAACTCGTCGCGTGCGAGGACGGCATCCCGGGGTCGACTTTCTTCGCACCATCAGGTCGGGAGTGGTTTAACATGCGTTTCAATAACTTCCCGTTCACGGAATTGACGATAGAGCCGAGTAAACACCAACACGTTTCCACCGTCGGATGGAACACCAAAAAGACCATCGCGGTTGCAGAGACGACGAATTTCGTGCTCTCGTTGAGATATTCGAAGACGACATCCTCGAGTTTGGGGACTTTTGGTTGTTTTGGTGATTTCTTCTTACTCTTCATCATCATCTCGTCGTCGTCGTCGGTGTTGTTGTTCTTCTTATTAGTAGTATTACTCTCGGAAGCAGCACAAACCCGCTGGTGATGACGACGTTTTATTCGTCCGATTTGGATAAAGTTTTCCCCGTTGTTGTTTTGCGATGATGATGAAAAAGCAGAACAAAACTGTGTGCTCTGACGATGTGAAAGTCGTTGTTGTTGTTTCTGTTGTTTCTGTTGTCGCGTTCGTGGGGGATGCACACCACACTTCGCCGCGAGCAGCAGCAACCGCATCAAGAAGTAGACTGTTTACTCTGCGGAAGATTGTGTGAGAAAGAGGAATAAAAAATCTTCATTTTCCTCTCGCATGATGTCAACATCCAATCGAATGACTTTATACAACAACGTTATAACGGTACTATATTATTAATGCATTCATTCTTTTCTCGTACATCCGGTATGTTTTCTGCAGCGCCCTTTTCACGGCGAGTCTATATTCTACTGCTAACTTCGTTCTTCTTCTTCTTGTGGCCCTGGCGTTCGTATCTTTTTCTGTATTCGGGCTGGAGTTTTTGAGATGTTCGAGCGACTCGCAATCCTGTTTTGCGGTCGTCGCGAACGAGAGCAAGGCTCGACCGGCGGCGTCGCGAATGGCGGTACAAAAGTTGTGCTCGGACGCGTCGGAAAGCTTTTCGCCTCGAGATGCGAACGCCGAAAACGAGTGGCGTTGTGCCGCGGCGTGCGCGCGTTGCGCGCGTTTGTCGTCGCTGTAAGATTCATACGAGGTGAGAACGGCGTATTCTAATCGCAAATCTCTCTCACTTTCAAACGTGAGAGCTCCAGACGTTGCGATAACTTTTGCATGGTATTCCGTTGTTTGTGTTGTAATCAATGAAACATCGAGCACAATCACATCGTTCGGATTGTTCTCCCCGCAATGAAAGCCATACAAGGACAACAGTTCCAAATTCGTATACGCGCCGTAGTTCATGAACAACTCGAACGAGCGAGTTGTAGGGGAGAACTTCTTGGGAAGCGTGCTTCGAAACTCAAACGCGTTCTCGTTTGCGTTCCACGCTCCCGTCCCAACAGGTACGCATCCATCCTCCTTTTCGTCACCGTTACAAAAGTTACCGTTACCATCGTCATCACCGCCGAGAAAACCTCCAACTGGCGCGTAATTGAACATGTCCCCTATCGGCGCCAACGCCCCTGCGGACGACCAAGGCACCGAAACCGTCCTCGATCTCACCGTCGCTTTTGCATATGCCCACTCCGCTCGCGTAAAAAAAATCCCCGCGTTCTTCGTCTTCTTACACTGTCTGTCGTACGACGCGGAAACTTTCCCTCGAAGCTCGCGCGCCGACGCTTTCGCCGCGTCGACTTGTAACGTCTCAATCTCCTCGTCCGTCCACAGTTCCAATAAATCGTACTCGTTCGGAAGCGTTCGTAAATACGCGCTCCAGAAACTACCGCCGCTTTCGTTGTTGTTGTTCGTATTCTTTCTCGCCTCTCTCAGAAGTATTTCGCACAAAATGTCGTCTTCTTCCTCCTCGCGTCGTTTTTTTGTTGTTGTTTCTGTTCGTCTTCGGGGAACACACAGCAACGCCTTTTCCGGGATGGACACGAGCGTTTCTGTCGTCGTCGTCGTGGCATCGTCGTTTACGTCGTCTCTTTCATCGTCGAGGCGCACGTAAAAAATGCCTCGCTCGTCCTCGTCCCCGTTCTTTAGTATTCGTTGTTGTATCGCGACGTTCGGATGCGTTCGGATTCCATTCTCTCTTCCCCAGTTGAGCAACGTTTCGATGACGACGGTGTTGTCGTCGTCGTTCGTCGTCGTCGTCATTTCATCGTCGTCGTCATCGTCATTATCATCGTTCCATCACAACTTAGAACAAAAGCGCTGATACTCTGCTGATGAATGAAGAAAAATTTTGCTCAAAAAAAACAACCAAAAAACGAGAGAAAAAACTTCTCTTGAAAGAAAGAGAAGACAAAGAGACGACGACATAAACGACTTTTACGGGGAGCAGAAAAGCAGAGGAGAAGAAGAAGAAGAAGAAGAAGAAGAAGAAACACACACAAACAAAATAATGTCGTTTACGGACCGTAACCCGCTCTCGTTATCCATGCCTCAGCACAACTTGAAACAGTTGACGAAGCAATTGGAACGAGATTGGAACGACGAGGAAGAGAAGAGAAGGAGCGAAAAGAATGAAAAGAGTACTCATCGCGCGGAGGAGAGAGGGTCGAGAAACAGCAACAACAACTTTAACAACAACAGTAGAGGTGGTGGCGGAAATGGTGGTGCTCTGAGAATAGATAACGTCCTCGTCGAGGACAGACCAAAGCTGGCGTATCTAACCATAGAAGACTTGAAAAAGAAAGCGAAACCGTGGAGAGAGTTTTTCAGCACGGACTATTTGAGAAAGTCGTATAGCGTGCCGAGAACGAAAAGGGAGGCGTACGCTCGATTCGATCGAAACGTGTACGAGTATTTAGGGAATTATCGGAGGTGTTCGTGGATCATAGCTTTGGCTTTGTTGTATAAAAAACCGAAAGCAATCGCCGGCGGCGTCATCATCTTGAAACTGTACGACGTGTTGCAAGTGCTCGGTCAAACCGTGGCGATACAGGATTCGCACAAGACTGTGATTCAGTTTTTCTTGCAGGTTTTGATTTGGGTGGTGTCGATAGTGACGAGAGTGTTTGCGAGTCTTTCCATGGCGGTAGCGGTGGTGTTTACGATATTGGGATTGCACGCGATATTGAGACGGTTGGACGCGCCAAAGCCGACAAAAAGAAACGGAAAAAGAATCTCAGGGGTCGTCTGGGAAACTAAGTCGCCGAGAGAAATGAATAACGCGAATAATAGAGGTGGAATAGGAGGGATCATAGGTAGTTTGATAAATAGGAACAAAACGCAACGGAGGACTTGAAAATGAGAGAAATAAAGAGAGAATGACAGAGAGAGAGGACTATAGCACTCGAGCTTTATTTTTTATTATACACACAGCAGCAGGTACTACAGCAGCAGCAGGTAGTACACAGTGCGCAAAAAAAACAATTATTATTTTTTGCGCAAGACTCCACCATCCGCGGCGAACTTCGTAATACTTTCTCTGACTGGCGCAATCGAGTTCACGGCGCGCATGCCGATACTCCGCAATTGCGTGAAAGGTGCGATGGAACTCAGAGTTGGTCCAAAAATCTTTTGGAGCGTATCCAATCCTATCACCATCGCTGACATTTCTAAGAAACGCGCGTTTTTATAGTTTCGGAGCGTGTTCTCACTTCCAATGTCATCGCCAACAGATATCGCATTCTCAACCGCATCAATCGCCGCTGCGACGTCTTTAAACCCAAGATTAACGCCTTGACCGCCTAACGGGTGTACCACGTGCGCGGCGTCGCCAATCAAGAGCATTCTGCGGTGAGTCCTCGTACCAGCAATTTTCAATTTGAGAGGGAACGCGCCGCGTTCGGACCCTTTCGCCGTGGCGATGATGTTCGGTGGCGACTCAAACTCGTTTTCTTTCAGCGTTGATTGTAAAATTTCTCTCACTTTACTCTCCATCTTTTTGTTCTTCGCTAAAGTATCGACCGCAAACGAAAATAAATCTTTGGCGAAACTTTCCGCGACAAACATCGAGAAACTCTTCGCGAACCCTCCGTTGATGATTTTCGAATCACGAACTTGCTGCTTGCGAAGCTGATAATTGTACTCTCCGCCTCCGTGGATTGCATCGTTGACTTCGCTGGCAAAGTCGTCGTCACTCAGCGCGGTTATGCGCTCAGCTTCTTTCGGCGTGGTTGACCACACGATGTTTGCGTAAATTGGAAACTGAGAATCATCTATATTATTGCTCGTCTTCGATTTCCCGTTGCCAATAGGAAGTAAAGCAATCGGTCCGTTTTTCAAAAAGCGCTGGAACGCCGTTTTGGTCGGCCCGTCTAGCTCAACCGTGCCGCACACCGCTTTCTGGTTGTAATCGTACCCAAATGACCGCACCCCGGCGAATCGTTTCATGGCGCCGTTCGGACCATCCGCACCTACAACCAATCGCGCGCTAATTGTCTTCACTTCTTCTTCATATTCGCCGTCCCCGTTAGCGTAGTTACCCGTAGAACTCTTATACTCGACCACTCGAAATGGTGACGATTCCGTCGTCTCTGTACCAACCACGCTCGTCCCGGGCAACAAAAACAAACTTCTTCTCTTCCTCTCTTGTCCTTCTTCTTCCATTTCTTCTCCTTTTTCAAACTCTTCAATCAGTCCGTCGCACAACGCGTTCCGCGTCGCGTCGTTTTCAACCACCACCCCTAGTCTATCTCTGTTCGCCTCTTTTGCTTCGAACCGTACGTATCCTTCGCCAATCGCGTCCCACGCTTGCACGGCGTCAAACTCGTTCCCCAAGTTGGTCTTCTCAATCTGCGTCCACACGCCTCCACACTCGCGCTCTAAAAAGTCAATCGATTCCGGAGTCAACGCAGAGACTCTCGCTTTCGGTTTGTAAGGATTTTCTTGTTGTTGTTGTTTATCTTCTTCTTCTTTCTTTTCTCTTTTCGAGAACGCTCGCGGGTTCCCGTCTAAAACAGCCACAGACAAGTGTTTCGTTTTTGCGCTCATTCGCAACGCCCTTGCGAACGCGACGCCGACGAGCCCCCCACCAACGATGGCGACGTCCACTTTCGCGGGAATTGACGAATTAAACTCTCTCGTCTTCTTCTTCTTTCCAAAACTCTCTTCTTTCGTTTCCGTCATTCTCGTCGTCGATGAAAAAGCTTTCTTCGCGTCTCTCGTCGAAAATGACGACGACGACGACGACGGAAACGAAAACAAAAATCGTTCCATCGTCGTCCTCCTCCTCCTCGCGCCATCGAGACGATGACTCCGACTCCGAAAACTCGCAACAAACGCTCTTCCTCCACGCGACATCACGAGCAAGACGACCCGATCGGCGACCACCTTTTTTTTTTCTTTCCTCGTCGTGTGATACTTTCTCTGCTTCTTCTTCTAACACTCCTCTTAAATTGAAGAAGACTTTTGTCTCTTTTGCGCGTCACTTTTCGACTCTTTTTTGAGGATTCTTTTTCCTGTTCGATACTACGTACTACTAAGAGAATACTAAGAGAATACAAATGATCGAGGTGATCTTAAACGACCGCTTGGGGAAGAAAATACGCGTGAAGTGCAACGAGGACGACACCATCGGGGATTTGAAAAAGTTAGTCGCGGCGCAAACGGGAACCAGGCCGGAGAAAATACGGTACTAATGATGATATTCGTTTTTGATGTGATGATTTAATGTCGGACGATTTGTTGTGGAGTCGCTTTTTGTGAATTGGATTTGGAGTTTGGATGCAGAGAAGAAGAAGAAGAAGAATTCTCTCTCTCTCTCTCTCTTTCTCTTTCTCTCTCTCTCTCGTTCTCTCTCTCTCTCTGTGTGTGTGTGTGTGTGTTCGCACAGCAGCAAAACGCGCGTTTAATGTGTGTTTGGTAAAACTAAAATTCCTTCTGCTCTTCTCCAACAAACAAACAAACAAAAACAGGATTCAAAAGTGGTACACGATATACAAAGACCACATCACGTTGGACGATTACGAGGTTAAAGATGGGAGCAATTTAGAGCTTTACTATAACTAGGGATGATAACGTAGATTAGATAGAGCAGACGCGATTTAGTTAGCAGTACATAATAATAATAATAATAATAATGACAATAAATACGTAATTCAGTAGTTCAGTCATTCGGCCTCGTTCAACTCTAATCCGAGCGCGAACATATACAATCCCGCAAAGATTTTATAGCCAGAGCTATTCAAACTATCTAAACTTTCTCTCATTTTATTCAGGGGCACTTTAATCACCGTGATAAACTCCGACCCTTCGAGCTCTTGTTCCGGGACGACTTTATCCTCGCCTCCGCGTTCGTCTTCCTCGTACTCGTCTAAGTTTACGTCCACGGTGACTAAAACTACCGTCTCGTTACTCAGTCCCGGCGAAAGAGCCATGGAGCACGGCGTCGCTTTGGCGTTATATCCCGTATATCCAGTTTCCTCTTTCAATTCTCTCAGCGCGGCTTGTTCAGCCGTTTCGCCTTTATCGATTAAACCCGCGGGAAGTTCAATAGTTTCTCGTTCCATCGGAGGACGAAACTGCCTCACCAACAGCGTTTGCGTCTCGCGTTTGGACGATTTCAGTTTCGCAAACACGCACACGGCATCTGCCACCGCGTTTGGATCTTTCGTCGTTCTCGTCGCCGCGTCCCACGTCCGCTCTTCCCCGGTTGGATCGATATACGTTATCGAAGAAAACCTCAACCATTTGGTTTCCATCAACGTTTTCCACTCCACAACTTTCGATTTCGACGAACACATCTTCAAAGAAGAAGAAGAAGAATTCATCATCTTTTCCTGTTCGAGCACCTCTTTCACGTGCACGATTCTTACTCTTCTTTGTTTCCTTCCGTTCTCTGTTTTCTTTTCGTTGTTGTTGACAGACGCTTGAGGAGACCACGACGACGCTTTCGGGTGTTGTCGTGCGACAAAACGCATCCAAAATGAAGAGATTTTCGTGAAGACATGTTTCATTTTTGATGATGTGTACGGGGTACTACGTATGTGGTGGGTACATAGTTTTAGTAGTCTTTAGAAATGAAACTTTAGCTAAGTGTATTTAATAGTAAGTGTGTGTATGTCTCTCTTCTTTCTCTCTCTCTCTCTCTTCCCTCTCTCTCTCTCTCTCTTTCTCTTTCTCTTTCCTCTCTCTTTCATCGTCATACTTTCCTGTCGTAAAACTGATCCAAAGTCTTGGCCGGAATGCGCCTTAAAAGCTCTCGCGGGAAAATCCTCAACAAACTCCACGCCAAATCCAACGCGTCAAAAATCGATCGGCCTTCGTTTCCTTGGTCGATAAACTTTCGCTCAAACTTTTCTAAAAACTCCAAATAAAGCAAATCTTCGCCAGATAAGGCTTCTTCGCCGACGACCGCTCTCATGGCTAACGTATCTTTGCCGATGGCGTAGTTGGCGTACAACTGGTTCGAAACGTCGCCGTGGTCTCTTCTCGTCATCCCTTCCCCGATTGCAGATTTCATCAGTCTCGACAAAGACGGTAAAACGTTAATTGGTGGGTAAATTTGTCGATTGTGCAACTGCCTGTCGACGTAAATTTGACCTTCCGTGATGTACCCGGTCAAATCTGGAATCGGGTGAGTGATGTCGTCGTTCGGCATGGTTAAAATCGGCAACTGCGTAATACTCCCTTTTCTCCCTTTGATTCTCCCCGCTCTTTCGTAAATCGTCGCTAAATCAGTGTACATGTAACCGGGATAACCTCGCCTTCCGGGAACCTCCTCTCTTGCCGCGGACACCTCTCTCAAAGCGTCCGCGTACGACGACATGTCCGTCAAAATGACCAAAACGTGCTTCCCTTTTTCGTACGCTAAATATTCCGCCGTCGTCAGCGCAATCCTAGGGGTGATGATCCGTTCAATCGTTGGATCGTTCGCTAAGTTTAAGAATAACACCGTTTTCTCTAAGCTACCGTTTTCTTCAAAGTCTCTTCGAAAAAAGTTCGCGGTTTCCAAGTTCACCCCCATGGCGGCGAAGACGATGGCGAAGTCGTTCTCGCTTTTGTCCTCCTCCGTCTCCTCCGCCGCGCCGGGTTGTTTCACCAACCCAGCCTGTCGGCAAATCTGCGCCGCAATTTCGTTGTGCGGTAAGCCAGCCGCGGAAAACAAAGGAATCTTTTGTCCTCTCGCGATTGAGTTCATCACGTCTATGGTGGATATTCCGGTTTGGATCATTTCTTCTGGATAGGTTCTCTCCGATGGGTTGATCGAACTGCCGTTAATATCTAAATACTGTTCGGCCATAACGTTCGGTCCTCCGTCGATAGGTTTCCCACTCCCGTTGAAAATCCTCCCCATCATATCCTCCGCCACTGGGGTGGTCAACACGTCCCCGGTAAACTCTAACGTCGTGTGCTTGCTATCGATGCCGCTCGTCCCTTCAAAGACTTGCACCACCGCGCGTTCCCCGTCGACTTCCAAGACTTGTCCTCTCCTTTTCGTGCCATCGCTCAGAGTGATGTCCACAATCTCCGCGAACTTCGCGTTCTTCACCCGGTCTAAAATCACCAGAGGGCCGGAAACCCCAGTCACCGTTCGATATTCCACTCTCGGTTCGCACGTGAAATCTCTCGTCGCAAGAGAGGCTTGAAGTTGCACTTTGGCGAAATCAGAAGACAACAAAGAAGAAGAAGACATGTTGTTGTTGTTGTTATTCTTCTTCTTCTTCTTAATAGTGTTGTTCGACTATTCTATCGCAGCAGCAAAACGAAAACTCTTTAAAAGTAAGTGAGGCGCGAACGAATATAATAAGAACGTGTATTCGTGTTTTGTGTGTTCTCTGTGCGAAAGAGAGACAAATTTTTTTTTCGTGGAGACGATCCTCAGCAAAAAGAATCCTTAAAAAGAGCAGTCCTTTTCAACACAAAAGCTCTTGGCAAAAGAGCAGTCCTTTTTTTTTTCACCTTTTTTCTCTTCTTCTCTTCTTCGAAAAAAGAACGACCACATTTTTGAAACGAAAGTCCACTTAGTACTTACACAGTTGAGAGAGAGGAGTGTCGACGACACAAACACTACCTACTCAGAGTAGTACATATATATATATTAGTATTCCAATACGAATAACACACAAAACGAACACGCGGCGGTGCAGTTACACATCACGGAAGGAATCTTTCTGTTAAAAGTGTTCGTGTTCTCCCTCGACGAAAACGAGAACTCGACGATGAGGAGGAGAATATGGCCGTCCGCGTTGCGTTTGTTGAAAGAAAAAACATTAGTAAAGTCGTCGCCGTCTGAACAATCGTCGTCGTCGTCTGAGTCTTTGAATCTTTTGGTGGACGCAGTCGTGGCTTCGCTGAAGGACACCGGGGCTCCTTCCTCCGGAGGATCGAGAAGAGTGATCGCGAGAGAAGACGTGATGCGATTCCTCTCTTCTTCTTCTTCTTCTTCGAGTAACACGAACAACGATCGTCTGATTGAGAACTACGCCAGGATTGACGGGACGAAAGACGCGTCGACGTCTTCTTCTTCCGACGATATCGGTGGGAATGAAAGGAAGAAAAAAGTAGTCGTGGTGAACTCGGAATTTGAGGACGTGCCAAACAGCGCGATTCGAAAAGTGATCGCCTCGCGACTGTTAGCGTCGAAACGCGCGCAGCCGCACAGTTACGTGACTATGGACGTGGACGCATCCGGAGTGGATCGATTTAGGAAGAAAGCCATGCAAGAGCACGAGACGAAGGTATCCGTAAACGACTGCATTTTATACGCCGCGTCGAAAGCGTTGAGACGAGTAAGGAAGGTGAATTCGAGGTACGATGAAAAATTAGGGAAGAGGATGGAGTTTGACACGGTGGATATTTCGGTAGCCGTAGCAGCGCCTACGGGTTTAGTCACTCCAATCGTGTTCAACGCGGACAACAAAAGTGTCTCCGAAATTGGTCAAGACGTTCGTCGATTGGCTGGTAAAGCGAAAGATGGCAAGTTGAAACCGAGCGAAATGATTGGAGGGTCGTTTACGATTTCGAATTTAGGCATGTTCTCGGTGGACTCGTTTCAAGCCATACAAAATCCACCGCAAGGCGCTATATTAGCCGTAGGAAGAGGTACCGAGCGAGTCGTCATATCAAAAAGCGCGAGAAGTGATTCATCATCAAATGACGACGACGGCAATGTCGACAAACCCGCGACGGATGCGGTCTTTAGCGAGGACCAACTCTCGACTCAGCTGTCCATATCCGCCACGCTGAGCATCGACAACAGGTGCATGGATGAAGCGGACGCGAGCGAGTGGTTGGAGGCGTTCGCCGACGAGATGCGAAAAGCCGAAGACTTTGTGCTTTAAAATATACTTATGCGTATACTTCCGAACATTCTTCTCTCCTTCTCTCTTTTACCAATCCTATTCTCGTCTGTGTTCTTTTGCTTTTTCGTCGTCTCCCCAACTTCTTCGCCCCCCGCATATTAGTAATAATATCTTTATTGGATTTTAAATCCACACAACAGATTAGTACCCCGTCGCTTTTTAAAGCGCCGCTGGGAGAGAAGCGCTCTAAAGACATGGCGTTACGAACGGTCAAGCCATCGTCGCCGCCAATCAAAACGATCTCAATCCCAGCGGCGACAGAAAACGAAAACGGAAAGAAGCAAAAGCAGAAGGACGATGAAAATGACGACTTTGACGGTTCGTCGCATTTCGCACAACAACAACAACAACAACAACAACAACAGCGGCGGCGGCGAGTTAGTTTTTCCGATTTTGAGCTGTTGATCGACTGCGCGGACAGTCCACTTCCGCGCTCGAACGTCTCGTGCCTCTTTCACACGAAGAACAAAGTGGACACGATCGATAAGTTCGCGCACCGTTTATCTATTCCAGACGAGACGAGAGAAAATTTCATCAACGAAATATGGCTGGAAAAGACAAAGACAAACGCGAGCTTGTTCAACGGGACAAAGTTCCGGTTGAGTTCCTGGGAGGAGAAGCAGAAATCTTCGAGTAATGACGGAAAAGAACATAAAACGGTAGAGATTCACGTCGGAGAGACGGATTATAAGTCGTTCGTGGGGACGAACTTAGCGGAAGACTGGCAAGACTTGCCTGAGAAAAGTTTGGCGAATCCGCTCGGAACGGCGGTGTTTTGCGTGTGCGAAGACGGGAAAGTGTTGGCGTTGAGACGGTCGCAAAACGTCGGCGAGGCTGCGGGGATGATTGTACTCGCCGGTGGCCATCCTGAACCGGAAAACGTTCAGGTTCGCAAGGATGATGAGTTGTTAGACGTTACGTTTGAATTATTTGACAGCGCAAGTCTAGAGCTGCTAGAGGAGACGGGAGTGGAGGTATCGCAGTGCGAGAAATTGCTGTTCCTTGGGTTGTCGAGACGAAAAGTTAATAAAAGAGCTTGCGCCGTATTTGTGACGCGTACAAAGTTGACGTCGCAAGAATGCATTGAGAAGTATCGAAGTCAAAAGCCTTTGAGCGCTGACGAGAGCACAGAAATGTTGGGTTTGAGCATAGAAGAACTCGTAGAGGCGACGAGGAACGGGCAGTGTCCGGGTTGTCACTGCGGGGCCATAAACTTAGGTGAGAAATATTTAAACAGTCTTAGCGCGAATAGAAGAGAGAAAAAGGAAGGGGAGGAAGCTTCGAAGACGACGATGGCCACGATGAAAGGTGGGTTGGGCGATCTTAAAGTACTCAAAACGAAGAAGAAATCGAGCAAGAGTAGTAGCAATATTACTAGTAATAACGCAAAGAGTGATAAGGACGACGACGATAGTAACGTAAAACAAAAGCAACAGATGGAGCAAGATGAAATCGAGCGCGCGAGGGAGAGTTTACGAAAGCTCGCGCAAGCCTCGAAAGATGCGAAAATCGATGAAGCGATTGCCATCCACGAGCGCAATCAGCAGCAACAACAGTACATGGCACCTCCTCCGTATGCTGAATTTACTTTTGAAACGGTACGCAAGCGTTCGCTAGATTACATGGCATTGAATCCAAACCAAGGAGTATGCGGTCACATGCCGAAACATGACTTGCTCGCTCGGACGACTGGAGTCTTTCCGGTACTCGGTAAAATGATACTCGCGAAGCCTTCGCTTCAGAAAGTAATCTCGACTCCAGAGGGCATAGATAATTTATTAAAAGCGCTCCAATTAAGTACGGTTGGAAACGAACGAGGAGAGGATAATTTTGCCTTATTCGCGACGTACCAAGATTTAATCGGCGAGGGTGATGTTGGAAAACTCGCGGACGAGCTGGAAGAAATTGCCACCATGCAAAGTCAATTTCGAGAGTTTAAATACAACGATCCGTCCAACTCGAACGAACAACCGAGAGAATCGTCGGCCGCAGAAGAGGAAGTATACGCCAAAGAGCGCTCGTCAAGGGCTCTTGCGCAAAAACGCTCGAATAAAGCGTTAGTTATGACGTATTTCCGATCGTGGATACCAAACTTCGATTATTACGTTCCGTTTGTATTCATGTACTTGTGGTATACGATTTCCTTAGTTCCTGGAGCGAATCTGTTCGTTTTAATCATTAGTTTTGGTCTGTTACATCTTGCAAAAGGGAAGATTGACGGTCTAGCTGGAACGCAAAGTAACGCGTTCTCGTTGGTCAGCGCGGAAGCGGTGGAGAAATTTGGCCCAAAAGAGGCGCGGGACGCATCGGCATCTCGTCACGCCATGTGGTTTCATGGTTTGTTGGGAATCACGCTCGTGCACTATTGCATATTTCTGGTACCAAAATATTCCCAAGATTATTCAGCGGTGAATGTTGGATTAGCTATCGGTGTCTCCTGCCCTATATTTTTTCTATTGACGTATATTGTCGGACCGGGTTACGTTCCCCGAGTGACTGACACGAACGAGAAAGACGAATGGATGCGCAATATGGTGCGCGTTGCAAATACTTACGACGTTGAAAACGGAAGTATCGCCGTAAAAGCGTCTACGATGTCACAAAATGGACGGTTCTGCGCCTCGTGTCACGCAGCGAGACCATTGAGGTCGAAGCATTGTCCGTTCTGTCAAAGATGCGTGTACAAAATGGATCACCATTGCCCGATTGCGTTGACGTGCATCGGCGCGAAAAATCAAAAATGGTTCTTTTTCGCCTTGTTGACTTGTTTCATAGCGGCGTGCACGTTCGTTCGATTCGATTGGTGTTACATAAGCGAATCTTTCGTGGCGAATCGATTGGAAAACCCGGATGAACAACTTCTTTACACGTGGTTCCGAACGCTCAACAGTAATCCGATGTCAACCATCCTCTTTGCGCTTCAAGTTCTCGGAGGCGTCGGCTACGCCGGCATTTTGTTAATCCGACAAACCTTCTGCGCTGTTTCCAACTTGACCACAAACGAGATGTCAAATTCTCATCGATACGAGTATTTGAGAATGAGTAAAGAAAATTTAGCGTTCTTGAACCCATTTGATCGCGGTTTAGCTCCCAACTGTCTCGCGTTTCTCACCGAAGAGGACCAAATACCGGACTGGGATGCTCTCAATATGGAAGCCAGAAAAAGCGGGGAGGAACGAATCGCCGAGCCGAAAAAGTATTCCTACCGATGGTTACATCAACGGTACCCTCTCTTTTGCACGTTTCATAACAAGGCGGCGAGACCTTCTCTTCAAGACTCGTCGCATGCGGAACACAACCATCATCATCATCATCATCATCATCATCATCATTCTCACGACGGAATCCCGTGCGATGGAAATCACGCCTAGCATATAGTTTTAAGTGCTCTTAGTAGAGGTGTATTCTTGAGGCAAAACGTCGCACTTTTTTCAAAAAAAAATGAACCAAAAACTCATCACACCAAAACGAACTCTTGAGAGACGCGAAGCACTTTACACTTCCTTCCTCTTTAAGTATGGCGCCAAAGAGGCAGAAAATGAAGACGACTGCTAAGACTTTGAGAGGAGAAGATGATACGGTGGACGTGTACGATTTTGACGCGCAAATTACAAGCGCGACGATTCAGACGACGGAAAAAGAAGAAGAAGAAGAAGAAGAAACCGCAAAAATAGCAGCGCGGGGAACAAAGAAGAAGAAGAAATCAAACGCGACGACGACTTTAACGACGACGAAAGGAAAACCAAAAGCACAACAAACGAAAGCAAAAGCAAAAGCCATCACCACGACTAAAAGTAGGAGTCGTCTCCAAAATCAAGGCGCAGTTCCTCCGGGAGATCCACGAGAGAGACCGAAGGAGACGATCGCGCTCGAGTTCGTCAAAGGCCCATTCAAAGGCACGCGATTCGAAAATCCAAACAATCTTCCTTCGTTGAAAATCGGCCGAGTGAAACCAGGGAACCAGATTCACGTGAAGGACGACGCGGTGTCGCAAAAGCACGCGCACATTTTTTGGAACGCGAGTACCAATCGATGGGAAATTGTAGATCTGGGAAGCTCGAACGGGACGTACGTGGACGACGTGGAATTGGACGAACACTCGGAAGCGAGAGCGTTGAAAGATGGGAGCACGATAAAGATCGGGAACCAAACGACCGTGAGGGCGAGGATACGCCCGCGAGAAGGAGAAGAAGAAGTAGGAGAAGAAAAAGTCGGCGATGACGATGAAAGAGAAGGAGAGAGTGCAAAGAAAAAGAAAAAGAAAACGAAGCAAACTGGAGCGAGTAAGAAAAGTGTAGGAGTAGTAGCAATAGAGGTGACGAAGACGAAGAAGTCGCCGTTATCGGCTTCGGCGAAAGGGAATAAAAAAACCGACAACGATAACTTAGCAGATGTGCCCGCGAAGAGTCCTTTGCCTTCGGTTGGGCCAAAGAAAAGAGTCGCTCCCCCGATCATTTCCGAGAAGAAGAAGGCGAAGAAAACGGAAACGGCGGAAGAAAAAGAAGACAACAACGAGGACGAGGAGAATGGAAAGAGTAACGAGACTACCTTAGAGCGCCTCCAGCGATGGAGCAGCGAACTCGTCGATGACGTTCGAGCGAGTGCGGAACGCGCTGTAGAGAGACTATTTAGAGAAAAGAAGAAAATTGAAGCCGATTTGCGCCAAGAGTTTGCGGTTTGATTTTAATGCGCGGCGCGTAATGAAAATAACGCAACCTTTTATTCTCTACCTAAAACGTGCCCTTTCCTGTGCTTCGCTACTCCTAATCTGCTCGCTTTCTTCTCCACCGCTTCTATTCGTTTATCTGCGTTCGTTTTGCTCGTCAATTTCTCCTTCGACGCTTTCTCCCACTCCTCCTCTTGCTTTCGTCTCGCTCGTTCCAGCTGCTTTTCTCGGTCTTTTTCGCTTATGGAACTCTTCCCTTTCGTTGTTCTCTCGAGGAGTCTCCCCGCCGTTCGCGACCAGAGCGTGCGACAAAATCCTCTGATGTGTCGTTTGAACGTTACGTACACCAAAAGTGCGAACAAGAAATACCACCCGTACAGTTCAAACTGCCTCCAAACGACGCGCAAGACGAGGAAGATTTTCTCTCGTAAAAGTTTCGCAATTTTTCTCGACGGAAATAAATTTTGTTCTTCGCGTTCATCTTCAAAGTCGTTAAACTGTTCTTCTTGGTTTTGAGAAGAGGCTTTCACCACCGCGTCGCTGGTGGTTTCTTCTGAATACTCCACCATCTTTTCGTGCGTTTAATATATTCTTTTCTTCTTCTTCTTCCTGTGTTTACTACTGTGCGTTCTATCTGTAACGTCGTCGTAAAAATTCTTCTGAGGAGAGCATTTAGGGTTGCATTCTAAAACCCTAAATGCCGTGTTTCGTTCCCCTCTTTGGAAAATGGAATTTTCTCCCTCACAACACAAATAGTTAAAGGAAACGCGGAAACGCGCGCTCTTTTATTATAAAACACAATAATCATCTCATCTCATCTCAAGAAGAAGAAGAAGAAGAAGATGGATCGAGGCGTTACTTTCCAGACTCGGATACCGAAACTTCCAACAAATCAAACGTTTTTAAAGTCTCCTTCGTCGGGGAAGAAAATTTTATCGCAACGAACTGAAAACACGCAAAAGATATCATCATCCTCGAGGAGCGATGGTATCATCGTCAACGCGGAGAGAAGTGGCGGTTACGACGACGACGACGTAAACGACGACGGACGAGGTGGTCGGACGAAGATGAAGCAGAAGACGAGGAAGCAGAAGCAGAACGAGAGTCACAGAAAAAGTGGGGGGAGAAGAGAAGGAGGAGAAGACAACAAGGAGAATAACGACGCGGAGTGCTTTGACGACGACGACGACGACGAGGACGACGAGGAGGAAGGAAAAGAGTTACAATCGGAGAAGCAGCAACAGAGAATTGCGGGCGTCTGGTCGCCGCTGCCGCCGCCGGCGGCGAAGATGAACAAAACGAACAGGATGAAGAGGATCAAACGAGAAGAAGAAAAAGAACGAGCCGATACGAACAACAACAACAACAACAACAACAACAACAACAACACGGGAGAGAGGAAACGCCAGAAGACGACGACGACGACTCTCCCCGCGGAAGGCGAAAAGATTGACTCGAACGATTCCATCTCGGAGGCGCTCGTAGCAAAGTTGTTGCAATACAAACCGAAAGGAAAGACGCAGTTTGACCACATTGGCAAGATGAAGGCGATGACAGATTTCATTGAAACAAAGCTCAAACCAGCGGTGAAGTCCTTATCGAGGGAGATGATTGAATACAAAGTCATTTCGGAGCAAGCGACAACGAGTGCAAACGAACAAGTTGAGAAAGCAAAGGAAGCTCTTCAGCTGACAGAATCAAAATACGCCGCGGTAGTTTTGGAACGGGAGACACTAGTAAAGGAATGCGGTATACTGCTGGAAAAGCATAGCGCGAATGAGAAAGCAGTCGCTGATTTTCGAGCGACCCTTGAGGAGACGAATCGTATTTTAGAAAACACGAGGGCATCGACCGAAGAATTAGAATTGAAACTGAGCGAGAGCAGACACACTATCGGGCAAATGAAAGAAGAGCAAAATTTGACCCGGCAAAAGCTCGAGGACGCCTTGACGCAAAAAACAGAATCGGTAGAAAACGTTCAAAAGCTTCTCGCGGAAAAGGCTGGAATGATGATGGAACTTGGTGAATTGAAAGGAATACGTTCGCAAATTGAAACGCAAATTCAATCCGCGAATGCCCGAGCAGAAACGATAGCTAAAGAGTGTGAAACAGTCAAGGAAGAAGCGAACGATTTGAAGAGAGAAATCGCGCGTCTCACCATCGAGTGCGAAAAGAAACAAGAAAAGGCCAATAGCTTTCAATCGGAAACTGAAAGTATGAAGGCCAATATTGCCCGCGTTCTGGAAGAAAACAACGTTTATAGAATTCAGTTGGAAACGTCCAAATCCGATGGCGAGAAGTTGCTTGGAGAGTTTGAATCGCTTCGAAAAGAGAAGGAAAAGTTAGAGGAGCTCAAAGCACAACTATTAGAGGCAAACAGCGAAATCAAATGCAGTAAAGTTGAAGTAAATTATACAAAGTCAGAGTGTGAAATGCTCAAGAAGCAGTGCGAAGCTAGTAAGGAAGACAAAGCGTCCATGATGTGCGAATTTGAGCGAGTGAAAGGTGACTTGGAGCGCGCGGTTGAAACTTCGAAAAAAGACGCCGTCCTTCTCGACGAGAAGTTTAATGCAGAACGCGAAAAGTTTGCAAAGCTGGAGAGTTTGTACGAGCAAGTTTTGAGAGAGAAAGAACACTTGGAGGAAACTGTTCAACAAAAAGAGCGGCAAAACCGAGAGCAACAACAACTACGATTACAACATCAAAGCAAATCAAAGGATAAAGAAGGCGAGCAGCCAGGGAGTTGTGAAGCTATGCTGCGTATTGCGGCTCTGGAAGCCGAGTTACTAAAAGCTGAAGCGGTGCGCAGAGAGATGTTTAACCAAATTCAAGAATTGCGAGGGAACGTCCGCGTGTTTTGTCGAGTTCGTCCGCCGTCACCGCGTGAAACTTCGGAGGCTTCAGCGTCCATTTGCCTTGAAACTCTACCTGATGCAGCTACTGTTCATCTACGATTAGGTCCGGAGAAGTCATCTTCATATGCATTCAATCGCGTTTTCAGTCAGGAATCCACCCAGGAAGACGTCTTTGGCGAAGTTTCTGGTTTGGTTCAATCTGCTTTGGACGGGTATAACGTGTGCTTGTTTTCTTACGGTCAAACCGGAAGCGGAAAGACGCACACAATGCTCGGGGGATCCGACGCTACTTCACGAGGCATCATTCCGCGAGCAGTTGAGAAAGTTGTCGAAGCGTCAAAAATAAACGAAGTTAAAGGTTGGTCTTATACACTGAAAGCGTCGTACGTGGAGATTTACAACGAGACTATTCGGGATTTACTTTCTACAGTCGGTCACTCTGATACGACACACAAAATTATTCACGAGAATGGATCCACGACTATTTCTGGAGTCACGACGGCAATTGTAGAATCTGTTGAACAGGCGAACGTGTTGGTGCGCAAAGCTGCGGGTGCTCGTAAAGTCGAAGCGACTCAGATGAACGCTCACTCGTCTCGTTCGCACGCCGTTTTCATTTTGCACGTCTCCGGGGAACATGCCTCGAGTGGCACAAGAATGGAAGGTGTGCTGAACCTGGTAGATTTAGCTGGAAGTGAGCGAGTTTCTCGATCTGGAGCCAGCGGCGAGCGATTGAAAGAAGCGTGTTCGATCAACAAGAGTTTGTCGTCCCTGGGTGATGTCTTTGCCGCGCTTGCCAGCAAAGCAAAACACGTGCCGTATAGAAATTCGAAATTGACGTATCTTTTAGCACCATGTTTGGGAGGCGATGGAAAGACGTTGATGTTTGTAAACGTCAGTCCAGAGGAAGATTCGAGCGAAGAAACTTCCTGCTCTTTGCGTTTTGCAGAGAAAGTGAATGCGTGCGAACTCGGGCGGAGTTCCCAGAGGAAAATGACGACCCACAAGTGAATACAAATTCACATTCAACTAGAATTTTTCAACTGGAATGCCCCAAAAACGATGTTAATCTTCATCACCCTCTCTCTTTTATCCTTCGCTGAAATATTCTTCTTCTTCCCTTTGGCCTTTGTGTACTTTGCTTCGAATACTAAACACGAGTTTGTTTTGAAAAATTCCACCTCTCGTCGTCTCGAAACAAACAAGAAAGGCGTAAAGACGTCGGCCGCGTGTGAGAATAAATCAGAGAAGAATAAAGTGAAGAGAAGGGATGAAACAAGAAAGGAGATTTTTGTTTGCATGTGTGTATATCACAAGTGGATATTTTTGTTTTAGGGGGGGAGTATTTCTTTTTGAATAAGAAATAACACATTTAAGCTACAAAGGATGAACCTCAAAAGATCCTGACAGCAAGGTCAGTCTACTTTGTACAGTACCTCGTAGCATGTTTAAGTCGTCTGCAAAGAATGTATCTGCCAACCGTTCAAAATTGCGATTTGCAATGGTATTCATAAAAACTATAGTTACTCTCGTAACGACTGGCAGGTAGATGGTGCTCCTTCGAGGACTGCTTCTAGCTTAGAGGCGTTCAGCTATTAGCATGTCACCCGTAGCTTCGCGCCATCGGCTTTTCAGCCGAGCGCATTACCAAATGGGTGAACGGATGGTTCCTCTCGTACTGAATCCGATTACTCTTGGAGCACAACCAACGGTAGGGTAAAACTAACCTGTCTCACGACGGTCTAAACCCAGCTCACGTTCCCTATTGGTGGGTGAACAATCCTACACTTGGCGAATTCTGCTTCGCAATGATAGGAAGAGCCGACATCGAAGGATCA
>Ga0181556_1000452_pt1 | contig 44485 bp, 32 predicted proteins | sample 011ome_14_FD_148651 | JGI IMG/M metagenome (GOLD analysis project Ga0181556, IMG submission 148651) | Coastal salt marsh microbial communities from the Groves Creek Marsh, Skidaway Island, Georgia - 011505AT metaG (spades assembly) | ecosystem: Environmental > Aquatic > Marine > Intertidal zone...
CTTCTCTCGTCCCCGCCGCTACTCCTCCCGCCGCTCCGTCTCCTTCTTCGGAGGAGTAGACAGAGCGCGTAAGTATTTAAACATTCAAATACGATGAATAGAAGATATATATATACAGTACCCCGGATGAAACAACGCTCTCGTCATCGTTTATGCGTGGTGTTTTCGCGTGTGCCCTCTCTTGCACTCTCCTCTGCTCCTTCTCTCGCTCTCGCTCTCCGTCGCTTTAGAGGTGTTTTACAGCCACAAATCCAAAATCTTCGTTTTTGGATCTTTTTGAATTTTTTTCCATCGGTCTGTCGTCATTACTCCGATTTGGTGGTGGTGCACTTGCGCGCGCTCTGTCTCTCTTTTCGGACGAAAACCGATACGCTTTCTCTTTTTCTATCTCTTTGAATACTCTTCGAGGTTGAGTTGATGATGGTGTTGATGATGCGTGCGCCGTATTTTTCCCCCGTCGTCGCGCGTCATCATAATTCCTTTTCCGAGAAAGTCCCGAACGCTTCGTCTGCCTTCGGCCACGTAACGACCAACGCGAACACCAACTTTAAAAGAAGAAGACGAACGACAGAGAATACTAAGAACAAGAACAACAACAGAAGAAGAGGCACTTTGATCGTGCGAAACGGGGATTTAGGCGGCAATTACGGCGACTCCTTCGCGGACGTGGACAACTTACTGGTCAATTATTTCACCTTCAAAGCGTTGAAGTCCTCCTTAGCGCAGATGCAAGAGACGGATTTGAGCCCGGGAAAAGGCGAGTATAAATGGCTGTATAATTTTGCCAGCGAGAACTATAAAAACGACGGACAGAAATTCATACGAGCGTTATTCGCGGAAGGAAGAAGAGATCACGCGGAACGATTGATTAAGCAGAGGGAGGATTTGCTTCAAAGATGGATAAAACGCTTCGCGGATACCGGCGGATTAGACTGCGGCGTAAAAATGAACCGAGAGAACTTGAGTTTGTTGCGAGAACACATGATGAATTCAGTCTCGTTTGCCGAGGAAGGGGTAGGCGGTATTGATTTAGACGGGAGGGGCATGGACGATGCCAAGGATGAAGGAGAGGCCGGAGAAGACGAGGAGTGCGAGGAGTGCGATTTGCAGTCTTAATAGAAGGGCGAGCGAGAAAGAGAAAGCGCAAGCAACGGGTTGCGAGGCCGCGAATATATAAAAGTAACTCTCATAGATCCTCGTTGAAAACCTGTATGCATGTATATAAATTATGATAACAACGCAAAAAACCCTTCCTTCGATAACGTCTGTCTCTCTCTCTCTCTTTCTTTTGCTCTCGCGCCTGTCGGCCTGCGAAAGTCCCACCGCTAAAGAGGAACAAACGAAGCTGCTTTATCTTCACTTTTTAGACGCGCAACTACGAGCTGAAGAAAGAAAGAAAGAAAGAACAAACGCGTAAGAATCAGACGCACCACCGAAAGAAAGAATGGCCGCGACGTCATCGTTCCGAGCGTTTTTGAACCACCCGGCCGGGCCGAAAACCATCTTCTTCTGGGCGCCAACCATGAAGTGGGCGATAACCATCGCCAACGTGAAAGATTTCCAAAGACCGCCGGAGTTACTTTCGGTGCCGCAACAAAGCGCGGTCGCCTTGACCGGGTTGATCTGGATGAAATATTCCTTGGATATTACGCCGAAAAACTATAACTTGATGGCGGTGAACGCGGCGATGGCAGTGACGGGATTGTATCAGTTATACAGACGGTACGAGTACGATAGAGAGATGAAAAAGATAATGGAACAGAGCGAGGGCGGCGGCGGAGGAGGAGGAGAGCAGACATAACTCGATAAAAAGAGACGTAGATAGATTTAGAAGAAGAACTTGTAACATTACACATAACGATAACATCTTGTACCGCGAAAAATGTGAGTGATGCGTCAGATAACGAGACTAAGTACTCGCATTCGTTCAAAAGCTGCTTTACATATCAGTATAATCACACTACTACAAACTAAAACTACGATTATAAACTGACTGAGCATGATGACCAATAATGGCCAAGAACTAACCAAAAATACGCGTGTATAATGTTTCTAATATCTCGGATTTCCGTGTACTCTGACGTAACAATGTAACCACGTCGATCCGCTATTGCGTTTTACTTTTTGTCCCTCTTCCGTCGGCGTCCCTCGTCTCAACAACTCCACGCACACGTCTGAGTTTAACTCCTCTTCCGTCATCGGTCGGAACAACGGATGCATGTCTAACTTCTCTTTCATCCAATCCCCGACGTCTTCTACGTCCGTTTGCGTGTATAAAATCCCGCCCTCGCGCAAACAAAACGCGTACTCTGCAATCAACGCCGTTTGTATTATCCGTCGACGTCGTTTCGACCGTTTAAAGTGCGGATCCGGGAACAGAAAGAACAACTTCTTCAGCTGACCTCTCTGGAAATAGTTCGGTAAAAACTTCATCGAGTTTGTCCTCAAACCTGAAATGTTTTGATACTCGCCTGGATGTTCTTTCCTCAGCGCCAAAGCGCGTTCGCGAACGTACTCGGACACTTGCGCCCGAATTTCCATCCCAATAATCAACTCTTTCGGAAACAACGGGCTCAACCGAACGAGCAAACCGCCAAACCCGCACCCGATATCCGCGAACGTTATTTTCGCCTCCTTTTCTCCTTTCTTTTCCATTCTTAACTTGTCTAAAAACGCACTCTCAAAGTGCGCATCCTCTCGAAATGAATCCGGCGCCGTCGGTAAATCCTCCCACTTTCCGTTCGATAAAGGGTTACAGTGCGCTCTCTGTCGGTAGTCTCGTTTCCTCGGGATGGATTTGCCTTGGTTGTTCGCCGAAACTGCGATTTCGCCCAGTAAATCTACCTCTTTTTCTTTGTCTTTAATGTCTCCTTCTTCTATTCTTGCCATAGTGCTCTCTTCTTGAGTAAAACTCCCAAAGTTTAGCCGTCGTTTTTTTGCTGTTTGGTCTCGTACTTTTTTTCTCCTTTTTTCAACGAGGAGAGGAGGAGGATATAGTAGTTTACGCGCATATCTGTTTTACGTGATGCGTCAAAAACAACAACGCTTTAATCGTCTCAACGACACATCGCCGTTTCATTTTAAGATACGAACTGTACGAATTTAACCTTTAGGAGTTAAATTTTATTTCGCGAATAACACACGAGTAACCGCTAAACGCGACGCACAATCATCAATCGATAAAAAAATGAGCCAATCCTTCGCGCTCCAATCACCATCATCATCGAGCACATTCTCGGTTAAAAATGCCGCGAAAATCAACACCCGAAGATCTTCCTCAAAAGGTCAGCGCGGGAACCAGTTACGCGTGAAAGCTGAAGAAACGAGCACTTCCGGTACGTTTGAATGTATATTTCGATTCCTTTCCCTCGTTTTAATCCAGATCCGACCTCGTTCGTCTCCGTTTACGACGTGAAAAGATAAATTTCGTTAGAAAGAATTTGCTTCGTCAGAGAGACGTGGATACTGGATACGGTTTTCTTGGGAAAAATGACTAATCTCGTACTAAATACTCACCGCCTTAATGTTCTCTTCTCTTCTCTCCTTAAAGGCGTGACTTCAGTCGTGAACGACCAAACGTTCGAACAAGACGTGTTAAAATCGGACGTCCCGGTTCTCGTTGATTTCTGGGCGCCGTGGTGTGGCCCGTGCCGAATGATAGCCCCTCTGATCGATCAGTTGGCGGAGGAATACGCCGGGAAGTTGAAAGCGGTGAAGTTGAACACGGACGAGTCGCCTTCGATCGCGACGGAATACGGGATCCGATCGATCCCGACGGTTATGATTTTTAAGGACGGGAAGAAGATGGATACGGTGATTGGAGCGGTGCCGAAGAGTACGTTGACTGGGACTATCGAGAAGTATTTATAATGTGTTGTGAAGCGTATATAAAAGAGAGGAGGACGGAAGCGCTTTGAAAAGGGAAGGAGAGAAAAAGTGAGAGAGAGAAGAAGCGCGAGTCAAATTATATAATAAGAGAGTACAATTAAATATATTAGAGAGTAAGTGAGAGAGAGAGAGAGAGAGAGAGAGAGAGTAAGTGTTTGGCAGGCGAGAATGGAAGACTGGATATGGACGAGACATTGTTGTCGTTGTTGTAGACGCGAAGAAGGAGAACGAGAAGAGTTTACAATAATTCGCAAATAATTTTCCGTTTTGTAATAATAAATATAAAGAGAGAGAGTAAGAGAGTGAAGAAGATAACAATGAATAATAAATATAGCAACAACGTGCGTTATGTTATTGTCCAAAAATTTCTCTAATACGTAGTTTGACTATTCAACTCGTCTTGAACCTCTTCTCTTTATCGAGCGGCGTCCCGTTATACGGCGCCGTGACAAACGGATCCCTATAACTCCCACCTAACTTGTCCCAAAACACCAAATATTGCCCGTAGTTATAATTAAATCCCGTGTGGTGGACGGTATGATGCGCTGCCCCGTTCACGAACGGTAAATTCCACGTCACGCGATCGTGAATGTTTATCGTCCACATACCGACGCACGCTAAAGATATAAAATACGCCACGTGGTGCATCGGGAATAAAAACACAAAAATGTGGTACGGGCACCCTTGCAACCACCCATCGATCGGGTGAAACGCGTACGCGCTGAACGGAGTCGTCTCTTTATACCTGTGATGCAACTTATGCAACGGTTTATACAACTTCTTATGGTGCAATCCTCGATGTATCCAATAAATACAAGTATCCGAAAACGCTACGAACATAATCGGCGCGATCACAAACGCGTACAACTTCCCGCCGTGTTCGTTCAAATCCCAATATATCTTCGTCTTCCCGCTCTCCACCAACAACTCGAACGGCGCCGTCATCGCCGTCATCACCGCTATGGACCACAAACTCGTCTTGATCTCGTTCTTCACCTGGTCCTTCCCTTCCCGTTGGAACCAATTGGCTTTATTCTCTCCCGTCTTTTTATCTTTCCGTTTGAACAGGAAATAATACGTCAAAGGGCAAAACGTGAAATAAAACAAATACGTCATCACCAAAAGAAACCCCCAGATGACGAGAAACTTCCGAAGTAAACCGTGCGTTTCCGGGTTGAAATCTTCCGATTTGATGCCAAAGAGATACGGGTCAACGATAAATTTGTTCACCCAGTTCGCGGAGCCGTCGAATCCTAAACCCAGGCCGATGATTGTCGGTACTTCTAACATTATTCTTTTACGTTGTTATTCTTATTATATAATTCACGCGAAAGCGTGTTTTTGTCACTCCTTCAAAGCGTCTCCTCTCGTCCGGTTTTAAAGATGACGATGAGAGTTCAAAACGACGTGCGAGAATAAAAAAACCGAGATGACGTCAATTTTTTCAGCAGAGTGAAAAATCATGTAAAAAAACGAGAGGATTGCCAAAAACGTCAAATTTTTTAAAAACACACGAGAGACGACAAAAAGCAGACGACGAATGCTACTACTACTACTAATAAAATAATACTAATAATAGTAAAAAAAAGTAAGAACAAGAGTAACACATGCGAGACCCTACTCTCACTCGTGGTGCGAGGAAGGAAGGTCATCAAACGGCGGCGTTTTTGTCGCGGAGAGAAGAGAGAAGCAGTGGCGGAGAGACGCACGCGACGACGGATTTGGACGAGTTGAAGAAACATCACAGATTTTTACGAGAGGATGATGATGATGATGATGACAAAAAGGAGGAGGAGGAAACAAGGACTCGCAGAGGAAGAGGCGAAGAGGAAGAAGCGATGTTATCGTTATTAAACGAAGGCGAACGCGTGGCGAAAAAATACGAGGGAAAACTGTTCAAAGAGTACGCGATTCCGGATTTGTCCCGATGGGACACCCAAGGCGTCGGTTTGCGATGGAGAACGGAGAAAGAAGTCGCGAGAGGCAAAGGCGTGGATATTTGCGGCGAGAAGAGATGTTCGGAGAGGAAGAATCTAGGAACGTTTGAGTTGAATTTTCGGTATAAAGAAGGGGGGAAAGGGGAAGTGAAGAACGCGCTGGTGAAGGTGGTCGTCTGTCCCGCGTGCGAAGAGAAGATGAACCGAAGCCGCCGGAGGAAGAAGAAATAGAATTAGTCATAGATAAATTATTAGAAAGAGAAACGTTGTTGCAACAACAACAACAACAAAAGTAGTAGATTTAGAAGAACATGCCTCTGCGCCGACCGTAACCACCGTAACCACCTCCGTATCCGCCGTATCCACCTCCGTAGCCGCGTCTCCCTCTCCCGTTTCCAATTAAACCGAGATTGTTCGCCAACATGTACAAAGTAAACGGAGACGCGCCGTTCTTATAGGCGACGTACAAAACCATCCAAGAGAGAAACGTTCCAAACGTGAACGCGTTATCGTCGATGTAATCACCGTAATCGTGATCGAATCGATCTCCATACGTGCTCCGCCCCATGCTCCGGGCGCCTAAACCAATCCATCGTCTCAGGATGAAGAACAAAAACGCCGCGATGACGCAGTTCGCCGCAATTCTTCCGTTATCCGACAACCCGTACGAATATTGATACCTGACCGCGCCTAAGAAATCTCCCAGGCGAGAGAGGATACCCCCACTCTCACTCGCAGTGTCGCTATTACTTCTAGTATTCCCTCCTCTCTCTGCTCTTCTCCTCTCCTTCTCTCGCGTCAGCTTCTCCTCGACCGCGCGCAAAGTCCTTCTTGCCTCCTCGTTCTCGCTCGCCAAACTCAAACACTTCTCCAAAGCTCTCTTCGCCTCCTCCAACTTTTTCACATCCCCGCCGCTCGATGCTGCGAGTCTGTGCAAACATTGTCCCAACCGCGACCATCCTTTCGCGAAATCTCGTTTCAGTTCCGTCGTTTTCTTCGCATCCACCAACGCCTCTTCTATTTTCTCCAAATTCATCCTCGAAGCGCATCGATTGCTGTAATACAAGTGTAAACTCGGATCATCTTTATTCGCTATGGATATGGCTTCCGTAAACGCTTGCTCGGCTTCCTGGTATCGCGCCGCGACGTAATGGTCGATGCCTCGCTGTTTCGCACTCAGCGCTGCTTTGTTCTTGTCTTCGTTCATGGTGTTGTTGTTGTTATTGGACATTTATTGTGACGAGACGAGATGAAACTGTCGCGTCGTTCCTCTCTCTCTCTCTCTCTCTCTCTCTGTTGTGCGTGTGGGTGTCTGTCTCTGTCTCTTCCTTTGTTGCGCTTTGTGCGCGTGGTGATTAGTAACGAAGAGTTATTCCTTCTGAATTTCCCCAGAATTTTCCCCTTCTTTCCCTCTGTCTTGTCGACACAACAACACCATGTCGACGACGGTTCCTCCTCCTCGTTCGATTTCAGACCACGGCAAAAAAGGAGCGAACGAGGACGACGGGGCTTTAAAAACGACTTTTGGTGAAGAAAAAGGACAGAAACAACTTCCGTTCGTGTACTTGGAACCGTTTTTGGATTGGAACGCATTCAGAGACGACGAAGAAAACGATGGAAAGAAAAAGAAGAGTTTCGAGTCTTCGTCGACGAGGGATTCGTTCTTAGTGGACGCGGGCGGGTACCACGCTCGGTCTGGGTTTGCATCTTCTTCTTCAAACGAACCGTCTCTGTTCTTTCGGTCGGTGACCACTCGCGGGTACTTTTTACCTAAAGATTTGCTCGCCAAGAAAGGAGAGAAGACGAAAGGCGTCTTCGTCGGCGAGTATAATCCAATCTTTCAAACGTCCGAGGAGTGCAACAAGAAATCCCTATTAGGTCGATTTGAATGCGGGAGAACGAGCGCGACGGTGAGTGCGAAAGATAACGGGTTGTTTTGCGATCAGGAGTTGTTCGAGGCCGTGGTGGCGAGATGTTGTCGAGACTCGCGTTTGGCGACGTCGGCGAACGGAGAAGACGGAGAATCTGTGCGAGAACGGCAAATGATCGCGACGGAACCGCTCGGGAATCCCGTGCGGTTGAAATCGGACGCGTGCGAGATTATTTTGGAGAAAATTGGGTTTAAGGAGTTACAATTAGTCAGCGAGTGCGAATCGGTCGGCGCTTTAGAGAAGATTGGTTCCGGCGCGGTTATTAATTTAGGTCACTCGAACTGTTCAATCGTGCCTTTTTTGAACGGCAAAGCGCAAATGCAAGGCGCGACGAGGGTAGACGTTGGCGGAGAAAAGTTAATCGACTGCTTTGGAAAGATGGCGTTGGATTCGCAACGCGCAGAGAGCGTGCACAAGGCGAATTTTTTGAACCAAATGTTCGTGGAGACTGGGAAAATCGGGAGCGGTCGCGCGGCGATGGCGTTGCAAGGACAGTTGTTTCGAGAGATGGCTTTCGTATCGACAAATTACGAGGAAGAAACAAAGGCATGGAGAGACTGTTTGAACGGTAAAGAGTACGCAAAAACGAAAATCTTACAATTTACACCTCAATACGGCATCAAAGAGTTGGATTTGAACGACGTCGTCGCGAAAGCGAAACACAACTTCGATAAAAAAATAGCCATGGTGAAACGGTTTGCACAAGGAGACACTGTTCGAAACAACACGGAGAAGTATGCGAGAGAATTTGCAGCCATAGAGAAAGATCCGAGAGCATTTTACGAAGGTTTGTTGAACGCGTTGGAGACTGCGGAGAAGAATTTGAAGGACGCGCGATACGCTCGAAGTTTAGAAGTTCGAGGCGTCACGGAGGAAGAAGCGAACGAGGAACGCGAGCGAGGAGGCGGTGGTAGAAAAGGCGTCAGGCGGCAAACTACCGCGGCGAGAAAACGCGCGAAGTTAATGGCGATGCATGCTGGCAATAAAGAAACGTTAGACGAAGTAGAAGCGGAAGAAAAACAAAACACGACCGACAAAGGGTTCGGCGACGGCGAAGACGATTGGTCCATGTATTCACAAATGGCGCGAGGTGCGGATAAAGCCATCGACGGCGAAATAAAAGACCCGGGCGCGCAAAAAGTATCCGCGTGCGAATCGCTGTGGGAAAAAGCGAGAGCAGAGGTCTTAGCGGTGGACCCGCAATACGAAATCCGAAAATTGTCCGGTATGGAAGCTCGACAATTGAAAGTGAGAGCCGAACGTATTCGCGCGCCAGAATCTTTGTTTCATCCTGAGATTTTAGCGTCCAAAGGTATCGTTCGACAAGTGAAAGACACTCGTGGAGGTTTAGCCGCCATTGTTGACGAGTTCATCATCCCGCAAGGCGGCGTACAAGACGCTTTAAAAGAATCTTTCAAAAGATGCGGCAAAGACGTCGAGCACGAAATCTTGCGAGAGAAAGGCAAAGACGCTTCGATCGTTTTAACCGGCGGACTCTCGCGCCTCCCTGGTTTGCAGACCCGTTTGCAGGACTACGTGATTTCAAACTCATACCCAGGCATGGCGCCGACGGTGACGTTGAGTAAAAACGGTAGCAAAGACGGCATTTTTGACGCTTGGAAAGGTTTATCGTCTTTGTCGTCATCGTCGTCATCAGCGGGTATCGTCGTCACTCGAGATGAGTGGCTCGAAGGCGGCGAGAGCGTTTTTCATTCCGAGAGATGATGTGTAGTAGGATATATCCATAGAGAGAGAGTGTGTGTGTGTGTGTGTGTGAGTGGGAGAGAGAGAGTACAGATTTAATAATAGTAGCGCTGTACGCGAAACAAGAACAACAAAGAAAAAACACCTACAGGTAACACCACAAAAATTCCTTCCCCAAACTTAATACTAAACCTTTAATATATACATAATATATACATAAGCGTCGATAGTAACAGCACTTAGATTACAGAAAATGTCCAATCGTCATCATCCTCATCATCACAAGAAAGGAGCGTGGCGTTCGGTTAAACGAGAGCAAAACCCAAAATCCATTCAAGCGACGGTCTCCTCGACCAATTTCCGAGTTCGGGAACACGTCTTGCAGGAAAAACAATTCACGGACGAGTCGATATCGGTACAAGTCTTTCTGAAAAAGAGCAAAATAGAAGTCTTCGTATCCTGCGCGTTGATCGTAATGGCCGTTGCGGTTGGTTTAGTGAACACGTCCGCCTCGATAGAGAGGCAAAAAGAGGTGTTCTTTAAACCGGTAACTGTTTTGTATTTAAGCTTCATGTGGCTTCTGTCCTCGTATCTTCTGCGAAAGCGACAGAGCGAAATAGTGCGGGTGATACCTAATCTCGGGGTCGATATAAGCGGAGACCGCTTTTACGATATAGAAAAGATAGAGAACGTGATTATAAACGAAACGGTGACGACGACGGATGCGTTTTATTACGTAGCGTTGATAGTGAAAGAAGGAGGAGGAGGAGGAGGAGGAGGAGGAGAGAAGGTGGTGCCGTTGTTTCGAAACGTGAACCCGGTGCCGGCGCAGGTGTTGAAGAAGGCGTTTATTAGCATACGAGAGAAGTTAGGGATGAAGGTCTAAATAAATGGCATTGTACCAATACTATTTATTATCGTTAATCTAAGGTGAACATGCGACTCCCGACGTCCTCGGTGATGAACTCGAACCCGTCTAAAATCCCATCCCCGGTTGTCGCCGAACATTTTTGCACTCGCCATCGTCGTTTGCTACTATTCGACGTCATTCCACTCAACACCTCGCTACTGCTAACACTAACACTATTACTACTACCAATACTAACCAATCCTAAAGCCTCCGCAATATCCCTTCCACTCATCGCCCCTTCCACGTCTTGCTTATTCGCCAACACCAACAAACTCGCGTCGACGAGTTTCTCCTCCTTCAATATCACATCCAGTTCGTTCTTACAGTCTTGTAATCGAGCGACATCGGTGGAATCTACCACCCACACCAACGCGTCTGTTTTTTCGAAATAGTTCCTCCAAAACGTCCTCAACGTTTTCTGACCTCCGACGTCCCAAACGTTCAATCGATAGTCGTTCAAGTGCAAGCTGGAAATGTTGAACCCGAGGGTTGGTGAAATTTTCGAAATGTCTTCGCCGTTTATTTTTTTCACGATCGTCGTCTTCCCGGCGTTATCCAAGCCCACGACCAAGACTCGGATTTCTCGCTCTTTGCGCTTCACCTGTTGATTACGTCGTTTGAGAGAGAGAAGAGACAGAGAAGATATCAGCAGGGGGGAAGTTTCTTCATCTCGAGAAAGTCAACGCCAACGAGAGGCGAAAGAGTTGTTTCGAGCTCGAGGGAAATTTTCGAAAAATCAGAAATCAAACGACGCGCGCTCGTTCGAGACGACGCCTCGACGATTTCGACGGCATCACGCTTTATAAAACAATAGTATCGAGCACCGTACCTTCTTTATTATCGTCGAGAGTCCCATGATGTAACGATGTGTGTCTTTTTATATGTGATGATGTTTTTGCTGATGAGTGACTTTTTTACGCGTGCAGGAGAGAGTTTTTCGCCAAAAATTCCTCCTCTGCTCAGGTTTTTTTGCCCATTTGACCTACGAATACACACAAAACAAACGCTCGTATAACCGGTCGAGAGAAGAAGAAAGAGAAGAAGAAGACAAGGAAGAAGAAAAACAAGAACATCGACATGTTTTCGCTCTCCTCCTCCTCGATTTCGATGATTTCAACACCTTCCAAACCTTCCTCCTCTCGTGGTGGTCGGGGAAAAGCATTCTTTTGCTCTTCTGATGATGGTGGTGGTAGTAATGGTGATGACGATGCGCTTTTGCGCGACAAAACGTTGCTCTCGAAAAGAGATTTGATGAAACGAGTCGCCGGAGGAGCGTCCGTGATGTTGTCGTCGTCGTCTGGTTTGATTTTACCCGGGCTGGTGCCAAGCAGCGCGTTTGCCGCTGCCGGAGAAGAAGCTTCTTCTGCTTCTGTTGCTCTCCCTAAAATACCGAGAACTGAGGTTCCGTTGAAGTTTACCCAAGAGTACCCTTCCGCGGTGATTAAAGGATGCTGGCAGTTATCGGGTGGACACAAAGGCGACCCGGCGGATGACAGAACGTCGAAAGATAAAGGCGCGGTGGAAGATTTTGAGACGTTTGTAAATGCGGGGATTACGACGTTCGACACCGGGCCGACGGCGTGCGGATACGGCGACAGCGAATTAGTGATTGGAGATTTTTTAAAGCGCAATCGAAACAGTGAACAGTGTCGAGTGCACACGAAGCTGTGTTGCGTTGGGAGAGAACAAGTTGCGATGACTGAAAAATGGGTGAAAGAGAACGCGTTTGATGTTCCGAGCAAACGCTTAGGCGGGTTGAAGAAGATCGATATGGTACAAATGTATTGGAACGATTACGGGAGTTCGCAATATATTGATTGCGCGTTGCATTTGACTGATTTAAAAGCGAAAGGTTTGATTGGCTCCGTCGCGTTGACGAATTTCAACACGAAAAAAATGGAAGAGATGATTAACAAAGGCGCGGAGATTTCTTCGAACCAAATTCAGTATTCGTTGTTAGATCGACGACCGGATTTGAAGATGAACGAGTTTTGCAAGGCGAGCGGAGTGAAATTGTTACCGTACGGCGTTTTAGCCGGCGGTTTTTTATCGAGCAAGTTCTTAGAGACTGACGTAAAAGACGTCGTTTTAGATACCGGCTCGAAGAGGAAGTATTCGTCGGTGATAAGAAACTTCGGCGGTTGGGGTAATTTGCAAAAATTGTTGAAAGTTCTCGACTCGATTGGGAAAAAACACGACCAGAGCATCGCAAATGTCGCCACTCGATGGGTTTTGGAGAAAGAAAGCGTTTTGGCGGTTATTTTAGGCGCGCGAAACGATTTTCACGTCGAAGATCATCAAAAGTTATTCCAATTTACGCTCGACGCGGAAGATAAAAGTAAAATCGACGAAGTTTTGTCCTCCACGACCAAAGCAACCGGCGACTGCTACGATTGGGAACGAGGAGGAAAGTGGTAATTTTTAACGTCTTCGAGCTGGAAATAATAAGCGAATAGCGGCGTTTAGAGTTGTATAGCAGAATAATAAATAAAAGCAACACGTGTTGATATAATATTAAAGGAATGATGACAATATTAGTATATTAGTTGTTGTTGTTTGTGGTTCTTTTCGTTTCGATGCTCTCATCTCCTTTTACGCCGATTTATTCGTCTCTTCCCATTTCATCTGATTCGCGTTCAAGTGCTTCCACCCTAACGGCCCATCTACGAAGTGATGTCTCAACGCAAACAAAAGTCGACACGTGTTGAACGCTGCGAAGCACATCCACACGCCTGGTAACGTCGACCCTTCAAATCTCAACGCAGTCAACATCACCCCGGTGCTCACAAACATACCGCCCGCAAGTCGCAAAAAGGCTTGGTGACCTTGCATCAACCCTTCCGCAACAAATACGATACCGTTTAATGGCTGCAACGCCGCTCCAATCAAGGTCGGTAAAACAGCAAATGTCTGCACGTCTTTGATCGGCGTGAAAAACGGAAGGGCAAAAATTGCCGCCGATTGCATGAAGAACAAGAAAACTCCGATTAGAATGCCCCAAGCTAACAATCTATCCGCGACAGCTTTTGCCGCCAACGGGCCGCCCAACTCTTTCGAGTGCATTCGCTGCGGGATCAAAATCGTCGCAATCGTCGACAACGCCAAGATAGCAATCGCGCCGAGCTGAAAAACTTGCGAGCTAACCGTATGTGCCGCCGCCGCGGTGCCCGTACTATCCATCGTCAAAATCGTTCTCGTCACCGCTAAAAACGTAATATTTTGCGCAAGCGATCGCAACTGCACTCCGGCGCCACCAACGAGTAAAGCACCAATCGCTTTCGCATCTGGCGGTTTCAACATCGACCTCACCGTAACCAAATTTCGTTTCAATAAAGTCCCGATGTACAACCCAGCGGCGACTAACTCACTCATCGACGTCGCCAACGCGGCACCAGCCACTCCTAAAGCTTTAACCATCCCAAAACCAAAAATAAATATCGGATCTAAAATAACGTTCATTAACTGTGACGCCAACGTAATCTTCATTGGCGTCGTCACGTCCAACGTACCTCGAAACGCCGCGAATCCAACCGTACTGACAATCGCCGGAATAAACGTCAACGCTCGAATCCCGATGTATGGCGCCGCTTGTATCCCAGTCGCTGAAACCGGATCTAGACCAACTAAACCTAACGCAGGATTCCTCAAACATCCCATCACAGTCATCCCGAACAAACCGACTATAAACGCGCAAAATATCCCTTCGCCGATTTTATTCTGCAACTCGGCTTTATCCCCACCCGCAGCCGCTCTCGCCACCATCGGCGCCACTACGGAAGGAATGAACGATATGATCCAAAATGCCGACTGAAAGACTTGATTCGCCGCGCCTTGCGCTGCCAACGCGACCGCATCGCCCATTCTTCCTACCCAAAATACGTCAACGATGCCAACCAAAGGAATGATAAGAAAATTTAACACCGCCGGTATGAACAGTTTCATGATTAACTTATCCGTCTCGTCGTTGCGAGGTAACACTTCCGGATCTATAGCCATGCCAAATCTAGGTTTTACTATTTTCTTGATCTCGCTGTTATTATCTTCTTTATTCTCGTCCATGGTCGCATCAAACGCGTGTGCGACCAAATTGTTGTTTTTGTCCTTCTTCCTCGAGTGAGAGGATAATGTGTACGTATTGTTTTTGTTGCTCGTGAAATACTCCCCCGCGCTGGAGCTGCGTTCGTCACTTTTTGTCGCGCGAACAACAAACGATGATCTCGTTTGTATCGTCTCGCCCCTTTTCTCAGAGCAGTTTAGCGTTTCCTCCTTCTTCTTCTTCTTCTTCGCGCGGTGTTGGGAGGTCGAGATGCCGGTCGAGAATTGACACGTCGTTTTTCTCATTACATTCTTTTCACCTCCTGAAGGAGAAGAGCTCGCGACACCCGTCCTCGACGTCGACGTCGAGCTCAACATGACGAGAGTAGTATTGCAGTATCGTCTCTCTCTCTCTCTCTCTTTCGATGTTACTTTATCTCAAACACAAAACAGACGACAGGTGGTAAAGATATGTGAGGGAGTACAATGAAGCATTTCCGCACAAGGAGAGAAGTCTCCCAAGATGTCCTTTGCCACGTCGACATAAACATAAAAAAACACAACAAAAAATCAAAAATCGAAGACAACACCTTTATTGCTGGACAACTAACTTTAAGAAGATGACAATTTGAACTACATGATACACACGCTAGTTTTTCTTCAACGCTTCCGCACAAACGCTCATGGCTTCCGCGACGGTCGCACTTTTCGCTAACGCGTCGACGTCGACGACTGGATTTTTCTCCCCCAAGTCTTTGGCGATTTGCGTTTCGATGGAACCGCCGGATTCGAGGAAGCACCCGATGCATTTTTTCGTGGACGTTTCGATCCAAAACGAGACCAGTTGCGGCTTGAAGTCACCAATTGGGCCGACGGCGGAGACTTTCCCGGTTTCCATCGCCGCGTGGCCTCCGAAACCGTAGAATTGCCAAGAGACTGGGCGGTCCGAATTCGGTTGCTCGAATACCCTGGAGTAGAAGAACGGTTCGTATTTGTAATCCGGGACGTCTTTTTCACCGATGAGAGTTCGCGCGCAGTGCGCGGCAGATGCTCTGGCGTGTTTCACGTGTTCCATTCTGTAATGTTCTTCGTTCTCATTTGGTCCAGTCAAACGAACCGGAAACGAACACACGTCGCCGATGGCGTAGACGTCTTTTTGGGACGTTTCAAATTTGCCGTTTACTTTAATCCCGCCATCTTTTCCTTTCTCCAACAGCCCGCCAGAAGAAGAGTCACAAAATGGTTCCACGTTTGGTCGAACGTCCGAACCGACACCAAGGACGACTAAATCGGCGTCCAACTCTCTCCCGTCGTTCAAAACGACCGATTTCCCGTCGTTGATTTTCTTCACCGAGGCGTTTTTAATAAACGTCGCGCCTTTCGATTCGTACAACTGTTCGTAATGCGCGGCGATTTCTTTCGTAAACAACCTCGCCATGATATTCGATTCTAACAAAACGACCGTTGGTTTTAAACCTCTCGCACACATCCCCGCGGCTACCTCTAAACCTATGTACCCGCCGCCGACCACCACCGGATGTTTCGGCTTGGCGTCCATCGCTTTCACCACTTCCAACGCGTCCTCGTGACTTCTCAAAACTTTACACATCTTTCCGTCAAAACCTTCAATAAACGACCCTTTGTGTGCGCTCACCCCAGTTGCAATCACCAACGCATCGTACTCGATTATTTCTCCGCTCGCGGTTTCCACCCGTTTCTTCTCGTAATCGCACTTCGTGATCTTGGTTCCCAATTTCGTCTCCACCTCTTTCTCTTTATACCACTCCTCCGTTTGCCTCTCCCCACCGCCCCCGACGCAGGTATGAAACCCAGGTAATCTCGCCGGTGACTGTTCGTTCAAAAACGCCTTCGACAGCGCCGGGCGTTCGTACGGCAGGACGTTTTCCTCCGACACGATTGTTACCGATGATGATGATGATGGTGACGACGACGACGACGACGACGATGGTGCGCCAACTAAAGCTCGCACGAGGTAGCCCGCGGAATTCCCGCCGCCAACGATCACCACTCTTCTTTGCGCCATTTTATTATGTACTTATATATGTGTGTCTTTATACTTTTTCGCTTTCGGAAGAAGGTGTTTCGTTTGCCGTTATACGTAGAGTTTTAATCAGAGTTTTATTCGTAGTACTAGTACTCTCGTGTTGGAAAACAAACAACAGATTTCTGTCCTTTTTTTGAAGCTTTTTTCTCTCTCACAAAGAGAGCTCGAAACCACAGAAAAGAGAGAAGAATATTCGTATCTCTCTCCTCTGACAAAAACCGTCTCTCTAATCTCTTCTCTCTTGTGTTTCTTTTGAAGGGCGGGTGTTTACGTATTATTAAAGCGTTTCAGAAGTGCGCGCAAAAAGTGTGCTCTCTCTTCTTTCTTTCTTTTTCGGTGGTTTAGTACGCGCAGAGACGACTGTGCGACCGAGAGAGAGAGAAAGATTTAAACGCATCATTAAATATCCGTTGTGGTTGTTGTTGTTGGTTGTTGGTTTGAATAAAGATGAGTTTTACCTCGAGCACGAGCACCACCGTTTTGGCGTCGCGGCTGTCTTTGACAACGCGACGAGTTGATTCGTCGACGAATACTACGAAGAGTAACAACAGAGGTTGTCGAAAAGGATGTTTCGCGCCTCCTCGTTCTTCGTCCTCGGTGGACGAAGCGAGATCGACAAAGAGCAGAACGGCGAAAGGGAAGAAGACCTCCTCTTCTTCGAGTGGTGGGAAAAAGAAGACGGGATCTTCTTCCGTGCAACGAATAATTCATACGGATAAAATAGTCTCCAAACTGAACGCGGTTTTAAACAAAGACGAACAAAAAAAGTCCTCAAACAAAGACTCCATCGGGAACATCGACGAAGAGTTATGCCCGACGAAAACGAAACCGTGGTCGGAGATTAAGAAGATTGCGAAACCGTCGCAAACCGCGTGCGGATGGGACTGGACGTTTTATAAGTTGTCGAACTTCTCGAGCGAGGAGAACGCGAGAGAATACATGGCGATTAAACCGGTACCGGCGGTGAAGTACCGGGGGTATTATTACGTCGTCGATCATCATCACACGTTGGCGGCGTTAGAGTTAGCCGGGTGGGACGTGGATGTGACTTTGGAGGAGATTTACGAGTTCGAGGACGACTTGAGCGAGGAGGCGTTTTGGGGAATCATGGAAGGGAAAGGGTGGTCGTTTTGCAGAGACGAGAGTTACAAGAGAATAGATTTGAAGGATTTACCGGAGAATTTCGAGTTGTCGTCGTTTCGTAACGACGTCTTTCGCTCGTTGGGGGGATTCGCGAGGAAGTTTGGCGTTCTCAAAAGAGGCAAGTCGTTGGAGGAACGTTTGTTCTTCGAGTTTCAGTGGGGATACTTTTTTTGGTTACACAGATCGGACAAGTACGGATTATGGCCGAGCGCGGAGTTATCGAGAGGTTTCGATAGACTGATGACCATGATTGAAAACACCGACCAGGACGAATACATCGACAAACGACGGGACGTGACGGATATGATTGAACTCTCGGAACGCGTTTTGCAACCTTTGTATTCGGTGTTGGTGCAATACATCGGTCCTTTAGCCGCGACGTACGACCAGCTCCCGACGGGCGAAACCAAGAAAGTCCCAGGATTAAAAACGTTATTTGGAAGAGACTATTTACCCGGAGCGGTGAACGAAACCGCCGTTCAAGGGTTGATTCACATCAACTCGTTGAAGAACAAAAAAGTCGTCAAGAAAGTCTTGAAAGAAGCGACGGAGAAAAGCATCGACGACGTTTGAGAAGAAGAAGACGTTGAGAAGAAGAAAAAACAAAGTGTACTACTAAACTAATACTACATACTCTAGAAAGAAAGAAAGAAAGAAAGAAAGAAAGAGAACGACGATCGCGGTATCCTTGCATAGCTTTTGTTTACAACAGATTGTCCGATTGAGCTCTCGCTAGACGAGCGTGTACAACAACTATTGAAAAATCCTCCTCTCACTCTCTTTTCCTCATTTGTTTGTGAAATGCCTCCGCCTTCGCACTCGTTGTTCAAGCAGCAGCGCAGGCAAAAACTGAGACTTCTCTGTCTTTTATTCCTGTCGATACCTTTAATCGTGGAGATTAAATCGCATTACTATTCCGCAGATGATGATACGAGTCGACAGAGAGTGCAAATTCATCATCGTTCCAGCAACGACATGGAACAGCACTTGCAACAACTCTCAGGCCAAGACGACGAGGCGAGAGATGGAAACAACAAGAAAGTATTACCAAAGTTCTTAGCCGGCGAAGAAGACGCGATGAAGTACATCGACGGGCACGGGAAAAAAGGTGGAGGAGGACGAACGCAAAGCGCGCACCGGAGAGGGTGGGTTGCGTCGAGTAGTAGTAGTAGTAGCAATAGCAATAATAATAATAAACCGGATAAGAAGTTTTACGACGTGTACTTGAAAAACGCGATCGAGAATAAACCAGCCTATCCTCTCTTGAAAGGCTTTCTGAGAACGGTTTTGGAGGCGTATCCAGAGTCGCGAACGTGGTTCGACGGCGGCGCGGGGACGTGCGGGACGATGAGAGCGTTGAGAAGCGCGGGGAAAATAGTCAGAGGGATTGAAATATCCGACGTAACGAAGACGTCGTGCAAGGAATTAGCGAAAGAAGGGGTGGTAGAAACGGGCGTTTTGAATGATTTGAGTCGCTTCGAGGACAAGCGGTTCGACGTCGTCTTCTCGAGCGAAGTCTTAGAGCACGTGCCGACGCATTTAGCCGAACAAAGCGTCAAAGAGTTGGTACGAATCGCGAAAAAAGACGTGTTTGTCACCATCAGTTTACGAAGGAGTGGTCTAGACCCTAAAGATCCGAAGAAACCGGCGATTGTGCACCTCACCGTCTGGCCTCGCGAAAAATGGGAGAAGGCGTTCGTCAAAGCCGGGTGCGAAATCAATCGAGCGGCGTTGAAGAAATTCGAGAAATACGACGAGACGAAATACGGAGCCAGACCAAACTTTTTCGCGTTCACCTGTCATCAACACCAAAAAGGCACCACCGAAGAAGAAAACGAAGACGAAGAAGAGCAGGAGATTCAATCGTAATACGAATCATCATCATCATCGCAATAAGTGGCGAAAAAAAATGTAGCCGACCACGCCGCAAAAGCGATATAGAAGAGGAGGCCAAAGGAACATCAATAAGAAGACCAAAATCGATACTAAATTAACCCTAAACATCTCTGTTTTTAAAACCGTATCTTCTTCACCCCGCAACTGCTTTCCTCCTCATATCAACACACAGAAAACCTTTGTAAAGTCACATCATGTCGTTCGCTTTGCAAACCGCCTTGCCGATGCGCACCACCGCGACTTTCTCCAGGTTCGTTTTACTCTGTTCCTTTGTTCGTTGTTCATTCGCGCGTGGTCTCTGTCTCTTTATTCTCTTCTTCTGAGTTTAAAATATATTATTTATAAAGCGCGCGATCTCCGTCCGATTCTCAAGTGGAAAAGGTGGGGATACGGTCCTCCCAACACATCCCATCCGCGAATAAAATTGCGCTTTGTTTACTCACAACTTCACAACGCTCTTCTTCTTTATCACGTCTCTTCATCTTTCTCTCCACGTTCGTCTTGAATGGGTATCTTCTACGTACCGTTAAAAAATATAAACAGCAAAGTCAAATCGCAAACGCGATCCACCTCTCGAGGGGCGAAAGTCCAAACCAGAGCCTTCTCGGACGTGAACTTGGCCATCTCCGGCGCGAACGCGTTGATGCTCTCGCTCGGACGATTCGTCTTCATGCCGTATCAAAGAGCTGAAATCGCGAAAGCGGGTTTGCCGACGCAAAACGGCGAGACGCACTACGCCGCCGGCGACGTGAAAGCAGAAGAGGCTTCGTTTTTGAACACGACGAACGACCCGAGCGGCTTTACGTTGATTGACGTCATGGCGTGGGGGTCTCTCGGGCACGCGTTGGGCTTCGCCGCGCTTGCTGTCGGTTCCTTCTCTTTGCTTTAAGCAAACTGCTCGACCGAGGAGGAGCAAAGTGCTCTGCGCCTAGAACCTTTATTATAAGTAGTCAAAATCAATATTATCATTTGTGCACACTATGTTACATCAAGTACTCTCTCTTTGCTCTCTCCTCTGCTCTTTCCTTCCTTTTTGTACGAGAGCTCCGAGAAAAAACAAAAAAACGCTAAAATTTCTGAAAAACAAAAAAAAAACGCATTTCTTTTTGTTAACAACAACAAGTATCATCACGAACTCCTACTCTTCGCGGAAAAGCGCAGGAGTAGTTGCGACGACGCAGAGCATAACAACGACGAATACTAAGCGAGACCAAGAAAGAGTGTTTTTATTTTCGAGAGATTTGTTTTCTCTCCAAGCGCGCTCTTTGTATTTATTTTTGTTCGTGTCGGCGTATTTAATTCTGATCTCGTTGGCGATTGTTATTGAATTGACTCGATCGGTGGTACGGTTAAGCGCGTTCGCGTACGGTTTATCAATCGCGTGAGAGTTTAAGTTTGTTTCCTGTTATCTTCTTTCTGCTGTTCGGTCGTTGGGTGTTCGTGCGCGCGGATGAAGACGATGACGATCCTTTCGAAAAGAAGAATGTTTTTCTTTTCCTTGCTCGTTGTTACTTTTTGGGGTGCCTTTGCGCGCGCCGAAGAAACGACGAATAACGTTCCGAGCGTCTCGACGTGTTTGTCGATGCCAGACGTGAGCGCGTGTGCCAGTCCGACGTCAAACACGTGTAAAGCTTTGTTGAACACCTGGAACGACGCCGGGTGTTTCTGCGATGGCGTGGAGACGGTGGATATTTCGGCGTACGCGAGCGCTTTGGAAGGCGCGATGTTAGCGAATGGCATCGCGAAGCACGACGCGTCGACGGATTCTGTTTGCGTGCAAGCGCTGGCAGAGCAATCGTCACTTGGTTCGCAAGATGTTTTGAAAGCTCCAGCGTACGCGTACGCGGTGAAAACGTCTTCGACGTCGTACTCCGTACATTGGGCGGCGAGCGAGAAGTACAAGGACGAGACCGTTTCCTTATATTCGGTCACGCCTTACATTCCTGGTGCTGATAAGATGCCCATTCGATACACGTGGCCATATTATGGCATCTCATCGACGTTAAATAGTAGTGTCGCTTTTGGCGGCGCTTTATCTACCTCAGTCGACTTGTCGGATATGGAGCAAACCGCGTCCAGTTTGGGAAGTGTCATTGTTTTTCTAGTACACGCCGTCGTGATCGATGGTACTGGTACAAAAACAGTCTCTCCGAATTTCGCGTCGGCTAAATACGTCCCGGTTCTCGCCGGAAATCCGATTGTTGAGATGTTTGCCTCGGCGACTTCATCTGATGTTTCTACGTCGTGCGGTACGTTCACGTCTCCGTGCGCGTCGTTGGCGGCAACGTTGGCGTCGACCTTGTTCAGAAACGCTGTGAGCAAGAAAGTGTCGTTGCTTCCCGGAACGTTCGCTTCGAGTTCGTGCGGTCTTTCGATAACGTCTCTTGGACCAGTAGAGATTTCTTCTCTCACTGGGTTGCCCGATTCAACTACAATCGACTGCGGATACGAGAACCATTTTGCCACGATTTCCGGCGACGACGATGCAGTCACCATTTCTGGCGTGACTATTCAAAACGGTCGCAGCGAAACCGGCGGCGGATTAAAAATCGCAAACTCGGCGACTTCTGAGCGCGTTCAGCTCTCTGATGTTGTCGTGAAAGACTCCCTGGCAGAGAATTTGGGTGGTGGTATTCACGTTGTGAGCGCCTCTCCCAAGTTTGATAACGTCGTCGTGCAAAACTGTTCGGGAGGTAACGACCGAACCGGGAACGCCAATCGAGGCGGTGGTATTTACATCGAAACGAACTCGAGTGTCATCGCGAACGATTTGACCGTGAAAGGTTGCTCTCTGGATGTTTCTGGAAAAGGTGGTGGTTTGAACGTCGACGAATCTTCCAGCGGCGTTTTCACCAACGCCGTCATTGAAAACAATTCAGCATTTTTCGCGGCTGGTATTTTCATCGGGAACAATTGCAAGCCAAAGTTTATAAACGCGAAGGTTTCCGGGAATTCGGCGAGTTACGGATCCGGCATTGGTATCTTTAATGGTGGTGACGCCGAGTTTGTGGATGGCACGATTTCCAAGAATACGCCAACGGCAAATGCCGAAAGTTACGGTGGTGGTCTTCTCGTTTATTCAGGCGCTAAAGGAACGTTTACCGGCGTTACCTTTACTGAAAACGAAGCAGATTACGGTGCGGGAGTCATGGCGTGGCCACAAGCAATTTTACTCACGTTTGATTCCTGCATGTTTACGAAAAACGTCGCGAAAGTCAACGGAGGCGCCATCAACGCCAAGACGGCGTCAACAATTGTCACGTCCGCGCAGACAACTTTGGCCGGAAACGTTGCCCAAAATCTCGGTGGTGCCATTCATGCTGAACCGTCAGCGTCGGTAACGCTTTCGTCTGAAACGACCGTCTATAAAAATACCGCCAAAAATGGTGGTGGCGTGTCGTGCGTCGGCGCGGACATCACCATTAATTCGGCTTCGAAATTTGTTGAAAATGTCGCTTCTTCATATGGTGGCGGTGTTTACCTCGAGTCATCGTGTAAGACTACTGTGACCGCCGCGGTATTTTCCGGGAACACTGCTGGCGGAAGCAACGAAACGGTATGCCCGAGAGTTCGCGGCGCTGGTGGGGGCGCGTTCGCCGTCGTCGGAGTATACGACGTCTCTTCCGTATCTCAAGGCGCGACCAACTTGGAAATCTCCCAAAACACCGTTATGACGAAGAATGCGGCCATCGACGGCGGTGCAATCTTTGTGTTGTCTTCCAGTGATGCCGCGACGACGAGCTCTACTTCTGGTTCCACCCCGTCTGTGTCTTTGTATTCCGAAGGCGCGATCGTTACCGTTCGAGAAGGCGCGACACTTCTCGAAAATACAGCCTTTGGATGTCACGGTCCTGGCGAAAAGCGCGGCGCTGGAGGCGGCATTTACGCGAGCGTTGGTATCGTCACAGCTAAGGATGCCATCTTCTCTAAAAACGTCGCCGCTACACACGGTGGAGGTATTCGCGCCGTAGACAACGTGGCATCTTTGAAGCTCGACGCAACGACCATGGCTGAAAACGTCGCCAGTGATGGATTTGGAGGTGCTATTGCGAGCTCTGCAATCGCGTTTCGAGTAGAAAACGGAAGTGTCATGTCGAAAAACGAAGCTACTAATGGTGGTGCGATTTCCATCGCGCCGCCGTCGGAAGAAAGCGGTGCTGACTCGGCACTCGATTTCGAGCTCGCGTCTCTGACTCTCGACAGTAACGTAGCCTCCAAAGTAGGCGGCGGCGTTTATTTCGACGCCAACTTTGCGAAAGCTTCGATAACACCAACTACGATGAATACTTTATCACAGTTGATTTTTCGTTCGAACGTGGCGGAATCTGGCCCGAGCGTCTACTGGACGCGAGCGTCTTCGCCGAACGTCGAGTTTACGTGCGAAAGCTGCAGCAACTTGCCAACCTTTCATCCAGAAGATTACGCAACGGAGGCGTTGAAAGTTCAAGCACCGGCGCATGTCTTAGCCGAGCTCTCAAAAGGCGTTGGATCGGGTGAAGTTGCCAAATCGTTCTCGGTTGAACTCGTGGACTATTACGGGCATGTCGCGGTTTCTGAACCAGCGTCATCAACGTGTACAATATCTACTGCTTCGCACGAATTGGACGACATCGCTATCACGGATTACGCTGGAGACCTTGGAAGGCTCGAATTTTTGAAAAATCACTCTCCTTTGGTCGTTTCCGGCGAACTCTCTGAAAATTCTCAGAAAGGCGTTTCAACCTTTGACAAGGTGACATTTCGGGGCGAGCTCGGTGACGTATACCGCGTATCATTTTTATGCAAACGCGAGAACGATGTTCAAATCGGCGACGAGTTGATATTGAACGCGCAAATCTTAAACTGTCTTCCCGGGTACCAGCCTAATTGGATGAACTTAGAGAACGGCGAAAAATCTGCGAGAATATGCAGTTATTGCGAAGATCGAACGTTCAATCTGGATGGAATACAATGCAAGCCGTGTCCTGAAGGTGGCGATTGCCGCGGTGGGAGCGATATCTCCTCACTTGAAGGTTGGTGGCGCTCAAATGACTTGTCCGAGTACATCTTCCAGTGCCCCATGGGTGCGGAAGCGTGCAAAGCGACTAACTCGACTGGCAACGTCGCATGCGAGGACGCCTACGAAGGGCCGGTGTGCGCGTTGTGCAAAGAAGGTTTCCGAAAGTTAGGCGGCAAGTGTTTGAAGTGCCAATCAAAACCCATTACAGATGCTATTCCAGTTATCGGAATTTTAGCCTTGATCGGGTTTATAATTTACATTTTCAAGAAACCGCTCCAGGAAGCAGCCGGAACGGTACTCGCCACGTGCGTCATTTACGTCTTTCAAACGCTCGGTTTGTTGTACTCCTACGACGTCGAATGGCCTTCGCCTATGAAGAGAACGTTGGGAATACTCGACGTGACCAACTTAAACTTGGATGCGTTAGCGCCGGGATGTTCGAACGCCTCAAACACGTTTTACGTGTCATACATTGGAGCTTTGACCGTGCCGCCGATCATCTTGATGCTTACTTTCGTCGCCTTTAACACCGCCGGTGTGATTAGGAAGATGAATAGGAATACATTCCTCGGTTTGAACATCAACGACGAGATATTAATCGAATTCCAAGGTAAATGTAAGCGTAACTGCGTTTGGATGCTCGTTTTAACCTACGCTGGCGTCACCAAAACCGTCTTGCAGCTCTTCAACTCGAGAACTCTGGACGTTGGAACGTTCTTACGCGTGGATTATAAAATCGAAGCCGAAGGTGCGACGTTCAACGCCTACCGATCGTCCGCGTATCTCGCGATGATTATTTATCCGTTCGGTCTACCGTTGTTTCTTGCATGGAAGTTATTGAAACGACGTCCGACCGGGAAATTATCGGAATCCGATTCCTTGCGTTCGACGTACGGTTTCATGTACAAATCCAATCGCCCGGGATGCAAAGGATGGGAGCTCGTTTTGTTGGCGACCAAGTTCTTTTTAGCCGCCATTCCAGTGTTTGCTACTGAAAGAAACTTGCGCGGCGATCCGAATTCTGGCTACGACGTCTCTTCTGAATTCGCATCGGCGTGTCAAATCGCCATGGCGCAAATGCTCTGCGGCGTCGCTTTCTGTTTGGCATTATACGTCAAACCGTACGCTCAACCGTTGCATAACCGCCAATTCTCGTTGGCCATAGGTACCGTCATCTCCTGGTTGGCTGTTACGACTGCCGTCTTTGCTAACCCACAAGCGTTCACGAACACTGAATCTAGCGGTGTCGGTGCCGGTTTGGTCATCTTTTCTCTCGTCACTTTAGCCTACGCCATATCTGCGTCGGCCAAAGCCGGAGAAAAGCCTTTCGCTCGCGAGAAAAAAGACCCGGACGAACCGTCGTTTTGGAAATCCCAATCGATGTTTTTAAAATCGTTTAAAAGATCTGATGTGCAAACGACGAAAAAAGGCACGTCAACCACTGAAGACAACGACGAGAAAGCTTCTTCTTTGAAGCCTCTCGCGGCCGAAGCCGCCTAAAGCGGCGGCGTTCACTTCGTCTTCGACTCTCATGACCTGGTGCATTCTCCTTCACACATATACATACGAAAGTCGATCGAGAACACCGAAAAGAATCCGTATTTATTCAGTTATTTATTATATTATACATATTCATATTATTATTCGATGCAACACTTCCCCGGGCGGGCGCGTTATATGTCATAAAAGACGAAGACTCGCTGCTAATCTTCCTCGCGTATTTTTTCATTCTTCGAAACGCACCCTAAAACGACCGGTCTTCTTCAATTGCTCATTTTCAGCCATCCATCATTTTCCTTCTCTTTTCTTCGTTACTTTTTGGTTGTTTCGAAACACCTCTTTGGGAAAGAAAAAACAAACAAAAAACATGCAGCATCGCTCTTCCAACGCGGATACGATTCGCGCCGAGAGCGAGAAAGTGAGGCAGGCGAACGAGGAGCGATTGAGAGAGAAGCGAATGGTACGTCGTCGTTTGATTTCTTTTTTCTCTAAACTCTCTCTCTTCGTCACTTTTGTTGAGCTTTTTGATTGATTGATTGCCTTTTCGGATACGATCGGGTGACGAATTCCAGAGTTTCTTTCTCTCTCTCTCACGTACCTTTTCCGCACTTAAAGCATCACGGATCGATGATCTGAAAGCCTTTCTGTATTTTACCATTCGCACATCAACTGACGCGACGACACTTTTCTTTTCTTTTATAGCAAAAATCCTCTCGCTCGAGCGGATCTGCCTCCCCAGGGGCGATAATCTTTTCGATATTAGTGCTCGTCGCCATCGCGGTGTTTGCGATTGGCCATCCGTCCGGGCAAAAATTGTCGAACCAAGCGTCGAGGAAGTTTGGATTAGGTGGACGGAGTAGCAATGACGGTGATTTCGATGTTGATAGTAGCGGCGGCGACGCGGTGGACGTTTCGGAAGAGTTGGCGCCGTCGGAGACGATGTCCGAGGAGGATCGAGAAGAGATTGCGGCGGAAGAAGCGGAAGAAGCGCAAGAGGAGGCGGCAGAGGAAGCAGCAGAAATGGGTTTGAATAACGATGCGGCTGAAGCGGTGCCATCGAGATCGAATATGGATTCTATGGCCAGATGGGCGGCGTTGGGCGTGCCCGAGGTGTGCATTAGACCGGGCGTCGCGCCGAGCGGCGTGATTCCAGGATTAGAGCTTCACGATCGATACGACGACGCTTTTTACACGAAACCGGCCGGAACAACTGCCGCGCACACGGATAAAGTGCAACACACGGAAGAGCAGCAAGCGGAACACGAAGACGCGAAGGAAGAGTTGCAAGACGCGAAGGAAGATTTGAAAGACGCCGTGGAGGAGTTGAAGGAAGAGATTATCGAGGAGAAAGAGGAAGAGGCAGAATTGGCTGCCGAAGAAGGCGTTACGATTTCCGACGAAGAACAAACGGAAGACGAGACCAAGTTGGAAGTTGGGCAAGAAGACGCCGAGACGGTTGCGGGTGCATCTTCCGACGAAGGCGAAAAGAGACGCGCGCGAAGCTTGCTTGGGAAGCAAAAGAAAGCAGGAGGGAGAATCACTGGCACGCCCTTAACGGCGACTTCGGTGCAAAACGTTCCGTTAGCGTCAGCCTCGTTCGGTCGCGAACGATACGCTGGGCCGGAAACGAACCCGTTACTCGTCGAGGGTATGTCTGAAAACGCCGACGATATCGACCAAGCGGACACGGAACAAAGAGTCATGTTTGAAGTCGCGAAGCTGTCGCTCTTCGACATCGCGTGTCAGTTTGCCAACGCCGAGTGCGCGGATGCAGCGGCTTTACAGTTGGCTGCCGCCTTAAGAGCGGACGCCGAAGCCGTTATCAATCCGGACGTGTCCCCAGAAGAACTCACGGAAGTCTCCGCGAGACTCTCCACGTTGCACAGCAACCCGAGAACGATGTTGAACTCGTCCAAGTTACCGGCGATGGGCAAATCTGGCGAACTCGGTTCGTGTGCGTTAACCAGCGACGCGGAATATGACCCAAGCGGGCAACGATTTGACGCGACTGTTTCTCGATTTGCCTCGGTCATTGACGTCCACGACACGTTGGTGTACTGCGCGCCTGATTCTAAGTTTTGCAAATTCACGAAACTCACCGAACCGATCACGGAAACGACCGTTCGATTGGACGCGGCTTCGTATTTGATGGCCAAAGCGGCGGGTAAAACCATCCACTCCATCTTGGCCAACGACGAAGGTTTAGGACGAGGTATTTCCAACTGGGGCTACGAAGGCGAGCCGACGCACAACTTTATCACCACTTTAATGCTCTTGCGTTCTGGTTTGTGTGCTCGATTGGATGTTTACGGTCAACCGTCCATCCCTCTCGATTGGTTCCGCTCGCAAGGATACGGTCACATCACCGCCATTCCGGGAGATAGCGAAGAGGATCAAAAATTAGCCAAAACGCTCGTCCAAGAGAGGTACGCTTATAGAGTGGTGATGGATCAAGGGAAAATGTGCTTCTTCAAGTAAACGAGGGAAGCAGCAAACTCTCTCTCGGGTGAAGAGACGACGGCGGCGCGAAAGAGAGAGAGAAAAATAACTACCACTAGAAACACATTACTATATATAATATTTTTATCACGGTCGTGCAGTATATACATTCTTATTTTAAATTCGATTTCACAACGTACAACGACGCGTTTCGGTAGCGCTTCGTCAAAACGGATGTCTACTTCTCGTCTTGGCTTTTCTTCTCCACCCCGGCAACTTTCGCGTAGTGATCGGTCACGATGTTAATATCGCACCCGTACTGCGCGTAACAGGCTTCTAACTTTTTGCCTTCCAATCCTGTTTATTATTAGTATTAAAAATGTCAGTAAAAGTTCTGTCGTCAGTCTTCGCATAAAGAGGGCAATAATGGTGACTCGGATGCTTCTTGTAAGATGATGAAAAGAAATGAAGATCGCATATTCTTCTTTCTCTCTTCTGGATTTAAATCAAAACGTACCTTCGCACTCTTTAATCGCGTTCTTAATCTCTTCGACGTCGCAGTAGCCTCTCGCGCCGCCTCCACCAGCCGTGAATTCCTCCTGTATACATAAATAAACACGTGAGTAATCTATAATAATTGGACACAACAACAACAACAACAACTGTAAAACGTACCGCTTTCTTCAATTTCGGTTTCGCCGGTTCCGCGCGAACTTTGAAACCCTCTCCTCTCCTTCTCTCAAAATTTGAGAATAAACGCACTCTCTTGGAAGAGAAGGAGGAGGAGGAGGAGGCTTTGCTCGTCGACGCTGCCGCCGATGATGATACTAAATTGATCGGAAACATATTTTTATTATTTTTGCTTCTTTTGCGAGTGAAGAAAAAAGACTAGAGTGGGTTCGCGAGTCAAATTTTGTATCATGTGTAACTTGTGCCTCAAAAGCACGTAAAATCCACCAAAACACCGCGAAACGTCGCGATAATTTATTCTTAAAAAATCAAGGCAGAGCGTTCAAACATCATTATTATCATCACTTGTTCTTTTGTGATCGTTTTCATCGCGTTTAATCATCTGTATTTGACCATGGGGAGGTATTGGAATGCGTGGAAAAAATGGAGGATTTGTACCCAATTGTGGTTAATATGTGCGTTTGTTTCTTTTCGCTCGCGCGTTGCTTCGATATTACATTTTCGAACTAGTTCTAAGGATCTCGCTTTTCAGTTAGTATCTCTTAGTTAGTATCTCTTTTATTTACTCGTATCGTTATATACTTGCTCCTTCTTTTACAACTTGAGCAGTTTTTGCATAGTCTTTTCCGCCGCTCCTTCACAGGTTTTCCAGCACGCGTAGCACAGAATATCTGTGGTTCGAAGCAAAATATCTTCTTTGCCAAGATATTTTCGTTTCTTCATCGTCAGGTACCCGTTCGCCGCCCTGAACGACGGATACTCTGTAAGTCCCTTTTCCTTAAAGAGCTTCTCGACGTACCACAAAGCATCCGGCGCTTTAGCCCATCCAAAACTTTTTTCTCTCCCGCAAATCGAACACTTTTCCTTCTCCAAGCAGCCAGGCGGTCGGCATATGAATTGCTTCCGAACGAATTCTTTGTTTCTTTGTTTCTGCTTCGCGTATTTCTGCTGATCTCGTAACTGCGCTTTCGTCATCTTCTCCCCTTTCTCGTTCTCAACGATGATCTGCTTCGCCTTCTCGCGTTGAAGCTGATTTCGTAACTGCGCTTTCGTCATCTTCTCCCCTTTCTCGTTCTCAACGATGATCTGCTTCGCCTTCTCGCGTTGAAGCTGATCTCGTAACTGCGCTTTCGTCATCTTCTCCCCTTTCTCGTTCTCAACGATTATCAGCTTCGCCTTCTCGTATGGACGCTGCGCTTTCGTCACCATCCGCCCTCCCTCGATATCAACCATCTCCTGCTTCCTCTTCTTGTGGTAAAGCTGATTTCGTAACTGCGCTTTCGTCATCTTCTCCCCTTTCTCGTTCTCAACGCTTATCAGCTTCGCCTTCTCGCGATTTCTCTTATTTCTCGCAGCGTCGTTGTTCACCTCCTTCTTCGTCTTGTCGTCGAGGAGAGCATACCACACCAACACAGTGACGTGGTCTTCCTTCTTGAAGCCGAGCTGCTTCATGATGTCCTCGTCGAACCCGTGCTCGCCAGAATGAAGAAAACGTGTTGTGCAAGACGACAATTTCCTGTACCCGAAGAATTTCCACGCTTTCGCTATCATGCCCGTCGAGATTCCGAGCACTTTCGCTTGCGTGTCTATTTCGAAAGAATTCGTCTCTATCAAAGTAGGAAACTGAATGACCTTCCCGTCCTCTTCAAATAACCTCTGTTCTCCTGCGTTCAGACGCCTTGCGCGCGAGCGAAAGAAAAGGAAAGGAAAAAGATAATTGAAAGCGTCAGTTGAACATCGAGGAAGAGGAACACGAACAAAAACGAGATCGGAAAGCGTCAGTTGAACATCGAGGAAGAGGAACACGAACAAAAACGAGATCGGCGAACAAAAAAATCACGTACTTTTTTTCTTCTTCACCTAATTCCGTGATTCCTTTCTTCTCTTCTTCATTGAGGTTGGTGTAATCAGGTTTGATCATTATAAGCTCAATTGAAGATTGCGACGAGGTGGTGTTATTGCTGTCGTCTCGTTTTTGTTTTCTTTTCGGTTTCGTCATCGCGCCCGTCGAATTGATTTTTATGAGATTTATACGAGTTGTTCTAAATTTTTATCATGCATGAAGAAAAAAATATTTTTACTTTTCAACTCTTTTTGTGAAACGCGCCGAACTTGTGACCATATCGATTTGAAGAGATTTCAATTAATAGATACAAAATTTTAAGCGCTTTTTGCTCCATAAGAATACTAAAACTGTGGATACAGAGATGATGATGGCAGGAGGAAGAGGAGGAGAGCTGTCGTCTTTCGACACCAACGATGACGATGAAGAAGAAGAAGTCGTCGTCGTTCTGAAACAGGAGGAGGAGGATTTGGAGGACAGAGGAGGAAGAGGTCGAAACTCTTTCAGAGAGAGGTTGAATAAGATTGTCCAGACGACGGCGAGAAATTCGTGGTCGTTAGTGAGACATTTCAAGAGCGGAGGAGGAACGGCGAGAAGCGCATCGGAAGAGGAGGAGGAGGAAAAGGAGGAGGACGGAAGAGGGAAGAACGTGAGGGAAGAATCGCTCTCGCATTCAGTGCCGAAAAAAATCGCGAGGTACTTCCGCGCGGAGAGGAGACGGACTTTGACCGCGTTGACTTTATTGACCGCGTTTCCGCCGATACTGAGAGCGTCCGTGGAAGTTTCCGGGACGAGGATTTTAGATTATATGGTGACAACGATCGTAAGTTTAGTGGTTTTGTTATCCATGTCTTTGTATAGCTGGGAACGGGAGGTGTATCCGGCGATGAAGATGCTTTTGTTCGCGGCGTTGGTCGTCGCGCAATTGTTGGCGGAAAACGTGTGCGTGGCGTTGATTACGCATTTGGACGAGAATAAGTTTGTGTACACGTCGTTGCAAGATAACTTGTATCAGTGGTTACGTCGCGGGTGCGAGACGTCGAGAGCTTTGAAGGAATTGTTTTGTGGTACGTTTCCCGGATGGACGACTTTGCATTTTGGCGCGTGGGTAATTTTAGGCGTGTTGGGACCGACGCTCGGCGGAGAAGGCGAAGGTTTGGGTAGGATGCTTTTTAAGAAGAACACCGATCATAAAAAAACGCTCTCGAGGGACGAGCGACCGTTGAACGGTAATGATAATAGTCGTAGTAACAGTAGAGACGAAGAGCGCGGAGAAAAACGCGCGGGAAGGTTTGAGGACAAATCACCTAACGCCGCTTTCTCGCCGGCGGAAGAGCAAATTGCAAGCGGCATCAATATTAGTAGTAGTATTAATAGTAGTAGTAGCTCAAGAAGTGTTTTTGGGATTGCAGCTCGAACGTGCGCGACGATTGCGTTAGCGCGCGCCATTCGCGTGGTGTCATTCATGCTTACCGTGGTACCAAATCCAAAGCCCGGGTGTTACAACCGTCAATTTTCGGACGCGCCGATGCAATACGAAGACGGTTGGCATTTAATTGAATACGGATCGAGTCGAATTCGGGGAACTGGTGGGTGCAACGATTTGATCTTCTCCGGACACGGTGTCATATACATGTCTGGCTTCTTGTGCTTAGCAACGCACGGTATATCTCTGGGTAGTTTCGTCGTATTTTTAGCCGTATTACACGCGTCGTGTAAAGAAGCGCTGGATCAAACGCACTACGGCGTGGATATGTTTTTAGCCATCGCGGTGACGGCGCTGAGTTGGCGCGAGTGTCACACCGTCGAAAAGTGGGTTACCGGGAATTCATCAAAAGACGACGAAATAGGAAAGGGAGGAGGAAGAGGAGAAGAAGAAGAAGAAGAAAAGAAGAGAAGAGGGAAATTCCAATTAAGTAAGCGAGCGAGGCGTGGTTTGAGCTTTTGTTTACCATTTCTCATCATCGCGCTCGTCATCGCTGGTGCGACTGTGTTCATCACCAGCGACGCCTAAGTGAAAGAGAGATACACGAATAAAAAGGGAAACTGTGTGTGTGTGTATGTGTGTGTGTGTGTGTTTGTGTGTGTGTTTGTTTGTGTGTATGCGTGCGTTAAAAATATACATGTCACAACAGAGCCGTCTGCGTGTTTTTACAATCCACCAGCGGAGTTTCGCCTTTTTTCTCGATAAGTACGGCTTTGATTTCGTCGCTCTTTAAGTACTCCATCGTTTCTTCTTCGTTCTCAAAACCTAACGTCGTCGTAAAGAATGAAACCGGAATCGTTGGGCGGTGACTGGAACACAACGCCAACAACGCGTGCCCGCGCAATCGATTCGCGTGCTTTTGCATCAAGTTCCAATTATAATTCGGTGCTATTTTCCGAAGCTTGAAAAATTTGACAATATCTGAGCCTTTCACTGAAACAATAGCTTCTAAGGCATGTTTCACAAAGTCGTGCTCGATGTTCTCCTCGGTCAAATCAATCATCTCCGTGAAAAGTTGGCGACCATTCTTGGCCGTTTCGTCCGCGATCAACGCGTAGAGTAATCTATATGCCGCAAACTCACCTCGCGAGTCTTTAAACTTCTCTTCATTGATGTACCGTTCGTGCAACGTTTTAAGAACCGTTTGACACTGGTTATACTCGGCTAAATCGTCGTGCTCTAGAGCAACTCTCGCGTGCGTCTCGTACGCGGAAACCGCCAAAGGGCCCTTCGCGTGCTGCACGGTTAAATCCTGTCTGATTGACTTTAATTGCTCTTTTAACTGATCGTACGTCCATTCTCGACTCTTCCATTTTTCTTCTACTAACGCCAAGGCTTTTTTTAAAACCGCCGGAGGGCGAATATCCGAAGCTTTTGGATCTGAGGTCAGGCGCATGTACGCTTTTGTCAGGGACTGATTCGTTCCCACCGCGCGTTTGTTCCCGGTTTTCAATTCAGCCATGGTCACTTCTCCTCGAGGTGAATCTGTCCGCGTGACCGACTTCGGTCGCTCAATCTCTTCCCCGTAATGCTCGTTATTATTAAATCTCTGCTCGCGTTTCTTCTTGTTTTGTTTCGAGTACAAATCGTCATCCATCGCTATACCTCCGCGGTCTCTCTTTCTATTACTATCACCGGGGGTCAATCTACTTTCTAACGCAGAGGGCACGCCAAACCGCAACGGCTGTTGTTCCTGAAACTGCTGCAACGGCGGCGGTGGTGACGGGTACTGCGCTTGACCGCTTATGACGCTCATCGGTGGCATCCCGAGCGGTTGCCTCGTGAGAACCGGCGGCGGCATTTGATACCCGCTCATTCCAATCGGATACGCCTGATGCTGATATTGTTGTTGCTGCAGATGTTGTTGACCATAAAAAAGTTGCTGCTGCTGCTGCATCTGATACGGTGGCATCATCATCAGCATTTGTTGTTGTTGTTGTTGTTGTTGTTGTTGTTGTTGTTGCATGTGAAAAGAAGGTAGTCCATGCGGAACTCCAACCAAGGCCGGCGGCGGCGGCGGCGGCGCGACCTTCGTCGTCCCGCCCCCCGCCGCTTCAACCAAAGCGCCCATTTCGCTTTGATCAAACCGGCTCGGTTTCTTCACTCTCGCTCTTTTCAATTCCATCGATACTTTCTTCTCTCTGTCTTCAAACGTTTCCTCATTCCTGTTTTCCTCCTCCTCCTTTTCCTTTTCCTTTTCTTCGCCTCCACCCCTTCCTTCCTCTTCCAACCCGCCGTAGAAATATTGCAAACACTTCTTCCTCAACAAAATCTTCGGTTTCTCCGCCTCTTTGACTCGTTTCGCGTTCATTAAATGTTCCACGTCCGCGTAAATGTCCAGCAATTTCTCTCGTCTCGATTTCTTCAACGAAGAGGTGGAAAACGTCTCTCGGTGCCTCTCGAAATCTATTCTCGCGAGTTGACAAATCTCCCGAAACGTGTCCAAATCCTTTCTCGAAGCAACGCGTTGTTGTGTGCTCCTCGACGAGCGACTTTTGTCGTTCTTCTTCGCGTTGTTGCTCCCACCGCCCATTTTAATAAGAGAGAGAGAGAGACGAGAAAGAGCGTCACGAGCAGTCGCGCATCGTTTCCTTCTTCTCGCGCGTCTTAAGTTCTGTTCTTTTTATGGAGAAAACGCCGCACTACAAAGACACCCAAAACGCACGCAGAGAAACGATGATGAGTGCACGAAGACTTTAAACACAACTTTTGTCTCCGCTCCGTTTCCTTTAATTCCTCTGTCTGAGAAGAAGAGACGACGACCACGAGGCGAAAAAGAGAGAGAGAGAGGGAGAGAGTTTCAGGAGAAAAAACGAACGCTTTGGCGACGACGACGACGGGGTGTTGATGAGACGATGATGACGAGCGCAACGATGTTGAGTTTTACGACGAAGAGGAGGAGGAGTTTCTTTGTCTTTGTGTTCCTCTTCTCGACGATGGTGACGACGTCTTCTTGGACGACGACGAAAAAAGGCAGTAAAAGTTGCGCGATGTTGTTGTTCGCGAACGCGGAACGAGGAGGAGGAAAAGAAACAGCGGCGAGCACGACGAGAGGAGCGAGGAAACAACGTTTCGGATCTTCGTCTGTGTCCTCCAAAACGCCTCCTTCGTCTCCTCCGCCGCCGGACAGGTATAAGTATTTGAACAGGCGGGAAGAACGGTTCGATTTGGATTTCGAGTCGGACGCGTCGTTAAAATCGTCCGCGACGGCACAAAACGCGCTGATACACGGTGGGATAACGTGTAACGGGAAAGTGAAACCGTACGCTTGGAATCGAGCGGCGAAGATAGAGGACGAGGTGCCGGGAGACGTGACGACGATCGGAGGGTCGTGTCACGCGGGATACGCGGACGGTTACGGCGCGGTGTCGAGATTTTCAGGTCCGTTGTACGTAGCGGCGACGGAGGATAAGGTTTTCGTGATTGATGGGAAGAATAGGAAAGTGAGAGCGATTGATATCGCGAAAATGACGAAACACGCGGTGAGGACGATAGAATTCAAGTTTGTCGGGGAGAGAGACGAAGAAGAAAGAGAACAAACGCAAAAGAAGAAGAATGGGAAGAAAAACAGTAGATATAATAACGAAATCATTCGAATTCCGGGACCGATTACCGCGACTTCGGATGGGCAGACGATATTTATCGTGGATAAACTCGACGAGAGCATCTACCGCGTAGCGGGACACCGAGGCACGTTGTACGAAGCAAACACGAGAGATTTATCCGAGGAGCAAATCGCTCGGAATAATCGAGAGAGGAATTATTTCGGGACTAGAAAGAATAGCGACGGTAGTGGTAGTGATAGTGGTGGTAGTAGTAGTAACAACGAATACGTGGCGGCAACGTTAGAGACAACTAAAGTGCTCCAGAACGGGTTAGGTGTGAGAGACGTGAGCGGCATCGCGGTCCACGCTGACGTGTCGACGCATAAATTAAAGGGCGTATACTTTGCGTGTAAAAAGCGAAACGCAGTTTTCGCGTTGGTGAGCAACCACAACAAAGGATCCTCCGAGTACGAGTTGACCGAGGAATGGATCACCGGGGAAGGCGGGGACGACACCAACGACGAGAACTTTTCGCACAAAGGGAACGTGAACAGTTACTCCAAAGGTGGATTTCGAGACAGCGAAGACAAATCGAAAGTTTTATTTAACGAACCGAGCGGGATCGCGCCTTCGCCGGACGGGAAGATTTTGTACGTCGCGGATACGAGGAACAATCGCATTCGTGCCGTAGTCATAGCTACCGGGGAAACGTACACGATTGCCGGTAACGGGAAATCGAAAACGATCGATTGTCATCGATCCGGAAGTAGCGCGAACATCGGGTACGGGAACAGTAATCGACGATACAGCGGTACCGGAAAGAACCAATGGGGTACGAAGAGCTTAGAATTAGACGAGTGCGCGTTTGACCACCCGGTTGGGATTTCTGTCCACCCGGACGGGTTGTATCTATTCGTTTCAGAGTTACACGGACAAACTATTCGGGTCGTGAGTTTATCTAAAGTGCAAGAGGAAAGCGCTTCATCCGCCGCCTCTACCACCACCACGAAATGGACGGATCATTCCGCGCATTACCGCATCGAAGCAACACGAGTCTCCACGCTTGTCACCAACGATGGATGTAAGATAGCCAGTCAGTTAGCGTCCACATCCATGGGTTTTGGCATCAAAAATACTTTCCCGGACGGGTACGGATTCCGAGCGTGTCTTGGTGCGCCGAACGACATTGCCTTAGCGCCTTTAGGCGGCTCGTTATTCGTCGTGGATTCCTTCGCATCGCGCGTGAGACGAGTATCGGCGTTGACGCCTCGAGAGAAACACCTCGCGGATCGTATTAAACGGAGAGAAAAGGAAGATGCGGATCCTTTGAGATATCCCAAAGGCCAAGCCGTCGGGTGGTTGCGATTGAAGAAACCGGCAAAAGGATCGTCGTCGGCGTATCCGATCTATCCGTCTAGATATTTCACCGTCTTGTGCGAATTCGATCAAGAAATAACCGAGGAATCTGGGTTTGATATCCGAACCGCCATTCGAACCAGTAACGCGTTCGTCATGCGAGTCAACCAAGAACCAACGTCGGAGGATTGTTTCGTCGACGACGACGATTTAGACCGCGACGTTAGTTTTCACAACGATAACATCAAGTGCGGACCAACTTATAGCATCACTTTGAAAGCGCACGAGCCTCACAGGAAAGTCGAGATTGGTTTGACTTCTAAAATCATGAAGCTTTCGCCCGGGAACGGCGCGAACGTCCACGGCGGATGGCGTTCGGAACCGAAAATGATGGTGACTGTTCCCATCGGTGGCGAGCACGAAGATTTAGAGTTTTGGAGGTATCTTTTATATTTCCCTTTACACGCGGTATCAGGCGTGATTAACTTTGCGTTCTTTTGCTTGCTAGGCGCGCTTTCCTTGATTGCTTTGAGCGTCATGGCGCGACGACAAGACCAGTTTCCGAGAGTCAAACGTCTCGTGAATAAAAAATGGTTTCCAAAGCCGCCGAAAATTTCCGTGGACGCGTTCGAGAAGGGTATTGAAAAAGTATTTGGCGTGAAATCACTTTTAGATTTGCGAGGGAAAGCGAATTAGACTCAGTAGTAGATTTGTATATTATTATGCTGCCATTCTATGTGCCGAACTTTGAATTCATATCAACGCATTCAAACAACTTCCCCGACAAGTTTCGTAAACTCGTCCTCTTCTACTTCGCTCGACTTCTCCTCCTTCCTATTCGTCGTCGTCGCAATCATCCAATTTCTAACATCTTCTAAAGTATCTATATCGTACAAAGGATCGCACGAATCTTCCACGTGTGGGACCATCCCAACTTTCCTTGCCGCATTTTTGGCGTCTTCTAACGTGTGATTCGTGCTCCACCGAACCAATTTCTCCTCCTCGCTCCCGAACAAACTCTCGCTAAGTCTACACGTCGTCGACAGGTGCCAAAACCCGCCATCTTCGGCTTTCCCGAAACCTAATTTCGGAGCGTCATTCTTCAGAGGTTTCGATGCTCGCATCTTCTTCGTGCTCTCTTCTAACCGTTCCCACGAGGCGTCCGGATAATCCGTCCCGACCACGTGAAAGACGCGGCGACTCCTTTCACCTACATCTTCTGGACTCCTACTCGCATAAGAAGAGATCTCGTCGTTTATGGCGCGTATCATTCTCAATCCTAAATCGTTCGTGCTCTCATCCTGCGCTTTGACTTCGATTTCTATTTTCCTCCTCCTCCTTAAGGAGACTCCTACTTCTTCTTCTTCTTCTTTGTCGTCTTTGTCCTCGTCTCCAAAGAAAAGAAGATTTTTCTTCTCCAACCACTCTCGCACTTTCTCAACCTCCTCCTTTTCGGCGACGTAAAACACCAACCGGAGACGCTTCTTCATCACCCCGTCGCGATAACGACGACGAGGCGTAGGCGCACACACATTTGTACCACGAATCATCTCTTCTCTCCCCAACAAAAATCCTCTCAAAACTCTCTCCGTGCAAAACTCGTACAATCTCGCCGCCATCGTTTCACCCTTTCTCCTTCTTTCTTCCTCCTCTTCCTCCTCCTCCTCGTTCACCATCAAAATCCTCATCAAATCTTTCGCCAGTCTCGTCTTGCACTTGCCCGGAGTCGCTCGTCGTCCAAAGAACAGCATCACATCTTCTTGGTCTTCTTCTACTTCTTCTTCTTCTTCACGATGATGTGCTTTAGTCGCATCCATGATATCTTTTAAAAAAATAACGAACTTTTCTCCGCTCTTTTTGGTCTCGTGATTTTTTTTCTTTTCTGCTCTTTTTTTACTCCGAATTCCTCAAAGAGCAGCTCCTCGACAAAAAAATCACTCTCATCAAATTGCACACAAATTTTGTTGGTGTTTTGACTATTATATTATTACTACTACTCCTAATACTAAAACAAGAAGAATAATAATAATGTTTGGAATGGGCCAATACGAAAAGGTCGGGGACTCCGCGAAGGTACGAATAAGAAGAGGCGTTTGTTTTGTTTCCATATTGTTTTTTCTATATATTTTGTCGCGTCGTCTTTCTTCGTCGTTCTGCGTTGTTTTGTTGTAAGAAATCGGGGCATCCAATTCTCTCTCTCTCTCTCTTTCTTTCATTCATTCCTTTTTGTTTCATTCGTGCGCGATTCGCGCGTAGTCCTTCTATACTGCGTTGTTTAAAACTTCCGACCACAACGCATCCTCGTGTTCTAATACTCACGGCTTTTATAATAATACATTAAACACAGATCCCAGGCAGAAACGACGAGGACAACAAATCGAAATTTTCAGACATCAAAGACACGGTCAATTCCGCGGCAGCCTCGGCGTACCAGAAAATCACCGGCACCGAGTACGGGAAAACTATGACGGAGAAAGAGTTGGCGATACAAAACGCGAAAAAAATGCAAGAACATAATCGACCACCGGCACCGGATTGGAACCAGGCGAAGAAAGATGGGAGTCACACGCATCCAAACACGATGGATAAAGACGGGAAATTCCTCACCGCTATCGGCGCCATGAAGTCCGGGGGCGGGTACGACGTCGATCCGGTGCATGGCGACGCCTCGCTCGAGACGAAGATGAAAGGTTTAGGGGTGGAAAATCCAGGCGAGAAGAAGAGTTTCGCGTGGAACGATCCTCCTCCGCCGAAGAAGAAAGAGATGAAGAAGAAGAAGAAGAAAAAGAACAACTCGGATTCGGATTCGAGCGGGAGCGATGAAGACACCAGCGACGACGGAGGGTCCTCCGAAGACGAAAAGGAGAAGGAACCGGTGGAGGACTTTGGGATGGATTGCGAACCAAAGGATAAGTTTCGCAAGAAAAGACTCCAAAAGTTGAAGAAAGATGTGCACCCGATTTTAGACGTGGTGCGCGTGGACGATCCGTCGGAGTTGAGAGCGTTGTTAGAACTCGGGGGCGACGCGAACGAAGTCATCACCGAAGACAAAGTGAAGGACGAGTACGACCAACTCGGATGGACGCCTTTGTTAGAGGCTTCGAGTAAAGGCAGAGTGGATTGCATGCGCACTTTGTTAAAGTTCAACGCCGACCCGAACGTTGGGTGCAACGAAAACGACGAGAAACCGTTACATTACGCCGCTCGAGGTGGTCACGCTCAGGCGTTGACGAAACTGTTCAAAGAGAGCAAAATCGACGCGTTCGCGCGCAACCGCAAAGGCGCCACGTGTTTACACTCCGCCGCAAAGAAAGGTCGAATCGAGAGTTTACAAATCATCTTGAAACAGTTTAGAAGAATACAGGAGGAAATGAGTAGCACGGCGGATACGCAGAGCTCGAGATTTGACGACGCGATTGATTTCGTCGACAGTTCCGGGCAAACCGCGTTGCACGTCGCCGCCGGCGCCGGGTACGAAGACGCCGTCTCCATTTTAGTCAAAGCAGGTGCGGATGCCTCCTTGGTCGATAACAAAGGCCGCACGCCAAAAAAAGTTGCCGCGAAGAAAGGCTACGACGACTTATCCAAAGTCTTGCGAAAAGCGGAAAAAGAGAGCGAAAGCCGAAGAGAGAAGATGGGCAACTTGCAAATCCCGACCAACGCGTTTGCGGATATCGAAGGCAAACACACGGAAGTCGCGTTCAGTCCAACGCACGAAGCAGGGGAGGAGAACGAGAAGTTATTCAAAGACGCGGCGCGGATAGAAACGGCTGGTGGATTATAATATTAACAACCCCGAGAACAACACTATTATGATATGGGTTTTTAAAACTGACTGTAAAATATATAAATTCCGCCAAGTTACGAAACGTATTCGTTCGTCGAATACGCGACGACGACGATACCGATGACGATGATGATGATAATGCGCTAACTTTCGCTTCTTCTCTATTCTTTGTATTCACATCTGTTCGTTTCTAATATTCGTCTTCTATGTGACCTATTTCTTCTCTTCTTCTTCTTCTTCTTCTTCCTCGTCTTCTAGAAAAGCGCTTCTCTGATTCCCTTTCGGGTTGTCTAAATTCTCCGTCGCGAAGTGCATCATGCTGTTGCTCAGACCTCTCAGCGCGGCTTCTCGTGCTTTTTGAATCTCCTCTGCATCGATCAAGCACTGATTCTTCCTCCAAACGTGTCTCACTTGTTCTCTCAGGGCAAATCTCGGGACGGATTGTTTGTGCGCTAAATAATCCGCCAGTCGTAAACAATCTCGGTACAGTTTCAGAGGCTGGTTGAGAAGGAACTCCGCCGGGTGTGGTGGGATTTCTGATGATGATGATGATGTTGATAAAGACGAAGTACTCACGCAACATCGAAAGCGCACACACAGCATCTCGCGTCTCACAATTTTGGATCGCAATAAAAACATCATCCCTTTCTCGTTCTTCTTATTCTCCGAGTCGTCGTCGTAAACATTTTGTGCAACTCAACAAAACACATTGATTTCTCACGCAACACACAAATAAAAAAATGAAGAACATGGTGTCTCATTTGACAAACAGCCCACTTTTTTGGCACACAATTTTCGCACAAAACTCTGCTCTGCTGAAATTCGTTGTTTTTTTTTACATCATCATCATGTATCTCATGTACTACCTGAACGAGGACGGGAAGCGCGTGTACACGCTCAAGGTACGAAAACTTTATATATCAAAACATCATTCTCTCTGTGAGTATGAGTCGCAAAAGCTCGGTTTTGTCTCGTCTTTTTTTCTCTCTCTGTTGGAACACACAGCGGAATAACATTTTAATTTCGATCGAGAATTCATCGTCACGAAATTCACCCCCCGCCGCCCTCTTTCTTTTCCCTCTACTTAATGAACAGAAAACGGGTCCGGATGGGAAACCGACGTTGTCGGCGCACCCGGCGAGATTCTCGCCGGACGATAAGTTCTCGAAACAGAGAGTCGCGTGCAAAAAACGGTTCGGGTTACTTCTCACGCAGCAACCGGAGAAGCAGTTTTAAGAGTAGTAAAATATGAATTCGCGATTGAATTTCGAGGGAGGAGAGAGAGAAGGAAACCTAGAAGAATGTAACAACACACACCACAACGGTAATTTTATTTATGATTTAAACTAGTAGTATACAACGAGATTCAAACACTCGTTCGGTCGGTCATTCCTCCACACGCTCGCTTCTTAAGGCAACTCATTAACTCGCTTCTTAGTGAAGCAACTAAAACAGCTAAAACATTTCTCCTTGATTTCCTTCTCGCTTTTCGTCCACCAGTGCTCGTCGCTCGCGTCGAAGAACTCCTCCTCGTCGAATTGTTCCAGCTCTTCTTTTCGCTTCTCGAGAACGGAGTGAGAGGGATAGAACGGTTGGTTTTTCTCGCGTAACTTTTTTCGGATGTAATCTTGGGACTTCTTGTGCGCGGATTCAAATCCGAGCTTCCGCTCGACGACGCCGATGTCTTTGAATTTCGATTGGACCATCTCCGCGGTGAGTAAGGAGTTCGGGCCGAGTTTTTTCTGCAGTTGGTCAAAGACGTGTTTGCCGTGACCCATGATGTGGACTTTATTCCTCGTTTTCACATCTAGGAAGAGTTTAATAATGGACCAGATGACGGTGAATATGGTGGGAGCGTTGATGATGTAAGATTGGTAGAGACTTTCCGGGTAGTTGTCCTGGGATAACTGCATGGCTTTTTTCGTCACCGCTTTGATTTCGCTCGTGAATAAGCCCAAAGTCATGCCTCGCAAGTTCCAAATGTTAATCACTTGCGTGATGGGATACCCGACTCTCTCTGACGCTGGCTTAAACACGAACTCTTGCTGCCACTCCATTGTTTGGATTTGAGTCCGAAGAAACGTGTCCACGTCGTCGAATTCGCTCAGTATTTGCTTCCAAGGCATATTCGTCACGTTGTCGAAATAAATCGGGTGTCCAAACTTCCCGTGACCGACGTAAAAAGAGTTTTGCGAGCACACTATATCGTACAGCTTCTCGTTCTCTAAGAACGACCGCTCTAAGCACTCGTCCACGTGCCATTTTTTCCTCCATTTCAGTGTGTTCCGTAACATTTCCCACGCCAACTCCTTCCCTTTCGTCCTCGCTCGAACGAATCTCAGAAGCGTCCTCTCCTCGCCGCCCAACTCCGGTATCGTCATCGTTTTTGGCAATATCATCTCGTGTTTCACCAATTGCTCTTTTAAATATTCCATTCGTTTTCGTTCTTCCTCGTTCGGTTCCGCGTATTTCCCGCTCTCTTTCGTCTTGGGACGATGATGATGATGCTTTCCTCTTTCGCTACCAAATCCGCTGTATTCGCTCTCGTTACCATCCTCGCTCGTTCGACTCAACGAAGTGAAGCGATCGCGAAAGGATGATTTCGTGTTTTCACCGCCATCTTCGCTCGAGCGTCGATGGAAAAATCTTTTTCCTCGGGTGGGCGTTGTTACGAGTTCTTCTTCTTCTTCTTTTTCATCGGAGACGACGACAGTACCGGCGGCTCTCGTCGTCGGTTGCTTTATCGATAAAGAAGAAGATTTCATCGTAAATCGAACTTTCACCAATGTGATTTTAATTTAGTAATGCCGTCTCAAAGCGACTGAGTTATATCTCTCTCTCTCGCGCGCATGCACTCGTTTCGTGCGGTTATAATTATATTACTATTAGTGTTAGTATTTTAGTATCACGCGCGGCACCACCAGCGCGCAAACGGCGTGTTCAGGTTGTTGCGTTTAATGATGAAAGAGACAAGAACAGTTGAGAAAATATTCCAATACGTATTATTGGAACAGACAGAGGAGAAGCACTTTTTCTCGTGCGTTTTGGTTTTTTTCTTGGTGTCAGAAAGGACAGAACAGACAACACGAAAAAGAAAGAAAGAAAGAAGCAACAAGAGAGAGAGAGAGAAACGAACGAGAGAGAAAAAGAGAGAGAAAGAACTTGAGAGAACGAGAGAGTCCTTCAACCAAAAACACTTGAACCACAAAAGCACCACTTTTTGCAGCAGAGAAAAAAAAACACAGAAAACTTTGTCTCTCAACACATCAAATGGCGAGCCCAGAAGCGGCGGCAATCTTGAGAGAGTTACAAGGGAAAAACGGGAACGGGG
>Ga0181556_1000466_pt1 | contig 43814 bp, 66 predicted proteins | sample 011ome_14_FD_148651 | JGI IMG/M metagenome (GOLD analysis project Ga0181556, IMG submission 148651) | Coastal salt marsh microbial communities from the Groves Creek Marsh, Skidaway Island, Georgia - 011505AT metaG (spades assembly) | ecosystem: Environmental > Aquatic > Marine > Intertidal zone...
CGTTGATCTTGTCGGCTCGCTCCAGCGCCTTGATCGCCTGCTGGGCAGCTTCTCTCAATGTCACCATGTCGCCCCTCCCAGCTCGTCAATCAGCTCTTGGTGCGTCGGCACCTTAGGTTTGATACCCAGCCGATCCAGTAGCTCGTCGTACTCTTTGTCTGTCGTAGTCATTGCTTTTCCTTTGCTGTTGTCTGTAGCTTCGCCACACACTCACGGCATACACGGTGCGCGTGGAAGCCGCTTGAGCCTGCCTGCGGCTTGATCTGGTCGCAGTACATGCATCGTATGGTTTGACCGGGCCTGATGTCAAGCAGCGTCCGCGTCTGGTTGCTCGGCTGTTGTTTTTTGCGTGCCGGTGGTTTTTTCACGTGCATTCCTTGCTGTTTTCTGCTGGCGCTTGTAGACCTTTAGCGCATCGACGTAGGCGCGGTTCAGTCGGCCAGCTTCGGCCTTGGCCTCTGCCACGCCGGACTTGGCGCGCAGGGCTTGCGACATGCGCTTGTTTGCCTCGTTGCGGGCTCCGTAGAGCCGTGCGAGCTGCTCAATCGTCACGGACTGCGCTTGTGCCATCGCTGTATTGCATCGGTGCATAGTACAGGCACGGCTCACCTTCTGTGCGCGGCGACGGGCTGTAGTACGCTTGACGGTACGGGTTTGCAGGCGCTTGCGCGCGGTAGCATGTTGCAAAATTGCAACATTCCTTGTCTTGACACATCGTAATATCAGCCATCATTTTTCCTTTGCATGCATGCATCCGGCGCAAGCGCCGTCATCAAGCGCGCGGTCGTAGCGGCAGTCTCTGCTGAACACATTGGGCCATGTCACCTTGCCATTGGTGTATGTATCCAGGTGCGGCGGGCGGTTGTGGCATCCGTAGCGGTGCTCGGCGTCTCTAACGCCGTGTGGGTGGATTGGGTGGTTAGCTACTGGCATGGTTGCCCCTTGCGCGGATGGCTGCGGCGCATCGCTTGGCCTCCATGTCTTCGCGGCTGTTGTCGCCCATGTAGCGGGCATCGCAGGTGGTGGCGCACGCCTCGCGCTCGGCTGCTACTGCCAAGGCGTGGAATCGCTCCAGTATGTGATGCACAGACACCCAGGAGCCATTCGAATGTCGGACGATGATGTCGGAGTGCGCGTTGCTTTCAATAAAGCCAGCCTCACGCGCCATGGCGATGATTTCATCTTGCGTCATTTTGTCAACTCCTTCATTGCCTGTTCGTGCGTAATGTCTAGGTCGTAGTTATCCACCAGGTACCATGCGTACAGCGGCGCATAGTGCATGCCGGCCCACTTGAGCTGTTCTCGGTACGCCTCAACCTCGCAAGCCAGCCGGTAGCGCCTGGATATCAAGCGGCCAAGGCCGACAAGGCCAAGGGTTCGCCAAAACTGCCGCACATGCACACGCTCATGCTCCAGCAGCCCACGATTGCCGACCTGGTGCTCGCGGATCAGCACTATGGGGCCAATGGTGTAGGCGTCGTAGCGGTCGGGAATCAGGAGGTCGGTGTAGATGACTTGGTGCCACATAGTTTTTGCTCCTTGCTGTTATTTGGCAATGTTTAGACGGAAATCGGCAGCCTGACATGCGGGTGATGCAGGTAGTTGACGATCTCAAAGTCGTCGATCTTGTAGCCGTCAATGTCGATGTTTTCGGTGTTGACGACAAGCGCGGTGGTGTTGGCGATGCCTTGAAAAATGTGCGGGCGCTTAATCACCTTACGCATGGCGTAAACATGATTGAGGTACAGGTGGGCGTCGCCGTAGGCAAACGACAGCCGGCGCGGCTCACGTCCGGTGGCTCGGGCCAGCAGGACCAACAAGAAAGCATACTGGGCGATGTTGAACGGGGCGCCGAGCGCTACGTCCCAACTGCGCTGGCTGACCTGCATATCCAGGCCGCCATCGTTGCTGGCGTAGCACTGAAAGGCCCAGTGGCAGGGTGGCAAGGCCATGTCGTCAAGCTCAGCCACATTCCACGCGCTGACAATGTGCCGGCGCCCCATTGGGTTGATCTTAATGCCTTCGATCAGGTTGCTTATCTGGTCTATTCGATTCAGATTCGAATCCAGCCAGTAGCGCCACTGCACGCCGTAGACTGGGCCAAGGCTGCCGTCCCTGTCGGCCCATGCGTCCCACAATGTGCAGCCGTGCTCATGCAGAAAGCTGGTATTGTCCTTGCCGCGCAAGAACCAGAGCATTTCGAGAAACGCGATTTTCCAGCGGGTCTCTTTGACCGTCACCAGGGGGAATCGGTAGCGCAAGTCGAACGTCATGTGGCCTCCGAATACGCTCAACGTGCCGGTGCCGGTGCGGTCTTTGCGCTCCTCTCCTTCTGTCAGGATGCGGCGCACGAGGTCGATGTATTGCTTCATTTTTTACTTCCTTCTGCTGCTTGCTTTTTGATGTAGTTGAGATCATCCGCAACGCGGCTGCCAATATGGCGCGGCGTGGATTGCATGCCGAACGGCGGGCGGTGCTCAACCCGTTCGTCATTGCGGCGACTGGGGTGCTGCAGGTGGTCATCGGCACCCGGGCGCATGGGGGACTGACGCGATGGGATGTAGGTGCCGACCATCTTGTTGATGAGGTGGCCTGGGGTGATGTTGTCGCCAACGGCTGATGGCTTTTTCGGCGGCGGCGGGAGTGTTTCCTTGGTCGTGCTGTACGGGTCATTCAGCACGTACCAGTGACCGGGTAGGCCAGGTTCGCGCTGGCAGACCAGGGATTTTTTGTGCTGCAGGGCGTGCAGCGCGTTCTCGATTTCCCGCTTTGTCAGATCCGCGAGACGCGCTTCGATGTTGCGCGTCATGATGCCGGGCTCGGCTTTGATGGTGGCGATGATGCGCGAACGGTTGCTGTCGTTTTTCGGCTTGTTGGTCGGTATGTTGATCATTGTGCTTCCTTGACTGCCCAGCCCCATAGCTGGGTAATACCGCCGGTGCGGCTGTTGGTGATGTTTTGCAGCAGCGACCAGCCTGCTTTTTCGAGGATTGCGCGCTGGCGGTCGTTGCTGGCGTCAATGGTGCAGGTGGCGTAGTCGTAGTTGAGGCCGTACAGGGTCGCCATCTGATGGGTCTTGAGCACATGGCCGTAGCCACGTCCGCGATGCTCGCGCTTGACAAACAACGAATGGCAATGCGCAATCTGCGGCTGGCCTGGTACGCTGTCGATTTCGTAGGCGCCGTATGGGGTGGCGTAGCGGGTCATTGGGTGGCTCCTGTAGCTTTGGCGATGGCGGCGCGGGCTGAGATGTATTGCGGCAGCGACCTGCATCCTTCATCGGTGTCGTATAGATCGGCCAAGTCTTTCAGTGCCCCTATCACTTCCTGGTTCAGATCGTGCAGGCGGCGCAGCTCGGCGGCTGCATTGTCATAAATTGCTTCGTCAGCTAGGCAACCGCATGATTCCAGTTCATCAGCCAGGCGCAAGGCCTCAGGTTGTTTATCAGTCATTACTTACCTCACTTCGGAAAATTGCCACGGATAGCGGTCTTGGCGGGCTGCTCAGGCTGGGGATACACCAGCCAGACGCGTGGCTTGCCGTCTTCCGGGTATTTCATGGTGCTGCGGACCTTGGCACCATTGACGTGCTTTTCGGCCCACAGGTCGAGACGCTGCTTGAAGCGCTCGGCGTCCTTCACGTCATCGAAGACCACGCACGGTTTTGCGGGGCTCAAGCCATCGAAAATCGGCTGGTACTTGCTCGGCTCGGTCGTTGACTTGCCGACGATGGGGTCATTGGTGAAGTGGAATTTCATGATTGCTCGCTGTTGGTATTGGGGTTGGTTGTGGTCATTTGGTGCCAAGGCAATTTTTGATGCCCGGTGTGACTGGTGCATCCATCGTTCCATGCTGTGCACTCTCCCCGTTTGTTGATGCCGGAAAAGTGCCCTTTCATCCAGGCGTCGTCGTTAGATAGTCTGACCCAAACCGGCGTATCAATCGCCACGTCTTGCCATGGGTTGTACTAGGTCAGCCACGGCTCGGGACTGGTGGCGGTCTTGCGCAGGTCTTGCGTCAGGAAAACCAGGGACTCAGCGCCGGTGATATCAAAGTCGAGCACTGCGGCGATGGTGCAGAGGTTTCCCCGTGGTGGGTAGCCGTTGGTGCTGTGCTGGAAATCCGTGCAGATGATGCGGGCCTTGAATCCTGCCCAGGTGCGGTGCGTGTAATTGATGGCCACGATAGATCCTTGTTTCATGCGCGCCACTCGGCGCTCTTAAGGGGTTGTCCGGTGCGCTCTTGCTGGCTGTAGAGCTTGAGCGCGGGCGATTGCAGGACGGTCTGTTTTTGCGCCGATGCGGTGCCGGCCTTGCTTGACGCATAGGACAGGCGAGCAGCGGCTGCAAACGGGGTGAGCTTGGCAATCATTGCAGCACTCCGGCTAGGTAGAGGAAGGCTAAGCCTGCCAGCACTACGACCGCGACGGCGGCGACGGCGGGCACCAGGTCGCGGTCGTGGTTGGCTTGGTACGCGCCGAGATAGCTGGACTCTGCGGCCTCCAGTGGGAGTTCGCAGGGTTGGCGGGCCGGGCACTTGGCGCAGCCGTTGGTGGAGTTGAATTTGCAGCCGGTCATTTTGCGTCTCCCAGCGCGGCGTAGCCGTGCATCACTTCCTCGATTGTCCGCTCGCATTTGGCCTCGAGGGCCGCTTGCCGTGCGTCCTGCAGGCTGTCTGCAGTGGCTTGCGCGGCCTCATGGTCGCTGGCGCCATCAAGTAGTGCGCCAACCGCTGTCAGGGCGCAGGCGATTGCCAGGGCGGGCGTGAGATTCATCAGGCGGTTCATTCGGCTTGCTCCAGTGCGTCGGCGTGGGCGATCAGGGATGAGGCCATTTCGCGGGCTTGTGCTGGGGTCATGCTGAACTGGAAGCGCAGGCTGCCAGAATTCTGGATGATGCTGACAAGAGGTCCGATTTCAGCGTGGCTGGTTCCTACGATTTCAATGTTATCTCGTCCAGTGAACTGATAAATTTTTGTTGCTTCCATGATGGTCTCGCTGTTGGTTGGTTTTCAGATTTCCAGATCGCGCTGACGCTCTTCGTAGGCGTCGATGCTGGCGTCGTCGATCAGCGCTTGTACGATGGCTGAGTGTCCGTCAAATAGCTTGTCGGACATGCGCTCAATCTGCTCAAGGTCGAACGCGCCTACGGGGATTGTGCAGTTTCCTACATTTATTCCCGTGATGATGAGGACATCCTCGTCCTCCATCTCATATTCGATCTCGGCTTGAATGCCTTCTTCCCCGATTTTTAGTATCTGGTGATACATGCGCTTTCTCCTGTTGTTGGTGATGGTTGATGACCCGACCCCTCGCATAAAGTAGCGTGTTTGCTACAAGGCAACCTCTTTGTGTTGCTGACCGGCGCTAACCCGGTCCTGGCTCGGATCATCACAAAAGGCGTCCTGGTGGGCGTCTTGTGTGATGCCACTCTTGCGAGTGGCGGTCTGTCTGTCTGTGGGTTGTTAAGGATCGGTGCGGGCTGGCGGCGATACGCTGGCCTTGTGTGCTTGGCGCTGGGCTTGTGTGCTTTGCGTCTTGCGATGGCTCCATTATGCACAAGAAACGGCGCTTGTGTAAAAAGTTTGGAAATTTTTTGTTTAGTGCTTGCTGTACAATGGGCGGCATGAAAACAGCACAGAACCCCGCACCCATACTAGACCATGCCGTTGCCATCGAAGGTGGCAAAGCCAAGCTGGCAAAAGCTCTAAACGTCACCCCGGCGGCGATAACGCACTGGTACGCTCGCGGGCTGCCGTACAAAGTGGCCGCCGACCTAGTGCGCGCCTATGGCAAGCGCAAGGTGCCCAAGTCGCCGCTTGAATGGAAGCCAAAGACCATCAACAAGGAGAAAGAAGCATGAGGAAAAAGACAGAAGACCTGGCGCTTGAGCTGGACGCAGTGCCAGAAAACGGGGCTGACCCGGATTTGATCGCTGAGGCTGCGGCAGAGCTGCGGCGCTTAAATGATGAGTTGAGCAAGGCCGTCAAGCTGGCGCGCGTCCGTCGGCAGCGGATTACGCAGCTCGAAACCGCAGTCAAAAACATGCACTCGGCGCGCATGCCGTACGCGATGCAGGCGGCCTGGGCTGAGCTGCTTGTGCTGTGTGGTTTGCCGAAAAAGGAACAAAAATGAAGTCCGTCACCATCCGCAACATCTGCCGCAGCCAGCAACTCCCCAGTCTGGCGCACATCAAGCAAAAGTTCCAGCCGTTCATTTTGCGTCGCGGCCTGGTACAGCTCGGCGCACAGCGTCGCCTGCGCTCGCCAGTGGCAGCTATTGCGTCACGGCAGCCGATGGGAGAGGCTAAGCCGCATGAGGTACGGAGGATCATGCTCAAGGCTCACTCGCATCTTGACATGCTGGAGCGTGGCCTGGTGCCCGCTGGCGATGAAGAGACGCACGACTATCTGTGTCATGTGGTCGGCATTGCTCAGATCAGAGTCTGCGACATCGGCACGGCAAACAAGGCCAGCGGCGGGATTGCGTCGGCAAACGAGTTGCTGCTGACGCTCAACGCTGCGGCACAGGGGCTGCTGAGGGCGAGGGGGCGGCATGCCAAGAATGGCAAGTGGGGATTGGATGGACCGGCCATAGAGCCGCTGCGGGTGGCGCTTGACATCTATGAGACGGTGCTGAATGCCAGTAGCGCGCAGCAGATGGAGGAGGCGCAAGGGGTGAGGCTGCGGTATTTGCAGATGGAGCAGGCCAAGAGTAAGAAGCCATGACCGCCTACTACAACGAAATTGACCCTGCAGCCGCTCAATGGCTGCGCAACCTGATCGAGGCCGGCCACATTGCGCCCGGCTATGTGGATGAACGGAGTATTGAGGATGTCTACCCCAGCGACTTGCGAGGTTTTACCCAGTGTCATTTCTTCGCCGGCATCGGCGCCTGGTCCCATGCTCTTCGGTCTGCAGGATGGGCAGACGGCCGACCTGTTTGGACTGGTTCCTGTCCGTGCCAACCTTTCAGCGCGGCAGGCAAGGGAGCTGGGTTTGATGACGAGCGGCACCTGTGGCCAGCCTTCCACCACCTCATCAAAGAGTGTAAGCCTGCAGCGGTCATTGGAGAGCAGGTTGCGAGCAAAGACAGCGACCCTTGGATCGACCTTGTACACACTGACATGGAAGCCCTGGGTTACGCCTTCGGGGCGATCCCGTTTCCGTCTGCGGGCGTCGGTGCGCCGCACATCAGAGATAGGCTTTACTGGGTGGGCCACGCCGGCAGCAAGGGACTGGCGCAGCGCGAGCGGATCGCCGGAATTCCTTGCGGGCCGGATGGAGGAAACGCGCGGAAAGCCATTGAGCGAGCAGGCGTTTGCGCTGGCGGGATGGCCGACCACAACGGTGACGGATGCCAGCCGGGGCGTAAAGGAGGCGAGGCCATGGGATACAGGCAAACCACTGGGGCAGATCGTGGCTCTGGCGGGGTGGCCGACGACAAGCTGCAACAACGACCGGACTGGAAACCCGGAATCTGCAATATCGATCACGCGGCCCGATGGATCAAAGGTTCAGCAGCGTCTGCAGGACTTCGCGGCGATATGCGGACCAGTCCGACTAATGGCTTCTGGCGAGATGTTGACTGGCTTGGATGCCGGGATGGAAAGTGGCGGCCAGTTGAACCCGGCTCATTCCCGCTGGCTCATGGGGCTTCCGCCCGAGTGGTGCGCTTGCGCGCCTACGGAAACGCCATCAATGCTAAAGCGGCGCAAGCCTTCATTGAGTGCGTGATGGATAGCATCTGACGCAGGAGCGCACATAAAAAAACCCGCTTCGGCGGGTTTTGTTGTATGATCGCAACATTGCTTCCTTCTCCTGCTGTTGGAACTTGGCCCGGCTACTCTCACGAGTGCCGGGCTTTTTTTGTCGGCAGGTAAAATTGCAGGATGAAAACACAGTGCATCTCATGCGTACATGCGGACCTTCAGAGCAATCGGACCATGAGCCGTGAAGGTTTTGTGCTGTGCAAGGCAAGCGCGGCCCGCTGGCGCTTTTACTCGCTGACGTATGTGCGCGAGTGCGCAAAGCACAGGCCAGCCGGTGGTGACGTTGAGCAACGCCGCCGCACATGGTGGGCTAGAACCAGGCCTTAACCGCTTCCATGGCTGCGTCAGCACCAAGGGCGACGCACACGACTGCGCCTGCAGATTGCGCGGCTTGCATGTATTCAAGCTGCCCTGGCTGGAAACGTGACTTCGTATGGTCCCGTCGCTTCAGCTCAATCAGAAGCGTAGGCGATCCTGGAATGATGATGTCGCACGCGCCTGTTGTTAGCCCCATGGCTTTGTCTCGCGCGACCTGCCAGCTATACCGCTTGCCCTCGTTCTTGACGTGCACCACGATCAAGCCCAGTGTGTCTGGGTATTCGCGGCGCAGGCGATTGATGAATGTCATCTGTTCGGCGGACTCGGTGGGGCAGTCGCCTCGGAAGGATGGGTCGCCGTACAACGGGAGCCACGAGGGTACTTTCATGCGGTTGCCTTTGCTTTGTTGGCCGCAAGGGCTGCTTCTAGCTGCTCCTTGTCGGTGGGTTGGTCGATGGCCAGGATGCGGTAGAAGCCGCTGTCCTCCTTCTTGTATGTGATGGTACGCGGCGCGCGCTGGCCGTTGTCTGTGGCGGCTGCGAAGTTTTCCCACTGCGAGCGGACGAAGTTTGACTTGCTTTCCGGCATGTAGAACACCGCGAACTTCCGAGCGTCCGTGATGACTTCTACCCGCATCATGCGCTCGCCTTTGCTGCTGACCGTGGGTAGGCAGTCAAGCTGCAGCACTTCGTCGGTCTGGCGCTCGCTGGGGCTGCGTTTGAGGGCTTTGAAGTCTGCTATCAGCTTCGCCGCCGGGTCTATTAGCTCATGTTTGCAGCTTGAGCAATACCGGGCCGCTATGTCGTTGTCCGCTTCGCACTCAGGGCAGATTTTGCAGGACCAGAAATGCCCGCAGCGGCTCGCCTCATGCCTGCCAATGGTGACGCCACAGCAGCGCCTGCCGAAGTGGGCGGGGATGGGCTGTCCATCGGCGTTTTTGATGCGCTCGCCGTCTAGGTCGGTGAAGTAGCCGTGCTGGTCAATTGGCCAGTCGCCGTCATTGGGGCGGGGGGTGAAGGTGTTGACGAAGCCGCAGGACTCGCACTCGGCTTCGATGGTGCCTTTGGTGGCGGATTGGTATTGAGCCTTGATCTCGGGGCGGAATAGATCACCATCTGGGCAATGCTTGTCGATGTTGCCGCCGTAGTCGAGCACGAGGCAGTTTTCCTTGCCGTCGTGCAGGCGCAAGCCGCGACCGATGATCTGCTGCAGCAGGCTGACGGACTCGGTGGCGCGCAGGATGGCTATGCATGATACGTGCGTGAAATCGACGCCGGTGGTCATGGTGCCGACACTGACAAGGTGGCGGTACTTCTGGGCCTTGAAATCAGCCACCAGGCGCGCGCGGTCGGCCTTCTTGGTGTTGATGTCGCCGCCGATCATGCGGGCGTTTGCGGGGTCCAGGCTTGCCATGATTTCCTGGGCGTGCTTTACCGTGGCGGCAAACCACATGATGCCTTGTCGGCCTACCGACTGCCGCAGCACATCATCAACGATCTGGGCCGTCTTGCGACCCCACCCCTCAAATGCTCGCTCAACTGTGGCAGCAGAGTAAGTGCCCGCAGACGTGGTTTGCAGGCCGCTGGTGTCGTAGCTCTCGGCGTGGATTGCGCCGACGATGGGGGGCGTCAGATAGCCGCGACCGATCAGCTCTGGCGCCCCGATGTAGTACACCAGACGCGCAAAGTAGGGGTCTCGCGCGACGGTCGGAGGCATGGTGCGGCCTTGCGTGTCCTGGGCGAACACAAAGCCGGACCCGAGCCGATATGGGGTTGCAGACAGGCCGCATACGCGCAGGTTTGGGTTTCCCTCGCGCATGTCGGCGATGATGCGCTGCACGGTCGGTGTGATCCGGTGGCACTCGTCAACGATGACGCCAGCGAACTCGCCGCCTAGGCGCTTGGCCTGGGTCTTGAATGTGCCCTCGGTGGCAAAGATGACGCGCCCGCGTAGGCTCTTGCTTATGCTGGCGCTGTATATGGAGTACGGGATGCCGCATGAGGAAAATTTAGACGCATTTTGAGAAATTAACTCTCCCGATGGAGCCAAACACAAAACCTTTTTGCCTGACAGGCCGTGCAGCGTCTCGGCCAGCATGGCAATGATGACGCTCTTGCCTGCACCGGTGGCTGCTTCTACGACGCATGGCGTGGTGGTGGATTTCCACCACTGGATCACGGCGTCGTGAGCGTGCTGCTGATAATCGCGCGGCTGGAATCGCATGGCGTCACTCCGTAACCAGGTGTGGCGCAACCGGAGCAAGCGTGGCCAGGTTGATCAGCGCAAACTGCTTCTCGTCGCTTGACCAGGCGCCAGTGTCGATGTAGAGCACGCCGCCCAGCCAGCTCGGCCGCTTGACAGGCGTGTGGCCGACCACGGCGGCACGCAGCCCCTTGATGACCGATTGATAGCCCCCCTCGACGCGGGAGCGGTCCCACAGCAGGCACTGGCGCAGCTGCTTCAGTCTCGAGCGCGGGATGGCCTCGTCTTGCAGGAGGCCGCGCAGCTCGTTCCAATCCTCGGTTGGCTCAGCATGCACGATCCCGACCAGGCCCTTGGCCGTCTCGACTTCGATGGCCAGCGGCAACGCGCTCAAGGCGTCGGATATGGCCAGTCGCTCGGCCGGGACATGGCCGATGTTCCAGGCGCCACCATTGCGGGCATACAGCTCCAGATCCATGCGGCAGCCGGGCAGCCCCCAGCGGATTGCCATGTCCTCGTGGTTGCCGATGACGGGATGGAACCAGGGGCGATCGAGCCAGTCCAGCACGCTGGCCGACTCGGGGCCGCGGTCTACCAGATCGCCGACCGAAAACAGGCGGTCGCCGGAAGCAGGATCAAAACCAAAGGCGTCGAGCGCCCGCTGCAGCTTGGTGAAATGACCGTGGATGTCGCCGACCACCAAGTCGCGCCCGGTGGTGTTGCGGGTGAAGTGCTTAATCATTGTGTTCCTTGCTGTTGTTGATTTTTTATTTGAGAAGCCAGTATTCGCTGGCCTTCCCGCGCCACTTCTCGAGATCCGCCTCGGGCGCCAGCGCCTTGATCGCCTTCGCATAGCTGATCGACCCGGCACGTTGCACCAGTGTCAGCTTGCGCCCCGCGACCTCGGCGTTCTTGCCATCGGCTAGCCTCACCAGTTCCTCCAGCGCGGCAGCGCGGGCAGCTGTCGCCTGCTCGATTGATGCGTCAAGCTCTGTGATGTAGTCGGCCAGGCGCAATGCTTCAGGCGTGTCAAGCTGTACGCGCAACGGCTCAAGATGCGCCGGGTTGTCCAGTTCGTCCTGCAGCATCTCCCAGATGCTGCGCAGCTCTGGCAGGTAGTGCGCTCGCCATTCGTGATCGACCTCGACGCGCTCATAGTGAAGGAATTCCGGCTCATAGTCGTGCTGCAGCGGGTCGCCGATGGGCGGGCGATACTGCGCGAAGTGGGCATGCGTTCTGCCGGCACACAGGATCTCAAGCTGCACCTGGGCGTAGTAGTGGGGCTGGTTGGCCAGCGGCTTGACTTCTGGCGTCACCTTGTCGCGCCACGAATACGGGCACTTGGTTTCAGCGACCCCTCCGTCATCAGTCAGTCCGTCCGGGCTCGCACCCAGCCAATCCTCATAGGTCAGAAAGCCGCAGTCATTGATCGTGATGCCAGCATGGCGCATCATTGCGAGCTGGGCGGCTCGCTCGTGTCGGCGGCCATGGGCAAAAGCGGGGTTGTCCAGGATTTCGGACTCGGCGCCTTTGGCGTTGCGGACCCATGCTCGGATGGCCTGGGATTGCGTCTGGTGGGGCGACAGGCCGAGTAGGGCGCCGGCTTGGGAGCCGGTGATTCGGCCTCGGCGTTGCTCGTGCCAGTCGGCTGTGCGTTGTAGTTGGTCGAACATGTGTGTCGCCTTTAATATTGTGTGGCTTTGGCGATGGCGGCGCGGGCCTTGCTGAAGTCAGCATCAATCTGATCCCACCCCTCACCATCTGCTGCTGCAACAATTTCCTGAAGCGCCGCCAGCAGCTCGGGCGCTGCGGCGATCAGGCGGGCATTGGCTTTGTCGCGCACTGGATCGTGGCCACTGAGAGTGGCCAGTTCGTAGCTGATTACAGGCGCAGCACCTTGTGCCCTGATGCTCCATTGGCGTATTTTCCTTTCGTTCACTTTTTCAGCCGCCCACGGCCCTGGTGTATGTTCGCTCATTTTCAAATTCTCCTGCTAGGCGGCTTGCGCCGCCGTATGGTTTATTGTGTTAAAAATGATCAAAAAGGCACATCGTCGTCAAGATCATCAAAAGCAGCAGGCGCCGGTGCGGGCTTCGGTGCCGGCTTCGGCGCAGGAGCCGGCGCAGCTTGCGCGCCTTGCCCAGCTTGCGGACGCGGCGCAACCTTGGAAACCCAGTTGCCGCTCTTGCTCTTGTCGTCCAGCTCCCAGACTCCAAGCTTCAGCACCATCGGGCGATTCATCAGTGCGGCAGCAAGCGCCTGGGTGTCGGGTTGCACGCCAGCGGCTTGCAGCTTGCCTCCGGCGTTGGTGTCGATGGCTGCGAGCATCAGCAGGGCTTTGTCACGCTTGGCTGGGTCTGTGTCCTGAACTTTGATCTTCTGGAAAATCTTGCGGTTCGCGTATTCCTGGGGGCGGGCGACGGACCAGCGCAGGCTGATGTAGCTCTCGTTTTTGTAGGTATCCCACTTGGCTTCGTCGATGACGGCCAAGACCTGGGTTCCGTCCGGGATAGGAGCGAGTCCGCCGCCGCTCTCAAAATTGCCGGTGGATTGAACGGCCTGCCCGTTGGATTGAACGAAAAATGACATGGTGCGCGCTCCTTATTTTGCGGCTTGGTTGAAAAACGGGATGTACTGAATCAGCGGGTTTTCGCCTTGCGGCAGTGGCAGCTCGACCGGCATTGGGTAGCGGGACTTGGCCGCAACATAGCCGACCATGCCATCTCCGCTGGTGATTAGGATGCGGTCGCCAGTTTGCATGGCGCGTCCGAACTTCGTGGTTTGGCCCTTGCGGTTGCTCTCAGCGCCTTGGATGAACTCTTCCTTGCGGATGTAGACCACGGCGTCACTGTTGCTGATATAGGCGCTGGCGCTGTCACGGTGCATGTCAATGCCGTAGACCGTGTACTCGCTGCCCTCGTCTGGACGGTTTTTCACCTTGACGATACCGGCATGAGCCAGGAACACAACGGCCATGTTGCGGCGCTTGCGAATCATCTCGCAGGCGTAGATGATTTCGCTGTGCCAACTGGCGAGCTGGACGTATCCCTTGTGAAAGCCGCCCGCTGCATCTGCCACGGTGGCCACGTTGTCGGCCAGGGCGATCTCGTGCTCCAGCTTGCGTGACAGTGCCGTCACGGTGTCGATCACCAGCGTTTTGAAATCGTGCTCGGCGGTTGCGATCTCGCGCAGTTGCTCCATGAGTGTGGTGTAGGGGCTTGCCCTGAGGTTGCCAGCGTCATCCTTGCTGGCTTTGGGAAGCTCGGGCAGCATGGTCGGCTGCACATCATCGGCCCAGGTCTCAAAGACCGTGCCGGCGCTCTCGGCTTGGACGAACAGCGCTTGCGGGAACATGCCGGCAAACGAGGTCTTGCCAGCGCCTGGGCTGGAAACGACGGTGATCATGGGCGGCGCTGGGTTCGCGCCGGGCTTTTTTGCTTTTGCTAGGAAGCTCATTTTTTACTCCTGCTGTGTTGCCGCGCTTCGTGCTGCGGTGCCTCAACTATAGCGCGAAAAACAAGCCGCAACAACAGAAACATGACAATTTTTCTTTTGCTACAATGCGGGCAACCAACACAAGGAGCTGAACCATGAAGACAAAGCAAGCCGTCGAATACTTCGGTGGGGTCGCGCGACTGGCGCACGCACTACGCGTCTGGCCACAGAGCATCTACACCTGGGGCGAGTACCCGCCTATCTCCAAGCAGTACGAGATCCACGTCAAGTCGGGCGGGCGCTTGCCGGTTGACGACAACCGGGAGCAGGATAGCCATGATAGCGAGGGGGCGGCGCATGTGGAGCAATGACGACGACTTCGAGGACGAGGCGCTAACCCCCGAGCAGGAAGCCGCGCTACCCTATGCGCGGTACATGGCAGCAGGGTTTCGCGTCATGCCGCTGCACCGCATCCTTGAGCTGCCTGGGCACGCGCTTGGGTGTGGGTGCGGGCATGTTGAGTGCAAGGCCGTCGGCAAACACCCTGTAGCCAGCGCGTGGCAACATACCCCAGCTTGGGACGCCGAGCAGCTGGAAGCCATGCGGATGATGGGCCAGTTACACCCGGCAGTCGGTGTGCTGGTGACGGGCTGGCTTGTTGTAGACGTGGATGAGCGCAACGGCGGGCATGAGTCCATTGAGCGGCTGGAGCGCGTGCTGGGCGTCGCCATCCGGGACGCTGCGCGTTTTGTCGTCCGCACCGGATCAGGAGGCCAGTCAGCGCACTACTATTTCAGGCTCCCACGGGACGGCGCCAGCTACCGGCAGAACTTGCAGGAGTACCCAGGGCTGGATTTCAAAACCAGTGGCTTTGTGGTCGGCTACGGCTCGCCGCACGCGAGCGGCAGGGATTACGCGCTGTTGCGCGGCGACCCAGCCGACACAGCAGAAGCCCCGCAGGCGCTGCTACAAAAGCTGGCGCAGGCCAACACCTACGCAGGCGTGGTCAATGGCGTGGTGCGCGAGGTCAAGGCGAGCGAGCTATCGGCCATTGCGGACGCCGTGCAGGTCGAGAAGCTGACCTATGAGCAGTGGATCGAGTGTGGAATGGCGCTGCACCACACCACGGGCGGCAGTGATGACGGGTTGCGGCTCTGGGACGCCATGAGCGCCAGGGACGCGGCGAGGTACGACGCCGGGGCGCTTGACCATCGGTGGCATGGATTCGGAAAATCCAAGACCGTGGTTACGGTCGGCACACTGCTGATGCATGCCAAGGCGGGCGGGTACGTCGAAGCGGTGACGTTCGAGCCCGACCCGGCGTTTGCCGATGATGAGCCAGCGACACCGGCCAGAATATTGGAACGCTCCAAGGGGATCAAGCCCTGGCACCTCCCAGGTTTCGCGGGCCGGCTGTACCACTGGATCGAGGGCCAGTGCCTCTATCCCAAGCCGACCATATCCGCGGGCGCTGCGCTCTATGTGCTGTCGTGCCTGGGTGGAATGCGACACAGGGATGCCAGAGATGGCATGGGACTAAACCTCATGATTTTCTCGGTGGCGGGGTCTGGCACCGGCAAGGAAAGCGTTTTTCAAGCCGTCACCAAGCTGTTTAGCCGGGTCAAGGTCTCGCAGGCCATGCACGGCAAGATCAAGTCCGAGCAGGAAATCTACCGCAACCTTCTGAGGCACCAGGCGGCCTACTACCTGATCGACGAAATAGGCATCATGCTGCAAAAGATCGCGCAGGCCAGCAAGTCGGGCGGCGCCATTTACTTGACGGGTGTGATCGGTGCGCTCATGGAAATCTACTCCAAGTCCACGGGTATCCTGACCATCACGGGCGACTTGAAAGAGGAGATCAAGACGAAGCTCAAAGATGAAGTCGCCAAGCTCTACAAGCGCCTAGACTCAGGGGACGGCAAAGCAGCCGAGATCGAAGCCGAGATAGAGCGAACGCTGAAATCCATCCAAGACGCCGACCAAGGCATCCTAGAGCCATTCCTGTCGCTCATGGGCACCACGACGCCCGACACGTTCGACGCCACGATCACGCCGGACAACGTGAAGAACGGCTTCGTTGCGCGCGCCCTGGTGTTGCGCGAGGACAACACAAACCCACGCAAGAAAGAAGGGTTCAGCAAGCCAGAGCTAGACGACTCCATTGTGATGCGCCTGCAGTCCCTGCACTACGGGGGCCACAGCGAGCCGCTTGGAGGGCGCGTAGAGCGTTGCGGCGACTTCGTTGATGTCACCACGGCGGCGGACGCTTCGGAGTTGCTGGAGGCCGCTTACGAGCATTTTTGGAAGCTGGGCGAGCTGCACCGCAACCACACAGGCATGGAGGCCATCACGCGCCGCTCATGGGAGATGTGCAGCAAGATCAGCTTGATCCTCGCCATGGCGGACGGGGGCCACCGGACCGCCGATCACGTGCTGTACGGTTTCGCACTGGCTGCTGACGATACGGCGCTGAAGATCCGCTATGCGCGCGCCAACGATGACGCGGACACGGGCAAGGACACCCAGCGGGTACTGGCTATGCTTTCTGAGACCGAGTGGTTGGCACGGTTCAAGGTCAACCGGGCGCTTCGTACCACCAGTGAAGGTTGTCAGGACTTGATTGACCATCTGGTCATGGCTGGCCGGATCGTGGTCGAGCAGCGCAAGTCCGGCAAGGCCAACGCCGAGTTTCTTAAGCTGGCGTAACTTTCCACAATGCCAACAAAAGCCGCCTGAGGGCGGTTTTTTTGCGCGCGGACGAGCCAAGCATTGCACGACTGCGCAAGCATTGCGCACTGTTCTGTGTAATGCTTAGGGCTGTTTGTAACAAAATGTAACCCTGAGAGAGACAACGTAAGTTGTTGATATATAAGTATTTATTAGTAGTATTACTACTACCTCTACCCCTCTCTGGGCCTGATTTTCCAAGCATTGCAACGATTACACAGGGTTTTGAGCCGTCTTTGAAAATATCTACCTGTCTGAATATGTATGACACCCCCTGTGTAATCGTGCGATGCTTGGCAATGCTTGCTAAGTGTTTGATCTGTAAGGATTTTTTAGATTTAACGACTGCGCAAGTTGTCGAAATGGTGAGCAATGCTTAATTTTCTGCCAAGAGCAGCCCAGCAGGCCATGGCGGTGGTAAAATCACCCCACCAGGCTAGAGTCGCCCTCGAAGACGGGAGTAGTGCCCCGCTGCCTGGCACCCCTAACGCACTGGATCAACAGCACAAAGGATCAAGACATGAGCAAGATTGATAACGGCGGGCCGGCGTTTCCGGTCCCACTGAATCAAGGCCAAATATGGAACGAAGTAGGGCCGTGTGATGGCATGACCCTGCGCCAGTACGCCGCCATCAAGCTGCGCGTACCAGACAGCGGAACCGACTGGCTTGACGAGATGATCCGCAAGTCGGCGCGTGACGAATTTGCAGCCAAGGCCCTGGCTGCCGTCATCACTGGGGCAATGGCAGATGGATCGCAACTAAGCGAAGGTGTCGATGTGATTTTTTCCCGCGTTGCATACATGATGGCCGACGCCATGCTGCACGCACGGGAGGCCAACCAATGAGCGCCCTTGACACCCAAGTGGCAGGCACCCACTACAAGAACCGCGCCATCCAGCCGGTCGAGTACATCCACGCCAACGGCCTTGGCTTCTTGGAAGGCTGCATCATCAAACGCATCACCCGCTGGCGCGACAAGGACGGCTTTGCCGACCTGCAAAAGATCAAGCACGAGGTGGATCTGCTGATCGAGCTGGAATCCCGCAAAGCGGCCCAAGCGTGATGGGATGCACCAGCTCTGCCTCGACCTACCCCACCACGGCCTACGGGCCGTCAGGCGGTCTACCGATGACGAAGATCGCCTGGTGGTGGTCGAGTCTGTGGCGCCGCCTGCGCTTGCCAAGCCTGGGCCTTCGTCAGTGTTTGACCTTGCTGCTATGAGCATCAAGCGCGTCAAGCTGTCCAGCGAGTCCAAGAGGCCGCACAGCCGGGTGGTCGAGCTGCCGGGCGGTCGCCGGGTGCGCACCGTGATCCATGAGAGTGATACCGAGGAGTGGCAGGAGCGGGAGTTCCAGCGACGGGCGCGGCAGGTGGTGCCTAGGCCTGGGGCGCATATGGTGACTTTGAGTGAGAAGCAGCGCAAGTTGACGGGAGGCAAAAATGGCTAGGCCATCGAAGTTGACGCCGGAGCAGTGGGTAGAGGTTGAGCGCCGCCTGCCAACAGAGGGGGCCAGCGCCCTAGCCCGCGAGTTCGGCATCAGTGAAGCTGGAATACGCAAAAAGTTCGGATCGAACCAAACAATAGGTTCGAAAAGTTCGAAGGTTCGAGAAGTTGCCCACAAGCTGGCAGAAGCTCAGACCGCCCTTGCAGAATTGCCTGTCCGTCAGCAGTACATAGCCGTCAGCCTAGCCGAGAAGCTGCGCAACATCAGCGACAACCTTGCCAGCGCCGCACAGTACGGCGCACAGACCGCGCACCGCCTGAGCGCCCTGGCGAACAGCGAGGTCGCCAGGGTCGATGACGCCGAGCCCCTGGCGTCTGTCGAAAACCTGAAAGGCGTGGCGGCTCTCACCAAGTTGGCAAACGAGTCAGCGACGATTGCGCTCAATCTGTTGTCGGCCAACAAGGACCGCATAAAGGAGATCGAGGACACCGAGCGCACCAAGGCTATTCCTTCAGGCTTGGATCACTTCTATGGCCAGCAAGGGTAAGCCAACACTGAACCCGGTGCTGCGCCCGTTCTGGACCGCGCCTGCTCGCAACCGGGTGCTGTACGGAGGTCGAGCATCAAGCAAGAGCTGGGACGCCGCAGGCTTCGCAACCTACCTAGCTGACAACGCCAGGCTGCGCGTTCTGTGCGTGCGTCAGTTCCAAAACCGCATCAGCGAGTCGGTCTATGCCCTGCTGAAGATCCAGATTGAGCGCTTCGGCTTGATGAGCCGCTTCGACATCCAGCGCGACAAGATTTACAGCCGTGTGACGGGATCTGAGTTCATGTTCTACGGCCTGTGGCGGTCGATTGATGAAATCAAATCGCTGGAGTCCATCGACATCCTGTGGATTGAGGAAGCGCACAGCCTGACAGAGGAGCAGTGGAAGGTTTTAGAGCCGACGATCCGAAAGGCTGGCTCCCAGGTTTGGGTGATATTCAACCCGAAGCTGGCGACCGACTTCGCCTACAAGCGCTTCGTCGTCAGCCCACCGCCAAACACCATCGTCAGAAAGATCAACTACGACGAAAACCCGTTTCTGTCCGAGACGATGCTGGGCATCATCGAGGCGGCCCGCAAGGAAGACCCTGACGAGTTCGCGCACATCTACGGCGGAGAGCCGATGCAGGATGACGACAGCGTGATCATCAAGCGGTCGTGGATCATGGCGGCAGTTGACGCCCATAAAGCGCTGGGCCTGAGTGCAGTCGGCAAGAAGCGCATGGGCTTCGACATTGCCGACAGCGGGGCCGACAAGTGCGCGACCGTTTACGCCCATGGCTCCATCGTGATGGATGCCGACATGTGGAAGGCGGGAGAGGATGAGCTGCTGCAGAGCTGCACTAGGGTCTATCACGCGGCGCGCACAGTGGATGCTGCTATCACCTACGATTCTATCGGAGTCGGGGCCAGCGCCGGCGCGAAGTTCGGCGAAATCAACGAGGCCCAGGCGGTCGGCAGGCCGGTGCAGTACGCGAAATTCAACGCTGGCGGGGCTGTGTGCCGACCAGAGGCCATCTATGCCCACAGCACGAAGAACAAGGACATGTTCAGCGGCGTCAAGGCCCAGGCCTGGTGGATGCTGGCCGACCGATTCCGCAACACATTCAGTGCTGTGACCAAGGGCGAGAAGTACGCCGAAGACCAACTGATTAGCCTATCTAGCGACCTGCCGCACCTTGAGATGCTGATTGATGAGCTATCGACGCCGCGCAAGCGCTTCGATGCCAATGGGCGCGTAAAAGTGGAAAGCAAGGAAGAACTTGCCAAGCGCGGAGTTGCTTCGCCGAACCTAGCCGATGCCATCGTCATGGCTTTTGCACCAGAAGGCGGGCAGCAGACGGGGATATTTACATGATGTGCGGTCTCCTGTAGAATCCACAACGATGGTGGCGCTCAGTGCTGACGCACAATAGATGAGGCCACCATTATCAGCGCTTCATCCGACGCGGACGGCGAAAGCCAGAATATCGGATGACCATCACGCATGCGGATTGCAGCGCCGGGTCGAATCCTGAGACACCGAGACCGCTGAAGGTCAGTCCGCAGCCGTGATGGTGAGGGCAATGCTGGGGGTTACCGGCACCCAATGAGTGAAGCGCAGTACCAGAGACGGGTGGAGCGGCCGCGAAGCCCCGAAGGTCTGAATCTGCGTGCGCCCTGGTAGAATATGGGCCACCATCAACACACAAGCCCTGACCTCAACTCAGGGCTTTTTTGCGCCTACCTATCATCGCACCATGACCACATTCGTCGCCAACACCTACGACATCCAGATGGCCCGCTACGAGTTGGCGCAGTCGCTCGGGGCACTGGACGCCAAGCGGCCCGCAGCATGGCAACAGTACGGCTACCCCACCGACATCACGTTCGGCCATATGCTCGCAGCCTACGAGCGCCACCCAGCCGCTCACGGCGCAGTGCATCGTCTGCTTGACAAATGTTGGCAGGAACTGCCGCGCATCAAGTCGCCGGCCAGCGATCAGGAAACACCCTGGGAGCAGCGCGTCAATGCCGTACTCAAGAGCGTGAGCGCATGGGCCAAACTGCGCGACTTTGACCGGCGCAACATGATCGGGCGCTACGCCGCGCTGATCTATCGTGTGGCTGATGGCAAGGCCTTGCGTGAGCCCTTGGACCGTGCCGCGTGGCTGGTGGACCTGGTGCCGGTCTACGAAGATCAGATAACTGTGACGCGATGGGACGCCGACCAAGAAAGCCAAACCTACGGTCAGCCGCTCATGTATCAATTCAAGGCTCGCCGAGTCACCAACGGCGACCAAGGGCAGCCTGTTGAGCAGGTTGACGTTCACCCCAGCCGGGTGCAGATCCTGGCCGAGGGCAGTGTGGGCGACATGTTCGACGGTGTGCCGCTGCTGCGCGCTGGTTTCAACGCCTTGGTAGACCTGGAAAAGATCAGCGGCGGCAGTGCAGAGAGCTACCTGAAGAACAGCGCGCGCACCCTAGTTTTCCAGTACGACAAAGACACCGCTGTGCAGGCCATCGGCGAGAATGGCGAGACGACCAGCGTCAGGCAAGCCCACGAGGAGCAGGCCCGATCGCTCAATCGCAACCAGGACGCCAGCATTGTGATGCAGGGCGGAACGGCTTCGACGCTGCAGACCACGACGCACGATCCGAAGCCGTCGTTCGAGGTGGCGGCGAACCTGTTCGCTGCTTCGGTGCGCTTGCCTTTCAGCATCCTGTTCGGACAACAGACCGGCAGGCTGGCCAGTGACGAGGACAAGGCGGACTATGCCGCCCGCGCCAAGGCAAGGCAGCAGAATGAGCTGACACCCATGCTGGAACAGTTCGTTCGGCGCATGCAGGCAGCTGGCATCATCGAGGCGGGCGAGTTTGAGGTGGAGTGGCCCGATGTCGCAGCACCAAGCGAGGACGAAAAGGTCAAGCGCCTGAAGGACTATACGACCGCCATGCGGGAGGCTTTCGGGGCTGGCATCCAAGGCTTGTTTGATGCTGACGAGCTGCGGCGCGTGGTGGGGTTTGAGCCGCTGCAGCCGGTTGACATGCCGACTGAGGGCGTGGGGCCGGAGGTGCTGGCATGACCAAGGCTGCATCAATTACCCGGCTCCGCTTCTGCCCCATCTGGTCGGCGCTCTCCATGGGCCTGTCGATCTACGGAGCCGCTACAGCGCCATCTGATGACTGGCTTGCCTTCAATCTCGCCTGCACACTGCTGAATTGGCTGCTGTGCCTGTCGTGGATGCGCAACATCGTGCGCGAGCTGATGCGCCGTGAGATGCTGCGCAGGCAGCGAGTGCTGGCTTTGCGCTGCCAGGCCTATCACCACGTTTTCAAGGACAGGAGTCAGTCGGAAAGCCGGCGCAGCATGTTGACCAGTTACGCATGGCTTGGCGCAGTCCGGGCGCTTGATGAGCTGAAGTCGCTGCGCGTGGCCCTTGACATCCATCGAGAGACAGCATGAACCCCATCATCCCCGGCACCCCAGCCGACCGCACCGGCACCCTACCAATCCTGCGCCGTGCCGTGCGCGAGATCAACCGGCGATGGGCTGGCCTGCAAGCCGATGTGCTCGCCATCTTCAGTGCCATTCCGGTCTACGCCATCAACGCGGGCGAACAGGAGCTAGTGCGCTACGGCCTGACCGCCGAGCAGCTTCAGCGCCTATCAACCGAGCTGCAAGCCGCAGTGGAGCGGTGGATAGCGGACGGGCGCGACCCGGCGAATCTGTTTTGGTGGTCGCAGTATGTGGCGGAAACGCAACAGCTAGGGACTGCGCAAACCGTGGCGAACCTGGGCAACCTGTCGCCAGCGTATGCTGCCGCTCGGTCGATTGAAATGGTGATCTATTCCGAGCCCTACATTCAGCGGCTCGCCATGGCGCAGTACAAATCCTATGAGCATTGGACCGGCCTTGCAGCCCAGCAGAAGTCGGAGCTGGCGCAGATCATCGGGCAAGCCGTGGTCGATGGGCGCAACCCCCGCGCTGTGGCTGAGACCATCAAGGAGCGGCTGGGAGTGAGTCTAAGCAAGGCGAAAAGCTATGCGCAGACTGATGTGACCGACACCCTACGACAAGCCCGCTGGGCTGAGTCCGAGCAAGCGCAAGAGGACTTCGGCATTCGCATCGGGCAGCTGTGGACTTCGGCGTTGTTGCCGACGACAAGGCCATGGCATGCTTCACGTCATGGGCGGATTTACACGACTGCCGAGGTGCAGGCGTTCTACGGCCAGCGCGGGAATGTTTATGCGTGTCACTGTTCAACCACCGAGGCACTGCTAGACGACGATGGCAAGCCCATCTTGACGCCGAAGCTGAGGGCCAAAATGCAAGGCGAGAAACTGAAATGGGACGCTGACAACCTGGCTTGACCGTGGTATGATCGCCTTGTCGGTTTTGATATTGCGTGTACCAGACGCTACATATCAAAGCCGAAAGGCTTACCGCCATCAGAACGTGACTGGTACTCGCGTTTCTGGTGGCGGTTTTCTTTTGGAGATTTCATGTCATCCATCATCCCCTTCAGTTTTTCGCACAATCAAGTGCGTGTCATCGTCAGTGAGGCAGGAGACCCGTGGTTTGTCGCCCAAGACGTTTCTGCAGCGCTGCAGTACAGCGAAGCTTCGGCAATGACGCGCACCCTTGACGACGACGAAAAGGGTCTGCAGACTGTGCAGACCCCTGGCGGAAAGCAAGAGCTTGTGACCATCAACGAATCCGGCCTGTATTCGGCGATCCTTAGGAGTCGTCGCCCCGAAGCCAAGCGCTTTAAGAAATGGGTCACGTCCGAGGTTTTGCCAAGCATCCGCAAGACCGGTATGTACGCCGTGCAAACGCCCAGCGTCCCAGGTGACCTCTACACCCGCGCACTGAAAGCCGAGAAAGACGAGGCCGCATCCATGGCGCTGGCATCCGTCGCGGGCAAGTCACTGTCGCTGCGTCGCAAGGAAAAGCGCGTCCTGGCGCAGATCGTCGGTTTGCTGCGTGAGGAGGTGCAATTGAAGTTGACGCTGGCGTCTATTGATGGGGGTGTGAAATGAGCGAAAAACAGACTGAGGCGCGCCGACTGGCTGATGAAGTCGATGAAGTCGCAAAGATTTACCCAGACATGGCGGAGGTATCAGCCGAACTGCGCCGCCTGGATGCTGAAAACGAGGCACTGCGCGACGTGCTTCGATGCATTGCGAATGTTGGCGAGCCGTGGCAGCGCGACTACCTGATTCGGGAAATTCAGGCCGCAGCCGAGGCCGCCATCACAAAAGCAGAGCCCACAAAATGACCAATGAAGAAATCATGAAAATGGCCCATGCCGCAGGCTGGGAACAAGGCCCGCAGTTCGACGACTGCGGCGATTGCAGCAGGTTTGATGTTGTCAAGTTTGCGCGCATGGTGGCCGCCGCCATGGCGCCGACTGCTGAGCAGATGAACGCGTGGGTAAAAAATGCCGCTGATCTAGCATACGCGGCAGGTGCAGAAGCAGAGCGTAAAGCGTGCGCCACCATAGACGTGACGTCGCTTCGCATCTTAGCCATCGAAGGCCCAGGAACTGCAATATTGAAGTACCGCGCCGCCATCCGCGCAAGAAAATAACACCCGACCCACCCACACAAGCCCGCCCAGCGGGCTTTTTTCATGCTCCCTATCATTTGGAGCATGAACCAAAAACGCGTCCACATTCTGAGCGCCGTGAACGCTGCCAATGTCAGCAAGACCGGCGCGACCTACACGATCCGCGATGTCGTCGGCGCGCTGGACAACATCGTGATGAACGGCCGGCTATACCCTGCCGACCAGCTAGCCGCTGGCGTGGCCAGCTTGGAAGGAAAGCCGGCGCCAGCGGGACACCCGAAGTCCGCCGAAGGCAAGTTCATTTCCGCCCTGAACGGCGAAGCACTGGCATCGGCCTGGATCGGCTCCTACGTCCGCAATGCTCGCCACGAAGGCGGCAGGACGATGGTTGACGTGGTGGTCAACGAAGCCCAGGCCAAAGCGCACCCGGACGGCGCCAAGTTGGTTGAGCGCCTGGACGCTGCAATCGCCGGCACCAACAGCGACCCGATCCACGTCTCGACCGGCCTCATGATGCAGCCCATCACGGCCAATGGCGAGTCGCGGGGCAAGAAATATTCCAGCATCGTCACCAACATACAGTATGACCATCTTGCAATTTTGCTGAACGAGCGTGGCGCGGCAACCCCTGAGGACGGCGTGGGCATGTTCGTGAATGCAGACGGCGAACAACAGGTCGAATCCGTCATCGTCAACACCGAGCCCGAGGACCGGCGCACTCGCGGCCTGATCGGCTGGATCAAGAAACTGATCGGCAACAGCGACAGCTACGACTTGTCGTTCGAGCAGATCTATTCCGGCCTGCAATCGCTGCTGCCCGCTGAATCCTGGATTCGTGAGGTCTATTCCAAGAGCTTCATTTGGTCGGACAAAGAGAATCGACTGTGGCGACAGGATTACAACGTGTCTTCTGACTCCTCCCTATCATTCGTGGGTGAGCAGGTCGAAGTGCAACGACAGGTGAAATATGAACCCATCGAAAAGGAAACCGATCCGATGAAAGACGCCATCCTCGCCGCGCTGAACGCTGCCGGCATTTCCGTGGCAGGACTGGATGACTCCCAGTTGCTCGCCGCCTACAACTCGCTGCAAGCCAAGCCGCTGCAAGAAGCTGTCAACGCCGCCAACAGCAAGCTTGCCGAAATCGAAGCCGCCACCAATGCCGCCAAGACTGCCGAGCTGGACGCGCTCGCGCAATCGCTGGCTGTCAACTCGGCGCTGACCGCCGCCGACCTGAAGGCGCTGGGCCTGGATCGCCTCAAGGCCATCAAAGCCGCAACCGCTGGCGCTGCCCCGGTGCTGGCTGGCAACAGCGCAACCAAACCCGCTAGCGAGTTCGCCGGCTACTCAATCAACTCTCATCTGGAGGCCTAACAAATGGCAAACCGCATTTTCCGTGGCTCGGCTGAAAAGACCGTCTCGAGCAAAACCGTGGCCGGCGCGTACCTGCCCGGCACCTTTGTCACCGAGGGCGCCAGCACGTTGACCCAGGCCACTGCCCCTGCCGGCCTGCTGCGCGTCCTGGCCAACCGAGACTGGTACAGCGAAGGTGGCCTGACCGCTACCGATCCGATGCTGACCGCTTACGCCTCTGGCGACACCGCCGACGCCTACGCCATCGAACCCGGCTACATCTTCCAAGTCGCCGCCGCTGCCGCGACCTACACCTACGGCCAGGAACTGACCATCGGTGCCGGTGGCCGCGTGACCGCTGCCGCTTCGACCAACCTCGTGATCGGCTTCGCTCGCACCGCTGGTACCAAGTCCGCCGGCGACCTGATCGATGTCGAGATCGCCAACTTCTACGTCAAGGCCTAAAGGAAACTGACATGCTGAAATTTACCGCAGAGCAAGAGCTGGCCGTCAACTCGGCCCGCGAGTCCTTCAACCAAACCATGACTGCCATCTCGGCACAGAACAGCCTGATCGGCAACGCAAGCCCGATCCCGCTGGATGCATGGCGTCGTGTCGATCGGCGCGGCGCTATGATCCAGCGCGACGTTCTCGCTGTGTTCAACCGCTTGGCCGCATCGAATCAGACACCGGTCGGCGTCGGCGACATCGTCAACTTCTACCCGCAGATCAGCGATTCGGGCGAAGTGCATGTGTCCATGGACGGTCGCAGCGAAGGCCTGGCCGACCAAGCGAACGTGAAGTACGTGGGCACTCCGGTCCCGGTGTTCGACTCCTACGCCCGCATGGGCTGGCGTCAGATGGAGACCATCCGCAAGTCGGGTGGTGGCCTTGACGTGGACACCATCGCCAACCATCAGCGCAAGGTCGCCGAGAAGCTGGAAGATGTCGCCCTGAACGGCCTGCCGTCTGTCGTGGTCGGCGGCTCCACCATCTACGGTCTGCGCACATTCCCGCAGCGTTCTACCGACACGCACGGCCTGACCCTGAAGTCCTCGACCGGCGCGCAGTGGGTTGCAGCTTTCGAAAAGCTGATCAACTCCCTGATCGGCGACAACGCTTTCGGCCGCGTGACTGTGTTTGTCAACTACGCTGACTATGTGTACGCCTCGATCAACGAGTACACCGCAAACTACCCGAAAAAGATCCTGCAAGCCCTGCAAGAAATCGGCCAGATCGCCGAAATCGTCCCGGCCGCCAAGGTCCCGGCCAACGAAATCATCGGCATTGCTGGCCTGGCCACTGGCGAGTGGGGCTCGATCCTGCAAGCCATGCCGCTGGTGACTCGCCCAAAGTCCCGCAGCAACCCGGAAGACGACTACGTGTTCGGCGTGCTGGCCATGGCCGCCCCGCAGTTCCGCGCCGACTACGATGGTCGCTCGCAGATCGCGCACCTGACCGCCGCTTAATAGGAGGCCACGAGCATGAAAGTTCAGATCACACACCTGAAAGCTCCGTGGCCCCATGGGGGCAAAGTCGGCGACATCGTGGAGGTCGGCTCCGGCCAAGTCGGCATCCCCGCATGGGCGCTTGGAAAGTGCCAGCCGATGCCTGACGATGCCAAGGTCACGGTGGAGATCGCGGCTGCAGAGCCTGCCGTAGAAGCCGAGCCGGCCGCAACCGGCGACGACCTGCGCGCGCAAGCCGAGGCGCTTGGCATCAAGGTCGATGGCCGCTGGTCCGAGCAGCGCCTGGCCGAAGAAATCGAGAAGGCGAAGGCGGCCAAGTGATCACCAGCGCACAGGCGACCCAGTACCTCGACCAGATGCTTGGCGTCGGTGCGCCCAGCTTCCTGGTTGATGCCGCCATTGAAGATGTGGCAGCCTACGAGACCGCATTGCAGGCTGCAGGCTACACGGCCTCGACCATCGTGCGGATCGAATGCATCACGGTCGCGCTGCTGGTAGCTGCTGGCGACCCCAGGCGCATCGGATCGCAGGGGGCTCCGTCCGGTGCTTCGCGCAGCTTTCGCTACACGGCCAACGACCTGTCCAAGCTGCGCCGGTCGCTGACTGCGCTGGATACGTCCGGCATTGTTGCCGACCTGATCGGCCCAGACCCCGCCAACAGCGGATTTTTGATGGTGGTGTGCTGACATGGCAATGCTTCACAAATTCATGACGGATGGCGGGTCCGAGGTGCTGCCTACCGCTGGCGGGCCGTACTTCACCGAGGACATGTCGGCGGACTGGCCGCGCGGGCAGGTCTACATCGAGTTCTACAGCGACGCAGCGGGCACCGTACCAGTAACCCCAACTGGCGGCGAGGTCTACGCTTACGGCACCCCGCTGGGCACCGTGTACATGAAGGCCGGCAACGTCAACGGCATTCAGGCTGCCAATGCGGGCACAGAGCCCATGTACGAGCCGCCAATGTTCGATGGTTGCGTCATCAAGGGTAAACTGGAATTTTCCGGCGTCACTGGCGCTCCGTATGCCCGCGCAATCTTCTGGAGGTCATGATGTACCCCGATTCAGCCCAGCGCGCACAAGTCCAATCCTACGCTCGGATCTACCACGAGGGCGTCTCTTTAGTGACGCCTGGTAGGCCATCGCTCAAGTCGGTGGCCATCCAGAACCGGGACAACAAGATCATTTATTTCTGGCATGGCCGGATGCCCAGCGGCACCGATGGCCAGGGTCCTTTTTTGCCGGTCAACCCTGTCGAATGGACAGCCCAGCAAAAGCTCGACGCTGCAACGATGATGCTGACCTATGGCGAGGCAATCGCGGCGGGACAGACCTACGAGCCCCGCGTGGCCCAGACATCGGCTCTTTACAGCTATGTGACCGTGGGCACCGCAGTCGCGCACGTCAAGGTGGGCAACTGACATGAGCGCAGCAGCACGATGGAGCCTGACCAATACGGCTACGCATTGGGCGCAGGCTGGGTTTGACGACTGGACCGGCGCACGCACATGGGCCGCACCTGTTGCGTTTGCCTGCGACTACAAGGCCGAGGCCAGGACGATGACTGATGCCAACGGCCAGGTGTTCGTCAGTCGCCAGGTACTGTACACCGAGCGCGCGACCGTGCAACCGGGTGACATGGTGTTGATCGGCACCCATGCCGGCGCTGACCCCGTAGCCGCTGGCGCTGCCGAGGTGCGCATTGTGACTCGGTACGCTGATACTTTTGATCAGTTCGCCGACGATTTCATGATCGCCACCTGACATGGCTACCAGTAAGCGCATGACCAACCGCCTGCCGCAGTTCATCGGTCAGGTAGAGCAAAAGGCCGCGCGCGCCATGACACAGGCACTGATCCTGGGGGCGTCCGAGGCCAGCGTCATGACGCCTGTTGATACCTCGACGCTGCTCAATAGCCAATATCGCAAGGTTGACAAGGACGGCACCAAAATTGTCGGCACAGTGGGCTACACGGCAGAGTACGCCAAGTACGTTCATGACCCGAACGTCAAGCAACGATTCCGGCGCTCGACAGCAGAGAAACTTTTCTTGAAGAAGGGTTTTGAGGAAGCCGAGCCGAATATACGGGCCGTCATCACTGGCGCAATCAAGACCTAATCAGCCTCCCTATCATTGCCCACATGAGCCAAGCCGCCGACGCCATTCGCAACCTGATCACGCCACTTCTAACGGGGTGGCGAGTCCAGTTCGGCCGGTGGGTCGATGGCCTGCCGACTGACCGTTTCGCAGTGATTCGCCCTGTTGGCGGCGTTCCTTCTACGCTTGTCAGGCGTCCGCAGTTTTCCCTGATGCTGATCGGCGCAGTCAATGACCCGGCAACCACTGCTGACGGCAAGGCCGGCGAGATTGTGCAGGCTATGCGCGCCAGCAATGGCTCGATTGTCGTGATGACAGCTGGCGAACCTGTTTTCTTTTCAACCGACGATGGCCGTCCGGTATTCGAGATAGCCGTTTCCACCATCACCAACTAAAGGATCAATCATGAGTGCATATGACGGCAAGACCTGCGCGGTCAGCTTCTCCGCCACTGCCGAGGGCACGCTGCCCACAGTCTGGACCACGCTCGGCATGATGCGCACCAAGTCCATCGCTGGCACCTGGGACACCGCCGATTCGACCGCTGATTCGACTGCTGATTCGGCCAAGACCGTGATTGCCACGCGCCGTTCGTTCACCTTCTCTGGCGACGGCGTTTCGTACGATGACGCTGCCTACAACCAGCGCACCCTCAAAAACCACTTCTACAACCCTGGAGTCACGACCAGCAATCAGCCGAAAGCCTGGTTCAAGCTGACGTTTGCCAGCGGCGAGAGCTTCACTGGCCCGTTCATGATCACATCGTGGACCGACGACGCGCCCGAAGCCGATGTGATGACGTGGAGCATCGAAGCCGTCAGCAATGGCAATGTGACCTACGACGATGGCGTGATCTGATGCTAGTCGAGTGCGGCTTTGTCAGGGCGCAGACTGAGGATGGGACGGAATACACGTTCACGCCCTCGTTTGCGCGCATTGCATCACTCGGCAACCCCGCGCAGATCGTGCAGCTCTACGCCGACCTGCACGGCTTTCGCGCATCGTATGCAGCCGGGTATGTACTGACTGTCCTGTGCGACCAAGATGACCCCACGCCTCTGATAGGCTGGCTAGACGAGGGCGGCATGTGGCATAGCGGCGCAATGCCGGTGCATGAGCAGGTGCTGATCGCGCGCCATCTAATGCAGCACGGCATCATCGGCAAAGCCAAGCCCAGCAAGGGCGGCGGGCAATACGCGCAGGAATTCCACGCTGCGGAATACATTGCGGCGGCGCGGGTGCATCTGGGCCTAAGCAGCGCGGACGCCGAGGCGCTGTCAATGACGGAATTTCAGACGGCGTTTGAGATGAAGTTCCCGGAAGCGAAGGCCAAGGAATTGCCATCGCGCGAGGAGTACCGTGAGCTGATGGCGAAGATTGAGGGTAAGCGCAAATGAGCACGAACGTCGGCGGCATTGAATACACCCTGACCCTGGATACGGCAGGGCTGATAGCTGGCGAGCGCAAGGCCAGGCAAAGCCTGCAAAAAGTCGGTGACGAAGGCGACAAGCTGCAGTCGCGCATGTCTGGCATTGCTGCTGCGATTTCTGCTGCCATATCCGCCATCGCCATTGATGGGCTTGTCTCAAAAATCGTCGCAGCACAGCGCCAATTCGACGTGCTGTTCGCCAGTCTCAAAACCATGACGGGCGGCACCGAGCAGGCGACGGCGGCATGGGAGAAGCTGGTCGATTTTGCCGCGCAGACACCGTACAGCCTGGAGCAGGCCGTGCAAGGATTCACCAAGCTGAAAGCTCTTGGACTGGACCCGTCTATCAGGTCTATGACCAGCTTCGGCAATACGGCATCGGCCATGGGCAAAGACCTGATGCAGATGATCGAGGCGGTAGCCGACGCCAGCACGGGTGAGTTTGAGCGCCTAAAGGAATTTGGCATCAAGTCCAAGGCCGAAGGCGACAAGGTGACGTTCACTTTTCAGAACGTCAAGACCACGGTACAAAACAACGCTCAAGCCATCACCGAGTACCTGACAAAGATCGGCGAGGTCAACTTCGGCGGCGCCATGTCTGAGCGCATGAAAACGCTCGACGGCGACATCAGCAACCTGCAGGATTCCATGCAGGCGCTGTATCTGTCCATCGCGCAGTCCGGCTTCGGTGACGCCATCGCTCAAGGTGTGCGCGCTGCGACAGAGGCTATTCAGCAGGCGACTACCAGCATCAAAGAAGGCGAGCTGACCGAATACTTCGCCACGCTCAAGGAATACAGCGGGGCGGCAGAAGTGGCTGTCGTGTCGCTGGCTGGCGCAATCGCTGGCCGACTGGTGGCGGCACTGGCGGCAAGCGCAGCGCAAGCATACGCGACCGCTGCCGCAATGGGCGCTGCGACAGTGGCGACGCGCGGATTCACGGCGGCGCTGTCGCTGCTGGGCGGTCCTGTTGGCGTCGCCATCACGGCGCTGGGCCTGCTTGCGATGAACTGGGACAAGATCTCAGGCAGCGCCAAGACAGCAGCGCAGATTTCCGAAGAGTCTGCGACACGCATTGCCGCAGCGCAAAAGAAGGCATCAGACCGGGCATCCAAGGATCTGGCGACCCAGCTATCTGAAGCCGAGCGCGGCCTGAAGTCGGTGCAAGCCAGCATGGCCCAGGCGCAAAAGCCCGGCATGTACGGCAACAAGGCTTCGGATTCCGTCATCCAAGGCTACCAGGATCAGGCCGACGCCTACCTACAGTCCATCGCCGACATCAAGGCCGCACAAGCATCGCTCGGAGGTGGTGCGGGACGAGGCAAGATCAACCCCGAGCTGGTCAAGGGTCCGACAGCTACCGAGCCGGACAAGCCAAAGGGCAGCAAAAAGCAGCCGTTCGATCAGATCGGCTACTTGGCCGAAATGCGAGAGCAGGCAGCGTCAGAGTACGACAAGATCGACATTGTTGAGCAGGAAGCGTTGCGCAAAAACAACGCTCTACTCAAGCGCAAAGAGATCAGCACGGCAACCCATGCCGAGGCTGTCAAGCTGATTGGTGAGCGCGCAGCGCGTGAGCGTGCCGAGCTGGCCGACAAGAACCTGACCGACATGATCCGTGAGATCGAGGATGAAAACCGCGTCCGTGAGCAGGCAGCACGGGAAAAGGCGCAGCGCGAGGAAGAGCAGGCGCGCAATCGTCAGGTGGCTATGCAGGCTATCGCTGACGCCTCTGGCGATCCGGTTGAGCGTATCAGGCTGGAAGAAGAAGCCAAGCTGGCTATCCTTGAGGAATACCGGCTGCGAGACATCGCTAATACCCAGCTCTATGAAGATGCCAAGCTAGCCATCAAGGAGCGGGCCGCGCAGCAGGAGCGCGACATTCAGAATGCACTGAATATCCAGTCGCTGCAACTCATGCAGAGCGGCGCTGACATGGCCTACGACATCCTATCCAAGGCCGGGAAAGAGCGCACCGCGCTAGGCAAGGCGTTATTCCTGGCGAGCAAGGCGTTAGCGGTCGCCGAGATCATCATGAATACCGAGATCGCTGCTACCAAGGCTGGCGCGCAGCTTGGCATATTCGGTATCCCAATGGCGACCATGATCCGCGCCCAAGGCTACGCCAGCGCCGGTATGGTCGCAGGCATGGCGGTCGCTGATGCCGTGGGCGGTCGGCAGTACGGCGGTCCCGTATCGGCCGACAGCCTCTACCGTGTGAACGAAAATGGCGCACCCGAAATGTTCACCGCTGCAAACGGCAGCCAGTACATGTTACCCACGACGAACGGGCGCGTGACGGCTGCTGACAAGGTGGGCGGCGGCGCTCCATCGGTCAACATCGTGGTCAACAACACCGCACCAGGCACGGTGGCCAGCGCCAGCTATGATGACCAGAGCCGCACTGTGTCGATTGCCGTCACAGAGGTGGCGAACCAGATCCGCACCAACACCGGGCCGGTGTGGTCGGCTATGCGCGGGGCGACGAACGTGCAGGCGAGGATGTGATGTCAAATGACCAGGCTTGCCATCGCTTGAAACGGAGGCAAGATTGTCCGTTGCGGGGGTTCCCATATCGGGCTCACACGGGTTTATGCGTTTCAAACGGATAAACCACCACTTGGTGAAGCGAGTGATGTAAAATCAAGGATCAGGGCTAGGTTAGCTCCCGAAATGCGGCCTCGTGAACCGCACCGCCCTGAGCCCATCATTCACGCCCTCATCACGAAGGATTCAGTATGGCAAGCGCCATCATTACCCGCACCTACCAAGACCACGCCATCAGCTACGACGCTAGCGGATGGTTCAATGCCACGCAAGCCGCCGCCAGGTTTGATAAAGAGCCAACGGCATGGATTCGTCAATCTGACACTATTGAGTACATTGCCGCACTGTGCGAGCGCAACGGCAAATCAGGTTTTGTGACAGAGTTCAACAAAATCAAGGACTTAGACAGCAAAAGCAGCAAGGCTAGGTCATCTCTCTTGAGGCTAGCGAAAGACAGCGGCCTAGTCAAGACCAAGGCTGGATCGCCAGAAAATGGCGGTGGGACGTGGCTGCATCCCAAGCTTGCTATCCTGTTCGCCCGCTGGCTGGATGTGGACTTTGCCATCTGGTGTGATGAGCAGATCGACGGCATCGTGCGAGGCAAAGACGACTGGCGCAAGCTGCGCCACGCTGCCGCCAGCTCGAACATTGTGCTTAACGGCATCATCCAAGAGACGCGCTCCGAGGCCGGCAAAGAAACCGGCGCCGTCCACTACATGAGCGAGGCGAAGTTGGTGAACTGGGCCGCTTTCGGCGAGTTCGCAGGCGTCGAGCGCGACAGCTTGACCCGTGAGCAGCTAGACCTGTTGGCGCACCTTGAAACGCGAAACGGCATCATGTTCGCGCGCGGCCTGAGCTACGACGAGCGCAAGGCGCGGCTACCGGAGATTGCTGAGGCTTGGCAGGAGCGGCGGATTGCTAAGATGGCGGCGAAGCTGGAAGGGGGCGCGGCATGAGCGCGCTGCCAGATGACGTGCGGGACGCACTTCTCAGGATCGCCAAAAGATGGCTCCTGAACAACTACATTGGCGGCAGAAAGAAGTTGGAGCCCTGGAGCGACCATTACGCCCACTTGACCAGCATCAAATCTTTCGACCTTCCGGGAGATCGAGCTAGGAACCTTCGCCGACTCACCAAGCTTACCACCGATGGTGTTCTTGTTGAGAAGCCAAATTGCATCCGCGTCCGTGCATTCACAGCCCCGCGTCATGCGCTCGACGAAATCGGCCGGCAGGCCGTCCGAGAGTGGGAGGCTGTTGGGTACCGAGTTGGTGAGATGATGGGTGAAATCAACAAACCGAAAGACGGTGCCGCATGAGGACTGAAAAACTCTCAAAACCCTGATACACTGACACTTCCGGGCTAGGCTTGCTCCCGAAAGGCGGACTAGTTCACCGCTTGCCCGGAACCCTTCACGAACTGACCTTTGAACAAGGAAACAAGATGGAACAGGCAATACCCGATCAAGACGTTGATCTTTTGAGGCTTGCGGCAAAGGCTGCGGGCATAACGATAGATTTCCCGTGTGGCATGTATGACCCCATGCTGGTGGTGAAAGATGAATTCGGCAACTACCGTTGGTGGAATCCTATCATTGACGACGGCGACGCGCTGCGGCTGGCGTGCGACCTAGGCCTGCGCGTGTATCCGGTTGCTAGGACGCCCACTGGCGCAGCGTGCAGCGCAGTGGGCTCCGCGACAAACGAGCTGCTGGCAGAGGTTGCGGACATGTCGCTTGATACGCAAACCGCCACCCGCCGCGCCATCGTCCGCGCTGCTGCTGAGATTGGCAGGCAGCTGGAAGGCGGTGCAGCATGACCGTAATCCGCGTGAGCATGAGCGTAAGCGTGCGTGGATCGCTCAAAAGCCTGCTGCGCAGCCGAGCCAAGAACAGCTATTTCAGCGATGACAACGGAAAGCCTCTTACGCGCCTTCAAGCTATTGACTGCCTGATGGACGAGCTTTCCAAAGGACACGAGTGCATTCCGACAGATGGTCGCTGCAGCAACCCCTGCAAGAAAAGCTCGAAGTGCAAAGGCTTCGACTACGGCAAGAGTGGCGGATGCCCCGGCTATCCGATTGAGGAAGGCGGTGCAGCATGAGCGCAAAGCAACCAAAGGCTCTGCGACTTGCTTCCCACTTCGATGGATTTTTTATTAGCGAAGAGGTGAACGCATCGACGGCGCGCAAAACCGCAGACGAGCTGCGCCGCCTGCACGCAAAGAACGCCGTGCTTGTCACGCAGCTTTCCAACGCGCTCGAAGAAGTCAACAGCGTCAAGTCAATGAATCAGGAGCTGCTGGAGGCGATTAATGGGCTGCTTATCCGCGTTGCCGACGACGAGGAATACGGGCCAGATCACGCTGTCACCATAGCCCGCGCCGTCATCGCCAAGGCTGGAGGTGCAGCATGAGCGCGCAGCACACACAAGAAACCGATTGGAAGAGCATCGCAATGGCGCTGGCCCAGCGCGTGAATTTTTCGATCACGAACTGCGACTGCAAAGGCGAAGGACTTTTAAACATGGAGACTAACCAGGTCACGCCGTGGCGCGACTACATGGCCGAGGCGATGGAGATGATCCCTGGTGTAAGGATTGACAGAGAGATCATGGCCACGCTGTACTTACCGCCAGCGAAACGCAAAAAAGCTCAAGCAGAGATAATGGCGAGACGCAACGCCGCCAAAGCTGTTGACCAATAAGGCTTGCCAAGCCGCCACACAAGCCCGCCCCCAGCGGGCTTTTTCACGTCCGTTGCCCACCCTCCCTATCATCACCCCATGCCCGTAGCCTACCCGTCAACCGTCCCGCGCCCGCTCAAGGCCACCAAATCCCGCACGCAACCGGCCAGTTTTCGCCTGACTGAGCCCCGGCGCGGGTATGGCTACGCGCAGGCGGTCGGCACAGACATGCCGGTGTTCTGGGATGTGTCGTGGGTGCTGACCAGTTCGCAGGCGGTCGCGTTTCAGCTATGGTTTGACCTCAAGCTAGAGCGCGGCTTGCTTGAATTCGACCTGCCGCTGCGCACCGAGTTCGGGGACGTGCTTCATACGTGCCGGTTCTTGCCTGACACGCTGCTGCCCGCTTCGCAGGACGGGCAAACCTGGACTTACACAGCGCAGCTAATGGCGCGCAAGCTGCTGCGGCCTGCCGGTTACGACGAGGCGGTGGATATGATCCTGGCGCTGCCGGATTGGCAGTCCTGGGCTGTTTTGCTGGATCAGGCTGTCACTGCTGAGATGCCGAGCGCCTGACGATGGACAAGCGCACATTCTGGACCACAAAGAGCCCGCTGGCTGAGTACCACGCGATCACATTCACGCACCCGTCATTCTCCGGCCCATTTCGGCTAGTGGCGAACCAGTTTGCCGAGGTGACGCTGGGCGGCTTCGTGCATACCCCGGCACCGATGAAGATCAAAGCCCCCGACCAGCGGGGTGACGTGCAACCCAAGCTCACGCTGGCCTTCCCCCGTGCAGTCGTGGGTAGAGAGTTCAAGCGCCAACTGCGCCTGATAGCTGCGACCGGATCGCGCGATCCTATCGCTGTCACCTATGCCGTGTACCTGGGCGACACGGCGACGCCTGAAATCACTTGGAATCTGTACGCTGCCGAGGACGGAGGGATTCAGTTTTCCGCCGAGTCGGTGCAGGTGACGGCGACGATTGACAACCCAATGCGACGGGCGGTTGCGCCGATCTATGACCCGGCCACGTTTACCGGACTGGAAATCATATGAGCCCTGCTGAGTTCGTCAATCGCGCTGTTGGCCTGCCGTGGGTCAAGTGGCGCAGTGATTGGCAGGCAATGGACTGCTACGGGCTTGTGGTGCTGTGGCATCGTGAGGTATTGGGTGTGGATCTGGGCGACGTGCCGCAAGAACCCATTGCTGATGGCTTCACGCATGCGATGGAGCAAGGCAACTGGGTTCAAGTCGCAACCCCGCAGGCGGGAGCTACGGCATGGATGGCCTGGCGTGACAATGCACCGACCCATTGCGGGATCGTGCTGGACCCGCTGACCGTGCTACACGCCGAGGGCTGCGAGGAGCGCGGCGGCAGCGTCAAGGTTTCGCGGCTGGCGGCTGTCGAGCGCATGTACGGCGCTATCACTTATCACCAATACATACCATGCTGATCATCCAAAACGACCCCGCAGGCGTCACCGGGCGGACTCGCTATCCGCTGGATTGCTCCATATCGCTGCAGGCCAATATCGAGCAGCATCTGCAAAGCGGACATAGTTGCACCGTGGCTATCAACGGCATCGAGATTGACCCGTTGACTGACGCGCGGATGGATATGCCGCCACTGCTGTTTGATCACGTCGTCGTGACGCGCAGGCCGGAGGGTGTAGACCCGGTGACGATTGCTATCGCCGTGGCTGTGGCGACGTTTGCAGCTACTGCGCTCATGCCGAAACCGGACTTCGGAGCTGCGGCCACGCGCAACGAGTCTCCGAACAACAAGCTGACCCAGCAAACGAACATCGCGCGGGCCTACCAGGGTATCCCAGACGTGTACGGAAGGCGCAGGGTATGGCCTGACCTGATTCAGCCGTCCACGGTTGAGTACATCGACCACATCAAATACGTCACAGAATGGCTGTGCGTCAGTCGCGGGATTGGCACCATCAGCGATGTGAAGTATGCTGACACGCCGATCACTGACATCGAAGGCGCGAGCTATGAGCTGTTCGAGCCTAACCTGCTTGGCACCGAGTTCCAAGAGTGGCGAACGACCACCATCAACGGCATTGTCGAGACATTCGCATCGGACGAAGTGAGCGGCCAGGAGTTGACGCCGGTTGCGCCGTTTGCGCAGTTCACCAGGTTCGGCGCGTACTCGGCAACCATCGGCGCTACGCAGTTCACGGCGACCATGCCGGACGGTGCAGAGCTTGACCAACTGAAATCTCTGTCGCCATCAGGCACGGCGGCGGTGAGCTTTGAGCGCGCGGGCGGCGCTGGCACGTTCACTGAAACATGCACAGTGCTGTCGTGGTCTATCGTAGGCACTGACGCGGTTTTCGTGCTGTCGAGTCCAGCCTGGGCTGCGACCGAGAGCGGATCGACGATGTTTGATATCACGCCCAATGGCAGCACGAGAACAGTCCTGGGCCCGTTCACGTTGCCGATTGACTGCGACCGCTTGCGGTGGAATACGGTGTTTTTGCGTGGCCTGAAAGGCACTGTCAACATAACGGCTACGTGGTGGCAGGTTGACGCGCTGGGTGCAGAGATTTCAGGCACCAGGCAGACGCAGGCAGATACCTACACGGCGGACACCTACGACCAGAGGTACTACACGACGAACGTCACGCCGACTGCGGGGCATGGCCGCTATCGCATTCAGTTCGAGCGCACCAACGCCGTGAACGGCGACGGATCGGCGGACGTGGCGAAGCTCGAAGAGGTCTATGCCGTCCGGTACTACGCCAGCAAGGTGCTGCCGGGTGTGACCGTCATTCGGGTGACGACAAAGGCCACCGAGGAGGCTACCGGGTTCAGCGACCGGAAATTCAATCTGATATGGCAACGCCATGTCAGCACGTTGACCGGTACGCTTGCGGCTGGCGTATCGCGCAACTTTGCGCGCATCATGTCGCACATTTGGAAGGTGTCTGGCGGCGACGTTGCCGAGCTTGACACCGATACGCTGGCGGCGATCAATGCCGAGTTCGGCGAGGACTCGCCGCTGTTGCGCTTCGACGGCTCCCTGGACGACGCCGATATGAGCCTGGGTGAGCGGCTGCAGGCAGTCGCCAACGTGGCCCGCTGTCAGCTATGGCGCGATGGCACACGCTGGACTGTGACGCGCGACCAGGCGCGCGACTATCCAGAGATGCAGCTGGATTACCGCAACCTGGCAGCAGGCGGCGATTCGGCGATTGCCTATTCTGCCCACTTGCCGGCGAGCTATGACGGGGTGGATGTCGAATACGTTGACGAGGCGACGCAGGCCAAGAAGGCGTATATCAGGCTGAATATCAGCACGGGGGCGCCGGTGGCCGGCGCTGTTGCGAACCCGCTCAAGATCAAGTTGACCGGCTGCGCCACGACTTCCCAGGCCGAGAATCGCGCACAGCTTGAGGCGCGAAAATTGATCTACCGTCGCGTCAGTGTGCAGGATACGGCGCTATCAGATGCTGGATCGCTCGGCATCGGTGCGCTTGTGCGCTGGGTTGACCCGAATGATTTTGCGGGCGACGATGGATTGCAGGCCGGTGAGGTGCTGTCCATTGCTGGCGACCTGATCACGACCAGTGAGCCGCTGCAGTGGGGTGCTGAGACTTCGGGGCGGATTCTGTTTACCGGCACAGATGGCGCATTGCTGGGATCGCCTGTCGTGTGCTATCCGGCTGCGGGTGGTGCGGTGCAGCTTGCCAGTGTGCCGGCTGGGCTGTATGTGGCCGATGGCACTACGCGCCAGCTTGGAAGCCGTTACGCATTCTCTGCTGGCTTGACGCAGGCTGAAATGGAAGCGGCCGGGCTGTACACGGTCTCCGAGATTCGACCGGCAGGCGATGGGACGTACTCCCTATCATTGGCTCAATACGATCAACACATCTACGAGGCCGACTAAATGCCGACAAGCAATCCAGTTCCCAGCCAAGACCCGAGCGACCTGCTATTCAACGCGGGGAAGCTGGACGAGGCATTGAACGGCACCGGAAACAGTTTTACTGACCGGCTCGGGGTTGCTCGGCGCACTGTTGCCGGAATGAACGCGGACTTCGATGCGCAACTGGCCGATGCCGAATCCGACTTGAACGTGTACCGGGCCGATGCGGCTGCCAGCGCAGCGCAGGCTCTGGGGTATCTGAATACCATCCGAACAACATCGTATGGAGCCTATGCGGCAGACCCTGTATGGGACCCGCTTGGCAATCCGCCGAATGTCGGTGACGAGTATTTCAACACTACGGCTAACCTGCTGAAGCGCTGGAACGGCACGACCTGGCAAGCCAGCGACATCAATACCGCGAACCTTGCCGCATACAGTGGATCATCGCTGATCGGATACGACACCGGCACGGTGCAGGATGTGCTGGATGCGGTGACTGGGCCGAATGGTGCGGCGTCTGTTGGGTATACGCCAGCCGGCACCGGAGCAGTCGCCACGACTGCAAATGAAAAGCTGTCAGAGTTTGTCAGCGTTACTGATTACATGAACGTTTTTGAGAAAGCAGACTCGCTTTCTGAAAATCCTGTTCTTGACCACACAGCAGCCATCCAAAAAGCTCTCGATACAAATAATTTTGTCGATTTCTTGGATGGTCGCAACTACAGGGTAAACGGCAATCTTACAAAAGCAATAGCAGCAAACAAGACTTTTGAAATACGAGGAAAGTCAAACATTAAGCGCTACAGCACAACTGGCGCGACACTTCGTGTCACTGGCGAAGCAAGCTCCAGGATTCATGCCCGTGAAGTTCTTTTTGACGGCAATGAATCTGGCGTTATTCGCTACAGCTCAGGCAATCCTGTCGCTGAGCTGGTTGCAGTCGGTGTTGGCACCGTAATTGTAAAAGCGAGGTTCACCAAAACATCGTACGCATCTGTCATCGCTATTTCGTGCGGTGATGTAAAAGTGTCTGAATCTGAATTCAGTGAAGGCGTTCCATGGTATGGGTCTGCATCTGCGACGACGACTTATCACATACAGGTTTCACAGTGCAAGTCGCTCAGCGTAAAGTCGAATAAGTTCTATTCGAGCATTGTCTACGATCCAGGAAATTACAATTCATCCAATCCGCAGAACGCTGTATTGGCTGTAGCGCCTATTGCTGTGTATGCAGATTACACTGATTCCGTGAGTATTCGGTACAACGAGTGCGACAATTCAGGATATTTTGATGTATATGAAAAAGTAAAATACGTCAGAATCAACAGGAATAAAATCAAAAACTCTCATGGGCCATTAAAAGTCCAAAGCTTCCTGCGTGCCGAGATTGAAGATAACGTCATTGATAGCCCACTTCATTACTGGGGCGGTGCAATTTCTGCGTCTCCTTATTCTCGCTTGACCACATATGGATGGCTTGGTCCTGATCAGGGCGACATAACCATTCGAGGAAACAAGATCTACAACTGCCGAAGCCGCGAGGGCGTAATAGCAGCTCTTGGTGCTTTGTACTCAACTGCCACGCTTGATCAGCGTATTTCCCAGCAAGGTGGCAGCACGACAAACATTGTCTACAAGGTTGGCTCGGACTACTTCTACAAAGACTTCGACGGGACCATTACCGGACCACTGTCTCAAGAATACCTGGCCGCAAAATCGATAACGATAGAAGATAACAGGATCGAAAAATTCGCAACAACTGGAATCCTTGCATCGCTATCGTCGTCTGAAATCAACGTGCGAAATAACAGGATTTTCAGGGCTGCATCGCTTGATACGCCTTACGGCTACACAAAGGTAGCCATAACCGCGACGGATGCTCCAATAATCACTGTTGAAGACAACTTGCTAAGCATGAAATCTTCGGATGTGCCAATGGTGAATGGTGTAGAAAGCGCCATAATTGGTATTCTGGCAAGCTGTCAGACTTACATGAAGAACAATGCTGTATATTCTATATCTGGAAACATATTTTCTCTTGGATATGTCTCGAACGGCGTTTTTGTCTACGACTCAAACCATCTGAAATTTAAGGACAACACGTTCTCAATTTTCAACTTCAAGCCCGGCGGCTTTTTCTTCCGTGCAGGCAGAAGAAACAACATTGGCCGGTTCTCAGGCAACGTCTACAGCGCAATAGACGCCACGAATGCTCCGTCTGCTGCTTCTGAGTACGCGAACGCTTTTGCCAACTTTAACACTGTCGTTAATGATGACGTAAGCTATTCGGCTGCAACCAGGAACGTCAGGAGCATTGCGTCGTCACTTGACTACACCACACCAAATCAAGTCGCATCAGGTGTCTATGGTGTCGGATCTGTGATCAAGCTAGACTCAACAGTCAATAAGCGATTCTGGAGATGCGAAACGGCTGGCGGGCTGGCTAATCTGTATGCTGCTGGTACATCGTATTCTGAAGGTAATAATGTTAAGAGCGCGGAAGGAAACTACTTCGTCGCAAACAAAACCAATCTTGGAATAACTCCTCCAGCAACTGCAACATCTAATGCAGACTGGACATATCTGACTAGCTCGACAGCGACTTTTGTCGAGTATACCGTGATCGTGGCAACGTAAATGCAGGGAGAATACGAAATCAGAACAGATAGTGGCCTGATAGCAGCTTACATGCGCCGCTGCGGCTTCAGGGGCCGGGCCAGCTTCTGGAGCAACCACAACGAGGTCGAAGCCAGCTAGGCTGAATGGAAGAACTCATGACACCAGACGAGCGCAAGGCGCTGATCGCCGAAATCGTGGAGGTCATGAACTCCACGAAGCCGCAACTCAGTGACGAGGAAATGCAGTGGGTCCGCCTTGCGATTGAGGCCGAGTCGCGCAAAATCAGATTCAGGGATGCCGTGATCGAGAAGACGCTGGGCAGCTTGGTCTGGTCCGGCATTGCTGGGCTTGGCTTCCTGGTCATCGATTACCTGAAAAACCGAGGAGTTTCTTTATGAACCCGATTGCAATCGCTATGCTGTTTTTCTGGTGGAGGTGGTGGATATGAGCGATCAGGCTCTGGCCATTGCTGCTGGCCTATGCCGGCGCTTTGAGGGGCTACGCTTGAAGCCGTACCTGTGCCCCGCTGGTGTGCCGACCATCGGCTACGGCTCTACCTGCTATGCCGATGGCCGCGCTGTCACGCTGCGTGATGCGCCCATCACGGCAGCGCAAGCCGAGGAGCTGTTGATGGCTACGCTGCGGCGCGACTACCTGCCTGGGGTGCTGCGGCTGTCGCCGTCACTGGCCGACAAGCCGCAGGTGCTGGGGGCTATCGTGGATTTTGCGTACAACCTTGGCGTCAGCAAGTACGGCTCTAGCACGCTACGCAAGCGCATTGACGCTGGCGACATGGCAGGCGCTCGGGCCGAGCTGGCGAAGTGGGTGCGCGGCGGTGGCAAGGTGTTGCCCGGTCTGGTGGCACGGCGCGCGGCAGAGGCTGCGCTATTGGAGGTGTAGCATGGATGCAACAGGAGTTGGCGCTGTCGCCAATCTGGCAACAACCGTCATCGGGCGGCTGTGGCCCGACAAGAGCGAGCAGGAGCGCGCACAGATGGCGGCTGCGCTGACCATCGTGCAGGGACGGCTTGACGCCAATCGGGCGGAGGCTGCGAGCCCGAGCGCTTTTACCAGTGGGTGGCGTCCTGCTATCGGCTGGGTCTGCGGCGCGGCACTGGGGATGCAGTACATTGCCCGCCCGCTGGTGGCCTGGGTTGGGATTGTGACGGGACATCCGCTGCCTGAGCTGCCGGGGATTGATGACAATCTGTGGGAGCTGATGTTGGGGCTGCTGGGCCTTGGTGGGTTAAGGACGTTCGAGAAGACGCGGGGCGTGGCGCGGTAAAAAGCCCGCTGGGGGCGGGATTGGGGTTATTTGATGTTGTGGAAACTCTCGACTAAGCGCGTGAAGTAGATAAACCGCTCCAGGCCGCTGAACGTCTCTCGGCATGCCACACTGAACAGGTCAGCTATCTTTTCTTCTGTCAGCGGCTGCTGCGCTGGCTGCTGGTGGGCGCTACGTGGCCTCCCGCAGTGCGGACACCTGGCAATCCACAGTTCAATGCCAATACACAGTGCGTCGCAATCATGTTTCCACGCCACAGGCTCGGCCTGCTGCTCGGCCTCAATCCGCTTCGCCGCATCCATTTCCGCCCGGCCGGCATACTCGCTGCCGCAGGTGTCACAGATGCGGGTGACGGAAATGCGGGCCTTGCCTTCGCCGCAGCAGGCGCAGGGCTTGGTGTCGGCCTCAAGGGCTTGGCGCAGGGCTTTGATAGCCGCAGCGTTGTTCGG